>Ga0073936_10010601_pt1 | contig 11278 bp, 10 predicted proteins | sample AliMusrvi5mmetaG_FD_87041 | JGI IMG/M metagenome (GOLD analysis project Ga0073936, IMG submission 87041) | Freshwater lake bacterial and archeal communities from Alinen Mustajarvi, Finland, to study Microbial Dark Matter (Phase II) - Alinen... | ecosystem: Environmental > Aquatic > Freshwater >... | reverse complement strand
CGGCAGGGGAGCCAGCACCTTGCCCGTTGCAATATCAATCTCCGCCTTCCAATTCGTGCAGGTGAAAATCACCCGCCCGTCCTCCTCGAAAAACAAATCCGGATCAATCCCCCGACCCTCCACCCAAACCGGGTCCGACCACGCTCCCATAATATCATCCTTCCAAACATAGAAATGCCCCTTGCGCCCCTCCGCCCCTGAGACATTTGACGTCACCATATAAAAGCGCCCCCGGTGATAACGGATCGTCGGCGCGTAAATCCCCCCCGAAGGGTGTGCTCCCTTCAGCGGAAGTTGACTCTCCCGAGTCAGCACATGGCCGATCTGCCGCCAATGCACCAAATCGGTCGAATGAAACAGCGGCACCCCGGGAAAAAACTCAAAACTGCTTGTTACGAGGTAATAATCTGCTCCTACGCGGCAAATACTCGGATCGGGGTGAAAACCAGGGAGAATAGGGTTGGAAAAGTGGCCCATAATGGCGAAAACGGGGTCATAATAGCCCCAAAAGTCCCCAAATCATGTCAATAATTGCGAAGTCTGGAAGCAAAAAGCCCTCATTTTTGAGAAATTCAGGCCCCAAGCTTCAGTAGCACAAAAAAACCAAAACCTCCGATTGACGAAACCCCAGATGCTGCCTAATATCACCCCTCGCATTGGAACAGCCCCGTCTGCTCCAAAACGAATGACAAAGCTTGTAAAAGCCTTCAATTTTAGACAATTTACCAAAGAAATCGGACCTCAAAAGGAGAACACCATGCCAGAAGTACTCGTTCGCAAAGGAGAACCCATCGACCGCGCGCTCAAGCGCCTCAAGAACAAACTCGAAAACGAGGGAGTGATGGAGGAAGTGCGTCGCCTGCGCGCTTTTGAGACCCCGACCCAGAAGACCAAGCGCAAAGCGCGCGCGAACGCCAAGCGCGCCAAGATGAAGTCGTTCCGATTCAACTCGTAACGGGTTCCGCATCCCTTTAAGACAGCCACCGTTCCGCCAAGCGCGGACGGTGGCTGTTTTTTTGTACCGGGAGATGCTTTTTTGACGACAGGGAGAGCAGATGGGAACATCAGGGGAGGGCATTGCTACCCGCTGAGTCGCCTGTTTTAGTTGTAATAATCGCGAATCGCAGCGGCGAGACCCGGGATGTCGTGGCGTTTGGCCTCGATGTCCACGGCTAGGCCGAGTTCCCGCATGGTTTGAGAAGTCACCGGGCCGATGCTGGCTGTCCGCAGACCCGCCGGGAGCGGCAGTTTCAGAGCCATGAAGTTCTCCACGGCGGAGGAGCTTGCAAACGTCACGAGATCCGCCCCTTCCTCGCGGAAACGAGCGATCCCAACGGCATCGGTCTCCGGGACCGTTCGGTAGGCTATCGCTTCATCAACAATCGCCCCCATTTTGGCAAGCTCTTTGGACAACACATCCCGTGCTTTTTCTGGCCGGATGATCAGGATTTTCTCGTTTTCTACGGTGTGGTCTTTCTGAAACGCCTTGATCACGGCCTCGGCCACAAATTGCTCAGGCTCAAGGTCTATGTGCAGGTGAAACTCGCGCAGCCGGGCGGCAGTGGCCGGTCCTACGGCGGCAATGCGCACTCCGCCGATCTCGCGGGTATCGTCGTAGATTTTGAAGAAGAGAGTGAAGAAGGCGTTGACGCCATTGACGCTCGTAAAGACGAGCCAGTCGTAAGTGTGGCAGTCCTGGACAAGCTGGCCGAATTCGAGGAGATCGGCGGGGGGCTCGATGCGCACTGTGGGAAGTTCGTAAGTTTCCGCGCCGAGCGCCCGGAGTTCCTCCGAGAGCGCGCCTGCTTGGCTGCGGGTGCGGGTGACGACGATCCGCTTGCCAAAGAGCGGCTGGGTTTCAAACCAGTTCAATTTATCGCGCAAGCCGACGACTTCTCCGAACACGGCAACCGCCGGAGCGGTAAGCCCAGCTTCGTGGGCGATCCGGGCGATGTCGGAAAGCGGACCGCGCACAGTCTGCTGGCGGGGGGTGGTTCCCCAGCGTATGAGCGCCACAGGCAGGGTGGGGGACGCGCCGTGCTGGAGAAGTTTGGCGGCGATCTGTTCGAGCCGCGTGATCCCCATGAGCATGACCTTGGTGCCGGGTTGCGCGGCGATTTGCGCGTAATCAATGGCCTGCTCGGGCCGGGAGGGGTGTTCGTGTCCGGTGAAGATGGTCAACTGGGCGTTGTAGTCACGGTGGGTGACGGGAATGCCCGCGTAGGCCGGAACGGCGAGGGCCGAGGAAACGCCGGGGATGATTTCAAACGGCAGGCCTGCTTTGGCAAGTGCCTCGGCTTCCTCGCCGCCGCGCCCGAAGAGAAACGGATCGCCCCCCTTAAGCCGCACCACGCGCTTGCCCGCCTTGGTGAGCTTGATGAGCAGGGCGTTGATCTCCTCCTGCGGGATCGTATGCACACCCTCCTTTTTCCCGGCATAGATGATCTCAGCCTCCTTGGGAGCCCAGGTGAGCATCTCCAGATTGCAGAGGTAGTCGTATACGACGGCTTCGGCGGTTTCGAGGACGTGGCGTGCTTTGAGCGTCACCAGTCCGAGGTCGCCCGGCCCCGCGCCGGTGAGATAACAAATACCGCTCTGTTTTTTGGCCATAAGGAAAGGAATTGCGAATTGCTAAAGGGAAATAGAGAAGAGAAAAGACGCACAGGTTGCCTTTTTACGCTTTTTACGGAATTTTTACTTATTGAGTTCTGCGAGGACTTCTGGGTCGCGCACGTCGGCCCATTCGCCGGTCAGTTCATACGCTTGGACGAGGTGGCCGCTCAACGCCAGAGTACGGATGGCATCGGTGAGTTCGAATTCGCCGCGCGGGGAGCGTTCCAGCTTGGCGATGAAGTCGAAGATGCTCGGTCGGAAGGTATAAACTCCGGCGTTGTACCACGGGCTGGTCGGTTCGCCCGGTTTCGGTTTTTCACGCAGATCGGTGAGTTCAAACCGCTCGTTGACGAAGACCGCGCCGCCTTTGCTGACATCCTCGTTGCGTTTAACGCTGATAATCGCCTCCTCGCGGCAAGGGCTGGCGAGTCGGATGTAGTTGACCGGGTCCACCAGAATATCGCCATAGCTCAGGATGAACGGGTCGGCCCCGGCAAACACCTTGCCAAGCTCCACGACGCGCCCGGTGCCGTCCTGGACAACCTGGGTTTCGTAGCTGATGCGGACGCCGAATTTACTGCCATTGCCAAAGAAGTCCGTGACGACATCCTTGCGGTAGCCGACGACGATGAGGATATCGGTCACACCCGCCTGGGCGAGCCCTTCGACGATGTGTTGGAGGATCGGCTTGCCACGCACAGCGATCATCGGCTTGGGCAGATCATCGGTGAGTTCGCGCATCCGGGTGCCGCGTCCGGCGGCAAGGAGCATGGCTTTTTTGACGGAAGGTTGGGTAGTGCTCATGGATTCTTAGGATTTCACCACGAAGAACACAGAGGACACGAAGGGAGAAATGGCAACTCGATTTTCCCAGCCTTCGTGCTCTTCGTGTTCTCTGTGGTGAATCATCTCTTTGCGTTCTTCGCGTTCTTTGCGCGAAACTATTTCCTGACCTCTTTACAAAACTCCGCCATCCGCTTCATGGCGACTTTGATCTCGCTCAAGCTCGTGGCGTAGCTGCACCGCACGAACCCTTCGCCGCTGGGGCCGAAGGCTCCGCCGGGGACGCAGGCGACTTTCTTTTCCTTCAACAGCCCAAGCGAAAACTCCCGGCTGCTCAAGCCAGTGCTGGTGATCTTCGGGAACACATAAAACGCGCCGAGCGGCTTGATGCAATCCAGCCCGATGTCGTTGAGGCTGCGCACGATGAAGTTGCGGCGCGCCTCGTATTTGACACGCATCGTTTCCACGGCGGACGCCCCGTTTTCGAGTGCCTCCAGCGCGGCGTCCTGGGCGGTGGTGTTGGTGCAGAGGATGCCGTATTGGTGGATTTTCATCATCGCGTCGATGAGCACCGCCGGGCCGCAAGCGTAGCCGATGCGGAAGCCGGTCATGGCAAACGCCTTGGAAAAACCGTGCAGGAAGATGGTGCGCTCGCGCATTCCCGGCAGGGAGGCGATGGAGACATGCTCCACGCCATCGTAGGTCAGTTCGCTGTAAATCTCGTCGGTGAGGACTACGAGGTCGTGTTTGACGCAGAGCGCGGCGATTTTGGTCAGTTCCTCGCGGGTCTGGGTGCCACCGGTCGGGTTGGTGGGGAAATTGAGCATCAGCACGCGGGAACGCGGGGTGATCTTCTTGGCGATGGATTTCGCCGTGACGCGGAACGCCTCTTCCGGGCGCGTGGCGACGGCCACGGGAACGCCGTGAGCAAGCACGATGCTCGGGTTATAGCTCACGTAACACGGCTCGTGGTAGAGGACTTCGTCGCCGGGATTGAGCAGGGCGCGCAGGGCGAGGTCGATCGCTTCGGAAACGCCCACGGTGACGATCACCTCGGTATGGGGATCGTAGGAAATCTGGAAATGCTGCTCTACATAGCGGGCAATGGCGGCGCGCAGGTTCAACTGTCCGAGATTGGAGGTGTAATGGGTGCGGCCTTGCTCCAGGGAGTAGATGGCGGCTTCGCGGATGTTCCAAGGCGTATCGAAGTCGGGCTCGCCAATACCAAGCGAGATGACGTCCTTCATGGTCTGTACGACCTCAAAGAAGTCGCGAATCCCAGACTTCGGGATCGGACGGACGTGGTGGGCGATGTGACGGTTGGAGTCCATGGAAAAAGAGGACTACTATGCGGAACGGCTGCCGTAAATACAAGCGCGTTTCGGGAGGGGATGCGGTGAGAGGCAATAGCTGCAAAAAGGCGCAAGATGCGCAAAAAACAGAAAGTATGGCAGCGATGTCGGCGCTGTTATTTTGATAGCCCAATGTAAGAGAGCCGACTGGAAAAAAGCAAAAACGAGAAGAATACAATCATAGCCCGATAGTCTAAACCGCTGCTAATTTTGAACCAGCCAATGGTGAAAAACACAGCGATGAGGAAAGCCAAGAGCGCCGTGATGAGCACAAAAAGGCGTGAGATTTGGAAAAGGCCGATGGCAAAAATGACCATGGGAATTCCGATGAACATGTAGGGATCGAGCCATGCGCGAGGATGGGGTGCGAAGGGGACGATCAGCCAGCGGATCCAAACATAGATGTAGAAAGAGCCAAGCAGCCCCAGCGCAACCGCAAAACAGCGAATCAGCAACAGGTCCAACCAACGGGATTGAGCCGCACAGGATTTGAAGAGCAATTGGGCAAGTTGCATCCGATATGAGTGATGTGAGGCGTTGGCTACTCCTCCCGCTCCACCCATTTCCCATGTTCGCGAATGAGATCGACCAGCCGGTCCACAGCTTCCGCTTGCGGGAGATTGAACTTCACGGGAGTCTTGCCGACGTAGAGGTTGATCTTCCCCGGCGCGCCGCCGACATAGCCGAAATCGGCATCGGCCATTTCGCCGGGGCCGTTAACGATGCACCCCATGATGGCGATTTTCACGCCCTTCAAATGGTTCGTTGCGGCTTTGACGCGCGCGGTGGTTTCCTGGAGGTCGAAGAGCGTCCGCCCGCATGAGGGGCAGGCGACGTATTCGGTCTTGGTGATGCGGCATCCGGCGGCTTGCAGGATGGCGTAGGCGACGGGGATTTCGTGGACGCTGTCCTCCGTGAGCGAGACGCGGATGGTATCGCCCAAGCCGTCGCAAAGCAGCGAGCCGATACCGATGGCGCTCTTGATCCGCCCGTCCTCGCCGTCGCCCGCCTCGGTGACGCCGAGGTGGAGCGGGTAGTTCCAGTCCGGCCCCAGAGCGTCCAGCCGCGCGGCCAGGAGCCGATAGGCTTCGATCATCACCTTCACGTTGCTCGATTTCATGGAGAAAACGAGGTCGTGGTAGTCGCTTTCGCGGGCGATCTGGGCGAACTCCAGCGCGCTCTCCACCATGCCGCGCGGCGAGTCGCCGTAACGGTTCATGATCCGGTCGCTTAGGGAGCCGTGATTGGTGCCGATGCGCAGGGCCACGCCGCGTTCCTTGCAGAAGCAGACGAGCGGGGCGAAGCGTTCCCGGATGCGGTCGAGTTCCTCGGCGTATTGGGCGTCGGTGTATTCGACGATCTGGAATTTTTTCGAGTCGGCGTAGTTGCCGGGATTGATGCGGACTTTCTCGACCCACTTGGCGGCCTCGAACGCGGCCTCTGGCTTGAAATGGATGTCGGCGACGAGCGGGACGTCGCAGCCGCGCGCGCGCAACCCCTTGGCGATCTGCTCCAGGTTGGCGGCGTCCTTGACGGTGGGGGCGGTGATGCGGACGATCTCGCAACCGACGGCGGCGAGATCGAGCGTCTGCCGGATGCAAGCCTCGGTGTCCATCGTGTCGCTGGTGATCATCGACTGGACGCGCACCGGGTGATCGCCGCCGATGCCGACATTGCCGACCCGGACTTCGCGCGTGACGCGCCGCTGGTAGGAGGACGAGGTGGGAATCATTCTAGCGGCAGCTTACGCAGATTTCGCCGGTTTGGAAGGAAAGGATTACTTCACGGCAGGTGTTGGACTCGCCGTCGGCGTCTCCTTATCCCGTGCCAGCTTCCGCCACGGCAGGTCTTGCACGTCGAAGAACGTCACGTAGAGGATGAAGCCGATGAGGAGCAGGGCGCAGGCGCTCTGGATGGTTTCCAGGACTTTGATGTTCACCGGCTTGCGGCGGATGCTTTCGATGAAGGCCAGCACGATGTGGCCGCCGTCCAGAACCGGGAACGGGAGCATGTTCAAGAGCGCCAGGTTGACGTTGAAGAAGACGCTGAAGGCCAGGGCCATGCGCCAGCCTTCCGGGTTGGTGAGCATGAGGAAGTAGATATTGCCGATGCCGACCGGGCCGCTGAAATGCTGGGCTTTGAGGCCGCTCTTGGGCGAGAAGAGGGCGCCGAGCATGTTGCCGATGCCGTTGACGCTGTCGGCGATCTGTTGGAACGGCGTTGGCCTGGCGAAGGTGATCATCGGGTCCCAGTCGATGCCAGTCTCGAACTCGGGTTTCCCGTCTTTGGAGGGGACGCTCTTGGGTTGGAGCGCCGTGTTCACCCAGTCCGCGCCGCGCTGGAGCGTGAGGTAGAGCGGTGCGGCGGGCTGTTTCTCCATCGCGTCAAACAGATAGGCGGGCGAAAAAATCCGCTGTCCGTTGAGGTGGGTGATGATGTCGCCAGGGAGCAATCCTGCGGCAGCCGCGGGGCTGTTCGATTCGGCCTTCGCGATCTTGGCGGTCATGGCTGGGCCGATAAGGACTTTGCGCAAGCCTTCGCGACCCCAGCCTTTGCGGGGCTCTTTGATCCAAGTGGAATTTTTGGTGAGGATTTGGCCATCGCGCTCGATCTCGAACGGGATGGTCTCTCCTTCGCTGCGAACGATGTACCACATGACGCTTTGGGTCATGCCGCTGAAGCCCCGGACGGGATGGCCGTCCACTTTCAGGATGTGATCGCCCGGCTGCAGCCCGGCTTTTTCGGCGGGCGATCCCGGCGCGACAAACCCAATGACGGCAGTCGTCTCCGTCTCATGAAGCGGTTTGCCTACGAAATAGACCGCGCATGCCAGCACGATGGCGAAGAGGAAGCTGAAGAGCGGACCCGCGAAGGCGACAATCGTTTTATCGAAAGCGGAGATGGGGGGGAGGGTTTCGCGCGGCACGTCGGCTGTGCCTTCGATGATGTCCATCGGGGCAAGCTGCGGCAGTTTTACGAAGCCGCCCGCCGGAATGGTCCCGAGCGAGTAGACGACGCCGTTGATCTCCTTTTTCCAGAGCGGCTTGCCGAACCAGACGCCGAATTCCTCGATCTTGAGCCCGCGCCAGCGCGCCGCAAGGAAGTGACCCCATTCGTGGACGATGATGATGGCGTTGAAGAGGACGATGACCTCCAACAGGACGAAGAGGAAATTGAGAAGATGAAGCAAGGTGGACATAAAAAGGTTCCGGCTAGCGAGGTTTGGCGATGTGTTCCGCCGCACGGGTGCGCGCCCAGTGGTCGGCTTCGACTATAGCATCGAGCGGCGCGTGGGCAATGGTCCGGTGTTCGGCCATCACGGCGGCGACGGTTTGCCAGATGCCGGGGAAGCTGAGGCGACGATTGAGGAAGGCGGCGACGGCGATCTCGTTGGCGGCGTTGAGCACGGCGGGGAGGGTGCCCCCGGTTTCGCCTGCCTGCCGAGCCAGGGCGAGCGCTGGAAAGACGTCGGGGCGGGGAGCCTCGAATTCCAGCCGGGCAAGTCGCGCAAAATCCAGCGGGCGCAGGCTGTTGGGAACGCGGTCGGGCCAGGTGACAGCGTATTGGATCGGGAAACACATGTCCGAGTGGCTCAGTTGAGCAAGCACGGAGCTGTCCACGAACTCCACCATGGAATGGACGATGCTCTGCGGGTGGACGATCACTTCGATGCGCTCCATTTCCACACCGAAGAGCCAGCGGGCCTCGATCATTTCCAGCCCTTTGTTGAAGAGCGTGGCGGAGTCGATGGTGATTTTGGAGCCCATGCTCCAGGTGGGATGTTTGAGCGCTTGGGCCGGAGTAACACTTTCAAGGGCTCCTGCCGGGGTGTTGCGGAACGGGCCGCCGCTGGCGGTGAGGAGGAGGCGGCGAACATGGGCCGGATCGCGCCCTTCCAGGCATTGAAAGATGGCGTTATGTTCGCTGTCCACAGGGAGGACGTTGACCCCTTTGCGCCGGGCGGCTTCCATGACGATCTCGCCCGCCATGACGAGGATCTCCTTGCTGGCGATGGCGAGATCCTTCCCTGCTTCGATGGCGGCCAGGGCGGGGCGCAACCCGCCAATGCCCACGATGGCGATGAGAACCATGTCCGCCTCAGGCAGCGTGGCTAACTCAATGAGCCCTTCCTCGCCTCGGAGGACTTTGCGACATCGCCCCAGCGTGTCGGGCGTTGGGGTATCCTCGTCGGTGATGCAGAGGGCGGCGTCGGGGAATTGCCCGGCAAGTTCTTCGAGTTGGGCGAGGTTGCGGTGCGCCGACATGCCGACGATCCGCATCCGCTGGGGAATATCCCGGGCGACTTTGGCAGCGCTTTGACCGATGGACCCTGTGGCTCCTAGAACGACAACGTTTTTCATCCCACTCCGATAATGGTTCTAAGATAGAAAAATAAAAGCGGCGCGGTAAAGAGCAGGCTATCGATCAGATCGAGCGCACCGCCGATGCCGGGAAGGAAGCTGCCGGAGTCCTTGGTGTCGGTGCTCCGTTTGAGGATGGATTCCGCCAGATCGCCCACGATGGCGGAGAACCCAAGCAGGAGGCCCAGCAGGGTGGCATTCGTCCAGTTAAGCAGAGAAAGGTGTTTAGGCATCAAGTAGAACATCCCGTAGCTGCCCAATAGCGAAAACGCGAGGGCTCCAACGAAGCCTTCCCAGGTTTTCTTGGGGCTGATGTGAGGAACCATCTTGTGTTTGCCAATCACGGTGCCTGTAAGGTAAGCCCCCATGTCGCTGAATTTTGTGACCACGATCAAGTAAAGCACGTAAAACTGCCCGGTGACATGCCCGTCCACCGAACGGGGCAGGAGATAGACGATCTTGTTCACGAAATTGAACATCCAGATCACGTAGAGCAGCCCGAAGAGCGTGAAGGCCATCGTCGGAAGCGGCGAGACCTCACGCAGATCCTTGAAAATCTGGCGGGTGAAAACCGTCAGCAAAAAGCCGACCAAGGAGATCATTTCCCAATCGTAAGACTGCGATGGCCCCAGCGAGCGGTAATAATGGAAGGAGCCGCCAAGCATGACCACGCCGCAGATCATCCCGACGATCTTGAAATTGGGGAGCCCCTTGTGGTCGAGCATCCGGTAAAACTCCCAGAGCGCGGCTAACCCAACCGCTGCGAGCATGGCGAAAAATCCGAGCTCGTAGCCGGAAAAAATAGCCCACAACACCGCAGTCCAAAGGACAAGGGTGCTGACGAGGCGGGATAGAAAAACGTGGGTCATCCGGAATTGCGGCGACAATCTGAGAACCGCTCGGGAATGGCAAGAGGAAAGGAAGGTTGGCCTTCCCTAAGTATCCAGCCAACAGCAAATCTGGTCAGTTATGCTTCTTTTTGGATGTCTGCGCGGCTACGGGAGCGGAAGTTGCGGTTGCTGAGGGAGAAGGGCTCGGCTGGGCGGCGGCGCGCTCCATGGCGAGTAGTTCGCTGACGGTCACGAATTTGAAGCCTTTGGCGAGCAATCCATCGAGAACCTCCGGCATGGCGTCGATGGTCTGGCCATGGATGTCGTGGGCGAGAATGATGTTTCCGGCGCGGGTTTCGCTCAGAATACGTTGCGCGACAACGGCAGAGCCGGGGAGTTTCCAGTCGTTCGGATCAACGGTCCACAGGATGACATTGAAGCCAAATTGTTCATGGGCCCACTTCTTCTGGCGGTCGGTGAAAGAACCGTAGGGGGGACGCAGGATTTTAGGTTTGATACCGGTAACTTCAAAAACGACATCCTGTGTGCGTTGAAGTTGGGCACGCACAGCCTCATCTGATTTCTTGGCCAGGTTGGGGTGATCCCAAGAGTGGTTGCCGATTTCGTGACCTTCTGCAATTTCCCGCTTAAGGAGGTCCGGGTTCGCTTCCACGCATTCGCCCAAGACGAAGAAGGTGACTTTGATACCCCGTTTGGCGAGCATATCGAGCAACCGGGGTGTGTTGGCTTTGCTGGGGCCGTCGTCGAAGGTCAGGGCGATGTAGGGACCATCCACGTGAACGGAACTGTAAGAGAGGCGAGGCCCCGAAGCGGGTGCGGGTTTGGCGGCGGGGCTGGCGTCGGAGTATTGTGCCTTGGCGGCGAGAGGGATGAGTAAGAGAGCGAGCAGAACAGCAAGCGGACGGATGGTTTTCATGAAAGTGTAAAAGATATCTTAGCAAAAACGCTGGAGAATGACGCCCATTTTTTTGATGGTTTCCGTAGGCCAGAGGGATTTGTCGGTAGCAAAGGCATTATCCAGGGCGGAATGTTCGGGCCAATTCGGCACGGTGGGGATTGTTGGGATCAGGCGCGCGAGGATGGCCTTGGCAGTTGCGGCGTTGTGGAGGAGATGGCTGATGACGGTTTGCGTGGTAACGGGTTCCTCTTCCACGCGCCAGCAATCGTAATCGGTCACCATCGACACTGTTGCGAAGGCGATTTCCGCCTCCCGTGCCAGTTTGGCTTCGCCGAGGTTGGTCATCCCGATCACATCGAAACCAAGCTGCCGGTTGGCTTCACTTTCGGCGCGGGTGGAGAAAGCCGGGCCGTCCATATT
>Ga0073936_10010597_pt1 | contig 11279 bp, 9 predicted proteins | sample AliMusrvi5mmetaG_FD_87041 | JGI IMG/M metagenome (GOLD analysis project Ga0073936, IMG submission 87041) | Freshwater lake bacterial and archeal communities from Alinen Mustajarvi, Finland, to study Microbial Dark Matter (Phase II) - Alinen... | ecosystem: Environmental > Aquatic > Freshwater >... | reverse complement strand
CCTGGAAAAAGGCTGGGGCATTATTCGGGGAGATGGACGCATCGGTGGTCGCCGTGGGAAACATGGGCTTTGTGCGGAGCGTCGACGCAATCCGGCTCAAGGCTGTGGAATCGTCCGGAGAAAAAGCCCTGTACGAAGACAAGTCTGGCTATCCCATAGTCTACGCATCGGGAAGCACCGACTGGAACGAACCCCAAAAGGTTGGATCATGCCTCTTCATCGATGCCCCAGAAGCGCAGATCAGCATCAATGGCAGCCCAAGCGGCAAGGACAGGGCTTTTGTTCTCAACCCCAAGCCGGGCAATTACTTGATCCGTGTTGTCTGTAATGACGGTACCATTTTTGAGGAAAAAAAGAACGTTTCTTCCGCCTCAGTCGAGGTACGACGTTTCCAGACACTCGGATCGATTGAAGTAAGTGTCGCGAGCCCTGGTGAGTTCTGGATGGACAGTCGAATGGTCAGGTCACTGAGCCCGGCGACGAATGCGATAATGGAGGACATCAGCCCTGGTACCCATTACCTTGAGTTCCGCTATTCGAACCGAGAGACCGAAAAAATAAATGCCGTTGTCAGTCCTGGAAAACGGTTTTCAGCAATTTTCAGCAAAGAAGACATCATGGTGAACGTTGTGGGAGGAAGCTTCCAAATGGGTTCCCCTTCATTCGAAAATGGCCGCAATTCCAACGAAGGTCCTCAACATAGTGTGGCGCTGTCCAGCTTCTCCATTGGAAAGCACGAAGTGAGCTTTGATGAGTACGACGAATTCTGCACAACCACCGGCCGCAAAAAACCGGGTGATTCAGGCTGGGGACGAGGGACAAGGCCGATCATCAATGTGAATTGGTTCGATGCGGTGGAGTACTGCAATTGGTACTCAAGGCAAAAGGGCCTGAAACAAGCCTATGGTATCATCGGAACAGATGTGCTTTGTGATTTCGGCGCCAACGGTTATCGTCTACCCACGGAAGCCGAGTGGGAGTATGTCGCAAAAGGCGCGAACCAGCGAGGTGCTCAGAAGGTGAAGTATTCCGGTTCGGACAACCTGGACACCATCGCCTGGTATCCGGGCAATTCAGGGGATAAGACGCATCCGGTTGGACAAAAGGCACCAAACGCGCTGGGGATATTTGATATGAGTGGCAATGTCTGGGAGTGGTGTTGGGATTGGAGCAATGGATATTCCATTGGGGACCAGAGTGAGCCCACAGGTGCGGTATCGGGATCGACACGGGTGATACGGGGTGGAAGCTGGAGCAGTGTCACGGCGAACTTGCGTACAGCTTTTCGGGGAAGTGATAGCCCTGACGACATGGGCAATGATCTGGGTTTCCGTCTCGCTCGGCGCCCCTGAAATTCAGGTTATCGGGATCAAGTATAATCAGGGGGGCCTTCTGAGCCTTGCCCAAGTCATCGATCGGTAGTATCCTTTACTTAGGAGATATCGATGGACATGGTGACCGTTTCCAGCAAATACCAGATCGTCATTCCCAAAGGGCTTCGTGAGTTCCTCCACATCAAGCCAGGTGACCAACTGGCCTTCATGCACTACGCGGGGGCGGTGGAACTGGTTCCCGTGCGCCCAATCAGCGAACTCCGAGGTATAGCGAAAGGAATCGATACCAGTGTGGAACGCGATGAGGATCGTGAGTTTTGATCGTCGTGGATTCCTGCGGTTGGCTTGAATACTTCGGTGACACGGAGCGGGCTCTGCTGTTCGATCCGGCCATCGAGGGTTCCGAGCAGTTGGTTGTCCCGGCCGTCACCGTGTACGAGGTGTTCCGCCGACTCCTGCCCATGGTGGGCAAGATCGAGGCCCTTTCCTGCATTGCGACGATGACGCGCAACGTGGTGGTGCCGCTGGACGAGCGTCTTGCCCTTGAGGCAGCCTATGTCGCCTCGGAGTTTCACCTTCCCTTTGCCGACGCGACCATCTACGCTTCTTCGCTTATGTTCGACGCCGAGCTGTGGACACAGGACGCACATTTTGAAGGTCTGCCCCGAGTGAAATACTTCGCTCCAGACGCGGTGACGGAAGACTAGTTTTCCAACCGACCATCGTCCACACCGTGATGTTGCAGACACGGCGGCATTAATACATACTAAGGTCCATGTACTTCAACGACCTGGTCGAGGCCTACGACAAATCACGCACGGAGCGGAACGCCTTCCACGACCTCATGAGATACCGGGTGCGTGAGGTTCTGCTGGTGGCCAGCCTCTACGAGTCCTTCGTGGTCGAATCCGACGGCGTGCTCACGGAGCAGATCTACGGCGAATACTTCAAGCTGCATCTCAGCACGGTGCCTCGGATAACCTGCGCCTACACCGCTGAGTCGGCCCTCGAAATGTTCCATGCGGGGAGCTTCGACCTCGTCGTCCTCATAGCCGGCCTCGATTTCGACCAGCCCCTCGCCTTGGCGCGGTCGATGAAGGACGAGTGGCCCGGCGTTCCCATCCTCCTGATGGTGACGAACAACACGAGCCTGGCCGCACTGGCGCCCGACAAGCCCGCGACGATGCGGCCGGGCCTCGAGGCGGTGGACCGGGTGTTCGTCTGGAACGGCTACTCGAAGCTCTTCATCGGGATGCTCAAACAGGTCGAGGACCTCCGCAATGTCGATGCCGACACCCGTACGGGCCTCGTGCGCGTCATCCTCCTCATCGAAGACTCGGTGCGTTATTACTCGCGCTACCTGCCCCTCCTTTTCCAGGTGGTCCAGCGCCAGGCCCAGGCCCTCATCGAGGCGGAGAAGGGGGTTGAGACGCACAAGCTCCTGCGCGCCCGCGCCCGGCCCAAGATACTCCTCGCATCGAGCTACGAGGAGGCGATAGCCCTCTTCGAACGCTACGAACCCTACATCCTCACCGTCATTTCCGATGTCCGATTCCCCCGTGGCGGGAAACCCGATCTCGAGGCGGGTTTCGATTTCATGCGCATGGCCAAGAGCAGGATCGCCGATCTTCCGTTCATGATCCAGTCGAGCGAGGAGGGTGTGCGGGAACGGGCCCGGGAATTGGGCGCCGCCTTCGCTGACAAGAACTCCGAATCACTGGAGCACGCACTCACCAACTTCCTCAACAACAGCCTCGGCTTCGGGCCTTTCAGGTTCCAGATGCCCGACGGCGCGCCCGTGGCTGAGGCCCGCGACATCGACGAGTTGATGGGGCTGCTAGAGGAGGTGCCGGGGGAGTGCCTGGTCTACCACGCGGGCCGCAACGACCTTTCGACCTGGCTGACCGCGCGCGGGGAGGTCAGGTTCGCCGAGCGCCTCAAACCGTACCGCATAGGCGATTTCGGGACCACCAGCGCGATGCGCGACTTCATCGTCACCATACTGAAGGAGGCCCGCGCGGAGAGGTCGAGGGGAGCCATCCCCTATTACGAGGAAGCTTCCTGCCGTGACGAAAACTGCCTCTCGAGGCTGGGCGACGGATCGGTGGGCGGGAAGGGCAGGGGCCTCATCTTCATCAAGAGCCTCCTGGACAACGTGAGCTTCACCCGCTACATAAAGGACATCGACGTCAAGATACCCCGCACCGCCTTTGTCGGCATCGATGAGTTCGAACTCTTCCTCGAATCCAACGGGATGTGGTCCTACGCTTTTTACGAATCGGTGGGGGATGAGGAGCTCCGGAGGCGATTTCTCCGGACGGCCCTCTCCGAAAGCCTCGAGGAAAGGCTGGGACGCTTCGCCGTCGGCACCGATCGCCCGCTCGCCGTGCGCTCCTCCGGACTCTTCGAGGACATGCTCCAGGTGCCCTTCTCGGGCATCTACGAAACCTACATAATCCCCAATTCCCATCCCGACCCGGCGGTCCGGGGTCGGCAGCTCTGCCAGGCGGTGAAGCTCATCTACGCAAGCCTCTTCTCGCAGAAGACGAGGGCCTACTTCGAGATGGCCGGCTATGCCCTCGAGGAGGAGAGGATGGGCGTGGTGGTCCAGGAACTGGTCGGGTCACGGCGCGGCCGTTGGTATTACCCGCACATCTCTGGCACGGCCCAATCCTACAACTACTATCCCGTGTCCTACCTCAAGCCTGAGGACGGCCTGTGCGTCTCGGCACTTGGCCTCGGATCCTATGTGGTGGGCGGCGGCCCAGCCCACCGCTTTTGTCCCAAGTATCCCAAGCTCGACGTCATCCCGCCGGAGCGGCTGCTGGAATCCTCTCAGCGTGTTTTCCGCGCCCTCGACATGGAGAACAGCGAGCCCGACCTGCTGTCCGGCGACGAAGCCGCGCTCCGGGAGATCGACATCGAGGAAGCCGAGGCCGACCCGCGCTTTTCCCTCGTCGCTTCGACCTGGGACATGGAGAACGACAGGCTCGTCCCCGGTGTCGGCGCGCGTGGCCCACGGGTCGTCGACCTCGCCAACATACTCAAGCATGACGCGCTGCCCTTCGCCGAGGCGATCGACATGGTCCTGGACATGGGCTCCCGCTCGATGGGCACGCCGGTGGAGATCGAATACGCGCTCAACCTCGACGAGCCGAGCGGAAGGCCGGCGCTCTACCTCCTTCAGCTCAAGCCCCTGCTGCGCAACGAGGGCAAGTCCGTCGTGGAGGTGGAACACATCGACCGCTCGGAATGCTTCATCTACTCGGACCGCAGCATGGGCAACGGCCGCGACGCGGACGTGTCGGACATTGTGTGGGTCGATCCACGGCGCTTCGACCGATCGGCCACCTTCGCGATGGCCGCCGAGATAGCGGAACTCGACAAGGAGATGCGCACCCTTGGACGGCGCTACATACTCGTCGGACCGGGCCGCTGGGGAACGCGCGACCGCTGGCTCGGCGTGCCCGTCGCCTTCACCCAGATATCCATGGCACGGGTCATCGTCGAGGCCGACCTCCCCGAGTTCAAGGTCGAGTCCTCGCTTGGGTCGCATTTCTTCCATAATGTGACGAGCATGAACATCGGCTACTTCACCGTGCCCTGGCACGGGGGCGGCAGCGTCGACTGGGATTGGCTGTACGCGATCCCTCCTGCCCGCTCAACAGCACATTGCTCGCGGACCACCCTCGATGAACCCATGGAGATACTGATGGACGGAAGGAAGAGCCTGGCCGCGGTGCGCAAACGCTGCTGATGGCGTAGGAGCCGCAGACAAGCAGGTAGGGACGATGGACAGCCCAGTAGGGATGGAAGATGACCTGGTAGGAGCCATGGAACTGCTGGGTAGGGGCGGTAGATAAGCCCGTAGGAGCCGCAGGTGAGGTGGTAGGAGCGGCAGGTAGCCTCGTAGCGGCGGTGGATTGGCTCGTAGGAACGGCAGGTGGCCTGGTAGGAGCGGAAGATAGCCAAGTAGGAGCCGCAGACAAGCAGTTTCATGCGCGGAGCTGAGCCGACCTGGTCCGTGCCTCCCTGAAGCTTACGAGGGTTCCGCGCCCTTCGTCATAGAGATTCAGCCTCAGCGAGGCGAAGCCCGAGAGCAGCGTGATCGGCTTCACCGCCTGGACCTCCGGCACCGATTCCTGGGCCTCCTTGAGCATGTAATTGGGGATGCGGGGCCTGAGGTGATGGATGTGGTGATAGCCGATGTTGCCGGTGAACCAACGGAGAATCGCCGGGAGATCGTAGTAGGATGAGCCGCGGAGGGAAGCTTTCACCAGATCCCATTCCGCGTCCCGCACCCAGTAGACGCCCTTGAACTGGTGCTGGACATAGAACAGCCAGGTGCCGACGACGGTCGAGATGTAGGTGATTGGAAGCTGCACGGCCAAATAGGGAAGGAATCCGATCGTGAGTGAGGCCAGCGCGACGAGGGCCCCGATCGCGGCGTCCGTGGCCAAGGTCCCGACAACGTCCGAACGGTGCTTGTAATTCATCGGGAAGCGCGCGACGAAGAGGAAACTGATGGGGGCGTAGATCAAAAAGAGGAAGACCGGGTTCCTGAGCGTGCGATAGAAGATGCGGCGGGGCAATTTCGCCTCCCGGTATTCGTCCACCGTCATCGTCGGGACATCGCCGATGCCTCGCTTGTCGAGGTTGGCGACCGTGGCGTGGTGCACGGCATGCGAGCGGCGAAAGTCCGGGAAGGAGGCGAAGGTGAGGACGCCGCAAATGTAGCCGAAGGTCGAGTTCACCCTCGGCTCGTTCGAGAAGGAATAGTGGCCGCAGTCGTGCAGGATGATGAAGATGCGGACAAGGAAGCCCGAGGCCGGCAACGCCAATATAATGAGCGTCCAGTAGGGAAGGCCGAAATGCTGGGCGAGGCACATCGCGAAAAAAAGCGCCAGGTAGGGAATGATCGAATTGAGGAGTTCCCTGCGCGATCTTCTGTCATCGACCTTTTCGAATCGCTTCATGCCAACGAGCCAATCGGGTTTGTTCATCGCCGCATCCTTGTCCTCAGCTCTCCGGGCATCCTTCGTGCCTTCTCAAACTGCTTTAATTTTATACCCACATTTCCGGCCGTCAAGGACCATGACATTCTTACGCTGTACACCTTGACTGCATTCCACATTTAATCCGAAACACAGCCACCCATCGTTTGACAATGAATAACCTCTCTTCGATAGTTAAGGAAGATACACCTAAACTTCGAGGTGAAAAAAGGGAGGGCGGTGATGGCAAAACGGAGCATTGAAACCGAAAATGACATGTCGACCCTTCAAAAAACCCCTATCGGGATTCGGGGCCTGGACGAGATAACCCGTGGTGGCTTGCCAAAGGGACGGCCCACCCTCATCTGCGGTGGGACGGGGTGCGGCAAGACCCTGCTCGCGATGGAGTTCCTCGTCCGTGGCGCGGTGGAGTTCGGCGAGAAGGGCGTCTTCGTCTCCTTCGAAGAGAAAATAGATGAGCTGGTGGACAATTTCGCCTCCCTCGGTTTTGATCTTGTCGACCTGTCGAAGCGCGGGATCCTCTCCTTCGACTACGTCCACATCGAGAAGAGCGAGATCGAGGAGACAGGGGACTACGATCTCGAGGGCCTCTTCGTCCGCATAGGGCACGCGATCGATACCATCGGAGCCAAGCGGGTGGTCCTCGATACAATAGAGGCCCTCTTCGCCGGGTTCTCGAACGAGGTGGTCCTGCGCGCCGAGCTCCGCCGCCTGTTTTCCTTCCTCAAGACGAAGGGAGTCACCGCCATCATCACGGGCGAGCAAGGCGAGAGGTCGCTTACGCGTTTCGGCCTGGAGGAATACGTCGCGGACTGCGTGATACTGCTTTCACACCACGTGTCCGATCAGATAGCGACGCGCCGGCTCCGCATCGTGAAATACCGGGGCTCGGCCCACGGCACGAACGAGTATCCCTTCATGATCGACGAGCAGGGATTCTCCGTCCTGCCCCTTTCCTCGCTTGGCCTGATGCACCAGGCTTCGAGCGAGCGCGTCGCCACGGGTATCAGCCGGCTGGACACCATGCTGGGAGGGAAAGGGTACTACCGAGGCAGCAGCATCCTCATCTCCGGTGTCGCGGGCACCGGCAAATCCTCCATGGCGGCCCAGTTCGTGGACGCGGCCTGCGCCCGCGGGGACCGCTGCCTTTACTTCGCCTTCGAGGAATCGCAGAACCAGATCATCCGCAACATGATTTCCATCGGCATCGATCTGGAGCGCTGGGTCAAGAAGGGTCTTCTCAGCTTCATGCATTCGAGACCGACGTTCTACGGGCTCGAGATGCATCTCGTGCTCATCCACAAGGAGGTGGATGCCTTCCGCCCGTCGATCGTGGTCGTGGACCCGATCTCCAACCTCAACTCCTCCGGCAATGAGGCCGAGGTCAAGTCCATGCTCTCGCGCCTTATCGACTATCTCAAGATGAAGCAAGTCACCGCCGTCTGCACCGACCTGTTGCCCACCAGCGGGAGCCTCGATCGCTCCGAAATGGGGGTTTCCTCGTTGATGGACACCTGGCTGTACCTCCAGATCCTGGAAAGCAGCGGCGAACGGAACCCGGGGTCTTTATGTGCTCAAATCCCGGGGCATGGGTCATTCCAACCAGATCCGGGAATTCCTGATGAGCGACAAGGGCATCCAGCTCCAGGATGTCTATGTGGGATCGGGCGGGGTCCTGACGGGAGCGGCACGGGCGGCGCAGGAGTCTCGCGAGCGGGGAGATGACCTCGGGCGCACAAGGGACTTCGAGCGGAAGAAGCGGGCGATCGAGCGGAAGAAAAGCGTCATCGACGCGAGGATCCTGGCGCTGCGGACGCGTTTCGAGGGCGAGATGGAGGATCTGGACCGCCTGGCCGAGGAGATCAAGCAAGGCAAGGCCTCATCGGTGGAGGAAAGCTCCCAGCTCATCAGGCTCCGCATGGCGGACAAGGTGCTCCCGGACACCGGAACGCGCGCGAGGGCGCAAAGCGAGGCCAGCCATGACGACACATGCCAATGAATCGAAGAAAGAAGTTTTCGAGCTCAGGCTCTACGTGGCGGGGAAGACGGCCAAGTCCATCACCGCCTTCGCCAACCTGAAGTCCATATGCGAGCAGCACCTCGCTGGCCGCTATCAGATAGAAGTAATAGACCTCACGATCAACCCGGTGCTCGCGAGGGGCGATCAGATCCTTGCATTGCCGACCCTCGTCCGCAAGCTCCCCGAACCGGTCAAGAAAATCATCGGCGACCTCTCCGACACCGAGCGCGTACTCGTCGGCCTCGACATCCGTCCACTGGGCGGCGGTTCGACGGAGGTGCACGATGAAAACAAGGCCTGAACCTCCCGGGCGCGCCCCCTTCGATATGCTTGACGATTTCGAGAATGCCATGAACGAAACCGGGAACGGGAATTATGTCCTGCGCCTCTACGTGAGCGGCATGACGCCCAAATCGATGAGGGCCATCGAGAATGTGCGCAAGATCTGTACCGAGCATCTCGAGGGCCGTTACACGCTCGAGATCATCGACATCTACCAGCAGCCCATCTTCGCGAAGGAAGGACAGATAGTCGCGGCCCCGACATTGGTGAAGGAGCTGCCTGTGCCACTGAGGAAATTCATCGGGGACATGTCGAGTGTCGAGAAGCTGCTGGTCGGTCTCGACCTCCGCAAGAAAAACCTGACCGGTGGGATTGATCTACCATGAACGACGCCAGATCGCGCGACGATCTCCTGGTCGAGAACGAAGGCCTTCGCCTCCGGTTGGAGGAGGCGGAAGCGACACTGCGAGCCATCGGCGATGGTGAGGTCGACGCCTTCGTCGTCACCGGCGAGGAGGGCGAGCGGGTCTTCACGCTGACGGGCGCCGACACGCCCTATCGGATCCTCGTGGAAACCATGAACGAGGGCGCGGCCAGCCTCGGTTCCGACGGCACAATCCTCTATTGCAATGCCTGCCTCGCGGCCATGCTCGAAATCCCCCTCGAAAAGCTCATCGGGACCCAGATCAGCTCCTACGTCGCCCCGGCGGACAGGGAGTACTTCTCGCTTCGCATCGCGGGCCCCTCAGGACAGAAGCGGGAGGAGGGAGTCTCCCTCTTGAACAGTTCCGGCGGGACGCTTCCCGTGGTGTTTTCCTTCGGAATGCTGGGCCGTGACCTTGCAGCGGGATTGGGCGTGGTGTTCACCGACATCAGCGGCATCACCAAGGTGGAGACGGAGCTTAGGCAGGAGAAGACCCGTCTCGTCGAGCTCCTCCATCGCATCAAGAACACCTTCGCCCAGATCGACGCTTTCGCCCGGACAGAAGCGAGCCTTTCGACGGATCCGGGCATAAGCGAAGCCCTCAACATCTTCGCAGGTCGTGTCGAAGCCCTTTCCAGCCTTTTCACCATGCTCGATTCGGGCGGGAATCTGAGGAGGGTCAGGCTCGACCTCTATCTCGCCGATGTCGCGCAGGACCTGCTCAGCGCCATAGAGGGGCTGACTCATGAAATCGATCTCAGGCTCGACCTCGAGAGTGTCACCACGGATGGCAAGCAGGCCGCGAACATGGGCCTGATAATCAACGAACTGATCACGAACGCCATAAAATACTCGTTCAAGGGGAAGGGCGGGGGAGAGATCTCCATTGGCCTCAAGCTTGAGACCGATCGCATCGCCCTCTCCGTCTCGAGCGACGGAGCCGAGCTTCCCAAGGATTTCGACCCAACGCTCTCGAAGGGGCTCGGCATGTCCATTGTCGCCGGACTCGCCCAGCAGATGGGAGGAAAGTTCAGCTGGGCGGGTGGAAAGGGAGCGCGGTTCCGCGTCGACATTCCGGTGAAAAAGGAGACGGTTCCAACCTTCTGAGCGCAAAGGAGATGGTATGGGAGAAAAAAGCCAGGTGGAGATCCTCCTCGTCGAGGACAATCCCAACGACGCCGAGTTGGCGATACGGGCACTCAAGAAGCACAACCTGGCGAACAACCTCGTCCACGTGGCCGACGGGGCGATCGCCCTCGACTACATCTTCGCACGCGGCGAGTACTCGGGTCGCGATGTCATGGTCAGGCCGAAGCTCATCCTCCTCGACCTGAAACTGCCCAAGGTGGACGGGATCGAGGTGCTCAGGGCGATAAAGTCCGATCCCCGCACGGCCCTGATTCCCGTTGTCGTGCTCACCACCTCCAGGGAGGAGAGGGACCTCGTCGAGACCTACCGCCTGGGAGTGAACAGCTACATCGTGAAGCCGGTGGAGTTCGACAAGTTCGTCGATGTGGTCCGCGAGTTGGGCTACTACTGGCTCCTTCTCAACGAGCAGCCATGAGAGGGATGGCGATGGTCGCCGTGGCGGCACTTCTCCTTGTTTCCTGCCACAGGGACTCAGACAAGGGCGGAGCGCGCGGCCAGGTGGTGAATCTGGCCTATGCGTCGATTCCCGATACGAGCCTGGTTTTAGTCGCCCTCGACCGGGGCTTCTTCGCCTCGGAGGGCCTTGTCGTGAACGCGAAACCCTTCGCATTCGGGAAGCCCGCTTTGGCGTCGGTCATCGATGGCAGCTCCGATCTCGCCACCGTCGCGGAGACGCCCATCGTCCTCGCCATGCTGGCCGGGGAGAAACTGGTGATTCCCGCGGTCATCGGGACCTCGGACAGGAACACGGCGGTCATCGCGAGCGAAGACCAGGGTGTGGTGAATCCGTCCGACCTCGCGGGGAAGGCGATCGGGGTCACACTTGGGACCACCAGTGAATACCTTTTGGATATCTTCCTGATCGCGAACGGGATCGAGAAGCGGAATGTCCGCATCGTGGACCTGCAGCCCGATCAGATGCTGTCCGCCCTCCGGTCGGGACGGATAGCCGCGGCCGCAACCTGGAACCCCACGTTGGAACGCTTGAAGGACAGCTTGGCCGACAAGTGCAGGATCTTTGACTCCAGCGATGTCTACACCGGGCATTACTGCAT
>Ga0073936_10010595_pt1 | contig 11281 bp, 4 predicted proteins | sample AliMusrvi5mmetaG_FD_87041 | JGI IMG/M metagenome (GOLD analysis project Ga0073936, IMG submission 87041) | Freshwater lake bacterial and archeal communities from Alinen Mustajarvi, Finland, to study Microbial Dark Matter (Phase II) - Alinen... | ecosystem: Environmental > Aquatic > Freshwater >... | reverse complement strand
GCTGCTGTCCTGGCTGGAGGGGAAGCTGCGGTGCAACACGACAGCGGGCAATTCCTCGTTCAACCACGAGCTGAAGCGCGTGTTGATAAGCGTGTCCTTGCCTTCGAGAAAGTCCTGCCAGGTCTTGGCCATCGATTTGGTGGCACCGAAGCGCGCGCTGCTGCGGGGGGCCAGCGACGACAGGAAATACTTGTCCCACAGCACTTCGTTGCCGAGATAGCGGTGGTCGAGGTAACTGCCCTTGGCGGTGACATCGGGCGGCAACAGCGGGTGGGCGTATGAGTTGCCGATGGACTGGTCGGCGTAGGGCGCGTTGGGTGTGCTGTTGAAGTTCCAGTAGGTCGCCCGCAGGGTCGAGGCCCCATCGCCCACCCCGGCATGGCGGAATTGCGCCAGCGAGGTCGGCGGCACCGTCGGTACCGCCGCAAACAGGAAATGCGTCTGCCCGGTGGCCGGCCCGCGGCCCGAACCGATGTACCCGTGATTGGGTCCGTTGGCATTGTTCGGCAAGGTCACCTGGATGATGTCACTATCAAAGCCGGTGATCGCCTCCACCTTGTAGTCCAGCCGCTCGTTGGCAAATTCGGCTAGATTGCCGTTGGTCTTCGACGACAAGCGGGTGGTGCCGGTGTTGAGGAAGGCGGGAATCGGCACGGTGGAATCGCGCGCCGTCTTGGTCTCCATGATGAAGGCCCCGAACGGTTGCTTGCGGCCGACCACGCTGGCCAGCGAAACGGTCGGCACATCGGCCTGGTTGACCGCGTGCATCTGGGTGACGAAGGGCGCGTCGGCGCGCGCCAGAATCTCACCGCGATGTTCGTAGTAGGGCCATTTCTTGACCGAGTCGTAGATCCAAAAATCCATGTACTGAAAGTTGGAGTTGGAGTCGATGCTGGCACCCAGGGCATTGGGATCGGGGGTGAGGCCGACGGAGATTTTTTCGGTGCCGGTGCCGGTGACTTGCGAGATGTTGCTGGTCACCCCATCGAAATAGGCGCCGGGCCAAAACTCGCTGACGCCGCTGGCGTCCTTTTTGAGGGAAAACACCACCGTTTCCCCGGGTGCCATCGAAAACTGCCGATCCCCTTTCGGATTGTTGAACGGGATCTGGATGACGGGAATCAGATCCGTCGGGGTCAGCGTGACCGGGTTGGACCCATTGGTGCGGAACTCGAATTTCATCGGCAGGCCCTTGAACAATTTCGCAAAAAACTTGGCGTTGACCGGGAAGTGGATCCGCACGTCGAAGGGATTCCACAGGGTGATGAAGAAGTCGGTGGCCAACTGCAGGGTGTATGGTTTCGGGTTGGTCGCGACGGTGTCCTTGACCGCGGAATAGGAGAACACATAGATGATCTTGGCCATGCGCGGATAACGGAAGCCGCCCGCCTCGTCGCCGAAACTAACAAAATCATCGGCCAGGTGCCAATCGATCAGGGCGCCTTTGGGTTCCACCCGCGGTTCGCTGCCGTCAAAGGAGACGTCCTTGTAGAGATTGTAGTAGGCATACAAGTGGTTCCAGCGGGCACCCATGGCCACCGCCGGCGGGCCGTACAGGTATACCTTCTTGTCCGACACGCTGTTGCTGCCGGTCCAAGTGCCAAAGTCAGTGATCTTGCTGGCCGTCTGCTCGAACAGCGCGCTGAGGTCTTGTTTCAGACCGCCGTTGCGCACGTCGGCCACCACCGAGCGCGAGTCGGTGGTGAAATACACCCCCTGGCGGTCCGGCCATTTGGTGGCGGCCAACACCGGCTGGCGCGCGCTGACCATCGCGGCGGTATGCGCCACGGTCGGAGTGAACCCCGACACCCCCGCCAACGTCTCCGGCACCATCCGCGGCGCGGCATGCGCGGCCACCGCCGCATTGCCTTTGCTCGCCGCCACTTGCAGCGGCAGGTTGGCGCGCGCCTTGAGCGATTCATCATCCGTCCACCAGCCCAGCCGCCCATGGTTGGGCGCCGCCAACAGCGGAATGGTCACATCCGGGATGCCGCTGGTCTTGCGCACGATGGCTGAGGCACCGGTCACCGGCGCGCGCGCCGCGTCCAGGGTGAGCGGCTTGCCCATCGCGGTGACCAGCCACGCTGAGAAAAAGTCGGCGCGCGCCGGTTGATAGGATTTCGGGGTCGCCGGGTTGCTTTTCCACACCCCGCGCCAGCCCGGATTGGCGCAGCCGCTGCCACTCGCCGTGGTCAACACGTCGGCCGGGGCGGTGATGCGCGTGTCGCTGCCGGTTTGTTGTTGGAGCTGGGCCAGCGCCAATGCCAGGGCCAGCCGCGCATTGGCCCGCGCTTCGTTGCGCGCAGCCTCGTGATCCACACTGCGCAGCCCCACCGACGACAGCGTCAACAAGCCGGTCACCAGCATCACGAGCAACACCATCAGCATCAACGTGATGACCAGCGCAAAGCCGGCACGCTGAGCGCGGCGGAGTTGAGGTGGCGGCGGATGGGTCATGGTTCGAACGGTAGCAACTTTGCCGGACCAATGTCGCCGCCCGCCGCCAGTTGGCAAGCAGCGCAACCAGCTTGCCGGATGTACAATGATTGGATAACCCGATTGCACTTGCGGGCGGGCGCGCCCGCCGCCAATTTGAAGCGCTTGAGCGCCGCTTGACCGCGGCGCAATTCCATCATCCCGCCACCCCCATGATCCATCCGCTTCGTACCCTTCTGCTCGTGCCGGCCCTCGGGCTGGCTGTCCAAGCCGCCTTCGCCGAGGACGCGGCTGCCGTGAAAACCGAAACCCTCAAGGGCCAGCATGTCAGCGCCCGGTTCCGCCCGGACGATTGGAAAGTGTTGGACAACCCGCAAGAGTTCATCGATTTCCTCGACCAGGTCTATCAAACCATGGTCGAGCTCACCGCCAATGAGCCGCCGATGATCCTGCGCGGGCATGAAAAACTCGGCGCTTGGGGCACCGCGGGAATTGATGGCATCGACATCGACTGGACCTGCGTGGTGCCCTTCATGAACGACTTCAAATCCGGCAAGGTCGAGTTTGGTTTCGTCCATGAAATGGGCCATGTGTTTGATGCCCGCGACTTCGCCCGCTGGTACATCACTCCCGGCGCCGGCGGCGAAGCCTTTGCCAACATCAAGCTGTCCTATGCCTTGGAGCGGCTGCTCACCAAAGACAGCCGCTACCGCATTGAGTTCGGCCCCGGTGGCCGCCAGCTGGGGTACGATTTCAATAACAACTTCTATCTTAACGCCGGCAAAAAGTACCTCGCCAGCGACACCCCCTGGGACAAGATGGGCGTCGATGACCTGCATTCGTTTCACATGGGCCTGATCCGCAAGCTCGGCTGGGATGTGTACAAGAAATGGTTCCGCGCCTACTATAAGATTGAAGCGCAAACCGACGGCCGGGCCCCGGCGTCGGTCGCCGACCCGCTGCGCATCAACCTCGTCTGCGCCTTGCTGTCCGTGTTTGGCGATGAGAACTTGGTGCCGGATTGCCAGCGCTACCGGTTCCCGGTCACCGACAAGAGTGTGGTGGAGGTGGCCAAGCGCTATGACCTCAAGCAGGTGTGCGCCGCCACCGACCAACAGTTTGCCACGGAATACGCCGCGGGCAAAATCCACCTCGACCCGCTCAGCCTGCGGGTGCGCCTGACCCAGGCCGCCGACGGCAGCGCAGTGGCATCCATTTTCAGCATTCTGCGCAGCACCCCGAGCGCCGTGGTGCGCTACACGCTGGACAACTCCCCGGTATCCGCCACTTCCAAGGTCGATGCCGGCACCCCGATCGCGCTGGCCGCCGGCGCCACGCTGCATGCCGCCCTGTTTGTCCCCGGCAAGACCGAGCCCGTTCTAACCGCCAGCTCGACGCCCGGGCCCGCCGCCGCCAAATGAGGGCCCGCACCATCCTGCTCGTGATGCCGGCCGTGCTGTTAGATCCTTGCCTTGCCGCCGAAGCGCAACCCGCCCTGCCCGCCGCCGCGCCACTCGGCGGGTATTTCGCCAAAAAAGCCTACGTCAGGGAGGCGTTGCCAACCTTTGATTCGGTTAGGCAACAACTGCCCGAGCCGCTGCTTGACTCCAAGCCGGAGTGGCTGGCGATGTACTGGAAATGTTGGAGCCTGGCGTTTGCCCACCTCAAGCAGCCCGCGCCGGCCTCGCCGCTGGTGTCCAACTGGCTCGACGAGGCGTTCTCGCCTAACATTTTCCAGTGGGACACCTGTTTCATGATGATGTTTGCCCGCTACGGGCACTATCAGTTTCCGGCGATCCAATCGCTGGACAACTTTTACTGCCGCCAGCACCCCAGCGGCTTCATCTGTCGTGAATACCGCGAGGCCGACGGCGTGCCGGTCCATTATGACGAGGATGGCGGGTTGTTCTCGCCCAAGGGGTGGAAAAACGCGGTGAATCCGCCGATTTTCTCCTGGGCCGAATGCGAGAACTTCAAGGTCACCGGCGACCAGTCCCGCTTCGCCATGGTGCTGCCGGTGCTGGAGAAATACGTCGAGTGGCTCAACCGCGACGGCGATCCGGAAGCGGCGGACTGGGAGTCCAACGGCCGCCGCTCCGCCAACACCCCGCATGGTTTGTATTGGAACACGTCGCTCGGCTCGGGCCTCGACAACACGCCCAAGCCCACCGCCAAAGGTGCCGGCTGGGTGGACATGTCATGTCAGATGGTCATGCAATATCGCGACATCGCGCGCATTTGCCGCGAGTTGGGCCAATTGGACAAGGCCGCGGTCGCCACGGCGGAAGCCCACGCCATCGGCGCGCGCATCAACCAATGGTGTTGGGACGAGCAAGACGGTTTCTATTATGATGTGCAGGCCGATGGCACGAAATTCCGCAAGCAAACGGCCTGTGGCTTTTGGCCGCTGATTGCCGGCATCACCTCCCCCGCCCAGGCGGCGCGACTTGTCGCCCACCTCAAGGATCCGGCGAAATTTTGGCGGCCCGTGGTGTTTCCCACTCTCGCCGCCGACGCGCCCGAATACCAGGCCGACGGCGGCTATTGGCTTGGCGGCGTGTGGGCCCCCACCAACTACGCCATCATCAAGGGCTTGGAGCTCACCGGCTACGAGCCATTCGCCGCCGCCGCCGCCGAACGCTACCTCGCCGCCATGGCTGAGGTGTTCCACCACACCGGCACGGTGTGGGAAAACTACGCGCCGGAACGCGCCGCCCCGGGCCATCCCGCCGCGCGTGACTTTGTCGGCTGGTCGGCCTGCGGACCCATCGCCCTGCTCATCGAAAATGTGTTTGGATTCCGCCCCGACGGCGAACACCATGCGCTGCAATGGAACCTGCGCCTCGCCGAACCCCACGGCATCCGCCGCCTGCGCTTCGGCACCGTCACCGCCGACCTGCTCTATGATGGCGCCGGCACCGTCACCGTGCACACCGACCAGCCCTTCGCCCTGACCCTTGGCGCGCGCCACCTCGAACTCAAGGCCGGCGACACCCGAATCGAGGAAGTGGCGCCGCAACCCTAACTTCTAACGCATATCATGAAACTTGTGCTTTTGCTTGCCCTAACCGCTCCCATCCTCATGGCCGCGCCGGTGGCTGCCGCGGAAGCCGCGGCGGGCGATCCGGCCGCCGTCGCGATGGCCCTGATCCAACGCGTGCTGCCGGAGCATGCCGGGCGCTTCCGCTGCGAGGTGATCGCTGCGGAGGCCGGCAAGGACGTGTTTGAGATTGATCAGGCGGACTCGCTCATCGTCTTGCGCGGCAACCGCGGCATCAGCCTGGCGATGGCCTTCAACTGGTATTTGCGCCACGACTGTGACGTCAATTTCGACTGGGAGGCCTGCGCGCCCCTGCGCCTGGCCACCCCGCCGGCCGCGCCCGCCGCCCGGCTCCGCCAGAGTTGTGCCGCCACCGAGCGCTTCGCGCTGAATTACTGCACCTTCGGCTATTCGTTCCCGTTTTGGAATTGGGACCAGTGGCAGCGCTTCGTCGATTGGATGGCCATGAACGGCATCAACCGGCCACTGCTCCAATGCGGCCAGGAAGCCACCTGGTTGAAAGTCTGGCAATCCTATGGCATCCCCCAGCAACAGGTCCAGGCATTCTTCGCCGGCCCCGCCCACTTGCCGTGGCAACGCATGGCCAACCTCGACTCCTGGGGCGGCCCGCTGCCAATGTCCTACATCGACGGCCAACGCAAGCTCCAAGTCCAAATCCTCGCCCGCGCCCGCTCCCTGGGCATGCAACCCATCCTCGCCGCCTTCGCCGGCCACGTCCCGCAAGCCCTCAAGCAAGTCAAACCCGACGCCAAAATCACCCAGATCAAGCCCGGTTGGGGCGGCATGGCTGACACGTATGCGACTTGGTTCCTCGATCCGACCGATCCGCTCTTCAGTGACATCCAACAGCGCTTCCTCAAGGAGCAGGCCGCCATGTACGGCACCGACCACCTCTACAGCGCCGATCCGTTCAACGAAATCGCACCCCCGAGTTGGGAACCGGAGTACCTGGCGAAGGTTTCCAGCACGATCTATCACTCGATGGCCGGCGCCGACCCCGACGCCACCTGGTACCTGATGTCGTGGAATTTCTTCTTCGATGAGCAGTGGACGCCGCCGCGCCTCAAGGCCCTCACCCTCGCGGTGCCCACGGGCAAAATGATCTATCTGGATTACGTGTGCGAACAAACCGAGTTTTTCCGCAAGTCGGAAAATTTCCACGGTGCGCCCTTTGTCTGGTGCGTGGTGGGCAACTTCGGTGGCACCACCAACTATGTCGCCCCGCTGGATGTCATATCTAACCGAATGAGCGCCGCCCTGCCCGTCGCCAACTGCCGCGGCATCGGCACCACCCTCGAGGGCCTCAACATCAACCCGGTCATCTTCGATCTGCTCTTCGAACAACCCTGGCACCCCGATGCCAAACTCGATGTCAGCGCCTGGCTCGAGGCCTACGCCGACCGCCGCGCCGGCCGCCCCGATCCGGCGGTGCGCAAAGCCTGGAGCATCCTCCATCACGAAATATTCACCGACGATCCGGAGGGCCTTTGGGGCCGCCAGAATTTTCTCCAAACCACTCCGGCGCTGCAAGCAGCTAACAAAGTTGCCGCGCCCGAGCGGCAGGCCGCCCTGGTGGCGGCGGTGGACGCCTTGCTCGGTGCCGCGCCGGCGTCCCGCAGCGCCGATGGCTATCAGTATGATCTGGTCAACCTCACCCGCCAGGCGCTGGGCAATGCCACCTACATTGTCGGCAAACGCCTGCTGGCAGCGGCTGCGCGCAAGGACCTCGCGGCGTTCCGCCAGGAGGCCGCACGCCTGCTGGAGCTCGGCGAGGATATCAACACTTTGTTAGGCACGCGCCACGAGTGGTTGCTGGGCCGCTGGATCGCCGATGCCCGGGCGTGGGCCGCCTCGCCCGCGGAGGCGGACTACTATGAGCACAACGCGCGGGAAATTCTAACCACCTGGCACGAGCCCGGCGGCGGCCTCAGCGATTACGCTCGGCGCGAATGGAACGGCTTGTTCAATACTTACTACATGGGCCGCTGGCGGGAATTCATCCGCCGCGTCGATCACGCCCTGGACAGCGCCACCGCGTTTGACGCCGCCGCCTATCACCAATGGCGGGTCGAGGCCGACGGCCGCTGGGTGCGCACGACGCAGAGCGGTTTTGCCGAACACCCGGCGGGCGACGCGGTGGCAATGGCCACCCGCCTGGTGGCGAAGTATCGCGCCGATTTGGTGGTGCCTGCCGCGGTTGCCGAAGCGGTGATGGACGGGCACCTAACCACTCCGGAATGGTCGCCGACCGCCTTCACCGGCGAGGGGCCGCAGCGCTGGACGCTGGATGTTTCCGCGTTGATCCAGAGCGGCGGCACCCACCTGGTGACGTTCCGCTACCGCGCGGGGGCCTCTGCGCTGACCATCAGCGCGGTATCGCTCATGCAAGACGGCCACGCCCTGGCCAGCGACACCCATGCCGGCGCGACCGGCGACCAAAACACCAATAACAGCTACCGGCTCGATGTGAAAGATTTTCACTCCGACCAACCTCTCACCCTGGTCATGGACGTGGAGGCCAAATCATCGAGCGACTCCTCCGGGGTCATCGAAGTGCGCCGCAAGGAAGAACTCTCAACCAAGCCTTGAGCGTTTTCCAGCATGCACCCCATGCGTCACTCCCGACCCGTCTTGCATCACACGCTTTGCCTGCTCATGAGCGCCGCCCTGCCCGTGGCCAACCCGGCCCGCGCCGCCGTCAGCGGACCACCCGCCGATCCCGCGGCGGAGGGCCGCGCGGTGCAACTCGAGCGGCTGCAGCGCCATGGGTTTGCCAGCGCCAGCGCTGACCCCAAGGCACCGGGATTGCTGCTGGGCAATGTCCAGCTGGGCGGCTGCCTGGCGGCCTCCGGCCTGGGCATTCCCACCCTGTGGAGCGCGGACTTGTGGCGTAATACCGACCAACGGCTGCCGCTCGACGGGCCGCAATTGTCCTGCCCCGCGCTCGCCGGCCTGACCGCCGTTTCCTATCAGCAGACGCTGTCTCTAACCGACGGTCTGGCGCACACCGCGGTTCGTTACCCGCAGGACGCCGGCTACGATTCCGAGGTGTTCTGCTCAATGGCCGATCCCTCGCTGCTGGCCATCCGCCTGACCCCCCGCGGCGCAAACGCCCGCGAGTGGCAGCTCGACGTGCCCGCCTCCGCCAGCCTCCGGCAACCCTCGCCTAACTTGTTAGTCGCGGCATCCCCCCCCGCTGCCTTCACCCCCTTCGACTGGTCGCTGCACTCCGACCAGCCGCTGATCCGCGCCGCGGACAACCATTTCACCCTCCATCTGACCCCCGGCCAACCGGTTTGCCTGTGCTTCCACTTGCAAGCCACCGGTTCTAACAAACCAGGCGGCGCCCCAACCGTCACCGGTTTCGCCGACCAACTCACCGCCCACCGTGCCGCGTGGGACGCGCTGTGGCGGCACTGCGCGGTGCTCGCCCTGCCCGACCCGGACCTCGAACGGCTGTGGTATCGGGCGCTGTACTGGACCCTGAGCACCTGCGGCAGCAACCGGTACCTGCCGGGCGAGAGTATGTTCGGGGTGCCGTGCTGGGACATGCACCCGTTCACCTACGGCGCCGCCGGCTGGGCGACCCAGGCGTTCACCGCGGTGGGTCTGCCGGATCAGGCCAAGGCCATTCTCGAGTGCCACTTCAAACCCGCCGCGCTGCATGACAACGCGCGAGTTTATACCAATACTCTGGCCGGCGGCAGCGCGACTGCCGATGCCATGGCCTTCGCCCACGAAGTGAAAACCGACGGCCGCAACATTCCCTGTGGCCAATATGAATTGCAGCGCCATCTCGACGGCTTTGCCGCCGCCCTGTTCCAACGCCACCAGCGGTTCTATCCAGACACAAGCCTATCACCCGCGCAACTCTATCCGCTCATGCGCGGCCTCGCCGAATTCTGGTGCGGCCTGGCTCAGCGCGATGCGCACAGCGGCGCCTACCTGCTTCCCAGCATGACGTCGCTCACCGAGGACCTCATCGCCCCCCATCCGATCGACGCCGCCCTGGCCGCCAAGTGGTGCCTGCTCATCGCCCGCCGCGACGCGCTGGCCCTCGGCTGCGACGCGGACCGCAGCGAGCATTGGCGCGAGGTGGCCGAGCATCTGCTGCTGCCGCAAAACGACGCGCGTTACCTCGAGTTTGCGGGCGACCCGGACCAGCGCAGCGGCGGGGGCTATCAAGGCGTGCGCGGTTTCGTCTATCTCGGCTGGCCGACCATGGAGCTTATTCCGACCTTGGATCGCGCCAAGGCGTTGCGAACGCTCGAACACACCTGGGAGCGCAACCGCAAGGGCGAGGGCATGATCGGCTTCGTCGCCAACTGGTTTGCGTTGGCCGACCTGCACTACGGCCGCGGCGATCACGCGCTGGAAATTCTCCGGCATAACTTTCGCTGCGAGGACGCCTGGCAGCAGGGCGTCTCAGAGTTTCCGGGCAGCAAGAACTATCATTTCACCACCAATTATGCTTCCTATCTGCTCGTCCCGCTCGCCATGGCCGTGCAGTCCGCCGATGACCGCCTCGACGCCTTCTGCGCGGTGCCCTCGGCCTGGAAAGAGTTCGCGTTCTATCAGGTTCCCGCCGAGTCAGGCATCCGCGTCTCCGGTGCCATGCACGACGGTGCCGTGCAGTGGCTCACCTATGCCCACGACGGCAAGCTGTTGCATCAGGCCACCGCCCGCGAGGGGTTGCGCATCAGCCACTCCGGCGGCTCCCTGAGCCTCGTCCCGGCCGCCCCGTGATCCGCCGAGTGGTTCAGCAGCGTGCTTGAGGGCGCTATTTGCTTGCCTCCGGCAGATGCGCGCAGTTGGCTTGCGGCCATGACACGCCGCGAAGCGATCAGCTTACTGGCAGCCGCCGCATGGCCGCGCGGCGGGTGGGCCGCCGAACTCGGAGCGGCAGCAACCCGCCACACCATCGGCGAGCGCTTCACCCTGGGCTGTTTGTTCCGCGTCATCATCGACGAGGACAGCGCGCCGGCGCGCCAGGCGGCAGGCGATGCGTTGGTGATTGCCGAACGGATTAACGATGCCTGTTCGCCGCTAATGGCCGAGGCCCAGGTGCAATCGTTTTGCCGCAAACCGCACGGCAAAGCCCATGAGGTCGGGCCGGTTTTTTTCGAGGGGCTTGAGTTGACCCGCCACTTGGCCGAAGTCACCGACGGGCGATTCGATCCCACCCGCGGCCCGCTGACCGCGCTGTGGGCCACGGCGCGGCGGCGTGCAAAATTGCCGTCGGCCGAGGCGCTGGCCAAGGCGCGCGAAGCCGTCGGCTGGCAGCATCTGGTGCTCGATGCCGACAAGCGCACGGCGATGTTGGAAAATGACGGGATGCGGCTGGATTTCGGCGACGTGGCCCGCGGCTTTGCGGCTGACAAGATGTTGGCGAAACTCGCCGCAGATGGCTTCCCGCGGGCGATTGTGCGGGCCGGCGGCGAGATCCGGGTGGGCGACCCGCCGCGCGGGGCCACGACCTGGCGCCTGGGGGTGCCGGTCAGCGAGCCGGGCGGCGACAAGGTTATCGTCGTGCCACTCGCCAAGGCTGGCATTTCGACGGCCGGCGGCATGAGTCAGGCGCTGCGCATTGGTGGCACGCGCTACGCCAGCCTGCTCGATCCGGCGAGCGGCCTCGGTCTGACTCGTTTCATTGCCGCCACCGTGATCGCGGACAACGCCACCGCGGCGGCGGCGCTGGCCGTCGCCGCATGTGTCGCCGGCCCCGAGGCGACCCAAGACGCGTTCGCCGCCTGGGGCGCGCGGGCCGTGCGCATGGTCTGCGAG
>Ga0073936_10010593_pt1 | contig 11287 bp, 7 predicted proteins | sample AliMusrvi5mmetaG_FD_87041 | JGI IMG/M metagenome (GOLD analysis project Ga0073936, IMG submission 87041) | Freshwater lake bacterial and archeal communities from Alinen Mustajarvi, Finland, to study Microbial Dark Matter (Phase II) - Alinen... | ecosystem: Environmental > Aquatic > Freshwater >... | reverse complement strand
TGGGGATCGAACCCACGACGTTCAGCTTGGGAAGCTGACATTCTACCACTGAATTACTCCCGCCTCTCAGAAAAACTTGTGAGACTCTATTCAGCCGTGTCAGGTTTGTCCAGAATAGAATTTGCTGAGTGCTTTTGCAGGGGGAGATAAGCCCACGACCCCGCCGTTGGCGGGGCTAGCGTTCAGCCTTGTCCCGCCATCGGCGGGATTGGGAAGCTGACATTCTACCACTGAATTACTCCCGCCTCGCAGAAAAACCTTTGAGACTCTATTCGGCTGTCACAGGTTTGTCCTGAAGAGAAATAGGGCAGACGCATCTAAATTTTCTGCCGATACGCAGAGTTTTGGACAGAATGAAGAAAATTAACTAAAAAAAGATTTTTACATGGATAGACAGGATGCACAGGATAAGTTGAATTAAACCCACTCCGTTTTAATGATCCTGAACCGATCTGCTTTTCCCTCTATCCTGTACATCCTGTCTATCCATGTTTGAAGCTCTTCTTAGCCTACTGTCGGATTTAGGTTCATTGGAGCCGCGTTGGTGTTGGACCAACCTTATTCAACCGTCACGCTTTTGGCCAGATTCCGGGGTTGGTCTATGGGGCAATTGCGAAGTCTGGCCATGTGGTAGGCAAATAATTGAAGTGCCACAGCCGTGACAATCGGTGCGGTCAAGTGTGAACATTTCGGAATATGGATCATGGAGTCGACAGGAGCGGCGTCATTGCCATCAGAAACGATTCCGATGACCGGGGCATGTCTCGCCCGGCATTCCTGAACGTTGCTGATCATCTTTTCCCGGCCGGCAATATCATTCAGCATCGCCATGACGGGGAAGGACGCGTCCAGCAGGGCGATGGGGCCATGCTTGAGTTCTGCCGCATGATATCCCTCGGCATGGATATAGCTGATTTCCTTGAGTTTCAAGGCGCCTTCCAGCGCAACGGGATAAAGACAGCCTCGCCCGAGGAAAAAGAAATCATTGGCTTTGGAATAGTGTTCCGCGGCGGCAATAATTTCATCATTCCTCGTCAATACCGATTTGATGAGGTCGGGGATCCGGTGGATTTCTTCGCAAATTTCCTGGCCCTGTTGGCGAGAGAGCCGGCGGCAACGCCCGATCTTGAGCGCCAGCATCAACAGGATGGTCAATTGGCAGGTGAAGGCCTTGGTCGAGGCGACACTGATCTCCGGACCGGCATGGAGGTAGACGCCCCGTCCGGTCTCACGGGCAATGGTGGAACCCACCACGTTGCAGAGCCCCACAACCAACGCCCCCTTTTGTTTAGCCTCGCGCACTGCCGCCAGCGTATCTGCGGTTTCGCCCGACTGGCTGATGGCGATCACCAGATCATGGGGGCGGATAATGGGGTTGCGATAGCGGTATTCGGCCGCCTGTTCGACATCGGTGGGAAGATCCGCCAACTCTTCAAAATAGTATTTCCCCACCATCCCTGCGTTCATTGAAGTGCCGCAGGCGACAATGACGACACGCTCGATACTTGAGAGTTCACGCGGGGTCAGGGATAATCCGGACAAAATGGCGGTTGCCATGGCATCATCCAGACGCCCGCGAATGGTGTTTTTGATGGAGTCCGGTTGTTCATGGATTTCTTTGAGCATGAAATGCTCAAAACCACTTTTTTCGGCAGTCCCGGCATCCCAGTCAATCTTGGCGATTTCACGTGAGACCGGCACATTGTTGATATTCCTGATTTCAGCGCCCGAGGCCCGGATGATGGCCACATCATTGTCATCGAGATAGATAACCTGTCGTGTGTAGGCAATGATGGCGGCAACATCGCTGGCGACAATGGTTTCGCCCTCACCAACCCCGATTACGAGCGGACTTCCTTTGCGGGCCACAACAATCTGGTCAGGTTCATCCGCTGAAACCACGGCAATCCCGTAGGTGCCTTCGACATGTTTGAGCGCGGCGCACACGGCGTCAAATAGATTTCCTCTGTAGAGTTCGCCGATGAGTTGGATCAACACTTCGCTGTCGGTTTCCGACTTGAACGTATGCCCCTTGGCGCTCAATTGATTGCGGAGGGCGAGATAGTTCTCGATGATTCCGTTGTGAACAAGAGCCAGCCGCCCGGTTTGATCGGTATGGGGATGCGCGTTTTCGGCCGTCGGGCTGCCGTGCGTGGCCCAGCGGGTATGCGAAATGCCGATGTGAGCTGAATCAAGAAAGGTCTTGTCCCAATGGGCGTGAATCTGCTGTTCCAGGTTCACAACTTTGCCCCTGTCCTTGCGGACGTGAAGTGTATTGTCAGAAACCAGCGCGATGCCGGCTGAATCATACCCGCGATATTCGAGTCGCTTGAGGCCATTGATCAAGACATCAACCGCACCCTTATTTCCAACGTAACCAACGATACCGCACATATTTCACCCCATTACATCTTTACTGACTATTGCTCCCGGAAGGGTGCAGATGTCAGGCCATAATTTTCGTCCCGGATAAATACTGGTATGTATCCCCGTGTGGACACGATCACCCATAACACAGCCAAATTTACGTCGTTTTGTATCGACCAAGCGGTTCTCAATCATGGATTTGTGGGGGAGCCCATCATGCCGGAAATTGGAGGTGATGGTCCCCGCACCGAAATTAACGGCTTCAGCAATGATGGAATCCCCGCAGTAGCTCAAATGCCCGACACTGGAGCGGTCCATGATAATGGAGTTTTTAATCTCCACAGCTTGCCCGATGTGACAGTTGTCCCCGATACTGGTGTTGCCGCGAAGGTGGCAATTCGGGCCAATTTTACAGTTTCTACCAATGATCACTGTGCCTTCAACATAAACACCTGGCAAGAGTTGCGAACCTTCACCCAGAAGCAGCGTGCCGTCATTATGGACGCCAGGGGAAACCCGCGCGCCATTGTTGAGCGTGAGGGCCGTCGCGATGGGACCTGAAGGCACCGCTTCACCATGCAGGCGAAAGTCGCCCATGTTTTGCAGAATCATTTCGTTGATTCTGAGGATGTCCCATGGGTAGGCGACCAGAAAAGTCTCTGCATCAATAGGGATGGATGGCGCCTTCAGAACGGCATTGGCCGATTCGCCTGTCCAGGCAAGGATGATGCCACGATTATTGCGGACGGCCACTGTTCCCTCGGCTCTCTGGAGAGCGGCGAGAACGTTCTTCGAAAACCAGGTGTCCCCCCGGATGAAAAGAGTCCGATCATCCGAGTTTCCCGTGATACCGTAACCGGCATCCTTAAGGACCTCCTGTTGGATTTCAATGAGGGGACGGTTTCCCACGCGGCAGGCCGACAAGGGCCGGGTTGAGGTAAGCGGGAAACAGGTTTCAGGGCTTTCGGCATCAAGTATGACCGCTCTCATGAAACCAATTCCTTCCGGACCACTGCGCACAAGGTTTCAGTCCAGTGCGCGACTTGGCTGGCCTGGCGTGCTTCAACTAGAATACGGATTTTTGGTTCCGTTCCGGAGTACCGCACGATCAGGCGTCCTTCATTGCCCAGATCGTTCCTGCAGGCTTCCATCGATTCGACCAGGTCCGGGATTGTCTCAATGGGTTTTCGGGTTTTGACCTTGATACTGACCAGTTGCTGAGGATATTCCGTCATACATTCAGCCAGTTGTGCGAGGGTCGCTCCTTGACGCCGCATCAATCGGAGTACCTGAAGCGCCGTAATGATGCCGTCACCGGTGGTCGCGTAGTCCATCAGGATCACATGTCCGCTTTTCTCGCCTCCGACATTCGCTCCGGTTTTACGCATACGGTCAATGACCAGTCGATCTCCGACGTCAGTGATATCCAACTGAATACCGGCACGTTTCATGGCTTCATGTAGGCCCATGTTACTCATGGTTGTGGTTACCAGGGTGTTTTTATTGAGCAGGCCTCGTGCTTTAAAATCCAGGGCGCAGATGGCCAGAATCCGGTCGCCATCCACCACATTTCCCTGGGCATCGCAGAAGATCACGCGGTCAGCGTCACCATCAAAAGCGATGCCGACATCTGAATGGGTGCTCAGCACGGTTTGGGCGACCACTTCAGGGTGCGTCGCGCCACAAAGATTATTGATGTTGTAACCATCCGGCTCCACAAAGGTTTTGGTTACCTTGGCGCCCAGTTCCTTCAGGATCAGGGGGGCGATATGGTAGGCGGCGCCGTTGGCGCAATCGACTACGACTTTCAGGTCATCAAAGTTCTCATTCTTGATCGTGCTTTTGGCAAATTCAATGTATCGCCCGCGAGCATCTTCAATGCGGTATGCCTTCCCCATCTGATCACTGCGAATGTGTTCGCAGCTTAATTCACCGGAGGAAATGTGATTGGTAATATCGGCTTCCATGGTGTCCGATATCTTAAAACCGTCATTGGCAAAAATTTTAATGCCGTTATCGTCAAAGGGATTATGGGAGGCGGTGAGCATGATGCCGACATCGGCGGCCATGGAACGGGTGAGATGAGCCACCGCGGGAGTGGGAACGGGGCCCACAAGCATGACGTCCACGCCCATGGCCACCAGTCCGCTGGTTAATGCGGTTTCAAGCATGTATCCGGAGAGACGGGTATCTTTGCCGATGACAGCCTTGCATGAGCCATGCCCGGAAGCGCCCAAGACATGGCCCAGGGCCTTGCCGATTTGCAGGGCAACCTCGGGAGTCACTGGATAGTGATTGGCCTGTCCCCGGATGCCATCGGTCCCAAATATTCGTTGCATGTTATGCTCTTTTCTCCACGATGTTGCCAATTTCAGCAGCATTCACTAAATGCTGGACCAAAATACACCGGATCGCGTTTTCATGCAAGGCGAGAACGCCGGTTAAGGATCCACTTCTCCAGGCTGATGACGGGTATGATCAGGGCGGCCACAAGCGCGGCACGAATCCAGGACGCCAGATCCAGGCTGGCGCTATGGAATAACGTTTGCATAAAGGGGAGATAGGTAAAGGCCAGCTGCAGGACCAGGAGAATCCCGATTCCGATCCATATCGAGGGATTACTGAACCAGCCCAGGCTGCCCAGGCTATCCCTGAGACTGCGGCAATGGAAGAGGTAGAATATTTGGAACAGGGTCATGGTGGTTACCGCCATGGTTTGGGCCTCTGCCAAAGCCTGTTTGTGCAGGGTGACGTCAATGATGCCGCTCAGCCCACCGGTGCGGATCGTGTATTCCCAAAGGAAAAGGGCGCAGGTGCCGGCGGCCATGACGAGGGCTACCACAGCGGTCCTCATGATGATAAAGGAGGAAAAGACCGGGGTATTCTTTGGGCGCGGTTTGCGCCGCATGGCGGAAGTTTCCAGTACTTCGAAAGCGATCGGGGCTGATAGCGCCACGCTGGCAACCAGATTGATCCACAGGATTTGACTGGGTGCCATGGGGAGTAACAACTCGGTGCCGAGTTGCATCACCATGACCGCCGGGAAAAAGAACATGGCGCTGGCCAACGTCAGCGCGAGACTCAGATTGGTGGGCAGAATAAAGGCGAGGGCTTTAATCAGGTTGTCATAGACCCGCCGACCTTCCTCCACGGCCGCCGCAATGGAGGCGAAATTATCATCGGCCAAAACCACCTTGGCCGCATCTTTGGCCACGGCTGTGCCGGTGATGCCCATGGCAATGCCGATGTCGGCACGTTTGAGCGCAGGGGCATCATTTACGCCGTCACCGGTCATGGCCACAACATTGCCGTCGGCCTGTAAGGCTTGCACCAGTTTGAGTTTATGTTCCGGTGCGACGCGGGCAAAGACATGACAACGTCGGGTGGCGGCGATGAGTGCCTCGTTCGAAAGGGAATCCAGTTCGACGCCACGGATGGCCTGGTCGCCGGGTTTCAGGATGCCGAGTTCGCGGCCAATGGCGGTGGCGGTGACATGATGATCCCCGGTAATCATTTTAACGGTAATGCCTGCCCGGTGACAGATGGCAATGGCGTCGATGGCTTCCTGCCGGGGCGGATCAATCATGCCCATCAGCCCTAGCAGGGTGAAACCCGAAGCCGTCCATTCTGGAGTCAGTTGGGTCATGTCCAGGGCAGGGGCTCGCCTCGCGAAGGCCAGAACCCGCATGCCCTGTTCCGCTAATGCCTGTTGGGCCGCCTGAATTATTTGAGTGTCCCTTTCTGACAGGCCGCATCGCAACAGGACCATTTCCGGTGCCCCTTTGAGGTAGACAGCGTCAATACCATCGCCCCGGTTCAGGGTGGCCATATATTTGGTTTCGGATTCAAAGGGCAGGACATCCACGCGGGTATGGCGTTGGCGCAGTTCGTTGGCCTGCATCCCGATCTTTTGTCCAGCGACGACCAGTGCCGCCTCGGTGGGATCGCCGGTAATGGCCCATTGTGCATCCACTTGGCGCAGATCGGCGTCATTGCACAGAACGCCTGATAACAGGAGTTCACGCAAGGTGGCAGGTAGTTCGGTGATTGTCTGCCCACTGCCTTCAAGTGAGCCGACCGGTATATAACCGATGCCCGAAAGCCGATATTCCTTTTCCTCGCACCACAGGGCCTGAACGGTCATTTCATTGCGGGTCAGTGTGCCCGTTTTGTCAGAACAGATAACACTGGTGGAGCCGAGTGTTTCCACGGCGGGCAAATGGCGCACCACGGCTTGCCGGGCTGCCATGCGCCTTACACCGATGGCCAGGGCGATGGTGATGATGGCGGGGAGTCCTTCAGGGATGGCGGCAACCGCGAGCGTGATGGCGGTGAGCAAGGCTTCGTCGATTTTTGCCTGTTTGACGAACACACCATAGCCAAACAAAATCACCGACAAGCCCACCACGCCGATCGTGATCCACTTGCTGACTTGGGCCAATTGAAGGGTTAATGGGGTTTCCAACTGTGACGTCTGATTGAGCAGGGTGTTGATGCGGCCCAATTCGGTCTGATTCCCGGTGGCTACCACCACCCCGGTCGCAGTGCCTTGAGTGACGACGGTTCCTCCATAGGCCATGCAAAGGCGGTCTCCCAAAACGGCTTCGGATGCGACAGGATTGTGATTTTTGAGGGTGGGGACAGACTCGCCTGTGAGCGCCGATTCATCTACATGCAGATTTTTCACCTGCAGAAGGCGCAGGTCGGCGGGAATACGGTCGCCGCCAGTCAGTTGCACGACATCGCCGGGAACCAACTCTGCGGCGGGCAAGGTGTTGATCCGTCCATCACGCAGCACGGTGGCGTTTTCTGGAACCATGGCCGAGAGGGCGGCAATGGCTTTGCCTGCTCGATGTTCCTGAATAAATCCGATGATGCCGTTGATTACGACGGCGCCAAACACGACCCCTGAATCGGTGTATTTGCGTAGCAACACGGCCAGTGCCCCGGCGCCGATCAATAGCCAGGAGATAGGATTGTTGATCTGGCGCCAGATCAGCGTCAGCGGTCCCTCCACTTTGGATTGAGCCAGCAGATTGGGCCCAGTTTGCTTAAAACGTTCTGACGCTTCAGATGCGCTTAATCCCTGTGGCGAACTGGCCAGGTCTGCTAAAGCGTCTTCGAAACTTTGAGCATGCCAATTTGTAGTGGATGTGGCTGGAAGTACATATCGATTAGCGTTCATGCCCATATTCATACATACCGGTTAATAGGATTCCAATCTAAAGTCCGGCAGACGTGATCCGTCAAAACTGCATGAACGGATTGGTGCGTTTCTCCTGGCCAAGGGTGGTTTGAGGGCCATGGCCGGGATAGATGACTGTATCATCAGGGAGTTGCGCCAGGCGGGACAGGGATTTCGTCATCAACTTTTCATCGCTTCCATCCAGATCCGTGCGACCCACTGTGCCGAGGAAGAGTGTGTCCCCGCTGAAGAGGGCTTTTTCGGCTGGGAAATAGAAACAAACTCCACCGGGCGAGTGCCCCGGCGTGGCGATGACCTCGTAGCTAAGCCCGGCATCCGTATAGGTTTGTCCGTCAGCCAAAGTGCGTTCAATGTTTTTTGGGCGCTCGGGGCTGTCATAGTAGGGCAATGACTGATTGAGCGGGCTAAAGGCCCAAATCTCATCTTTCGGGTGCATGGCCACAGGCGCGGGGAATAACCGGACCATTTCCGCCAGGCCGGAAACGTGATCCATGTGTCCATGGGTGATCAGGTAGGCGGCGACGGTGAGTTTATTCTGCCGCAACGTGACGGCAATGATCCCCGCATCATCGCCGGGGTCAATAATCAGTGCCTGATGATTTTTGGCGACCGCCAGATAGCAATTGACCTGAAAGGTTCCAACGGTGATAGGAATAACGTTCATGGGGCCACCAGGCGGGCGATGGGCACTTCTTCCTCGGTGCGATCAGCCAGGGTTTTGATCCTGACGGTGCCCTTGGAGATATCATCCGGGCCAATAAATATGGCGCGCCGGAAACCGACTTTCCCGGTACGGCTGAAAAAGTGCTTGGGTTTTTCCGCGTGGAGCGAGACGTCTACGTTAGCGCCACCAGCCCGCAGGGAGCGGGCAATCTGAATGGCCGTATCGCGCTGGGCGTCTTCCATATAGGAGAGTGCCAGATCTTTGCCGGCAGCAGGGTGGGGGGCTTTACCTTTTTCAGCCAGGAGTTCAGCAATTACCACATCGCCGAATCCAAGGCCAACAGCAGTCATGGGTTTGCCACCCAAGTCGCCCAGTAGATTATCGTAGCGCCCTCCGCCGAAGATGGCGCGGAGGCTTTTCCCTGTATCAAAACCTTCAAATACAATGCCTGTGTAATAACCGAGTCCGCGGATGACGGAGATGTCAAACTTCACCATGTCACCCGCGCCATAAAGTTTCATGATGTCAAAAAAGCTCATGAAGTGATCCAGCGCAGGGGTGCGCTCGCCTAATGCCGCAATGACACTGTCGAGGGTATTCAGCCCGAGAACCCTGAAGGCGGCTTCAATGCTACCCTCCGAAAGATCATTTTCCCGCAGCAGTTTGGCAATCTCATCATCAGGAATCTTCCCGCGTTTATCCAGCGCCAGGAAGGTGGCGGCATGATGTTCACGCGGGATGCCGGATTTGGCGAGAATGTCCGATAGTAAAGCGCGGCTGTTGACATGAACACAAACATCAGTGCTGTCGAGACCGAGCAGTCGCAGTGCTTCAATGGCGGCCATAACGACCTCAGCCTCGGCAACCACCGAGGGCTCACCCACCACGTCCATGTTCCACTGGTAATGCTCCCGTTTACGGCCGCGGGTCATGCGTTCATATCGGAAGCACTGGGCAATGGTGAACCATTTGATCGGGAACGCCAGTTCGTTCTGTTTGGCCACAATCATGCGGGCGAGCGTGGGAGTCATCTCGGCGCGGAGGGCCAGTTCCCGGTCGCTTTTGTCCTTGAACCAATAGATCTGGTCCTGAATTTCCTCACCGCCTTTACGCTTGAGAAGTTCCAGACTTTCCACCACACAGGCATCGTACTGATCGAATCCGAAACGCCGTGCGGCAGTGGTCCAGGCTTCGAAAATGGCGCACCGGAGCGCCATATCGTCAGGATAGAAGTCCCGCATCCCGCGGGGTGGGGCAAAACTAATGGAGTCCGCCATGGTGTTACTGCTTCAGGACTTTAGCCTTCATCTCTTTACCGGGCTTGAATTTCACCACCCGGCGTTCAGGGATGATGACGGTGTTTTCCGGCTTGTTCGGATTGCGGCCGATGCGTGGTTTCCGGATTTTAATTTCAAAGACACCGAAATCCCGGAATTCAATGTTTTCGCCCTTGGTCAGGCTTTCGGTGATGTAATCCAGAGTTTTCTGGATCACGGTTGAAACCTGTTGCTGCGGCAGTCCGATTTCACTGGCAATACGTACGACGAGTTCGCGTTTGGTCATTTCAATGCTCCTTGGATAGCTTTTTCAATATAAGAAACGGTTTCATCAATAGGAATCATTTGTTTGTCTTTGTCGGTGCGGAGTTTGATCTCCACTTTGCCGTCAGTCAGTGAGCGTTCACTGATGACCGCACGGATAGGCAGGCCGATCAGGTCGGCATCCTTGAACTTGACGCCCGGACGTTCATCCCGGTCATCAAACAAGACCTCGATCCCCTTCGACTCGAGCGTTTTGATGAGTTCCTCTGCGACCCGCATGCTTTCCGCGTGACCGGTATTGGGCACCACCACGCAGACTTTGTAGGGAGCCACGGACATCGGCCAGATGATTCCATCGTCGTCATAGCTCTGCTCAATGATGGCCTGCAAGGTGCGGGTGACCCCGATGCCGTAGCAGCCCATGACACTGATCTGATGATTGCCCTCAGCATCCAGGAAACCCGCATTGAAGAGTTTGCTGTACTTGGTGCCTAATTTGAATACATGCCCGACCTCAATGCCGCGTTTCCCACGCATACGGGTACCGCAACGGGGACACTTGTCTCCCTCCTTGGCGATGACCAGATCGTGGAAAGCGGTTACCGTGAAGTCACGATTGACCAGGACATTGATCAGATGGCTGTCGGCGATATTGGCGCCGGTGGCCGAGACGCGCGGTGTTTGAAGTTCGACATCGGCATAAATGGGTATTTTCAGTCCCACGGGACCGGCAAAGCCCACCGGAGCGCCGGTGACTTTGACAATCGTCTCGTCGTCGGCCAAATGGAGATCGGTGACTTTTAGAATGCGCGTGAGTTTGTGTTCATTAAGTTCACGGTTGCCGGCAACCAGCACGGCAATGGGCTGGCCATCGGCGATATAGATTAATGTTTTGATCAGATCCCATGGTTTAATCTGGAGGAAGGCGGAGACTTCCTCGATCGTGCGTTTACCCGGGGTTGCCACAACGGACGGGGATTGGTCGGTGCTGGATGTTTTCACGGCCGGGGTTTTCCGTTCCGCGCGTTCCAGATTGGCGGCATAGGAGCAGGCTTCGCATTCCACGATTCCATCTTCACCCGAGTCGGCCAGAACCATGAATTCGTGGGAGAAATCCCCGCCGATGGCGCCGGTGTCGGCCTCCACCACTTTGGTTCGGAGACCGCAACGGTTGAAGATGCAGACATAGGCGTCATACATGGCCTGATAGCTGATGTCGGCCGCTTCCCAGCTCACATCGAAGCTGTAGGCGTCCTTCATGCTGAATTCCTTGGCACGCATCAGGCCGAAACGGGGGCGGATCTCATCCCGGAATTTCGTCTGGATCTGATAGAACGTCTTGGGAAGTTGGCGATAGGAATTGATCTGCCGTGCGGCGAGATCCGTGATGACTTCCTCGTGGGTCGGGCCCAGCACCATGTCACGCTGTTGCCGGTCTTTGATTTTGAACATGGCATCGCGCAGGATGGCGTAACGGCCGGAGGTTTCCCAGATTTCGCGGGGTTGAAG
>Ga0073936_10010592_pt1 | contig 11287 bp, 10 predicted proteins | sample AliMusrvi5mmetaG_FD_87041 | JGI IMG/M metagenome (GOLD analysis project Ga0073936, IMG submission 87041) | Freshwater lake bacterial and archeal communities from Alinen Mustajarvi, Finland, to study Microbial Dark Matter (Phase II) - Alinen... | ecosystem: Environmental > Aquatic > Freshwater >... | reverse complement strand
TTACCATCTTACCATTTTACCGTTTTCCTGTTTTATTTTATCGTGGTTTGCAAAATTAGGCAATTCACCCGAACTGCGAAAATCAAACCACCTGAGCCTCCCTTGAATGTTTTTGTAAGGATTTTTAGCGGTCATCTTGCGGAAATTTACTTTATTTACATTTTCAAGTGAATAAATTTGCCAAAATGAAAAGAAGAACGATACTCAGGATCATTTTCTGGTTCCTGGCCATTCTTGTTGTGGTTGTCGCAGCCATTTTCACGACCGGCTATTTTTATTATTCGAAGATCATCCGCAGGTACATTATCGAAACCGTTGCCGCTGAAAGCAAGGGGATGTACCGCGCCGGGATCGGGAACCTCAGCCTGAATGTGATCGATGGCGACCTGACCATCGACCGTTTTTCACTCCTCCCCGATACAACGTTATACCTGGCCCATGCCGGCAACGACAGCCTAACCCCGCTGCTGATAAAAATGACCCTCAACCAGTTCCGTATCCGCGGGTTCCGGCTGGCTGAGGTGCTCAGGCATCGCAGGGTCGATGTAACACGCATCCGGTTCATCAACCCCGAGGTGACGGTTTTAAGGATGAGGATGCCCCCCGAAGCCAAAAAAGAGAAGCGGGAATCGGCCATGTTGTCGATCCCGCTGCCCAAGGGGCTCAACGCGATCCATGTCGGGGAATTCATCATCGAGAATGCCCGGGTGGCATTTGTCGATTACAGCGGCGACAGTGTTTCCCGGAACTCCTTTCCTTCTTGCAACGTTTTTATCAGGAACATCCTGGTCGATTCAGTCCACCAGGGGAAAAAAAGACTGTTCAACGCCGACGATATCCGGGTCACTGTTGGAGCCTGGAGCGTGCCGATGAAAAACGGGATGAATAGAATCTCGTTTTCAGAGGCGGGGCTTTCCACCGGTTCGGGCGAGATCTGGCTCAACGATTTTCACCTGGAGCCCCTTTTTAAGAAGCAGGATTATGCACCAAAAATGGGATTCCAGACCGACTGGGTCGATGTGAGGCTGAAGAAACTGGTGGCACGGCGCCTCAACATGCGGGCCCTGCTGTTTGAAGGTCGCCTGAAGGCCGGGCTGGTGGAGGCCGATAGTCTCGACCTGCAGGATTACCGGGACAAGCGTGTGGCCGACCGGCCGGGTTTCAAACCTCCCATGCCACAGGACGCCATGCGGAAGCTGAAGATGAACCTGAGGATCGACACCCTGCAGCTGAACAGCGGCCGGGCGGTTTACGAGGAGCAGACCGGGGCTGTCCCGGGGAGGATTTTTTTCAACGGGTTCAGGGTTACTTTTACAGGGATTACCAACGATTCGCTGCTGCTCCAGGCCGGCCTGGTGTCGGAACTGAGGGGAACCGCGTACCTTATGGGTAAGGGGAAACTCGACGCCACCGTGCGTTTTCATCTTGGCGACCCCCGCAATTCCTTTACCTTTTCGGCGCAGATCGGCCAAATGGATCTCGACGAGATCAACCCCATGCTTTCGAACCTGCTGCCCGCCAAAGTGGTGAACGGCAGGCTCAAAAAACTCCTGGTGCCACAGGTTTATGCCAACGACGATTATGCACAAGGCAAACTCCTTTTTTATTACAACGATCTCTCGGTGGAGGTGAAGGCCCGGAAAGAGACCACCTGGGAAAAGATCAAGACCGGGGTCATCAATTTTGCCGCGAATGACCTGATCATCAACAACGACAACCCGACAAAAACGGGGAAGATGAAAACAGGGATCATCTGCTTCAAAAGAGATAAGCACGGCAGCATCTTCAACTTTTTCTGGAAAAGTGTGCTGAGCGGGCTGAAATCGACCATGGGCTTCAATTCGAAGGCCCAAAAAGAGCTGATAAAGGCAGAAAAAGCAAAGAAGTAGGAAAAAATGCGTAATTTTATCACGCATTTTCAACCCATGATCCCACAGGAAGAACCCCAATACCAGCGCCGGATTGCGACCTCACAGGTTACCACCAGCATCAGCATTACGCTGGTGTTGTTCCTCATGGGGCTCTTCGGGCTGATCCTGTTCCATGCCCGGGTGTTGTCGGATTATGTGAGGGAAAACATCGGTTTTTCGATCATGATCCGCGAAGGGGTGAAGGAGGCGGGAATCCTGCAGCTGAAAAAGGCCCTCGACGGTTCCGGTTACGTAAAATCGAGCGAGTATGTGGCGAAGGAACGGGCGGCCGAAAAACTGAAAGCAGAGCTCGGCGAGGATTTCGTGGGTTTCCTGGGCTATAACCCGCTGCTTCCCGCCATCGACCTGAGGATCAAGGCACCCTATGCCAACAGCGACAGCCTTGCCAGGATCGAAAAGCGGCTGCTGGCCTACCCGGAGGTAAAGGAGGTCTTTTACCAGAAGTCGCTGGTGGATGCCATCAACAGCAACATCCGGAAGATAAGTTTCATCCTGCTGGGTTTCAGCGCTATCCTGCTTTTTATCGCCATCGTGCTGATCAACAATACCATCCGGCTTTCGGTCTATTCCAGGCGGTTTATCATCCGCAGCATGCAACTGGTCGGGGCCACCGAAGGGTTCATCCGGCGGCCGCTGCTGGTGCGCAGCATCATCCACGGATGTATCAGCGCTTTCTTTGCCCTGCTGATGCTGATGGTCCTCGTCTATTTTGCCATCGAACAGCTTCCCGAACTGCTTGAACTCCAGGATCCCCTGATGCTTGTCGCACTCGTGGTCTTCCTTTTCCTGCTGGGAGCCTTCATTTCGTGGATATCAACCTGGTTTGCCGTGAGGAAATATCTCCGGATGCGCACCGATTTATTATATTCATGATATTCTTAAAATTTCCGTAATTTTGCCACTCAATTCCCTTTGAATCATGGACAAGAGCAAAAAACAGGTACCAGTGAAACCCCAGTCTGCCGCTTCGAAAACCGTCAGAAGCGAAGAACAGCCGGTGAAAACCAGCAATGTGGGGGAATTTGCCTTCGGCAAGGAAAATTACCGGCTGATGCTGATCGGCCTTGCTTTCATCGCCGTAGGTTTTCTGCTGATGATCGGTGGCGGATCATCCGATCCCAGCAAGTTCAATCCTGCAATATTTGATTTCCGCCGCATCACCCTTGCACCCATTCTCATTCTTGCCGGCTACGTGATCGAGGTATTTGCCATCATGAAAAAGCCGAAGGATTAATGAATACGATCCAGGCAATCATCATCGCCATTGTCGAGGGGATCACCGAATTCCTGCCGATCTCATCCACCGGGCACATGGCCATCACTTCGGCCATCCTGGGGATCGAAAAAAGTGGTTTTACCAAACTTTTCATCGAGAACATCCAGTTCGGCACCATCATCTCCGTACTGATCCTTTACTGGCGGAAATTCCTCGATTTCAAAAGCCTTAAATTTTACCTGAAGCTTTTTGTTGCCTTTCTCCCCGCCGCGATCGTCGGCCTGCTGCTGAAAAAACACATCGACAAGGTCCTGGAAACCCCGGTTTTCATTGCCGTGGTGATGTTTCTGGGGGGTATCCTGCTCCTCTTCGTCGACAACTGGTTCAACCGGCCGTCCATCGACCGTGAGGAGGATATCAGCTACAAAAATTCGCTCGTTATCGGCGTTTTCCAGCTGCTTTCTATCGTTTTCCCGGGTTTCAGCCGCAGCGCCGCCACCATCATCGGCGGGATGCAGCAGAAGCTGACCCGCAAGGCGGCCGCCGAATTTTCATTTTTCCTGGCCGTGCCCACCCTTGCCGGCGCATTTGCCAAGAGTCTCTGGGATACCTGGAGAGAGGCCCCCGAACTGCTTACTTCGCACAACATTCAACTGCTTGCCCTGGGGAATCTGATCGGGTTCATCGTGGCAATCATCGCCATCCGGGCGTTTATCACCTACCTGACCAAATACGGGTTCAGGGCGTTTGGCTACTACAGGATCGTTGTCGGACTTTTCCTGATCATCTTCCTCCTGACAGGCCATAGCTTATCCATCCAGTAATGTCATTCCAGTTTGAACAGGGGGAGGTTCTCCTGGTTAACAAACCCTATTCCTGGACCTCTTTCGATGTGGTCGGGAAGCTGCGCATTGTCATCCGTCAGCGCACCGGTCTCCGTAAGATCAAGATCGGCCATGCCGGCACCCTCGACCCGCTTGCAACCGGGCTGCTGATCCTCTGCACCGGGAAATTCACACGTCGTATCGATGAGTTCCAGGGTTTGGAAAAGGAGTATACCGGGACCTTTCGCATGGATGCCACCACCCCCTCGTTCGACCTCGAAACCGAAGTCGACCGAATTTTTCCGATTCCCCCTGATTCACATGCTCTTGAGGAGGCCGTTCGCAAAGCCGCGGCCATGTTCACCGGGACCTTCGACCAGGTTCCGCCCCAGTTCTCGGCCATCAAGGTCGACGGGAAAAGAGCCTACGAATCGGCCCGGAAGGATGTAACCGTGGAGATTAAGGCCCGGAAAGTGACCATCCCGGCCTTCGAGATCACCCGCATCGCCATGCCTGAGGTCGATTTCAGAGTGGTTTGCAGCAAGGGGACCTACATCCGTTCGCTTGCCCGTGATTTCGGACTGCAGCTTGGTTTCGGTGCGCACCTTACGTCCCTGTGCCGCACGCGGATCGGTCCCTACCACCTGCGCGATGCCTACGAACTTACCGATCTCCTTCAGTCCATTCCCGACGCCAGGGATATCCTTTTATAAAAAACAATTTACCTTTTTCCTGCCGGTTCCTGCAAAAGAAATCCCATGGCGTTCCGCTCCATGCGACGAATTGTATTAATTTTGAGGACAAACTTTAAGATCATTCACCGCACCCGGTCACCCGGGTCACATCCCAAAAAAATGAAAATAAACACAGGTACCGGGCTTGCCAGGATTGTTTTCCCGGCATTGATCGTGCTGATGCTGACAGGCACCGGCTTTATGTTGTCAACCCGTTCCGGGCAAAAAGGAAAGCTCAGCCGGCAGCGGTTTGAGGCTGTGCTGGCATCGCTGAACAAAAAAGCTCCTTACCATCAGAAGGTTGAATCGACCGGGGAACTTTCCGCCGATGAACCAGGAATTGCCGAATACCACGATTTTCTCACCACCTTCGATCCCGCTACAGGCACTGTTCCCCGCGAACGGCTGGTCAAGGCGATGCAGGCCACGCAGGGCATGGCTGCGCTCAAGCAGGGCAGCGCCATCCAATGGCAGGGCTATCCCTCCGACATGGGCGGCCGTACGCGGGCCATCATGTACGACCCCAATGATGCCACGCATAAAAAAGTATGGGCGGGCGGGGTAACCGGCGGATTATGGTACAACAACAACATCACCAGCGCCACCAGTCCCTGGGTCGCCGTGAATGATTTCTGGAGCAACCTGGCCATCCGCTGCCTGGCCTATGATCCGGCCAACCCGCAGATCTTTTACCTTGGCACCGGCGAAGCCGAAACCGCCATGCAGACCTACCGCGAAAGTTCCGGCCTGGGCACCGGGATCATGCGCAGCACCGACGGGGGGCAGACCTGGGCTTTTATTGCCGGGACCGAACAATTTGCCTACGTGACCAGGATCGTGGTGCGCATTGAAAGCGGCGTCAGCGTCATTTACGCCGGGGTGGCCTCAGGGCTTTATAAAGGCACCCAGCACCAGAGCCTGCCGTCGGACGGATTGTTCCGTTCGGCCAACAACGGCGCCACCTGGCAGCAGGTGTTGCCCAACATCACCGGGTCCACGGTTCCCTATTGCGTGTCGGACATCGCACTGGGCGCCGACAACAAACTTTATGTAGGGACCCGGCCAAACCTCAACGGCGAGGGCGCTGCCGTGCTGCTCACCTCTGTAAACGGCACCAGCTGGGTCGTGAACAGCCAATACCAGGCTGAAATTCTCGCCAGCACAGGCAACAACATCCCCGGGCGGGTGGTGCTTGCGGCAGCCGCCTCCGATCCCAATGTCGTTTATGCCCTCATCGCCGACGGGTTCGTCAACCCTGTCAACGTGTTTAACTATTTCTACTGCGATTATATCCTCAGGTCGGGCGACAAGGGGGTTACGTGGGTTAAAAAGACGCTTCCGTCCGATCTTACTTCGGGCAGCAGCTTTGCCACCATTGCGTGGCACGCTCTTGATATCGGCGTCGATCCGAATAACGCCAACGCGCTGTATATCGGCGGACTCGATGTTCACCATTCGACCGACGGCGGCAATTCATGGTCCAGGGTGACCGACTGGTCGCTGATGTACAACGGGGGAGGTCCCATGTACATTCACGCCGACCAGCACATCATTGTTTACAAACCCGGCTCTTCCGACGAGATTCTTTTCGGCAGCGACGGCGGCGTATTTTACACGGCAACCGGGAGTACCGGCAGCCCGCAGTTTGAGCAGCACAATAAAAGCTATTCAACCCTCCAGTTTTACACGGTCGCCATCAATCCCACCGCAGGGGTGCAGCAGTTTTACGGAGGCCTGCAGGACAACGGCACCCTTTATTACAGCGGCCATCCCCTCACCATCAACGACATGGTTACCGGCGGCGACGGGGCCTGCTGCTTTTACGATGCGCTTGATCCCAACCTTGCCATGACCTCCTATTATTACAACAATTACTACATCTGGCATTACGGCAGCATTGTCAACGTGACCGGCAACTGGTCAAGCGGGACCTTTGTCAGTCCCTCCGACTTTGATTACAAGGAAAAACATCTTTTCTGCAATGCTGTCGATTACATCGGCACTTACAATGATGAACTTGTCAGGTTCGACAACATTACCAGTTCCGGCATGTCGGGTCATTTCATCCCGCTTAATACCGGGAGTATCGTCTTTTTTACCGCGCTGACCTACTCTCCATACTCTCCCCCCGGAAAATCAACCCTTTTCGTGGGCTCTGAATCAGGAGGATTGTTCCGGATCACGGAAGCCCAGTCGAACACACCGGTGTCGGCCAATATTGGCTCGGCATCATTCCCCAATGCCAGCATCTCTTCCATCGCGATTGGGAAATCGGCAGATACCCTGATGGTGACCTTTTCCAACTACGGTGTTCCGTCGGTATGGCAAACCTGCAACGGAGGGCAATCCTGGACGAACATCGAGGGCAACCTTCCCGACATGCCCATCCGGTGGGCACTGTATCACCCCTCGAATTCCCGCCAGGCGCTGCTTGCAACCGAAACGGGGGTTTGGGAATGCGTCAACCTCAACCATTCGCCCGTGGTATGGTTCCCCGTCAATACCGGGATGGCCAACGTGAGGGTTGACATGCTTACCATCCGCAAGGCCGACAATCTCGTGCTGGCCGCCTCGCATGGCCGCGGGCTTTTTTCCATGACCTGGGATGTCACCGAGGGGATGACGGAACAGCAGGAGCAGACGTCAACGGTTTTCCCGAATCCCTCCACCGGCATGTTCACAGTCTCCGCACTGCTCGGCCAGCCCGGCCTGGTTGACCTAACAGTGACCGACCTCGGGGGAAAGGTATTGTTCCACGAATCGGGCACCGCCCCGGCCGGGAACTTTACCAGGAAAGTCAGCCTTGAAAACCAGCACCGCGGAGCCTGCCTGGTAATCCTGAAAAACGGAGAAAAAAACCTTTTAACAAGGAAACTCATCCTTTATTAACTTTCTTCGTCACTCGTCACTCATGAACACCTATCCCCTTTTCTCCCCCGAATATTACATGAACGAAGCCCTCAGGGAGGCGCAGAAGGCATTCTACAGGGACGAGGTGCCGGTTGGGGCCGTGGTGGTATGCAACCGGACCATTATTGCCCGGGCGCACAACCTCACCGAAACGCTCAACGACGCTACCGCCCATGCCGAAATGCAGGCATTTACAGCCGCTGCCGGGTACCTTGGCGGAAAATACCTCGATGAATGCACCCTGTTCGTAACCCTGGAGCCCTGCGCCATGTGCGCGGGAGCTGCCTTCTGGACCCAGCTGGGCGGGCTGATCTACGGTGCTCCCGACGAAAAACGGGGTTTCCTCTCCATGGGGGGTAACCTTCTTCATCCCAAAACAGAAGTTGCCTCGGGCATCCTGGAGGCTGAATGCAGCGCCCTGCTGAGACAGTTTTTTAAAGAAAAAAGAGCCTGATGGAAAAGATGGAAGGACAGCCCGGTTTTGCCGTTGAAATATTTAAAAAACCGCGGGTAGAAGCGGTATTGAAACAGGTGGCCCTCGTGTCCGGCTTTCTCTGGGAACGGGGCTGGGCGGAGCGGAATGCCGGGAACCTGTCGGTCAATGTCACCGGTTGTTTTGATGCGAAGGAACTGGCTTTGTTTTCGGCCTGCCCGCGCTTTGATCTTTCTCCCGGCTATCCCGGCCTGTCGCAGTCCGTTTTCCTTGTCAGTGGCACCGGTACCCGCATGCGCGACATGGCCGCCGACCCGGCCGGACACCTCTGCTTTGTCTGTATCAGCAGTCAGGGTACTTCCTTCCATCTCACCGGCTTTGAAAAGGATGGGGAACCAGTAATGCCTACCTCCGAATTACTGACCCATCTCGCGGTCCAGGAATTGCTGATCCGGCAGGGATCAACTGAAAAGACGGTGCTGCACGCCCATGTCACCGAACTGATCGCCCTCACGCAGCTCGCGCGTTTTAATTCGGAGGCGGCGATCAACAACCTGCTCTGGGGCATGCACCCTGAAACGCTCCTTTTTGTTCCCGGCGGTGTGGGCTTTGTACCCTATTCCCTGGCCGGCACCGGGCAAATTGCCCGGTTAACCCTGCAGTCCATCGAAAACCACAAGGCGGTGCTGTGGGAAAAGCACGGATGCCTGGCGGTCGGAAACACGCTCCATGAGGCTTTCGACATCCTCGACATCCTTGCTAAATCGGCCAGGATCTATTTCCTGTGCAGGTCGGCGGGGACCGAACCCGAAGGACTTACAGCAGCCCAGCTTGAGGAGATCCGGAACAGCCAGCTGGGGGAACCCGGAAAATAAATATTCTTCATGATAGGTTAATTATACGTAAACGATTGTATATTTGTAGCAACATTACCCTAAATGTCCGCTGTAAAAATTGTCATATTCGAAGATGAGTTCCTGCTGGCCAATGACCTGAAGCGCCAGCTGGAGAAATATAATTTTGAGATCACGGCCATATTCCGGAAGGCCGAAGAGGGGTTGAAATACCTGGCCGACATTGAGCACACCGAAAAATTCCCTGACATCGTTTTGATGGACATTACCCTGGCCGGGAAAATGAACGGGATTGAAGCCGGGCAGATCATCACGCAGCAATACGATTTTCCGCTGGTCTTCCTTACCGGCATGAGCCAGCTCGATGTATTCGAGGAGGCCTTCAAATCAAAACCACATGCCTTCATGATCAAGCCGTTCGATATCCAGCAGGCACTGGTGAGCATCCGGCTTGCGGTTTACCAGAAAAGCCTTGAGAACCGGCTGCTGAAGCACCAGGAGGAGCTGGAAGAAAAGATCAGGGAACGCACCCTTGAGCTACAGAAGGCGAAAGAGGAGGCCGAAGAAGCGGTGCGGTTGAAAAACACGCTGCTCGACAATGTCAGCAACCAGATCAGGGAACCGATGCTGGGCATCCTCGGGATTGCCGCCATGATGAAGCAGGAGACCAAGGACAAGCCCAACCTGCAGCGGTACACCCAGTACATCACCGACAATGCCCAGCACCTGTTTTCCCTGTTGAAGAAGATCATGGACCTGAAGTAATCGAAAACTCAGGCAATAGGCAATAGGCAGTAAGCCTGCTAACCTTCAAATCGTCAATCGTAATTCGTCAATCGTAAATATTTAAGCATTCCTTTACGGATAAAAACCGAACGAGGCTGTCCAATTAAGTTTGGGCAGCCTCGTTCGGTTTTGCAGAAACTTCCGGGTTTAGTCGTTGTTTTCTTCAGAGTTTTTCTTCTCCTTCCGGCTTTTATAAAGTTTCAGCGCACCGTACCCGGCGCCAAGGGCCATCAGGATGGTTACACCGCCATCAATGGGCGCCCCCTGCCCGTTTCCGCCGCCGCCATGACCGCCGCCCGGGGGTGGGGGCGGAGCGTCCATGGGTCCATCGGCAAATACATGCATCATGCACATGCTGGTAATGAAAAAGGCCAGGGTAAGTAATATTTTTCTAAGGGTCTGCATATAATCTCTTTTTATCATTTATAACTTGATGAATATCTTCTTAACCTCAACCTTTGTCCCGGTGGTCAGGCGAACTACGTAATACCCGGTGGCGAGGGAGAGGCCGGCCTTGTAAAGCCCGGTGTTGCTGATCTCTTCGTTCAGCAGTTCCTGGCCGGCAAGGTTATAGACCTCGAGGGTGGCCTTTCCGGGGTTGATGACAAACAGGTTGTTCCCGGAAGCATAGATCGTATTGCCGGTGACGGTATTTTCTCCGATGCCCACATGGCCGAAGGAGAGCAGGAAGCGGGCAGGGTCGTCGCCGCTGTCAGCGGTGAAGGTATAGACAGGGTTGTCGTTCAGGTTCTGGGTTTTGTTGAGTTTCAGGTCGGTGAGATAGACCTGCCCCTTTATGTTGTCGATCTGTGCAGCCTCGATGGTGTAGCTGGCGCCGGTGGTTTTGATGAAATTGAAGGGAACCGTGGTCTGGTTGTCCATTCCCGGCAGTACGTTGGTCGACAGGTGTTCCGTTCCGGCCACCGAATAGAACTGCGGGGCGTAACCCGGCAGGAACCTTGAATCGGATGCCGGGTCGTAGCCGGCATTTGCCTGGTCGCTGAACCGTACGACGCTCTCCTGCGAGGTTTGTGCGTCGAGGTTGTGTGCGACAAGTTTAATGTACGGATCAGCCGATGTTTTGTACCATGCCTGTGCACTGTGCACACGTGCTGCTTTTGGAATGGTGAGCGAACCGGTCCCGGAGGTCACGTTGACCATGAATCCCTGCATGGCGGGGATCACGCTGCCGCTCAGCACATCCAGGTCAGTATAACTTGCACTTGATTCAACCCAAACCTTTCCGATCGCCGCAATATTCGAGAGCGACCAGCCTGCGGTATTCCAGGTGATGGCGCTGGGGAAGGGGTTGCCCAGCAGGTTCCATCCCGGGTCGATGCCGGTGCCGGCATAGGGGCCGGGACTGGTAAAAGTAAGCCCTGATTCGGACACGTCGGCTACATTCAGCGTTCCGGCAAATGTCTTGGTAACATCCGACTGGTAGGCCACCAGGTAGCCTTTCCCGGGAACGAAACTGGCATCGAAGGTTGAAACCCAGCCCAGCCCCGGATCTTTTGAGTTGAACCACCATCCGTTCACCTCGTCCCATGCGTAGAAATCCTCCAGGTTATCCGGCGGGGATGGCACAAAATTGGGCTG
>Ga0073936_10010591_pt1 | contig 11288 bp, 5 predicted proteins | sample AliMusrvi5mmetaG_FD_87041 | JGI IMG/M metagenome (GOLD analysis project Ga0073936, IMG submission 87041) | Freshwater lake bacterial and archeal communities from Alinen Mustajarvi, Finland, to study Microbial Dark Matter (Phase II) - Alinen... | ecosystem: Environmental > Aquatic > Freshwater >... | reverse complement strand
TCAAACTTTGCGGCAAAGAGAAGCAGGAGCTTGAAAAGCGGTTGTCGCGTTCAGACGACCTGCCATGGTGGGATATAACGATTAAGCCTTTAATGGGAGTTTAGCAAGTTCTTGCTCCCTTATCGCGGAGTGGCAAGATAGCAGGTGAGGGTCCCCCGGCTGGGCGCTGGCTGAAGTGGTTGGCTGAAGTGGTTGGTTGACAGGGGAGCAGCTTTTCTGTTCAATACCATTATGCAATTTGAAAGCCTCAAGGTCTTCTGCGACCTGGCAGAAACTGAAAGCTTCACGAAGGCGGCGCAGGTTAATGGCGTCAGCCAATCGGCCGTCAGCCAGACGATCAGCGCGTTGGAGGACCACTTCAAGTCACGCCTAATCGAGCGCAGCAAGAAGAACTTCCGGCTCACCGTCGAAGGCGAAGTCCTGTACAACCACGGCAAAGAAATACTCCAGACCTACGCCTCGTTCCAGAACCGAATGCAGGAGATCCGGAACGTGGTCTCAGGGGAGATTCGCGTGGCGACCGTCTACAGCATAGGCCTGCACGATTTGCCGCCTTACGTGAAACGCTTTATGCGGGACTACCCGGATGTGAACATCCATGTCGAATATCGTCGTGCCAACCAGGTGTATGAAGGTGTGTTGGGGAACATCGTGGATCTGGGCCTGGTGGCCTATCCGGTCCACGACCCAAGATGGGAAGTCGTCTCCCTGCGGCAGGAACCGCTGGTGCTCGCCTGTCATCCGCAACATCCCCTCGCCAAGCAAAAGAAGATTAACCTCAAGGCGCTCAATGGGCAGAAATTCATCAGCTTCGAGCCGGATATGCCCACGCGTAAAGCTTTGGACAAAATCCTCAAAGGGCAGAGCGTGACCGTTGAGCATGTCATGGAGTTCGATAACATCGAAACCGTGAAGCGGGCCCTGGAGCTCGACTGCGGCGTGGCAATTGTGCCCGAGGCTACCGTGAAACAGGAGGTGGCCACGCGAACCCTGGCGGCCGTGCCGCTCGCAGGCGACCACTTCCGGCAACTGGGGGCAATTTACCGCAAGTCCAGGGTGCTGTCCCCGGCCATTAAACAGTTTCTGGCCCTGCTGAAAGAGTCGTTCTGAACGGCAGGCGACCACTCGGGCGGCCGCCTTTAGTCGAGGAACTTCCGGCTCGGTGCTCCCTCACTCCCCGATGCGCTCGGCCGTGCCCTTTCGGTAATTGACTCCGAGTTGGTCGAACCGCTGAAACTGGGACGGCAGGCGCCGCGTAAAATCCTCCCAGTTGCGTGCGGCCTGCGCCGACCACGTCACCTCGGCGAGCGCGCACAGGCGCGGGAACGCCATGAACTGCGCGTGCTTGAAGTTGGGCACATACTCCGTCCAAAGATTGCCCTGACCACCGAGAATGTGCCCCTGGTCCCCGGGGTTCAGCTTTGGAGGAATAGGCTCGAACGAATACACCTTGCTCAACGGCACGTAGCCCCCGATGCCCTTCGGCTCGGATGCATGGTTGGTGGACTGATAATAGTCAAGGTAGCAAAACCCCGTGGGCGACATGATCACATCGTGCCCCGCGCTGGCCGCCTCGACCGCCCCGCCAATCCAATCCATCACGACGGCGTTCTGGGCCAATCCACCCTCGCGGATTTCGCTCCAGCCGATCAGGTTGCGTCCCTGGGCATTGATGAACTTCTCAATCCGGCGGACGAAGTAGCTTTGCAGCTCGTGCTCATTCTTCAGGCCCTCCTGTTTGATGCGGGCCTGGCAGCGGGGACATTTCTGCCAATTGTCCTTGGGCACTTCGTCCCCGCCGATGTGGATATATTGGCCGGGGAAGAGTTGACGCACCTCCGCCAGCACATTTTGCAGGAACTCGAAGGTCTCATCCTTACCGGCGCAATAGACCCCGGCAAAAACGCCCCCTTCGGCGTTCGGAGTGTAGGGCCCGCCGTTGCAGCTCAGCTCGGGAAAGGCCGAGAGCGCCGCGCTCGCGTGCCCGGGCATTTCAATCTCCGGCACGATGGTGATGTGCCGCCCTCGGGCATAGGCCACCATCTCGCGGATGTCGTCCTGCGTGTAAAACCCGCCATACCGTCCGTCCGGCCCATAGGTCGTGCTGGCCTTCGCGTCTAGTCCGAATCCCGCGTCTTTCCGCCAGGCGCCAACCTCCGTCAGACGCGGATATTTCTTGATCTCGATACGCCAGCCCTGGTCGTCCGTCAGGTGCAACTGAAGCGTATTGATCTTCTGCATGGCCAGCACATCGAGCAGTTGCTTGACCTCGTCCTTGGTGAAGAAATGACGCGCCACATCGAGCAGAAACCCGCGCCATTTGAACCGTGGTTGGTCCTCAATCCTGAGGCAAGGGATCTTCCAATCCACGCCCGCCACAGGCTTCGCCGCAAACACCTCCGGCGGCAGCAACTGCAGCAGCGACTGCACGCCGTAAAACAGCCCGGCGGATTTGCCCGCGCGCACGACCACGGAATCTGCGGTCACCGTCAGCTCGTAACCTTCGGGGCCCAGTTCCGGTTTGGCGTCTGTGGACGCCAAGAGAATCGCCCTTTTAGCCGGCTGTGGTTTGGTGGTGGTGGCGACCTTAAAGCTGTAACCCGTGGCTTTCCCCAGCCGCTCAGCCAGGTAATCTCCCGTCTCTCGCGCTGCAATGTCCGTCCGGATGGGGGTATTCGGCTGAAGCTTAAACGCCCCCTCCCGGCATTCCATCTTCTGAGGCAACGGAATGAGAGCGGGGGTGTCGGCGGCAAAGGCGCTGACCGTCATGAGCGAGAGGATAACTGCAGCGGTTTGGCACTTGATCATGTTGCCTCGTATGGGTTCTTGTTCGGGAGCGCGGGCGTGGCGCTGCTTCCATCCTTGTCCCAGAGGTGGTTCACCACCCACAGCAGGACCACGCCACTCACCACAAATACCACGGTCAGGATCACCGCAGGCTGTATGCGGCCATAAAGAAAGTTCCCTATGGCAAATAGCGATGACCAGATGACCACACAGCCAGAAACCCAGCCCAGCGTCGCCTTGCCCATATGGTCGCCGTGCAGCGCCGCTTCCGCCAGCGTCACCCCGGCTTCCTTCCTCACGTCCGTCCAACCGGGCCCGGCGGGATGCACCTTCCGGTAAAACTCGATCAGTTTCGCGCGCTCGGTTTGCGGCGCCAGGAACGCGGCGATCAGCCAGCAGATCGTCGTAAAGCCCACTTGCAGGATGGTGGTCTGCGCAAAACCCAAGTGCGGCAGCACGCCGATCTTCTCGAGATAAGGGAACCCCGCCGCGCTGATGAGCGACGCCGCCATCGCGGTGACCTCGCACCAGGCCGAGACCCGCGACCAGAACCAGCGCACGATGTAGAGCAGCCCTGTGCCGGCTCCGATCGAGAGCAGGATCTGGAACGCCTGCTGCGCCGAGCTCATCACCGTGCTCAATGCCGCCGCGAAGAGGTACAGCAGCACGGTGCACACACGCCCCGTATTCACATAATGCCTCTCGGTGGCCGTAGTGTTGATGAACCGCCGGTAGAAGTCGTGCACCAGGTAGGAGGAGCCCCAATTGAGATGCGTCAGGATCGTCGAAGAGTTCGCGGCAATCAGGCCCCCGACCATCAAGCCCACAAAGCCCACTGGCAGGAACTTCAGCATCGCCGGAAATGCGCTGTCGTGCCCGATCAGGTTAGGGTCGGCATTCGGAAACGCGGCTTTGATGGAGGCCAGATCGGGGAAAACAATGATGGAGCAAAGCGCGGTAATGATCCACGGCCAGGGCCGCAGGACGTAGTGCGCGAGATTAAAGAACAGAGTTCCGCCCAGCGAATCCTTCTCCGACTTGGAGGCCAGCATGCGCTGCGCGATATAGCTGCCGCCGCCCGGCTCCGCGCCCGGATACCAGTTGGCCCACCACCCGATGGCGATGGGCATGATAAAGATCATCAGTGCCAACTGGTACATGGTGAAGTTGGGCAAGATGTTGAGGATGGGTTGCCCGCTGCCGTCAATCGCCGACATCACCGGCTGGCCGCCCTCGGGCAGCACCACTTGCAAGTGGCCGAGCTTCTCCACCAGTGCGCCCAGGCCGCCGACTTGCTTCAGGGAGAAATACGCCGCCGCCACTACGGCCGTCATCTTGATAAAGAACTGCACCATGTCGATCACCAGCACACCCCACAGACCGGAATGCGAGGCGAAAACCGTGTTCAGGATGCCGCAGATAACGATCGTTTGCCAGGGAGGCATGCCGAAGAGAATATTGGCTATCTTGCACGCCGCCAGCGTCACCATGCCCATGATGAAGCAGTTGAAGAACAACCCCAAATAGACGGCGCGAAAACCGCGCACGACCGAGGCGGCCTTGCCCGAATAGCGCAGTTCGTAAAACTCCAGGTCCGTCATCACCCCGGATCGCCGCCAGAGCCGGGCGAAGAAAAACACCGTGGACACACCCGTGAGCACGAAGGCCCACCACTGCCAGTTGCCCGCCACGCCGAACTTGCGCACCTGCTCGGTCACCCAATTCGGAGTGTCGCTGCTGAACGTAGTCGCGACCATGGAAAGGCCGGCCAGCCACCACGGCACCGAGCGCCCGGAGGCGAAGAACTCGGACGTGTTCTTGCCGGCCCGCTTCCCAAAGAAGAGCGCCGGGACGAAACAGATGAGCAGTGTGGCCAGTACGATGACCCAGTCAATGAGCTGTAAGTGCATACCAGAATTCTTCTGACCATGAGCGGCTTATGCGCCAATGGCCGGGCAGGCTATCGGTTCCCCCAACAAAAACAAGCCCTCGTGTTGTGGTGGGGCGCATCCTTTACGAAGTCACCGCTCGGGCCATCAAAACGCGCTGGCCGGACCTGAAAGTAGGCGGCCCTTCGCTCGGATACACTGGGGAATTCAAAGGCGGCCAGTTCCAGGCAGGCGAGTTTCTGCTGCGCTTCCTGCGTCACTGCCGGGACCACCCGTTGCCGTTGGATTTCTTTTCGTGGCACCGGTATGCCCAGGACCCGTCCGATTACGCCCGCCTCGCCCGCGCTATCCGCCAATTGCTCGATGAGCACGGCTTCACCAAAACCGAAAGCCATCTCAACGAATGGAATTACCTTCCGAACGAAGACTGGCGACCGATGATGAAGGAAGGCCAAGGCCTGCTGCGCGAGCAGTGGAGTGCGGAGATCGGCAGCCCCAACGGCGCAGCCTTCGCCGCGTGGACGCTCATCTCGCTGCAGGACGCGCCGCGTCGCGTGCAGACGGTGCCTTGCGAGACGGGCCGGGTCGCCGTCTGTGCCGGCTTGAATTCCGAAAGCACGCGGGCAGCCATCCTGATTAGCAATTTCAACACGGCTGGCGCGGGGCCTGACATCGTGGTTCGCGCATTGCCGTGGAACGTGACGGCCGCGTTTGAGCTGTATCTTGTAGATGCCAATTGCGACTTCCGGCTAGCGCGCCGCGGGTCTTTGGGGGCAGACGGTCGTCTGGCGCTGGCGGAATTGAAAGCGCCGGCCGTCGCGTGGCTGAAGTTAGCCCCCTTGCCAGCGGAATCCCACTAGTGACAACCGGCCTCGTCTTCTGTTAAATGATGGTCAAATGTTCTGGCCTCGTATGCTTCCGGTAGTTTGGCGGCTCCTTCTTTACTCGGTTGGCACCCTGCACGCTTCTGTCTTTCTCTCGCTGGCGGCGGCGCCGGTCATTACCAACCAACCCGCCAGCCAGACGATCTTCTTTGGTGACTCCGGTACTTTCTCAGTCGGAGCTTCAGGAACTCCGCCTTTGAATTACCTCTGGTACCGCAATGGCGTGCCCATCAGCTCCGCCCGGGCCAGCTCCTACGCGCTCCCGCAGGTCTCCAGCAACGACAATGGAACCGGATTCTCTGTCGTCGTCACAAACACCTCTGGCGCGGTCACCAGTTCGGTCGCGGTTTTAACGGTGGATTTCGGCATTGCCGTTCCTGCAGGCACTGTCCGTCTGCTTAATTACAACAGCATCTGGTCCTACAAAGAGGATCAGAGCCTTGATGGCGTGAACTGGATCGACCCCGCCTACAACGACTCAGGTTGGGCCTCGGGCCCCGGGTTGCTCGCTTTTGAAAACAATCCCGCCATCACACCCCTTATCGGCACCACGCTCGGTGATCCGAGATCACCGGCCGCCGGTCTTAGCGCCGGTCGCTGCTCTTACTTCCGGACGCGTGTGTACGTGCCTGGCGCCCTGTTCGCAGTCCCCATTGCTGCGACGGCACGGTGTGACGACGGCGCCTTCATTTATATCCAGGGTTCACGCACGGCCGCTATCCGGATGCCGGATGTGCCGGATCTCAATATGACAATGGCGACGGAACTGCCGCCGGGTGGCGACGCCACCGCCGACGACACCATTTCCGACTTTTCCGGCGTAACCCTCGACCCAGGCACGAACGTCATCGCCGTGTCTGTCCACCAACAGAACTCAGGCAGCAGCGACACCGTTTGGGGGATGGCCCTGGATGTTCAGACCTATGCGCGCGTCCGCGACACCATTCCACCGGCCCTGACCGAAATGGTCCCGACCCCGGGCAGCACGGTCGGTGCGCTGGGGCAGGTGGAAGTCCATTTCAGTGAAGCCGTCAAGAACGTCCGGGCCACCGATCTCCTCATCAACAATGTTCCCGCCACCAATGTCGAGGTTTATGCCCAGGATATCTACGTGTTCGACTTTCACCAGCCGGCCACGGGAATGGTTCAGATTGCCTGGAGTCCGGCCCAGGGAATCATTGATTGCTCCGCCAACTCGAACCGCTTCACCGGCGGTTCCTACAGCGTGATCCTTAATCCCGCCTCCATCGCCGGTTCCGTCCTGATCACCGAGTTCATGGCCGAAAACACCCGGGGTATCCGGGACGAAGATGGCCACCATTCAGATTGGATTGAACTGTTCAATGCCGGAAACTCACCCGCAAACCTGGGCCGCTGGCACCTCACTGACAATCCTGCTAAACTGACCAAGTGGCAGTTCCCCCTGGGCATTACGATCGCTCCCAAATCCTATCTCCTGGTTTGGGCTGACGGCCTCGATCGGACCAATGCCGCCGCCCCTCTGCACACCAATTTCAAGCTCGATAAAGCCCCCGGCAATTTCCTTGGCCTGGTTTACTCCGACGGCGCCACCGTCGTCTCTTCTTTCTCCCCCTACCCGCAACAGTACGATGATGTCTCCTATGGCCGCGACCGGCTCGATCCTTCGTTGACCGGGTATTTCACAAATGCGACCCCCCGAGCCGCCAACTCCATCCTCGGACCCGGGTTTGGCCCGGAGGTCAAGTTTTCAGTGTCCAGTGGCACGTTCCAGCAGGCGTTCAATCTCTCGCTGATTACGGACGATACCAACGCGGTCATTTACTATACTCTGGCCACGAACAGCACCACGGCTTTGGTCGGCAACATACCGACAACCAACTCGCTGCGTTATACGGGACCCATCCCCGTCGCCAGCTCGATGCAAGTCCGCGCTCGCGCTTTCCCCACGCGGCCGGGCTACTGGCCCGGGCCGGTGCGGAACGAGACCTACCTCCTGGTAGCCAATACGGCCGCTAACGTCACCTCCGACCTGCCCATCGTCGTGTTCCACGATCTCGGCGGTGGCACCTTGGATGTCACCACGCTGAGGTTCACTTCAATCCAGGTGTTCGAACCGCGCAACGGACGGAGTTGCCTTACCAATCCGCCGGACCTCTCCGTTCAAGGCTATATCCACTATCGCGGGCAAACCACCATCGGACCCCGCAATCTGCGCGTGGAAACACAGGATGCATATGGTGCCAACCTCGACGTCGAACTCCTCGGACTCCCCGCCGAGAACGACTGGGTCTTCTATGGACCGGACGGCTTCGACAAAGCCCTCATGCACAACCCGCTGGCCCATGAGCTCTACCGCGAGATGGGTCACTACACGTCACGCACTCGATTGGTCGAGGTTTACCTGAAAACCAGCGCGGGCACCGCGGGGCCGGTAATGAGCAGCGACTACGGCGGTATCTACGTGATCGAGGAGAAGATCAAGGTTGGCAAGAACCGGGTCGATATCGACAAGCTCCAGCCCGAAAACACCAACGCGCCAAGCATCACCGGCGGCTACCTGCTCAGCATCGACAAAAGTAACCCTGGCAGCCCCGAATACATGGCGGGGGCCGGCGTTTGGTACTTGGACCCCGATTACTACGAAATCACCTCACCGGCGCGAGCAAGCCAACGGCAATACATCGTCAACTATTTCGACTCGTTCTATTCTGCCCTCACCGGGCCCAACTGGACGAACCCGGTCACCGGCTATGCAGCCTACATCGATTTCAGCTCCTGGATCGATTACCACATCCACAATACCTTCACCTTTAACGTGGATGCTCTGCGCATCAGCGCCTACTTCGAAAAACCCCGCAACGGCAAAATCGTGCAAGGCCCGCTCTGGGACTTTGACCGCTCGATGGGCACCAGCGGCGGCGATGACCGCGGCTTCAACCCGCGCCGCTGGCGCTCAGGCGTGAGCGACGGCGGGACGGACTTCTTCAACGAGAACTGCAGCATCTTCTGCAACCCCTGGTATGGGAAGATGTTCACCGACCCCGATTTCTGGCAGAAGTGGATTGACCGCTACCAGGATTTGCGGCGAAACGTCTATAGCCTTTCCAACCTGAACGGCCGCATCGACGACTTCGCCAATCAACTCCGGCAGGCCACAACCAGGAATTACCAAAAATGGGGTGACACCGCGCCACGGTCCGGAACTTATTCCGGCGATGGATTCACCTATACCTTCCCAACGCCGGGCACCTGGCAGGGAGAAGTCAATTTCCTCAAGGCCTGGTTTGCGAACCGCGTCGATTTCATTGACTCCAACTTCCTCAACCCGCCCCAGTTCAGCAGCCCGGGCGGACAATACCCCCAGGGCCTCACGCTCACCATCACGGCTCAAACCCGCGAGGCGAACAGTATTATTTATTATACTCTCGACGGTACCGACCCACGCCTGCCGGGCGGTGGCATTTCCCCCAATGCCCAATCCGCCGCCGGAACCGCCCAGGTCCCTATAAGCTCCAACGCTCGGGTCATCGCGCGGAATTACAATATAGCCCATAACAACCTCACTGACGCCAATAACCCGCCTATCAGCAGCCACTGGTCCGGACCTACCATCGGCACATTCGTTGTCTCCACGCCGCCACTGGCAATCACCGAGATCATGTACAACCCGCCCCCGCCGATCTCCGGCACCAACGACAACGATGCCTTTGAGTTCATTGAATTCAAGAACATTGGCGCCAAACCCCTGAGCCTGCCCGGCTTCCGTTTCACGAACGGTATTGACTTCACCTTCACCGCCACCAACCCCATCACCGTCCTCGGTGCGGGTCAGTACCTCGTGCTGGTCAGGAACCGAACCGCCTTTCTGACCCGTTATCCCACTGTCACTAATATCGGTGGTGAATACACCAACGCCCTGGATAACGGCGGCGAACGCATCGCCCTGGAAGGGCCGTTGGGCGAGCCGATTCTTGACTTCCGTTACGATAATTCCTGGTACCCCATTACTGATGGTTCCGGTTTTTCGCTGGTCCTGTGCGATGAGGCCGCCTCGTTTGACACCTACAGCAACGCCTCGGCCTGGCGCATCAGCGCCGCTTGGGGCGGCTCCCCGGGATCTGCCGATGCCCTTCCTCCCACCATAGTTCCCGTCGTGATTAACGAGGCGCTTACTCACACCGACCCGCCGGAAGTCGATACCGTCGAGCTTCATAATCCCACGCAAACCCCCGTGCAGCTCGGCGGCTGGTTCCTCAGCGATGATCGCTCCCGCCCCACGAAATACCGCCTTCCCGACACCCTCCTCCAGCCCGGCGGTTACGCCCAGATTACCGAAGATGCCTTCAACAATAATGGCACTAACAGCTTCGCCCTGAGCTCCCTTGGCGATGAGATCTACCTCTTCTCCGGCGATGGCACGAATCTCACCGGCTACCGCCATGGTTTCCAGTTCGGACCCCAGTTCAACAGTGGCACCTTCGGCCGCTACGTCACCAGCGACGCCAAGGAACACTTCGTTAATGAGCGCTTCCCGACCCTGGGATATCAGAACGCTGGACCTCAGGTCGGCCCGGTCGTCATAAACGAGATCCTGTACGCCCCGCCTCCTTTCGGGTTGGACCCGGACCCGGTCGATGAATACCTCGAGCTGCGAAACCTCACGAGCCAGCCGGTCCCCCTCTTCGATCCACTCCACCCAACTAACGCCTGGAAGCTCAGTGGCGCCGTCCAGTTCACTTTCCCACTCAATACGTATCTTCCGCCCAGGTCCTTCCTGCTCCTGGTCAGCTTTGACCCCGCGCAGGACCCCGGCTCAGTCCGCTGGTTTACCAACCGCTATGGGCTTACGAACAGTGTTGCCATGCTCGGCCCATTCCAGGGTCACCTCGCCAATGAAGGCGAACGCGTCGCCCTCTACAAACCCGATAAGCCCGAACTCCCCAATTCGCCGAACCCGGGATATGTGCCCTACGTGCTGCTCGAGGAAATTCACTACTCCGGCCAACCGCCCTGGCCGGCCGGCACACGCGAAACCGGCAAGTCCCTCCAGCGTATCGCCAGCATCGGCTTCGGCGATGACCCCGCCAACTGGCAGGCCGGCAACCCCTCCCCCAGCCGCCCCAACCCCGGCTCATTCGGCGTGGACACGGACGGACTCTGTCCCCGTCTAACTGGAATTCCTAACCGTTACCGATCCGCTAAACCCGCAGGATTACCTGCACTTCGACCGGGTTTACTTCGACGGCACCGACTGCGTGCTCGAATTCACCGCCCACGCCGGCGTTGTCTATGCCATCGAAAAGCGCGGCAGCCTCGCGGCCGATCCCTGGACCACCCTTCAGGACAACATCGCCGGCCAGGAAGGTACCTTGCGATTGCCCGACGCCATAGGCCCAGCCTCGCGCTTTTATCGCCTTCGCGTCACGGCCCCGTAGGTGTTTCTCGGTTCCCCGCGCTTTGCCCAGGCTTCGGGGTGGCTTTGATGTTGGATGTTGGGTTCGCCAAAAACCTATGCAGCCCCAGATGATAGTCCGGCAAAACGCGATCTTAGCGTGAAGAAACAGGTTCCGGATAATTCTCATCCGTGTACATCAGTGTCCATCCGTGGTCGTATTGGTCCGCTGCGGTTTGACCCAATCTTCCCGCAACAGCCCCGCGACATCACGAGAAACGGAACCGGTGGCGGGCAAGGCTGGCAATCCTCACCGCTTGTGCATGAGCGATTCGTCCACCTTGTTCCAGGCTT
>Ga0073936_10010587_pt1 | contig 11289 bp, 14 predicted proteins | sample AliMusrvi5mmetaG_FD_87041 | JGI IMG/M metagenome (GOLD analysis project Ga0073936, IMG submission 87041) | Freshwater lake bacterial and archeal communities from Alinen Mustajarvi, Finland, to study Microbial Dark Matter (Phase II) - Alinen... | ecosystem: Environmental > Aquatic > Freshwater >... | reverse complement strand
GATGATTACCATCCAAAACGAGACAAGATCGCGTAGATTCAGACTTATTCGACAATCAGACAGCTGTGCAGTGACCCGCCTTAAAGGCGAGAAGGCGGCGCTGTAACTCTAAAGTCCAGCTTATTTAATCCTCATTCATTTCATACTCACTCCACAATTTGTCATTATGCTTGACCTGTAGATAACGAGCTGAAGGCAAACAAAACGTAAAGGTTTCAGCATAGTTCTACAAAATTGCAGTACAAAATACCAATGGAGGTTCACAGTATGTTAAACAGCCGGAAACGTATGGGAAAAGTAATGGTATTTTTTTGCATTGCTGCGATGACGGCATTTGCAAGCATTGCACAAGCACATGAAGGCGAAGGAGGATGTGGTGGCAGAGGGCATCACCCTGGTTTTATTTTCAAAAAGCTCGGTCTAACTGATGCCCAGAAAGCTCAGGCCAAAGCAATTTTCAAGGCAAATAGAGCGGTAGTGAAACCAATCTTTGCAAGCATGAAAACAGAGAGGAAAAACTTGCACGCGCTGATCCATGCGGACACTGTTGACGAAGCGGCAATTCGTGCGGAAACGGCAAAAATTGCCGGCATTCAAGCAGACCTTAATGTGAGCAGAGCAAAAATTGGGGTACAATTCCGTGCTATTTTGACACCTGAGCAGTTAGCAACTCTCAAAGCACTGAAGCAGAAATGGCAGGCAAAACATAACGCTTCGCCAGAACAAGGAGAATAAGCGGTTTGAAGTAATTCCATACCGGCAGGATTTTCCTCCAAAGAGCTCTGCTATATGGGAATAAAGGTCACTTCAAAAGTGGCCTTTATTTTTTTGTCTGGCTTATATTCGGCGTTACAGCCATATATTCGATAAATCCTTATTTACTCCATATTTTATACACAATTGCATATTACTATGATCGACAATAAAGCAATTGTAAAATCATACGATAATACGCGATCGGAAATGAGGTGAGCATTTAGTTCTGCATTGGCCTTGGTGATACTAACAAAAACACTTAAATGAAAGGAGAATATCATGAGCGTATCAGGAATAAGCTCAAACGACCAAATTTTACAAATGTTGTATCAAACACAGAATTCAACTTTGAATTCAGTTAATTCTCAAAGTGCATCCAATTCACAAAGTACAAAAGGGACTCAAAGCACCAGCTCTTTCGAGCAGATGATGCAAAGCCTCGGTACTGACTTGCAGTCAGGAAATTTACAGAGTGCCCAGCAGGATTTTAACCAACTTCAGCAGTTACTGCAGGGTGCAGGTTCAGCTCAGAATACCGGCCAGACACAGGTACGCCACCACCATCATCACCATGGTGGCAATGGCAATAGCAACGCCAACACCAGTAATAGCACCACAGTCAGCAGCAGTAGCACCGCCGCTGCAAGCTTTCTATCGAATAGCGTTCAAACACCGCAGGCGGTCAGCAGTGTTTCACAAGGGCAGTCCACTTCGACTACCGCGTGATTCAGCATTATTCGTTATAACGGCTGGCCCCCACAATGGGGAGGTCTACTGAATACTGACTGACTGATGTATTCAACCACGATAATACTTTCTCCCAATGTAATCATGTGCAGGCTCTGAAACATGAAAACGTTATTTGCCCCTTAACTGGAGATTATTATGTCAATTTCTAGCGTTACCTCTGCAAATGGATCGTTACAAAACAACCCCTACGTTCAAGCGAAGCAGGCTTTCCAGAGCCTTGGGAATGCTCTCCAATCAGGGAACCTTACTGCGGCACAGCAAGCATTTGCTCAGCTGCAACAGTACAGTCCCGGCAATGGACAAGCATCAAACAATCAGAACAGCACGAGCACCACTACCAGTAACGCAACAGACCCTCTCCAAGCTCTTGGGACTGCTTTACAGTCAGGTAATCTTTCTGCCGCTCAGCAGGCTTTTACACAGCTCCAGCAACAGGCTGCAACTAAGGGGCACGGGCATCACCACCATCGGCAGGATACTGGCGCTGCTCAGAGCAGCTCCGGAACCCAGACCCAGGGTACGACTTATAGCAACCAAGGAAATGTCCTGAATACCAGCGCAACAACTGCCTTGCTCAATGGCACATCATCTTCAACAGCCTCAACCGGTATCAGCATTTTATCATAGCTGACATGATGTTTATTGTGTTGATGTGAAAAACAGGAAAAATGAAGGTCACCCTATGAACAAGGTGACCTTCATAATTTCAAACCAGAGTTAAAAATGCAAGAACGAACTATTTTATTACGTTGGAGTCCTGTATGAAAAAACTTATCCGTCTGCTTTTCGCACTGGTATCATTGATGTTGCTTTTCGCCGCGTCGGGCCATGCCGAACACTATAGAGGATGGGGCCCCGGTTGGGGGCCTTTGGTAGGTGTGGGAGTTGGTGTTGGACTGTGGGAATTATCACGTCCGCATTACTACTACCCAGGCTACTATCCGGATTATTACTACTCTTCGCCGCCAGTTGTTATCCAGCAAGCTTCACCTGATGTATATATCCGGCAGGCTCCGCAGCCAGCTCCTGCACAGCCTCAAGAGCCGGCTTACTGGTACTATTGCGAGGATTCGCAAGGATATTATCCATATGTGAAGCAATGCTCCAAAGGCTGGATGAAAGTTGTTCCGACACCTCCAGCACCGAAATAACATTAAGGAGTAACCGTAATCATGAAATACTTACAACAGCTTGCAATTGGTACTCTTCTATTGGCGTCTGCCGGATGCGCGACAACCATGCCGCAAGGGCCAAGCGTGACGGTGTTGCCGACACAAGGAAAACCTTTCACCAAGTTCCAGGAAGAAGATGCGGAGTGCCGCAAATGGGCTGAAAAGTCTATTGGAATTTCACCGGCAGATGCCCAAAACCAAAGCACTCTAAATGCGGCTGCAATTGGCTCACTGGTTGGTGCAGGTGCAGGCGCCCTACTTGGATCAGTAAGTGGTCATGTTGGGGCGGGCGCGGCGATTGGTGCCGGCACAGGTTTGCTAATGGGAACAGCCGTGGGGGCAGACTCCGGAAGAGTGTCAGGACACGAGGCACAACGACGTTACGACATCACATATTCGCAATGCATGGCTACTTTCGGAAACCAAATGGGATATCAGTCAAGCACCCCTGCACCATCCTACCGCCCGCGGCGCCGTGTAATTGTGGTGCCTGCAGAACAACCGCCAGTATATTATTATCCACCTCAAGCAGCACCGGTTTATCAGGCCCCGCCTCCGCCAACGTCATCAGCACCGGTTTTTGCACCTCCGCAAGGCGCTCCCACGACAGCAGCTGATGTTCCAGCGAATGCTCCGCCGCCACCAGTTTATTCTACAGATCCTACAACAGAGACTACTTCGGTGCCTCCGGCAGGTTCATATTACCCGCCACAAAGCTCGCAACCAGGTAAATAAAAATGTTGAATTTACCCCTATGGAGGCAAAGAATGAATACGATAGTTTCTTTCGAGAATGACGATAAAGAAATTAAGAATGGCGCTTCCGTGCATAGCGACAATAAATTGGTAGAAGATGTGAATGCTGTGAACTATTATGAACCAGAGGAATTAACAAAAAAAATCCTTGAAGAGACGCCTCAAGCACTGGAGGCTTTTAAGGATCAAGCTGAGATGCTTGAGTATATTCGTGAAGCACTGGCTGCAACATGCAAATGCTGATGTTCTTCTAATAAAAAGGATTGTGGAGAATGCTGTATGAGTAATTTAGATTGGCTTAGCTTTGGTAATAGCGCTTCTGACGCGTTGGGTCTCACTGCCGCTTATCAGACTGCTCAGGACAGCCGACTGCAGATCGCCCAGTACTCAATTGCGCAAGCGTCGACATACCTGACTGCCGGCAAGAACGATCAGGCCATCACTGCCTTCAAAAAGGCCATCGCCTTCGATCCAAATAATACGACAGCCTATAACTATCTTGGCCAGCTCTACCTTTCACAAGGGAAAAACAGCGATGCTATCAAGGCATACCAGCAACTTGTGCGTATTCAATCGAATACAGCGACGAAAGACACTTCTACAAACGCCCCTACACTTGAGGCTGCAACGATCGGTCTGGCTAACTCCTATTTGCAAGACAAACAGTACGTCCAATCGGAACAGCAATTCAAAGCGGCAATAAAGATTAGCCCGAAAGACCCGCTCCCGCTATACACATTGGGCCAACAATACCTTACCCAGGGCCGGCTCGATGATGCCTTAACCACGTTGCAGCAGGCTCAAAAGCTGTCACCCAACGACGGCAACGTTTATTATGCCTTGGGGTCGGTCTACAATGCCCAAGGCAACTACAACGACGCAGTGACGGCTCTGCAAACATCCATTCAGCTTAAGCCAAACTTTCCATCGGCTAATTATCAACTGGGCGTCGCATACAATAGTCTTGGTTACAGTGATGGCGTACAGCAACAGCTTGCAATACTGAACGGCTCCACCGGGGGTGACCCTACCCTTGCTTCGCAACTGAGCGCCATTGTCAGCCCGCAGATAGTCGGGATAAATACCACCAGTTCAGCAAACACGTTCCTTGAAAATGCCGGGCCGGGAACGCCGCTCTGGGCTGTTGACACCTCGTCGCTTACCGCTCCGAAGCTCAAAGATCCAAATAGTTCCCAAACAGTGTCGTCTGTTATCCAGTTCAGTACCGACATGGATGTAAACTCTATTACCAATACTTCAAACTGGTCCATTTCTCGCGGCAATAATGCACAATCCGGGTATTACAACAATACCATGCCGTTATCCAGCAAGGATGCCGCAGTCCTGCCAACACCCGTATCAGTAACCTATAACTCCCTTACCAAGGAAGCAACTGTCAATTTCCAGCTCACCCAAAACAGCAACGGTAACGCGACTATCGACCCGGAACATCTTGTGTTCACATTTAGGGGTCAGGATAGCGCAGGACAAACGATGGACCCAAATGCAGACTCAATTGATGGCAATTCTACAGCTGCATTTGGATCAATCGATTTCTTAGCGTGAACAATTTATTAGTCTTATTAGTTCTACTTTGTTACATAAATACTGATAACCGATAAGAGTATAACGAATTTAATCTCTGCAACACGGTATGACAGAGACCGCCAGCACCCCTGCTATTGAGCAGTGGCAAAAAAGTCAACTCGGCACTTGACAACAAGAGGAAGATAAAAAGGCCAAAATTAACCCAGTGCCCTCATTTTTTAGCCTTTACTTACCTCAGTGATCTTCTGGAACCAGCATACTGAAAAAACGCAATCAGGTGGAACTCGTCTTTGTCGTATCCCTTTGGAAATCCCCCCACGCGCCCAATAGCCTTTAGTGTACGCAGCACCTCATCGTCTAGTATCCGGGAGCCAGAACTCTCAAGCCGCTCGACGTTGGAGATCTCACCCTGTCGGTTGAAGGTAATACGAACCGGTGTGACTCCTTCTACTCCATTCATGGCTGCTTCCTGCGGATAGCGCCAGACACCGTAGATTGCTCCTTCAAGACGGTGCAGGAATGAGCCGAATAAAATGTCATCGCTATTGAGAAAGCGGGTATCACCCTCATTTATATCTTTTTCATACTTGCGTCGATAGTTCTCCTCCAGTTTTGCTAAGTGACCGGCTCCGGGGAATAACTGCGGGATTGATGGTTCTTGCCGTACATCCTGTTCTTTTGATTTAAGAAGGCTACCTACTGAAAAGCCGGGAGTTATTTGAGGAACTGCCTGTGGTGAGATGGTGGATGGCTTGGCTATAGGTGAAGGAGACATTTCTGTTGATGGCGCGGCCTGTTTCTTAATGACCTCAGCATCATGTTGTAAACTGCCACGCAGAGTGTTTTCCTTGGGAGGTTGGATGCGCTGTTCTGAACTACGCCTTGTCTCTTGCTTATGTTGTACAAGTGGCTGTCTTGGTTTTGGTATCTCTTGCAGATCAATAAATATCGGTTCTTTGGAAGGTTCTGGGGGTGGTGACATTGGCAAATAATATAGACCTGCAAAAACCATCAGATGCAGTATAAGGGAAACGCAAAGTAAATATAAAAATCCCTTTTCAATAAATCGATCAGATACGGAGTGAGGTAGATTGTTGTTTGCCGTTAACATTATGACCTTTTATGTCCAATCTTACCCTTGCTGCATTATTGTTTGTTGGCATTATATTGAGCTAATATAATTGAGTCCAGTCACTCTATGTCAGTGTTTGAGTTGCCATATAGACCCCATGGTTTTTTCCGCCTGATCCAAGCTGGAATGACAAACAAAAAAAACACCAGCACAATCCCAAGTGAAATCTGCAATAAGATGCCGCCACTGAAGAAACTTTTTCCGTAGTAGTTGAGGATAGCAGTACCAGGTATCATACCTATCAGCGTATAGATGGCGAAGGAACGTAGGGGCATCCCTGTCAAGCCAACCCCATAACTTACGAGGGCAAACGAAAATACCGGGACAAGACGAGCAAGAAATACTATGTATGCAAGCTGACGCATGCCAGCTTGGTTACGAAAAGTGATATCCCGCCTAAACAGCCGGGTAATCGTCTTTTTGCTAAGATAACGAGCAAGGAGAAAACAGGCAATGGCCCCCGTCTCAGAACCCAGCAGAGAGTAAATGGTCCCCAGAAAAGGACCGAAGAGTAGGCCACCAGCAATATCAAGTGGGGCATTAGGTATCACGGCAACCACAATAGCAGTGACTCGGAGAAATATATAAATAAGGGGCGCCATCCATCCGGCCATTTTCAAAAAATATTCGATCCACCCAGGATCTACCAACACAGGTGGCGCTTCATACCAGAAGATAACGCCAACCAGCACCAGAAGTGCGATAACGATCACCGCCTTGACTACATAGATCAAGCTATTTGTGTCGGCTGGTCTCACTGCTAACTCACTCTCGATTTTCAGAAGACCTTTTTACAACTCATAAAATTTTTATTGTCATACTATACAACTATTATTTTTATATAAATGTGGAATCATTATGGATTTTTGTGTCAACTGATCCTGCTGGAGAGTGACGAGGAACCGCTGCTCTCGGGTTTGCTATGTGGAATGACCCTCTGAAAATCTAAGGAAATTATACGCACGAATACTGCTGGGAATGACATTGGCTGCGGAAAAAGTTCTGAGGGGTTTGATTGACAAAGGGTTTGTCAGAACATATTCAAAGCCGAATGACGACTCAGTCGTATTATCGGGTGAACACGCCGTGAAGACGATGATTCGGCTCAGTCTAAATTCAAATCCCAAAAAAGAGCCTGTGACGGTTAATCAATCACTGGCTCTTTTTTATTGATGCTTTTTTGCCGGACTTATGACCGGTTTCCCTTTCGCGGGTTCGGGAATAGTTCAGACGCTCGGCTCAGTCAATATCGAAAGTAGTACGACGGACTATTTAGCCGATACATATAAAATCCACATTTGCTCCATACTCACTTCTTATTCTGCTGCTATCAATGGACAACATCATCTGGTTGTTAATTCTATTTGACTGGGGTGTGAACAATGTTCAAAAAACGTAAAAGTATGGCTAAAATTGTAGTCGTATTTTGCATTTCAGGTTAGCCGCATTTGCCAGTACAGGCGTAGCTTCCACAAATCCTTATCAAACTGGCAGCACCAATCCTTATGCTCAGGTCAAGCAGGATTTCCAAAATCTGGGTAAAGCCGTGCAATCCGGAAATCTGTCGGATGATCCAAGGAATCAACAATGCCATCAGTTGCATTACTTAAAATAATCATGAATTCAAATAAAATATGGCGGTTTCAGTTGTCCATGGATAAATTTTCCGGCACCTTTACCTGCCAGGATCTTGTGCGAGTTGTGGCGTACATCGTTATTTCGGCAACTTTGACAGGTTGTTCAGGAATGAAGATTTCCCAAACCGTTCCGAACCAGGCAGTACAAGAAGATGGAAAAGATGCAAAACGGCGAAGCCATAAGGCATGGCTTCTTTCAAGACTACCCAAAGCTGAACATCTTGCACAGGATATTCTTTTAGCACTACACGACAAACCAGACAGAGGCGTGTGCCATTCTGATAGCCACAATTTCGGATGTGATAAATTGCTCGGATTATTGACCCAGCGAATGAGTCAATATAAGGTGCAAAAGTTGCCAGAAGAGATGGGGCAGGGGAGTTTTGCCATCATTGACGCTGACACGGCGTATATTTTTCGCATGACGGATTGGACTTTTTCAGGGATTGCTGATTTATCAGATTCTCTATATTTCTCCGTTTCAAACGTACCGCTCAGGCGAACAGATGGGCTAAGTTTTATTTTTGCATGTGATGAACAAAGTGATACGTTAAGCACCTGGAGCCTCTATCAGCGTAATATTACCGAAAAGGTGACTGTCTCTTTACCTGTTGGAGAATACACGCTTACAAGACCCGAACTTGATGCATCCGGAGTTCCCAAACAGATTGACCTCCTTACCCCTCAACAGCGGAGTGAACGTGAGTTGGCAAAGCAGGGCATGAACTGGCAAAGAAGAACGCAGATGGAAGCAATCAAGATGTGTAGTGGCAAATTGGAACAAAATATGTCCAAGAAAGGTGCCGGCAGAGGAAAACACAACCATGCTACTACACCGGAATCCAGATCAACAGCCAAGCCTGACACAACATACACTACCATGACAGAAGCTTTACAGGGCAAAGCTCATTTAAATTGTAAAACTGGCTCTGGATTTGTTGTGACACCTGATGGTATCGTGGGCGAGGTCTACCGGCTTGTAAGAGACAATGATGGTGTTGATGCAATAATATCAGCCACAGCAACAGAAACCACTGGCGGTGTCATTCGTTACAGGTATCCTGTTAAGCAGGACAATTTCAACGTCCTGCAACCTGACGCCACCAAGGATATGATAATGCAAATCGAAACAATGAAGGGGGACAGCAAGCTGGAACTCAATCTGCGAGCCGATACCGGAGCAAGTGCTGGTTTGTTGCTTTTGCCCGGAGATTGGTATCGTAACCCAGGTTATCGGATTCAGGGCAAAGACATTTCAAGTACTGAATTTGCTGCGTTATTCCTCCGCACTTTTCGGGATTGTGCCATGAAAGATAGTCAAGGCGTCTGCAAAACCATTCCAGACTTGTTTATGAGTTTCTTGAATTCAAGTAATTTCGATGAGTTTGTGAAGTATGTGTCATCTCATTATCTTACGGTAAATGGTGTAACAGGAAATAATTAGTTTTGCCATATGCAAAGCGTAAGTTAAACGACTAGTAGGAGTGAGGTCAGAGCTAATGTGCCAAAAAGTCATTTTCAATATGATCATCGTTTTTGCTTTCGTTGGGGGCTATATTCACATTGCCAACGCCCAACAATTAAAAGGATCAAAAACAAGTTTATCTGATGATAAACCGAAAGATGAGAATGTGCTTAAATTTGAGGCAAAGGAATTTAAGGAGAGTGTTGCAGGCATTCAATTTGTTACTATTTCTGGTGGTTGTTTTAAAATGGGGGACACTTTTGGTGATGGTGAGAAAGATGAACTGCCTGTTCACAAAGTATGTGTTTCTGACTTCGCCATCAGTAAGACTGATGTTACAGTTGGTCAGTTTAAAGTCTTTGTAGAAGCGACCAACTACAAAACAGAAGCCGAAAAGGATGGTGGCTGCTATGTTTTTAACGGTAAAGATTGGAACAAACAGCCTGAAAAAAACTGGAAAAACCCTGGTTTTGTTCAAAATGACCAACACCCGGTAACATGTGTCGCTTGGAACGACGCTCAGGCATTTATTAATTGGCTGAACAAACCTGAGGTAAGCAAGTTCCGTTTGCCTACTGAGGCTGAGTGGGAATACTCGGCTCGCAGTGGTGGAAAGAAGGAACGTTTTGCCGGTTTCAATGATAAGAATTTACTATATAAGTACGCCAATTTTTGCGATACCAATTGCGATACTAAATGGAAAACTGCTGGGCAAAATGATGGTTACAACGGCACATCTCCAGTAGGAAACTATCAACCAAACGGTGTAGGACTATATGATATGACCGGAAATGTTTGGCAATGGTTAAATGATTGGTATGGTGAGAGATACTACAGCAAAAGCCCCAAAGACAACCCACGAGGAGCGACTTCAGATATTGACCGTGTTGTTAGGGGCGGTAGCTGGCTTAATGGTCCAAACGATGTCAGAGCAGCAGATCGCAACAACAGTGCTCCTAACTATCGTTCTTCAGACATTGGTTTCAGGATAGTTTCTCAGTAAAGAGGAGTCCGTAATAGTGGCAACAGTAAGACTTTAAACCTCTGGAAAATTATATTGAAGAAACAGTTTCAGCTTGATATATTTCAACTCATTGTAAGCAACTACCGTTATGGAGGCTAACTCATGAAAAAGACTATCGTTCCGCTCTTTACAGCCGCGCTTGTTTTTTCATTCTCCGCCGTTGTCCTTGCTACTAACGATGTAACTCTAAGTAATAAAATTTCTAAACAAATTGTTCTTTCAGAGGAAGAACCTGCTCCCGCTCCAACCCCAGCTCCAGAACCTTCCCCCGTGCCAGAGCCGGAGCCAGAGCCAAAGTAAATTTGTTTCTTAGAGAAGTAATAGAACCGCTCAGAAATGGGCGGTTTTTTGTTACTGATTGTTGAGGTACTGAACTAAGATTAATCATGTGAATACCCAGACGCTTGATATCGAAATTCCTATTTTCTCCATACTCAATCCTCATTTCGGTGTTATAAAGGAACACAGTCATATTGCTGGTAGATACTATCATTGGCAGGAAGTGAACCATGTTGAAAAAACGAAAATATCTGGTGAAAACTGTTGTAGCTGTTTGTTTTGCGGTATTAACTGCCTTTGCCGTTATCGCACAAGCAGACGGGGATTGTCATAGTGGAAACTGTAGTGATAAGCATCAGCGACACAACTTCAAAAAGCTTGCGAAAAAACTTGGTCTGTCCGAAGCACAGAAATCCAAGGCAAAGGCAATATTTCAAGCCAACAAAGAAGTCATAAAGCCTTTTGTCGAAAGTTTACATACCGAACAGGCAAACCTGCGAGTTTTGATACATTCTGATCCTGTTGATATTCCGGCGATCCGATCAGAAACTACCAAAATTTCTGGTATTCAGACAGAGCTTAATATTAACAGGGCTAAGGTAGGGGCAGAATTTAGAGCAATCCTGACACCTGCACAGCTGGCAGCCCTTAAATTCTTTTGAGTAATCCCCCACCTTTGGTGGGGGACTCACAGAGTTTGACAGTTCCTGAAATATGTAGAAGCCTCCTTAACGTGAACCGCTCAAAGCACACGAAAAGGAGGCTTCAATG
>Ga0073936_10010586_pt1 | contig 11291 bp, 7 predicted proteins | sample AliMusrvi5mmetaG_FD_87041 | JGI IMG/M metagenome (GOLD analysis project Ga0073936, IMG submission 87041) | Freshwater lake bacterial and archeal communities from Alinen Mustajarvi, Finland, to study Microbial Dark Matter (Phase II) - Alinen... | ecosystem: Environmental > Aquatic > Freshwater >... | reverse complement strand
GAAGGCGAGGTCCACTGGGACGAGGCGCTGGCGGGCCACGAGCTCGTGATCGATTGCGCGGGGGAGGGCGGGGTCGGCCGGTTTGAATTTGTCCCCTGGGAATTCTCGAAAGGCGAGGTGCTCACGGTGACGGTGGAGGGTCTAGACCCGCGCGTGATCCTGAACCACGGCCACTGGGTGTGTCCGCTGACGTCCGGCACGGCGCTGGTTGGCGCAACGCACGAGTTCGGCCTCCGCAACGCGGTCCCCTCCATGTCCGCGCGCACGGCGCTCGGGGCCAGCGCGACGGAGTTGTTGAAACGTCCCTGGACCGTGACCGGCCAGAGTGCCGGTGTGCGGGTGACGCTGCCCGACCGCCGTCCGGTGGCCGGGCGGCATCCCTCGCAGCCGCGACTGGGCTTGCTCGGCGGGCTGGGGGCCAAGGGCGTGCTCTGGGCGCCCTGGCTGGCGCGCCAATGGGTGAATCACCTCACGGAAGGCGTGCCCTTTGAGTCCGAGGTGGAGGTTGGACGCTTTTTGACAAACCGTTCGTCGCAGGCTTAGTCGCACGGAATTGGAATTCGTCGCAATCCACCGTCGGTTCGTCGCAAAGATTGTTTTATCCACTTGAATCAGCCCGCAGAGGGGCGAAGAACGCGCACACGACATGCAGCGCCGTTGGATAAAAATCATCTCCCTGGCCGCCATCTGGATCTTCGTCGGCTTCGTGCTGGCGATTGAGGCGTACTTCAACATGCGGGTGAATAACATGATGAAGCCCGTGGACTTCATCGAGGTGGGGTCGCAGCAGTTCATCCGGGCGTTGATGTGGGCGGCGCTCGCGCCGCTGATCCTCCAGTTGCGGGAGAAGATGCCGCTGAGTCGCGGCCACTGGCTGGGCGGGGTGAGCTTCCATTTTGCGGCGAGCTTTCTCCTCATGGCCGTCTTTTACCTGGGGCGGCTCGCCGGGTTCTTCCTGATCTACGATGAGCCCTTCACCGGGTTTGGGCAGCAGGCGATCGATCACTTTTACGGGCGCAACATCGTGGACATGGCCTTCTACTGGGCGGTGCTCGCGTTCGGCTTCAGCACGGAGATCTACCGCAAGTACCGCAGCGAGGAGCTGCGCGCGGCGCAGCTGGAGGCACGGCTGATCGAGACGGAGCTCAAGGCCCTGCGCCAGCAGATGCACCCGCATTTCCTGTTCAACACGATGAACACGATCTCGGTGCTCGTGCGCGAGGGGAAGAACGACGAGGCCGTCACCCTCGTGGCCCGGCTGAGCGCCCTGCTGCGGATGTCGCTCGACAACACCGGCGTCCAGGAGGTCACGCTGAGCAAGGAGATGGAGTTCCTCGGACGCTACCTGGAGATCCAGCAGGCACGCTTCCCGGACCGGCTCAAGATCGGCATCAACATCACGCCCGAGGCGCTGCAGGCACGCATCCCGAACCTGCTGCTCCAGCCCATCGTCGAGAACGCGATCCTCCACGGCATCGCGCCCAAGCCCGAGGCCGGCCGCGTGGACATCCACGGCCACGTCGAGGGCGGGATGCTGCACCTGGAGGTGCGCGACGACGGGGTGGGCTTCGACGCCCGCGCGCGCACCCGCGAGGGCATCGGGCTCGCGAACACGCGCGAGCGCCTCGCCAAGCTTTATGGCCCGCGCGGCCAGCTCTCCCTGCGAGGCGAGCCCGGCCGCGGGGTTTCCGTCCGCATCGTCCTGCCCCACCGCCCATGAAAACCTCCACGCTGACGTCCGCCTCCGCCTCGCCCATCCCGGCCCGCATCCGCGCGATCATTGTCGACGACGAACCCGCCGCGCGCCGCGGCGTGCGCCTGCTGCTCGAGCGCGACGGCGGCGTGGACATCGTCGGGGAGGCGACGGACGGCGCCGAGGCGGCGGAGCTGATGCAGCGCGAGAAGCCCGACCTGGCGTTCCTCGACGTCCAGATGCCCGGCTGCGACGGCTTCCAGGCGCTGGCGAAGGTCGGCCCGGAAGTGGCGCCGGTGGTGATCTTCGTGACCGCGTACGACGAGCACGCGCTGCGGGCGTTCGAGGTCAACGCGGTGGACTACCTGCTCAAGCCCTACGACGACGCGCGCTTTGCCGCGGCGCTGCAGCGGGCGCGGGACGAGGTGCGCCGCCGCCGCGCGGACTCGGTCAACACGCGGCTGCACCAGCTGCTGGACTACCTGCAGCACGCGCCGGGCGCGGCGAGCGAGAACCCCACCGAGCGCATCCTGGTGAAGTCGTCGGGCGAGATCTTTTTTCTGAAGGCCGCGGAGATCGACTGGATCGAGGCGGAGGGCGACTACATGAAGTTCCACGTGGCCGGCCGCACGCACCTGATGCGGGAGACGATGGCGCGGCTGGAGGCGCGGCTCGACCCGAAGCAGTTCATCCGGATCCACCGCTCCACCATCGTGAATGCCGACCGGCTGCGGAAGCTGAGCCCGTCGTTCGCGGGCGAGTACGCGGTGATCCTGAACGACGGCACAAAGCTCAAGCTCAGTCGCGGCTACCATGAACGCATCGCCGCGCTGCTGAAGCAGTCGCTGTAGGGCGCGGTTCTGGCGGTGCTCCCGCTAACCGGGGGAGATTTTCAGCACCTTTGGCGTGGGTGTCCGATGATTGGGCGCGAAGAAAACGCGCTTGATCGCAATTGTGCGTCGCGCGGCGGATCTCGGTGGTTCTACAGGGGCGATGAAGCTCCTGCGTTTGCTGATCTGGCTCCTGCTGCCCACCGGGATGTTTGCCTCGACGGCGCTCGACAGTGCGCGCCGGGCGCAGGCGCTGCTGGGGACGGAAAAGTGGTCGCAGGTGATCCGCGTGGAGAACGCGGCGCCCCGCGGCGTTTATCCGGCGCAGGTGGATGCACTGGTGTTCGAGGAGGGCGGTTTGCTGTGGATCTACACGGCATTTGACGGGACGCAGAGCCTTTCGCAGTACTGGAACCGGACGGAGACGGACCGGCACGACCTGGCGCCGCTGCTGCGGACGATTCATCCCGGGCTGGTGCGGTACAGCGGCTTGACCGATGGCACCGTGGCTGGCGGGGAGGGTCCGCTGCCCAATGGCTGCTTCATCGAGAGCCTGGCCGCGCTGCGCAGCCGGCTCGCCCACGGCGACCCTCTCGTGCGGCCCCGTCTGCTGTCGTGCTACGTCAACACTCCCGAGGGCCTGTGCGGGCACACCGTGCTGACCTATGAGACCCCGCGGGGATTTTTTCTCCTGGATCCCACGCGTTCGCCGCGGCCGCGATTGATGCCGGGGAAGTGGCGCGAGAATCCGCTCGCGCTCGCGGCCGCGGCGCTCGGCGGCAGCCGGGTGGCCCGGGCCCGCTGGGTGCCGGTGGACATCCCGGCGGTGGTCACCGGCCAGCTCATGGCGCAGGCGAATCCGCACCGGAATTGGCCTGACCGAACTGCGGCGCGGGCCGTGCAGTGATGGTCGCGCACGGCCGTTGGTTCGTCGCAGCGTTGGGCTGCGCATCGCAGCCAGCCGGTGTTTTTTTGGCGCGCGGCTGAGTGGATTCAACGCGGTCGGACTGGGACTGGTCGCAAACGCATTGTGCGCAGGCGAGGGGAGGGAATTTCTACGCCCCGAAAGCAACGGGCTGCCAGGTGGTCCGGGCTTTCCACCAACCCACCAACACCATGAATACCCCCCAACTGTCAGGACCCGCGGGTCCGGTCCGGGCCCTGCTCGGCCTGGCGCTCGCGCTCGGCGCCGGCACGGCCTTCGCCCAGGATGCCGGCACCACGAAGGCCAAGGACGCTCCGCAGGTGCTGAGCGCCTATGAAGTCACGGGCTCGCGCATCAAGCGGCTCGACACGGAAACCCCCAGCCCGGTGATCCGCTTCACGCGCGACGAGCTGGCGGCGACCGGATTCAGCACGGTGGACGACGCGCTGCGCGCGCTGCCGTTCAACAACGGCCAGGCCATCGTGCCCGAGGGCTCCGGCAACGGCTTCGCCTCCGGCACGTCCACGGTCAACCTCCGCGGACTCGGCAACAACAACACGCTCGTGCTCATCAACGGCCGCCGCGCCGTGCCCTCGGGCGCCGGGACGTTCAACGGCTTCCAGTCCGTGATCGACCTCCGCCAGATCCCGATCGGCGCGGTCGACTCGATCGAGGTCCTCAAGGACGGCGCCTCCGCCATCTACGGCTCCGACGCGGTGGCCGGCGTGCTCAACATCAAGCTGCGCCGCGACTACACCGGCGTGGGCCTCGACCTCACGTTCGGCAACACGTTCGGCACCGACTCGTTCGAGCGCGGCGCGTACCTGATCGTCGGCGCCTCGAGCGGCAAGACGGACATCGTGGTCCAGGTGGACCTGGCGCACCGCAACGCGATCAAGGATGCCGATCTCGCGTTCTCCAGCACGGCCGACCTGCGCGCGAACAAGACCTCCACCGCCCAGCTGGAGGTGGACCCCACCGGGAACTTTGTCACCGGCTACGACGGCCGCAGCAGCAACGCCTTCCCGGCGCGCTTCTACATCCCGGGCACGACCACGATCCGCAGCTTCGCGGGACCGACGTCCGACCCGAACGCGGCCAACGCGGTCCCGGCCTCGCGGGCGACCGGCGTGGGCTACTATGACTTCCAGAAGGACACGTACCAGCTGCCCGAGGAGGACAACCGCGGCCTCAGCGTGTTTCTCCACCACGAGTTCTCGGAGAATCTCTACGGCTTTGCCGAGCTCTTCTACCGCCGCGTGGACGCGGTGAACGGGGCGGCGCCCTCGCCGTTCACGACGACGGACAAGGGCGACGGCACGAACAACCGGCTCGTGGTGCCGGCGGACAGCCCGTTCAATCCCTATGGCACGCGCTACTTCGGCAGCGCCGGCCAGGCGATCGAGCTGAGCACCTACCGTCTCGTCAACGCGGGGCTGCGGCTGCATGACACCACGTCCGATTATCCCCGCCTGCTGTTCGGGCTCGGCGGCAAGCTGCCGAAGGACTGGACCTGGGAGGCGGCGTACATGTTCGCCCAGGGCAGCTTCTACGACAGCGCCCCGGGCACGTCGTTTGACTCGGCGGTGCAGCAGGCGCTGAAGGGCGTCATCATCGGCGGCCAGAAGCTCTACGCGAATCCCTTCGGCCCGGAGGATCCCCGCATCACGGACTTCTACTCCGGCAACAACCCGACCAAGACGACCTTCACGTCGGACCTCTACGACGCCTCGGTCAGCGGCGACCTGTTCGACGTGCCGGCCGGCACGGTGGGACTCGCGCTCGGCGCGGAGTTCCGCAAGGAGTCGATCCTCGACGTGCGCACGCTCGAGAACGAGACGGGCAACGTCGTGGGCGGCGCGGAGGGCTTCGGCTACTCCGGCAAGCGCAACGTCACGTCCGCCTACGCGGAGCTCAAGGTGCCCCTGCGCCGGGACCTCGAGCTGCAGCTGGCGGCGCGCTTTGAGGACTACAGCGACTTCGGCACGACGACGAAGCCCAAGGTGGCGCTCGGCTACAAGCCGACGAAGTGGCTCATGCTGCGCGGCTCGTACTCGCAGTCGTTCAAGGCGCCGGACCTGGCCTTCCTCTACAGCAAGGGCAGCGTCAGCTTCACCGGCTCGCAGTCGCTCGACCCGCGCCGGCCCGACCAGCCAGCCACGCAGCTGAAGACGCTCGGCCGCGGCAATCCCAACCTGCAGCCCGAGACGACCGACACGTACTACCTCGGCACCGTGCTGGAGGTGCCGGGCGGCCCGCTCAAGGGCCTGACGTTCGACCTTGGGTATTTCCGGTTCAAGCAGAAGAACCTGATCACGCGCGACGGCGCCGCGTTCACGCTGCTCAACGAGCTCCAGCTGCCCGCCGGCCGGGTGGTGCGCAAGCCGCTCACCGCGGCGGAGGCGGCCGCCGGGTTCTCGGTCGGCATCCTGGACTACGTGGCGACCGACTGGTTCAACGCCAACTCGGGGCTCCTCGACGGCTACGACCTCGGGGTCTCGTACACCTACAAGACCAAGAGCCTGGGCCAGTTCAAGGTGGGCCTGGAAGCGACGTACACGGCGAACTTCGAGCGCCAGAACCTGGACTCGCTGGGCAACGTCACGACGCTCGACCTCGACGGGAACGACCCGAACGCCCTGTGGCGCGGCTCGGGCTCGGTTTCCTGGCAGAAGGGCCGGTGGGCCAGCTCGGTCTGGGTCTTCTGGAGCGGCGGATTCGTCCCCGGCCAGCTGGGCGTGCCGGAGTTCCCCATGGCCGACCAGTGGCGCGTTGATCCCCAGGTCAGCTACAACGGCTTCTTCGGGACCAAGGTGACCGTCGGAGTGAGAAATGTCTTCGACAAGGCCCCACCGCGGTACCTCGACCTCGGGACCGGCTACTACAGCGGCGTGAGCGTGGCGGAACCGGCCTTCTGGTATGTCCGGTTGTCTCGTGAGTTCTAAGTTGCTCTGCATGTGAATGGTTACGGCGCGCCCCGGGAAATCGGGGCGCGCCTTTCATTTGGGCCGGATTTGCCGTTCCCCGCTCATCCCAGCGATGCGCCGTTCATCAAAATAGCGTGTAACTTCCTGCTTCCCGGCGGTGTTGTCGTGTCATGCCAGCTGTCACCGGATCAGAAGCCCTGTCAGTCCAGACCGAACGCGATCTGGGCGCGGGTTTGCCCTCCTTCGTCGCAATCGCGTTCTCTTTTTTTAGCTCGTCCGTTTTTTCCGCTCTCGTTCGTAGTTATCAGTTGTGTGGTGTGGAGAGGTCGTTGTGGGCCTCTCCACACTTTTTTTCGGACGAGGCACAACCGCTTGCTTAAGCGACGGAGTTTTTTGATCCTCAAACCCTTTAACCGCACACACTGACCCTATGAACCAGGCCCCCGCGTCCCCGACCGCCCCCGTCCAACCGGGCAAGAAAAAATCCAAGCTCAAGTGGATCATCATCGGCAGCACCGTCCTCGTGGTGCTGCTCGGCGGTGGTGCCTACATGAAGAGCAAGCACACCGACGTCGGCACGCCGGTCACGACCGACAAGGCCGTGGTCCGGACCATCACCCAGCTCGTCACCGCGACGGGCAAGGTGCAGCCCGAGCTGGAGGTGAAGATCTCCCCCGAGGTTGCCGGCGAGATCATCGACCTGCCGTACAAGGAGGGCGCCAAGGTCAAGAAGGGCATCGTCCTCGTCCGCATCAAGCCGGACACCTACCAGGCCCAGGTCGAGCAGCAGGACGCCAACCTCGTCGCCGCCAAGGCCGAGGCGGTGCAGGCGAAATCGCAGCTCATCAAGGCGCAGGATGACTTCAAGCGGGTGGAGGACCTCTTCGGCAAGAAGCTGGTCTCCGACTCCGACTATTCCGCGGGCAAGACCGGCCTCGAGGTCGCCCAGGCCAATTACGACAATGCGCTGGCCCAGATCCGCCGCACCGAGGGTGCGCTGAGCCAGGCCCACGACCTGCTCAACAAGACCATCATCTACGCCCCCATGGACGGCTCGATCAGCGCGCTGGAGAGCGAGATCGGCGAGCGCGTCGTCGGCACGGGCTCGTTTGCCGGCACCGAGATCATGCGCGTGGCGGACCTCGCCAACATGGAGATGCGCGTCAAGGTGAACGAGAACGACATCGTCAACGTGAAGCTCGGCGACCACGCCACCATGACGATCGACGCGTTCCCCGGCCGGAAGTTCGCCGGCACGGTCTACGAGATCTCCAGCTCCGCCATCAGCACCGGCATCTCCTCCTCCGGCTCCAACCAGAGCCTTTCCACCGACGAGGTCTCGAACTTCCTCGTCAAGATCCGCATCTCCGACCGCGACGTCGTCCTGCGCCCCGGCATGAGCGGTGTCGCCGACATCGAGACGCAGACCGCCACCAACGTCATCGCGATCCCCGTGCAGAGCGTCACCGTCCGCGCCGGCTCGAAGACGACCGAGGAGCTGCAGCAGCAGAAGGCCAAGGACGCCCGCGAAAAGTCCGGCAACGACCTGGACGTCGCCAGCGAGCGCGAGGATGCGCGGCGCAACCGCGACAAGCTCGACCGCGTGGTCTTCGTCCGCAAGGGCGGCACCGTCGAGCAGCGCAAGGTCGAGACCGGCATCGCCGACAACACCTTCATCGAGGTCAAGAAGGGCATCACGGCCGGCGAGGAAGTCGTCTCCGGCAGCTACGCCGCCATCAGCCGCAAGCTGAAGGACGGGGCCAAGATCACCATCGAGAAGCCCAAGAAGGACGAGGAGAAGAAGTAGGCCCGACCATGTCGCCCTCCCCTGTCCCCGCCAACACCCACCGCGTCACGCGGCCCCCGGGCGCGCTCGTGATCGACATCGCGGGCGTCACCAAGCTCTACAAGATGGGCGCGGAGATCATCCACGCCCTCCGCGGCGTCTCGCTCGAGATCCGCCGCAACGAGTACCTCGCCATCATGGGCCCGTCGGGCTCCGGCAAGTCGACCCTGATGAACATGCTGGGGTGCCTCGACACCCCCACGGACGGCCGGTACATGTTCAACGGGAAGAACGTCGCGCACATGGAGGACGACGAGCTGGCCGACATCCGCAACCGCGAGATCGGCTTCGTCTTCCAGACCTTCAACCTGCTGCCGCGCTCCACCGCGCTTGCCAACGTCGAGCTGCCCCTGATTTACGCCGGCCTTCCCGCCCACGCCCGCCGCGAGCGGGCCGCGCAGACCCTGCACGACGTCGGCCTCGGCGAGCGCATGCTCCACAAGCCGAACGAGCTCTCCGGCGGCCAGCGCCAGCGCGTCGCCATCGCCCGCGCCCTGGTGAACTCCCCGTCCATCATCCTCGCCGACGAGCCCACCGGCAACCTCGACTCCAAGACCGGCGTGGAGATCATGGCCCTCTTCGAGCAGCTCTACGAGGACGGCAACACCATCATCGTCGTCACGCACGAGGAGGACATCGCCCGGCACGCCCGGCGCATCGTCCGCCTCCGCGACGGACTGATTGAAAGCGACGCCCCCGCGGTCTGATTTGCGATTTTCCCGGCACGATTTAATCTTTGCTCCCGCGCCCGTCCCCGCACGCTCCGACCGCAATCGTCACGCGTAACTCCCTTTCCCCTTGAAGCGCCTCATCTACGAGCTGTCCGAGTCCGTGCGCATCGCCTTCGCGCAGATCCGCGCGAACAAGCTGCGCTCGGCCCTCACCGCGCTCGGCGTCATCATCGGCATCGTGGCCGTGACGCTGATGGGCACCGCGATCAGCGGCATCGACACGGGCTTCCAGAACTCGCTGAACATGCTCGGCGACGACATCCTCTACGTGCAGAAGTGGCCGTGGCACGACGTCGAGGACTGGTGGAATTACGTCGGCCGGCCGCCGATCACGCCGGAGCTGGCCACGCCGCTCAACGCCATCATCGCGCAGACGCCGAACTCCCTCCTCGAGATCGCCGTCCCCGTGGCGGGCCGCGGCACCACCGCGAAGTTCAACGAGAACAAGGTCAGCAACGTCATCACCTTCGGCACCTCCGCCGACTACAGCCGCATCCTCAACGTGGAGATCCAGGAGGGCCGGCTGTTCAACGAGACGGAGGATGCCTCCGGCCGCCGCGTCTGCGTGCTCGGCTACGACATCGCCGAGGCGCTCTTCCAGGGCCGCTCGGCCCTGGGCCAGCAGGTGCTGCTCAACGACCAGCCCTTCCTCGTCATCGGCGTCCTCGCGAAGCAGGGGTCGTTCCTCGGTCTGATGAGCTTCGACAACCAGGCGGTGGTGCCCCTGGAGGCGTTCCGCAAGTCCTTCGGCACCCGCCGGGGCGCGGAGCTGCGCGTGAAGATGAAGGACAAGAACAAGCTCGAGGAGGCCCGGGAGGAGCTGATCGGCGCCATGCGCCGCGTGCGGGCGCAGCTGCCCGGCGAGCGCGACAACTTTTCCATCAACGAACAGGGCGCGATCAAGGCCCAGCTCGATCCCATCAAGTCGGCCATCGCCATGGCGGGCCTCTTCATCACCGGCCTCTCCCTCTTCGTCGGCGCCATCGGGATCATGAACATCACGTTCGTCAGCGTGAAGGAGCGCACCAAGGAGATCGGCACGCGCAAGGCGCTGGGCGCCCGCCGCCGCACCATCCTGCTTCAGTTCCTCGTCGAGGCGGTCTCGATCTGCCTCATCGGCGGCGTCGTCGGCCTGCTCCTCACCTACGGGATGGTCCTCGGCGTGGGCGCCGCCTTCCCCTCGTTTCCCGCGGACTTCTCCATCGGCCTCGTCTTCCTCAGCGTGGCCGTCTCCGTCGTCGTCGGCATCGTGAGCGGCTTCGCCCCCGCCTGGGGCGCCTCGCGCCTCGATCCTGTCGTGGCCCTGCGCTACGAGTGACCCTGGCCGCCCGATGAAACTCTCCGAAATCTTCCGCATGGCCCTCGGCTCGCTCGGGGTGAACAAGCTCCGGTCGTCGCTGACCATGCTCGGCATCACCATCGGCGTGTTTTCCGTCATTGGCGTCATGACCGCCGTCTCCGCCCTGCGCCAGTCCATCGAGACCGGCATCAGCTTCCTGGGCTCGAACATCATCCAGGTCTCCAAGCGCCCGATCATGCTCGGCGACGAGGGCGCCGGCCGCCGCAGGTACGACATGCGGCGCGACATCACCTTCGCCCAGGCCCAGCGGTTCAAGGAACTCATGGAGGGCTGGTCCGACGTCGTCTGCCTCAAGACCTTCAACAACGACTCGATCGCGCAGGCCACCTACCAGAACCACAAGTCCACCCCGGGCATCACCTTCGGCGGGAGCAACGAGCACTTCCTCGCGGCCAACCAGTACGCGATCGGGATCGGCCGCAACTTCACCGCCGAGGACGTCGACCTCATCCGCTCCGTCGCGATCATCGGCCAGGACCTCGTGTCGTCACTCTTCCCCAACGAGACCCCGCTCGGCAAGCTGATCAAGGTCTCCGGCCGCACCTACACCGTCATCGGCACCTTCGCCTCGAAGGGCTCCTCCTTCGGCGCCAGCGGCGACGACATCATCATGGTGCCGATCACGCGCTTCCTCGCCGACTACGGCGCGGAGAAGCGCAGCATCAACATCGCCACGCAGGCCCCCTCGCAGGCGGAGTACAACGACACGCTCGACAAGGCCATCTCCGCGATGCGCATCGTGCGCCAGCTGCGCGCCGAGCAGGAGAACGACTTCGAGGTCTACTCCAACGACTCCCTCATCTCGGCCTTCGCCAAGGTCGCCGACGTCATCGGCGCCGGCGCGTTCATCATCAGCGCCATCGCCCTGCTCGCGGCGGGCGTGGGCATCATGAACATCATGCTCGTGAGCGTGACTGAGCGCACGAAAGAGATCGGTATCCGCAAGTCGATCGGCGCCCGGAAGAAATCGATCCTAACG
>Ga0073936_10010585_pt1 | contig 11292 bp, 9 predicted proteins | sample AliMusrvi5mmetaG_FD_87041 | JGI IMG/M metagenome (GOLD analysis project Ga0073936, IMG submission 87041) | Freshwater lake bacterial and archeal communities from Alinen Mustajarvi, Finland, to study Microbial Dark Matter (Phase II) - Alinen... | ecosystem: Environmental > Aquatic > Freshwater >... | reverse complement strand
TTCACCCGGCCAGGCCTCCGCGCCCGCTGAATGCACCCGGGGGGTTTCCTGCGGCAATTGGTTCGAGCGAGTCGATGCGCGCCTGCTACCCGTTGGCTGGCAGGAGCCGGGCTTTGATGATCGGGCCTGGCCGGGCGCACGCCCCATCTTCGCCCTGGAGCGCCGGGGTGAATGCATGGTCGAATCGCCTTGGAAATTAGTCCCGCGCCGCATTCCACCGCCGGAAGAGCGCCCGGCCGAGCCCGCTAAAATCGTGCAGGCCGGCGTGCTGCCAAGCCCGAAAGCCCACCCCCCGTTCGGACTTGAGGTTGCGCCGCTCGCGGATGCGCCGCAACTGGCCGCGAACCTGACGTCGTCCACAGGAAGTCTGCCCGCGCAGAAACTGCCAGCGAGGCCGTTTGCCGCGCCTCCGGGACCTGCCTCCGCGCGCCCCGCCCGAGGAGTTACGGTCGACACGCCGCCCCCGATGGAAGCGAATTCCAGAGACCTGAACGTGGCCGTGGTGGGGCTGAATCCCGTCGACAAACTGGCCCCTCCGCCATCGGCTTCGACGCCCGGAGCGTTCTCGTCCGGTCCGAAGCTGAATCCGGACGGCGCGTTATCGGAAGGCGCCGGGAGAGGTCTCACGGTCCCCGATCTGTTCGTGCGCGGACCACGTGAGCCCTCAGGATCCAGACCGGATCTGCTGGCGCAGGCCTACGCGGCGCCCACGTCGAAGGAAACACTCCGCGCGGCAATGCGGGGAGGCGAGCCCGTGATGTCGGTTCGCGTGCCGCCGGAACCGGCCGTGCCCACCTCGACTGCCACGAAAGTCTCCGGAGCGCCCGATCCGCGTTTCAATGGCCGGGACATCTTCCTCATGGCGATTCAAATGCCGAACCTGACCAGTTATTCCGGTAGCTGGCTGATGTGGTACGCGGATCACACGGCGCGGGAAGCCGGTCTCGCGCCCATCGCCGCGCCGGTGCCGCACCGCAAGGTGGATCCCAAGTACGTCGCCACCGCCGTCGAGGAGCGGATTGAGGGGAATATCACGCTCGGCTGCGTGATTGACGAGGAAGGAAAGGTCTCCGGCGTGGAACTGATCCGCGGCCTCGACAGCCGCCTGAACGCCACGGCGCAGGAGGCACTGGCAAAATGGGAGTTTTACCCGGCGCGGCGCAACGGCGTTCCCGTTGTTGTGGATGTGCTGGTCCAGATTCCTTTCCGGCTGGCCCCGAAGCCGGCACGACGCTGAGCGCATGCCACAGATCATCACACAACGACAACATCTGATCTTCGACGCCGACGACACGCTTTGGGAAAACAACATCTACTTCGAGCAGGCGTTCGACGAGTTTTGCAATTATCTGAACCACTCCTCGCTGACACCGCAGGAGATTCGGGACATTCTCGATGAAATCGAGATCGCGAACGCGAAGATTCACGGGTACGGCGCGGTGAATTTCGGGCGCAACCTGAGCCAGTGCTATTTGCGCCTCGCGGAACGGGCGGTGGAAGATCACGATCTGGAACGCGTGAAGGCCTTCGCGTTGCAGATTCTGGCGCAGGAGATCGAACTGATGCCGGGGGTGGCGGAAACGCTGCCGTTTCTGGCGGAACGCCACGAACTGACCATGTGCACCAAAGGCAACACCGAAGAGCAGAACAGGAAGATCGATAATTCCGGGCTGCGTCCTCTGTTTGCGCACTGCGCGGTGGTTAAGGAGAAGAACCGGCAAACCTATCTCGACCTGGCGGACGTGCGGGGCTTCGATCTCGCGCATACCTGGATGATCGGGAACAGCCCGAAATCGGATATCAATCCGGCGCTGGAGGCCGGAATGCGGGCGGTTTTCGTTCCGCACCAGCGGACCTGGTCGCTCGAACGCGAGGAAATCCGGGATCCGGGTAATCGATTACTGGTGGTGGAGCGTTTCAGCGACCTGGCGCGCGTATTCGGGACAGAACCGTTATAAAGTAGTTAGCAAGTGCGCAGATTTCTGATTGCGGTGCTCCTGCCCGCCGCGGCCTTCGCGGCGCCTCCCGCCAAGGTTCCGGCGAAGGGAAAGGTTGCGGTAAACCCGGCCGCGACCGCTGCTAAACCCGCGGCGAATACAGCGGCCGCGGACGACGATAAATTCGCGAAACGCATCGCCCGGCTGTGGTCTCTGCAACCGGTCGTTCGTCCTGACGTGCCGGCGGGCGTCACGGCTTCCGCGAATCCGATCGATGCGTTCATTTCCGAAAAGTGGAAGGAAAAGGGACTGCGTCCGGCAGGGCAGGCGGACAAAGCCACTCTGCTGCGGCGAGTGTACTATGACCTGATCGGGCTGCCGCCAACCCCGGCCGAGCAGGACGCTTTCCTGTCGGACGATTCGCCGGACGCTTACACCAAAGTCGTCGATAAGCTGCTGGACAATGAGCAGCACGGCGTCCGCTGGGCGCGTCACTGGCTGGACGTCTTCCGGTACGCCGATGTAGACGCCGGGATGCCCGCAGCCGCCGGGATTCATCTCTGGCGCGACTGGGTGATCTCGACGCTGAACCACGATATCGGGTACGACGAGTTTGTCCGCGCGCAACTGCTCGGCAGCCGTTACAAGGAACATACGACGGTTACGGCGACCGGTTATCGCGTCCGGGTTCCGGGGCCTTACGAGGACACCTTCGCGCTGGGTCTGCTGGCCCGCGCCGCGCTCACGAAAGAAAACAAAGAGCAGGATCTGGCTCTCAACACCGTGGAGACCGTGTCCACGGCTTTCATGGGCATGACAGTGGGCTGCGCCAAATGCCACGACCATAAGTTCGATCCCATTCGCCAGAAAGACTTCTACGCCATGAAGGCGCTGTTCGATCCGCTGGTGGTGCGCCCGACAACTCTTGCCACTCCTGCGGAGATCTTCGCGAACGGCCAAAAGGTGGAAGCGTACCGGAAACAGAAAGAGCCGATCGAGCAGGCGATCGAGCAGATGGTAAGCCCGATCCGCACGCGCCTTTACGACGAACGCGTGGCGATGCTGACGCCGGACGTGCAGGCCGTGATCCGCAAGCCGGAAGGAAAGCGCACTCCCGCGGAACAGAAGATCGCCGACGACTATTTCCCGATTCTCCGCATCGACCCGAGCAAGATCAAAGAGGTGATGTCGGCCGATCAGGCGAAGGAGTACAACGCGCTTCTGAAGCAGCAGTCCGCGCTGGTGAAGCCGCCGGAACTCCAGTCCTACTGGACAGTGGAAGAAGACAGCGCGCTGCTCAGGGAACAGAGCTACGTGCTGAATACCGGCGATCCCCTGCGTCCCGAAAAGGACAAGCCCGTGGAGCCGGGCTTTCCCTTTAAGCCGGAGAGTGTGGATTTCCGCGAAGGCCGCCGCGAGGGTTTTGTCGACTGGCTGACGGACCCCGCCAATCCTCTGTTTGCGCGCGTCGCCGTGAACCGGATCTGGGCCTGGCATTTCGGCGAGGGCCTGCAGCGCGTCACCAGCGATTTCGGACTGCTGGGTGGCACGCCGAGCAACCAGAAACTGCTGGATTATCTGGCCTCGGAATTCGCCGCCCACCACTACAGCATGAAGTGGCTGCACCGGCTGATCGTCACCTCCGACACGTACCGGCTGGCGTCGAAAACCGAGCCGGATCTGGTGGCTGCCAATGCCGCCGCCGATGCGCGCGATACCTACCTGTGGCACTTCCGGCTGCAGCGCCTCGAAGCGGAACCGCTCTGGGACACGATTCTGTACACGTCGCACGACCTGGATCTCTCGGTCGGCGGCAAGTCGTTCGATGTGGGCAAAACGGAGGCGAACCGGCGCGGGATTTACATCCGCCGCGGCTACATTCCCAGCACCGACGTGATGGCGAATTTCCTGCAATCGTTCGATGTGGATGACGGTCGCACGCCCTGCCCGATTCGTACCCAGACCGTCACCGCGCCGCAGGCGCTCTTCACCATGAATGACGAGATGATCGGCAAAGAGACCAGGAAGTTTGCCGACGATGTGATAAAGCAATCCGGCGGAGACGTAAAGGGCGCGGTGGAACTGGCCTACCGGACGGCTCTGGGCCGCGCGCCCTCCGGCACGGAAGTGGATCGCGCTCTCACCTACACCCAAAACGACGCGGCGCGAATGAAAGACTTCGCCTGGCTGCTTTTCAACCTCGACGAATTCCTTTACGTGAGATGACGCTACCTGAAATGACCCGAATGAAAGATCGGCGGAGATTCCTCTATCAGATGGCCGGAGGCTTTCTCGGCTCCGCCATGGGCGCGCTCTGGGCGGACGAGGGCAACATGGCCCCGGCGCGGCTGCCCGGCACGCCGAAGGTGAAGTCGGTCATTTATCTGTTTATGTGCGGCGGCATCAGCCACATCGATACCTTCGACCCCAAGGACAACAGGTTCGCCGGGAAGATCATGGATGCGGTGGGTTTCGGCGACAATCTGGCGCAGATGAAACGCCCGGTGATTCCCTGCCTCCGCACGTTCAAGCCGTATGGCCAGTCCGGGATTCCGGTTTCCGACTGGTTTCCGAACATTGGTGGCGTCATCGACAACATCGCCGTGGTCCGATCTATGTGGTGCCACCAGACGAACCACTTTCCCGCGGTTCTGGAACATGCCACCGGCAAGCCGTTACGCCAGTTCGAACACCCGTGTCTGGGCAGTTGGGTGAACTATGCGCTGGGCACGGCAAATAAGGATTTGCCGGCGTTCGTCAATATCGGACGGCCCTCCTCACCGGTTCAGTTGACCGGTGGTTATCTGGGCGCCAGTTATTCGGCGACGCCGTTTCAGCCGGGCGACACCCCGATCCCCGACCTGCTGCCTCCGGGAGACACCGACCGCAACGAGCGTGACCGGCAGATGCAGGCCCTGTTCGAGCTGAACAAACAGTTCCGCGAGGACTACGCGACGGAAAGCGACATTGCGGCCCGCGTGAAGGCGTACGAACTGGCGGGCAACATGATGCTGAAGGCGCCGGCTATCGTGGATTATTCGGGCGAGCCGGAGCATGTGAAAGAGATGTACGGAATCGGCGTCAAGGAGACCGACGATTTCGGGCGGCAGTTGCTGCTGGCCCGGCGCCTGGTGGAAAACGACGTCCGGTTCATCCAGATCTGCCATGCGGGCGGCGGCAACGGGAAGTGGGACGCGCATGACGACATGAAGTCCCATGAGCCGCTGTGCCGGGCGGTGGACAAACCGATCGCCGGGCTGATCGCCGATCTGAAACAGCGCGGGCTGCTCGACAGCACGCTGATCGTGTTCACCAGCGACTTCGGACGGACTCCGTGGTCACAGAACACGACCGGCCGCGACCACAATGCGATGGGCTTTACCTCGTGGCTGGCGGGCGGCGGCGTGAAGGGCGGCGTTATCGAGGGAGCCACCGACGAGGTCGGCTACAAAGCGGTAGAGAGCCCGCACTACATCGCCGACCTGCAGGCCACTATCCTGCACCAGATGGGTCTCGATTACAAGAAGATGGACTTTATCCTGAACGGCCGCCCCTTTCACTTCATTGAAGAAGGAACGGGGCCGATAACGAAGATTCTGGCATGAAGCCGACAGGCAGCATGGACTCGACTTCCTCGGGAGGAAGCGGCCTGCTGAACAGATAACCCTGCAGGTAATCGCATCCCAGCCGCGTCAACTCTTCGCGCTGTGTCTCCGTCTCCACTCCTTCGGCTACCACCTGTAGCCGCAAAGTATGCGCCAGACCGATCAGCGCCGCCAGGATCGGGGTCTTCCGGGGCAGTTCCCGGTTGACGAAAACGTGGTCGAGCTTGATGATATCGACGGGCAGTTCGGTCAGGTAACTGAGGGAAGAGTAACCGGTGCCGAAATCGTCCAGAGCCACCCGCACTCCGGCTTCCCGAATGCGCAGAAGGTGAGAGCGTGCGCGATCCAAATCCTGCATCAGCGCGCCTTCGGTCAGTTCCAGAATCAGGGAGGAGGGCCGGAGGCCGCTGACCGCAAGCGCCTCGAAGACACGTTCCGGGTAGTCCCGCTGATCAAACTGACGGGCCGAGACATTGACGGTAACGCCCGCCGCGCTGCCGGTCATTCGCTGCCAGTGCTCACAGCAACGGCACGCCTCGTTCAGAACCCAGTCGCCAAGCGGCACAATCAGACCGGAGCTTTCCAGCAGCGGGACGAAGGTGGAGGGCGAGACATTGCCGTGTGTTGGATGGTTCCACCGAAGGAGCGCTTCGAAAGCCGCCGGCTGGCCGTCGGTGTACACGAGGGGCTGGAAGGCTAGCTGAAATTTGCGGCTGGAAACGGCGGCGGAGAGGGAGCGCGCGATCTCGCGCATGTTCTGTTCCGTGCGAATCACTTCGGGACTGCAGACCACGCACTGATTTTTCCCGCGGGACTGGGCGACATACATGGCGCGGTCCGCCGCTTCCTGCAGCGCGGCAAGGGTCGCTCCGTGCTCCGGATAGAAACTGACGCCCACGCTGGCGCTCACCAGCCATTCCTGGCCGTCCACGTGAAAGGGTGAATCCAGAGTGCGGAGAAGTCTCTGGCCCAGCGCGATCGCCACTTCATCCCGCGACACGTTCTCGAGAAAAACCACGAACTCATCGCCGCCGAAACGGGCGAGAGTAGCGCCGTGCCCGACCGCGCCGGAAAGGCGGCCAGCCACGGCCGAGAGCAGTTTGTCGCCGATGGCGTAACCGAGCCGTTCATTCGTCTGGCGGAAAAGGTCGAGATCCAGAAAGAGCAGAGCGGCGCAGCGCAGTTCGGCGGACCCTTGCTGCCAGGAGTCGAAGGTTTGCTGCAACAGCCGGCGGTTCGCCAGTCCGGTGAGCTGGTCGTGGCTGGCCCCCTCATAGAGCCGGGCTTTGCTGTTAGCCGCGATGCGCAGGTCGCGGATACTGTTGCGCGCGGCTAAAACCAGGAAGACGTCTTCAAAGAACACCCACCAGACGTGTTCCACCCAGCGCCACGGGCTTACGGTGAGCACTCCGTAGACCGACCGGGGCCACCAGATGCCGCGCAAAAAGTGGTCCGCGCTCGTGATAAGGGAGGCGGTAAGAAGCACCCGCCAATCGTTATAACCGGCCAGTATGGCGAGGGAGCCGAAGATATGGAAGTGCGTTTCGATTCTGCCTCCGCTGGCATCGGAAAGCAGAATGGAAATCAGAAGCTGCGCCATCGCGAGCACATGCCGGGTCAGCGCGCGGCGCGGACAGAGCAGAGCCACGCCGATCGCCGGAAGAATAAAACAGGGCCCGGCCAGAATCGCGGCCCACAGGTGAGGATGCAGGGAGCTTTGCGTTCCTGCCCAGACCCGGGGTGAAACGGTCGTCGCGACCACCATCAGCCCGATCCATTCCGCCGCCAGCAGGACCATCAGAACGCGGTTCGTGAAGAGCACCCGCTGGCCCAGCGAGTCCCGGTAATACTCGCGCGCGCGGGGTCCCGCCAAGGCAACCCCTGCGGTGACCCTGCTCACGGTGCGACCAGAATGCCGGTATTCCTTCCGGCCGTGGCTCCAATCGCGCAGCCGAATACCGCGCTGGTCCGGGGAATCGCCGGCGCGCTCCCGGGAGACGGGTTCCGCAGGGAGCCGAGCAGCGCGGAAAGTCCGAAATTATCTCCCTGATGGCCCCGCTCGCCGGTGACACCGCCATGAAAGAGAAGTCGTCCGTCGGCCTCATAAAGGAGCACGGTGCCCGAGGTTTTCACTCCAAAACGACGCGCTTCGGCGGCCCGGTCGTCCCAAACAAAACGGGCGCGGGGCAGCAGCGACGCCTTCCCGCGGAGAGCGGACATCGTCCAGGACGAATCGGGACCGGGACGAAACACGACGAAGGTCAGAGCCGGTGGTGGCGCCGAAGGGAGCAGCGCGCCCGGAATCATTGCCAGTTCCGCCACGGTTGCATCCGTGCAGCCACAGAACGGATGAACGAACACCAGCAGTTCCCGACCCGAAGAGCGCGGAAGAGCCGAAGTGACCGGCCATTTCCCTGGTGTCGGCGGCAATTCTCCCGGCGCGTCGTCGAACGCCATCAGCGCGAATAAGACAGTTAAAGTCGAGACGACGGAAAACAGCAGCAAAATTCGTGCGGCCCTGCACCGGACCGGGGTTTCCAGGGTGGCGTCCCAGGTAGCTGGCCACCGCTGGTCATCCATCGCGTCGATCATCATTCGTTTCCCCGTTTGGAGGATTGATGGCTACGGAAAGTTCTACTGAATAGACGTCCGTTGCCGCTCGAAGCTGACAAAACCGGGCATCTGTGGCGCTTCCGTGCCGGTCGCCGGGGAGTTCAGGTTCCGGAGAGCCTGCGTCTGGTCGGTCGCCATGTTCTTCAGCGCCAGCAGCGCGAGCTCGAAGCGGTCACTGGCGCCCACCTTTTCGTACAGGTGAGACAGGTAGACTTTAACCGTGCCTTCGGTGATCCCGAGCCGGTACGCCATTTCCTTGTTCTTCAAACCCTGCGCCAACAGTCCCATCAGCTGGCGTTCGCGCGGGGTCAGCTTGACCTTTTTGGTGCTGAGGAGCTTTTTGCTGAGCTCGTTTTCGATCCAGAGTTCGCCGCGGGCGACCTGGTGGAGGCATTGCAGGATGAGGTCGGCGTCGGAATCCTTTCGCAGCACCCCGAGGACGCCAATGCTGATAGCCTGAGAGATGAACTCGGTCGAGACGTTGTCGATCCAGAGAACGATACCGGTTCGCGGCGACTTCGCGCGCAGCTGGCGCAGGACGTCCAGCGTGATTTCACCGGTCATATCGGCGAGCAGAATATCGGGAAAGACGGCATCCGGGCGAGTCCGAAGAAGGCTGGTGTCGGGCGCGATGGAAAGGGAAAATTCGTCTGTCGTCAGGATCACCTGCCGGAAACCGGCGGTCAACATGGGATGGCTGGAGCTCAGAAGAAGATTTTTCATGACGTTTTTCCTTTTCAGCTGTTTCCTTCGGCATCGTGGGCGCAAAGAGTATTCGCCTTCGCCGTTGATGTAATGATGCCATTTGGTACTAGTACGGTCATATCGGTAATATACCTCTTATCTTGTGAGAAAATATACTATTGCAGTTGTAGGAGTTCACCTACAGCGGCAGGGTTGAGGTGAATATGGTCCGTGTGCTGGTCGTGGACGATCATCCGCTGATTCGAAGGGGCATCGTTCAGACGCTGAAGGACGAGTTTCCCGACGGGATCATCACAGAGGCGGTGGACGCGGTCGGGACAATGACCGCGGTTTGGGAGCAGGGCCTCGATCTGGTGCTGCTCGATTTATCGCTGCCTGGCAGGAGCGGCCTCGATTTATTGAAAGAAATTAAATCCGTTCGTCCGAAACTTCCCGTCCTGATTGTCAGCATGCACCCGGAAGAGCAGTTCGCGGTTCGGGCGCTGCGCGCGGGCGCCGCCGGGTATCTGAGCAAAGACTGCCCTCCCGCGACTCTGCTGCAGGCCGCGCGCCGGGCCATGGCCGGCGGGAAATTCGTCACCCCGGAAACGGCGGAGCGTCTGGCGTCGGAACTGGCGGCCGACACCGCCAAACCGTCACATGAACAGCTTTCCGACCGCGAATACGACGTATTTTTGCGCATTTCCAGCGGCCAGAGTGTCAGCGATATCGCGAACACGCTGAATCTGAGCGTGAAAACGGTCAGCACCTACCGGACAAGGGTTCTGCAGAAAATGGGAAAGCACAGCAATGCGGAGCTGATTCAGTACTCCATTCGCAACCACCTTGTGGAATAAGTGCCGTGTAAGACAAGACCGACACCTGTGTTTCGCCGGATTCGGACGTCAAATCGGGTGGAATTTCAGTTGCAGGCACCTGCGCGAAAGACGTATGCTGAGGCGAATGAGGGGCCAACCCAGGAGAATTCGCGTCTATATCGTGGAAGACTCGCCTCTCTTTATCGGAGCGATGGCGGATTTGCTGAATGAGATCGGGAGCGTGGAGATCGTCGGATCCGCGGGCGAGGCGGCGCTGGCGGCGGAGGAGATTGCGCGTCTGAATCCGGACGTGGTGACCCTCGATATCCAGCTCACGGCCGGCACCGGGCTCGACGTTCTGAAGCGCGTCAAAGCCAACCGGGAGAATTCCACGGTTGCGATTATCTTTTCCAACCTTGTGGAAAACGGCGTTCACCGCCTCTGTTCCGAGCTGGGCGCCGACTTCATTTTCGACAAATCTTACGATTTCGGGATGCTGGAGGAGGTGCTGCGTTCGATGCAGTACGTCGGCGGCACGGAAACCTGTCGGGCGGCCGGCTAGGCGGATGGCCACCATTCTTGTCGTCGACGACAGCAGGAACATCCGCCAATACCTCGACACGCTCCTTCGCCGCCGCAATCATCAGGTTCTGGACGCGGGCACGGTGACCGATGCGCTGGGACTTTGCGCGCGCGCGAAACCGGATCTCATCATCACCGATGTCCTGATGCCCGGCTCCGACGGCTACGAGTTCGTCCGGCAGCTTCGCAGCGCGGAAAGCCTGGAAGCCATCCCGGTAATCTTCTTTACCGGAGCCTACTACCAGGAAGACGACGCGCGCGCGTTTGCCGAAGCGTGCGGTGTCGCCCTGGTGCTGTCGAAGCTGTCCCGGCCGGACGTCATTCTCGACGCGGTGGACGAGGTGCTTCGCAAATCCCTCCCGAGTCAGCCGAAACTGCCCGATCCGGAGTTCGATCGCGGGCACGCACGGGTTCTGACGGACAAACTTTACGCCAACGTCAAGGAACTGGAGCTGAGCAACGCGCAACTGCGAGTCTCCGAGGACCAGCTTCATCAGCCGGCGGGCCGGCTGCGATCGGCGCAGGAGGACGAACGCACGCGAATCGCGAGGCAACTGCACGACGAACTCGGCCAGGCTCTGACTCTGCTGAAGATGAACTGCACCTGGATTGCGTCGCGCCTGCAGGGTGCGGGATTGGTTTTGCCGCCCGGAGTGGCGGACCGGCTGCAGGCATCCGTTCAGGTGGCGGACCGGACGATTCAGACCGTGCGGCGACTGGCCACGGAACTGAGACCGGCATTCTGGATCTGGGGCTGTCGGCGGCGATTGAATGGCAGAACGGCGAGTTTCAACGCAACTCGGAAATTCCCTGCACGACCGATCTTTGTGAAACGTACGGGATCCTGGAGCCGACGGTGGCCACCGAGCTGTTTCGCATCTTCCAGGAAACGCTGACCAATATCCTGCGCCATGCGAACGCCACACGGGTGCAGATTTCGCTGCGGCGGGAGGGCGCCGCGCTGGTGCTTGAGGTGCGCGACAACGGGCGGGGAATCACGGAAGCGGAAATTGCCGATCCGAGTGCGCTGGGGCTGCTCGGCATGCGGGAACG
>Ga0073936_10010581_pt1 | contig 11294 bp, 9 predicted proteins | sample AliMusrvi5mmetaG_FD_87041 | JGI IMG/M metagenome (GOLD analysis project Ga0073936, IMG submission 87041) | Freshwater lake bacterial and archeal communities from Alinen Mustajarvi, Finland, to study Microbial Dark Matter (Phase II) - Alinen... | ecosystem: Environmental > Aquatic > Freshwater >... | reverse complement strand
TTGCGCCTGCTTCGGCGTCAGCCCGTCCGGCTCCAACAGTTCGCTGAAGCCGAGAATCGCGTTCATCGGGCTGCGAATCTCATGGCTCATGTTGGCGAGGAAGGCGCTCTTCTCCCGCACCGACTGTTCGGCGTGCAACTTCTCTTCCAGCAACTCCCGCCGGTCTCGCTCCTGGTAGTAATCGACCCGGTAAAAATAGAACGCGAACACCCCTGCCCCAACCCCTAGCAACCCGGCCATCCAGGTCATCAGGTGGACCAGCTTCATTTCGCGGCGCGTGGTCTCGCCGGTGGCGGACAAGAGATCCAGTCGGTTGTCGTGCCGCCGTTTGATGATCTCACGAATGCGGTCCATCGTCGTCCTGGATTGCTCCGGGCTGGCGCTCACTTCCGGTCCTGCGGGACCTTTATCGGCGCGCAACGCGATGGCCTGGCGCAGTTCCGCTAGTTCGACGTCAACCAGACGGCGCAACTCACCTAATTCCGTTTGTCCCGCCGGATCGTGCTGGGCAGCCAAAGCGAGCCGCTCGAATTTCTCCGGAAATGTGCGGTCCGAGTCAGTAGTGTTCGGCAGTGTTAATGCTTGAGAGGGCGGAAGGCGAAATTGGGTGGGAATCTTGACGAATCTCGGTGTGGAAGGGGTCCGGGATGGAGGTGGTGGCGGCTCCTGTACAAAGCTCCGCCACCCAGACTCCGCAAGCGCGGTAGTCCAGCAACGGCTCCTACTTGTTTTTGCCGTATCCAAGCGACCGGACTAACTCTTCCAGGTCGATATATCCTATCCAGTAAAGTTGCAGGGCTTCCCATTGGCGCTTGGTGGGTTTGCGCCCGGTCCACAAGACCAGCAGCACCGAGGCGATGAGGGCGCAGTAAATCTGGAGCGTCATGCCCTCGATGGACTCGGCCATCCAGTGCCGACAGCCCAGCACACATTTGATCCACTTGAAAAACAGCTCGATTTGCCACCGATAGCGGTAGATCAACGAGACCAATTCGGCTTCCAAGTCCTGGAGGTTGGTGAACAGTAAAAAGGTGTGGCCATCGGCCTCCACTCGCACCAACCGGCCTTCCGGTCCCCCGGGATCGGAGCCCAAGCGCACGGGGAGGTCCTCCACCACGCCCGCCTGGCGATCCGCCTCACTCAAGGGCCGAGCCGGTCCCAAGGGGGTGAGGATCGCATTATTGTGCAAGCGCAGCACGAACCAGGCACCGGCTTTTTGCAAGTCGCCGATGAGGCCATAGTCATGGCTGTAGTTGCGGTCGTTGACATAGCAAGCGCCTTGGCGCAGCTTGCTCTTCCAAACCGCCCGCTCGGAGGTATTGCCGTCGGTAACCGTAAATTCAACAGGTACCTGTCGCCAGACCGAGAATTCCAAATGGAGTTTGCCGGCACGGTTCCGAGGGTTTTGCCACAACGCCCAAGCCATGCGGGGCAGAGCCGGCAGCAGGGTGCCATCGTTGGCGATGAGTTCCTTTACCTGCTGGCGCACCCGATCATCCCCGAACACCGGCAAGGCCTCGGCGGACATTTCCCGCAGCAGCCCAGCCAGCAACTCCGGTTCGACTACCTGCTGCATGGCCGAGAAGCTGGCTAGGCTGACTGAGGCACCGCCGCTTTCGGCCTGCACACGCTCAAAGTGACTGGCCGCACAAAGGGCACGAGTCGTTTTGAGCACAGGGTTGAATAACCCCAAGAGCATCAAGGAAAGATAGGGACCGACAAAGGTCGTTCGTCGGGGATCGGTTTCCGTCGGGCTCGGGAGGCGCCGTTTCAGATGCGGAGCAAGCCGAGTTTGGAAAGCCTCCAGCAAACGCCAGTTCCGAAGCTGGGCTTCGGTCAATTTATCGGATGTCGCGGGAGCAGTGCTGGCCACGCGCCAAGTAAACCGGTACGGCAGAATTTGTACAAGTTACAATCGTGTTACAGTCGTGCTACAAACAGGCGACGACACCTCCGCAGTCACCAATCGCAAGTGCCACTCACCGCCCAGTCCCTGAAAATCACATCAGCAGTAAGTCTGCCGATCACAACTGCATCTAACCCATGAACCCCGTCTCGTCAGCTCGATGTTCCAGCTTGAACGCTCGGCGCGGTTCAACATCCGTGTCGATCCGTGTTCATCCGTGGTAATTAATTCGGTTGCGGCTTTGCCGCGCTGTGGTCTTTGCGCTCTTTGTGGTTAACCTCGACTGCTCGTTTCTGGTTCAGCCGTCCAGCGCAGTCAAGAAGCGCTGCCAGCGCGGAAGCCAATAGCGCGCGCGGTCGAAGGACAAGACCACCGCGGTCGCCTGCCCTACAATCCGCCGCCGCTCAACCGGTCCGAAGTAGCGGGAGTCGAAGCTGTCATCACGGTTGTCCCCCATCATAAAGTAAGATCCTTCCGGCACACGGTAGGGACCGAAGTTGCGCAGCGCCGGCACGGAAGGAATGGCCGCCACCACATGGGGCTGGCCAGGAAGTTGTTCCAAGGCATAAACCTGACGCTCCCGGTCCGCCGGCGCAAGATCACGCACCAGGTCTTCAGCGACGGGCTTGTATTCGACCGGCTGTCCGTTCAGGATAAGGCTGTCGTTGTGCATTTCAATCGTGTCGCCGGGCACACCCACCACTCGCTTTACCAGGCGCTGGCCGTCCTGCGGTGAGAAGAAGACCACGACATCCCCGCGGTGCGGGTTGCTCCACTCGGCAAGGTGGCGAGTCGTGAACGGCACTTTGAGATCGTAAGCCAGTTTGTTCACGAACACGCGGTCGCCTTCGAGAATCGTCGGCTTCATCGACCCGGTCGGCACGTCGCTCCAATCGGCCATCGAAGATCGGAGAGAGAAGACGATCAATCCGATAACGAGCCACCAGCGGATTTCCTTGCGCCACCAATAGCGGGCGCGGTCGCGAAGGGTTGCAGCGTTCATGAAGCGTTTGACCCTTACGCAGGCCGTTTGTTCAACGTTGGTTGCGTCCTATCCGGTGAAGTGGCATCTGGCTGGGCCGGCGTTTGCCGATTCAAGGCTCCAGCCGCGCGGCTTCCCAGCCGATCCGGTGAGCATTGGCCATGGCCGAGAACGTGATGGTCGTCGCGGGGATGCTGGGGAACACGGTAGCGTCCACCGCGTGGACTCTCTTCCAGCCAGGGAGCCGACCGAGCAGGTCGGTTTGGAATCCCCGTGGCTCGGTACTCATTGGAAAGCTGCCGCCGCTATGGAAGCTACGACCAGGCTCGGAGAACTTGAGCATGAGCGGCAGCGGCATTGCCCCGAGGCGCCGGGCTTGTCGGCAGAGTCGGAACACCAACTTTCGCACTCGCGCCCGCGCTCCGGGGTTCAACTCCGCGCTGAGTTCCAAGCGTTCTTGTCCGGTGCCCCGATCCTTCTTCAGGCAGACGGCGATCCGGGAACTGTGGCGTGAGTGGATGAACCCTTGCGCCACGAGCATGCGTTCCTGGAAATCCCGGACCAAAAACCCAAGCGGCCGCTGGAGCGGGCCGAAGGCTCCGGCCACCGCCTGGCTGATCAGGTCGTTGTTCGAGTAGATCTGAACATGCGCGGTCGTGTCCCACCCACGGGGATCGGATATCTCCAGGAAGACCTGGCTTAGAGCGTGTAGCCACTCCCGGGTGGCGCCTCGGACCCTCCGGAGGAGGACCAGGGGCACCAGGAAATATTGGCTATCCTTGAGCCACACCGTCTGTTCATAGGCGCCCAGGGAACGGAGCAGGATCCGGGTAGTGGCAATAGCGCCAGCGGCGATAAAAGCCCGGTTGCCCTGCCAGGCCATTGGCTGCCGAGTCGTCCGGTCGTAGCCGAGCACCTCGGCTCCCTGAGCGGATTCGCGGACCTGGTCAATGATCACTCCGGGCTCGTAGCTGAAATTGGAGTTACCGAGCATCTGCGCCACCGTCTCCGCCGAAGTATAGATGTAGCCGTAGGGACAGCCGTACATGCAAAGCCTGCAGTAGGCGCAACCGCCTGGCGCGGAGGAGAGGTTTCCTCGCACCGCCAATCGTGATCGGCCAAAGCGGATTCCGGCCCGGGCCAGGGCCTCGCGGTGGCCCTCCATTCTCTCCAGCAGTTGCTGGCTCTGTCGGCTGGAACGCAGCTCGGTGAACTTGTTTGCGTAGAGGGAGAAAGGCGCTTCCAGACCGTCGTGGCAGGCCGCAAGTCCAGTAAGTTCAAGCACCGCCGCGTAATGTGGTGCCAGTGTGGAAAGCCGAAATGGCCACTCATCCAAATCGCCGTCCAGGAAAGGCATCATCGCCGCACCCCAGACGTTGCTTAGCCCGCCTTTGGCCAAAGATGGGCGCAGGCCAACGTTATCGTAATGAACGCCCAGATGTTCGTCCGCTTCGCGATAGGCGAAGTCCGAGCCATAGACCAGCTTGAGCGGCACACCGCCCACGTCGGGGTTCATTCCCGCCTGGTAAGCGGCCAAGTCAGTTGGCGTCCATTCCTCCGGTCCGCTGCGCTTGAGCTTCTCAACCAGGTCTACTCGGTCCGGCTCCAGGGTCAGCCCGGCGTCCAGCATCCGGACCCGCCGCCCAGCATCCAGCAACGCCTTCGCACAGGCCACTCCCGCTGGCCCGGACCCGATCACATAGCAAAGGTCCGGGTCGGAACAGACCAAAGCTCCGTGCGCCCCGCCTCGAGCTTCTTGTTGGGCGGGTGTGGGAGGCATAGAAGACGAACCGACAGCGTTCCGGAGTTACTCCCACTAAGGAGTTATGTCCTGTACGTTGCCGGTGTTTCGCGCGTTGCAGCGGAATTTTGGCCAGGGCGTGCTGGCCAGCGCAGCTCCGGCTCGCAAGGCAGAGAAACCTCGTCCCGCGACACCCCAGTCGGGCACATAAATAGCGCCGGTCGGCCCAACCGCCGGGGAACCATACTCGTAGCCAAAAAGATTGTACATCCACTGCAAGCCTCCCTCCGGACTGACATAGCACAGCATACCGTAACGGGAGACGCAGCAGATGGACCCGTTCGTCAGGACAACGGGCGAGGTATCAAAAGGGTAGTCCTCGCCACCGACTGCCCCCCACTTCTTCTGGCCGTCGCTGCTGACCGCCCACAGGTTTTGGTTGACCCCCACGTAAATCGTGCCGTCCATACCGATCACGGGAGACGATTCCCTGACGCTGCCCGTCCGCAGACGCCAGCGCAGATTGCCGTCCAGGTTGAGCGCATAAAGGCAGCCGTCCACCGAAGTGAAATACAGGCATTGGTCCTTGTTTATTGCCGCCGAAGAGAGGATGGGGCCATCGGTCGCGTATTCCCACTTCTTACGACCATCAGGCGCCAGCGCATAGAACTTCCGGTCATGCGAACCAAAGTAGATGGTGCCATCGGCGCCGATGGCGGGGGACGAGACGATTGGGCCTCGCGTGGTAAACTCCCACTTCTTCTTACCTTCAGCGTCCAAGGCATAGAGGTTGTTGTCCCACGACCCGAAATAGACGGTGCCGTCGTGTGCCAGAGCGGGGGAGGAGTCTACCCAGCCCCCGGTTTGGAAGTCCCAGAGCTTCTTACCGTCCGGCCGCAACGCGTAGCATTTGCGATCGCGACTGCCGAAATAGACCGTGCCATTGGTGCCAACGGCGGGCGCGGACTTGATTTCGTTTTGCGCCGCGAAGATCCACTTGCGAAACCCGTCGGGCTTGACGGCCCAGAACTTGCCCTTAAACGTGCCGAAATAGATTGTGCCATCGGTCGCTACCGCGGGTGCGGAGTCGCTGTAGTCGCTTATCGTCAAAGACCAGTCACTGGTAAAGACATTGGTAAAGGTATTGGTAACGACACTGGTAACGGCATTGGTAACGACATTTGTGTCGCAAGCGGCTGAGAAGGGCAGCAGCAGGCAGGCCAGGCGGCTGATCAAACGCAGGGCTAATCGCATTGCTTCTTGTGGTTCACACGCATAAGTGCGGCGCCTACTGTAGGGGTTTTACCCGTGCCCGGTCAATGACCGCTGCACCCCGGCCGGTAATTCTCATTATGTGGATGGGTTGCGGGGTTGGGCGCGTCACTCCGTGCGCGCCGTTCGCTCATATACGCCCCCAGGACCGGCGCGCACGGAGTGACGCGCCCTGCCAACCTGACATAATGAGAGTGGCTGGAATACAGGCTTGCAGTATTACGTAAAATATGTATTTTAAGGCATGATCGAAGCCACCGCGAGCGACATGGCAAGAGCTTTTCATGAGTTTCTGGATAAGGCCCAGCACGGGGAAACGGTCCTGATCCGCAAGCATGGGAAAGCCGTAGCTCGGTTGGTGCCCGACGCAGACTTCATGAGCGGGAAGCGGGCCGCCAGCCTGTTCCGGTCCTACAAGGCTCTGGAGGCCGACAAGCGCGCGGCGGACGCAATCGAAGCCCAAATACGGAAGCTTGACCAGGAGACGGAAGATGCCTTGGCTCATTGACTCGGACATCCTTATTGAAGGCGAGCGGGAGCACCCGTCTTTTGTTCCCTGGCTTGCCGCACAGGCTGAAGTTGCGACTGCGGACATTATCCGAGCCGAATTCCTGATCGGCGTCCATGCCGTGCCGGACGCTCAGAAGCGCCTGCGGGGGGAACTCTTCTATCGCCACCGAATTGCGGGCCTGGCTTCGCTCCCATGCGAATTGGCCGACTACGAAACCGGCGCGCGCCTCGCCGGTGAGGCCAGAAGAAAAGGCAAAGGAAATCCAAGCCTGGTGGACGGTCTGCTAGCCGCGATCGCTTTACGGAAGGGGGCGAAGGTTGCGACGAGGAACACCAAGGACTTCCGGGCGATGAACTGTCCTTGCGAGGACCCATTAGAAGGCTCTCCCCTCCGCCCTGCTCCGTGACAGGCGATTCTACGTGCGGTGCCACCCCAAAAACCCTTGGATTAGTAACGCGGTCGCGGCCCGGCTGTTGATTTTCATGACCCGGCATCGGCTACCGGTTGTGAGCCGGGTTTTCATGTATTTCCTCGGCTGTGACATCGGCCTGGCACTCCCCAAAACCGTGTTCCTGCCCCACCCGATGGGCATCGTCATCCATAGCGGCACACGAATTGGGGAGAATGTCGTCATCGGCCACCAGGTTACCCTGGGTGGGCGCGACTTGAGCCCTGCGGCGCCGCTTGTGGAGGACGGCGTCTATATCGGCGCGGGGGCTAAGATTTTGGGAGGAGTGCGGATTGGCCGGGGGGCGACCGTCGGCGCCAACGCAGTGGTCACCAAGGATGTTCCCGCCGGGACCAGCGTCGTCGGCGCCAATCGCCTTTTGTCCAAGCCCAGCCCTTACGCGTTGGATTGAGCGGCTGGGATGAAGGTCCTTCTGGAAAACCACACGCCGTTCATGCTGGCCCACGGCGGCGCCCAGATCCAAATCGAGCAAACCAAAGCCGCTCTGGAGAAACTCGGCGTGACGGTTGAACCGCTGCGCTGGTGGGACGAGACCCAAACCGGCGACGTGCTGCACCATTTCGCCGGGATTCCAATCCACATACAGCGTCTGGCGCACCAGAAAGGGATGAAAGTGGTTATGTCGGCCTTCATGTCCGGGTTGGGCTCCCGGCCAGCCTGGAAGCGCCTGATGCAGCAAATGGTCCTGCGCGCCGTCAGGCCGGTTGCGCCTCGACGCCTCCGCGACCTGTTTGGCTGGGACTCCTACCGCTTGTTGGACGCAATCATTGCGTTGACGCCTTACGAGGCCTCACTGCTGACCCGGATTCATAATGCGCCCCCGTCACGCGTGCACATCATTCCCAATGGAGTAGAGGATGTCTTCCTGGACAGCCAGTCTGCTCCACGCGGAAAGTGGTTGGTCTGCACGGCCACCATCATCGAGCTGAAAGGGATCCTGAAACTGGCTGAGATGGCTGTGCAAGCGAAAACTCCCGTTTGGTTTATTGGCCAACCTTACTCGGACTCGGATGACTACGCGAGACGCTTCCTGGACTATGCGCGCCAAAACCGCGAGTTGGTGCGCTACGAGGGACCGATTGCCGGCAGGGAGCAATTGGCCCGCATTTATCGCGAGGCCCGAGGATTCGTGCTGCTGAGCAAATGGGAAAGCCTCAGCATCTCCGCACTGGAGGCGGCAGCTTGCCGATGTCCCCTGCTCTTGAGCGACCTGCCCTGGGCCCGCGATGCGTTCAAGAACAGAGCGACCTACTGCCGGTCGGACGAGTCGCTGTCAGCCGCCGCCGCATTGTTGCGCCGCTTTTATGAGGAGGCGCCAACCCTCGAACCACCCCCCAAGCCATTGTCATGGCTTGAGGTGGGCCGGCAGGTGAAGAGAGTCTATGAGACCATTGCTTGACCCACCTGGTCGCCCGAGAAGTAAATAGGTTACATGAGTTACATCGTTACAAACCTCGACGGCGCGCGTTGCCTATGTAACGCATGTAACGATTCAACTATATAACCAAACTATGCGGGTTCTCTTCTACCATCTGACTCCGTTCGCGCTCGCGCATGGAGGCCTGCAGACTCAAATCCTCCAGACGCGCACTGCTCTGGAAAAGCTGGGCGTTGAAAGCGACTTCCTGCGCTGGTGGGATCAGGGCCAGGCAGGCGATATCCTTCACTTCTTCGGACGAATGAGCGTGAGCTCACTTAAACTTGCCCAGGCCCGGGGGATGAAAGTGGTGCAGGCGGAGCTGCTGACGGAACAAGGTTCTCGCTCCCGCGCACGCCTCAAATTGCAGAAGAGCCTCCGACAGTTCATGGGGCTGGCCTCGCCGCGGCTCTGTGGCAGCCTGTTCAACTGGGATTCCTACCGGCTGGCCGATGCGTGCATCGCCCTCACCGACTGGGAAGCGATCTTGATGAAGGAGCTCTACGGGGCGCCGGTCGGGAAGACCCACGTCGTCCCCAATGGCGTCGAGGACGAGTTCTTGAAGAGCCAACCGGTCAAACGCGGGCCCTGGCTGGTCTGCACGGCGACGATTACCGAGCGTAAACGCGTGTTGGAACTGGCCGAAGCAGCGGTCCGCGCCAGCACGCCACTCTGGATCATCGGCAAGCCTTATACCGAGTCAGACGCCTACGCGCAACGGTTTGTGGCTTTGGCCAAAGCCCATCCTGACACCCTGCGCTACGAGGGCCCGATTGCGGACCGGGCCAGGCTGGCGCAGATATATCGCGAGGCGAGAGGCTTCGTATTGTTGAGTGCCATGGAGAGCCTGAGCCTGTCCGCGCTCGAAGCCGCCGCGTGCGAATGTCCCCTGCTGCTGAGCCGACTACCGTGGGCCACGACTGTTTTCCGGGAGGGTGCCTGCTACTGCCCGGTTGCCCTGTCACCCTCCCAGGCTGCTGGGTTCGTGCGGCAGTTTTACGACGCCGCGCCGGGCTTCAAACCGCCGCCCCGGCCGCTCTCCTGGTCGGAGGTGGGCGGACAGCTCCAGCGCCTTTATGAGGCGCTGCTCAGCACTTCGATTGATCGCGGACCTGAGGACGCGCCAGACGCTTTTACGGCACATATAGCAGGCGGAAAAAGCCGACGTCATTCGTAACAAACACGTATTGCGAGCTGGTCACGTCAGTCGGGATGAATAAGCCCCCTGTCCAATTCCCCCATGCTTCTCCCAGGTCCGGCTTGAATTGGATCTGGTAATTGTCATACGGAACCAGGTTCGCCGAATTTAACCGCATCACCGGCAAAACCATTGGCGACACGGCGGCGGCGGGTGGCGGCGCGATGCGAACCGTGGGCGCGTTCGTGAAGCCGATGCCAGCATCGGTGATGGTGATGCTCGTCACCACGCCACCTGAGATGTGAGCAACCGCCGTGGCATTGATGCCACCGCCGCCAAAGATGGTGACTGCCGGGGTGGTGACATAGCCGGAACCCCTGCTGGTCACCGTCGCCCCGACGACAAACCCATTGACGACCTGGGCTGTGGCGAACGCATGAGCCGGGACCGGGTTGAGCGCCAGCCGGTAATCTCCGCTCCCCACCACTCCCGCTGCCATCTGCGTATAGAGGGTATTTGTAGCCGTGAAGCTGACTGGCCGGTTCGACCAATACCACCCCACCCATTGCTGCATTTGATAAACGCCGCCAACGGTTAGATTGGAGAAGACCAGAAACGACATGGGTGCGATGTCCAAGACGGGATTGGCCATAAATGGTGGGTCGATGACGACCAACGGCATGCTGGTGTAGCCGTAACCCGCATCCAGAATGTTGATTGCGATGACCACTCCGTTGCTCACCACCGCTACCGCCCGCGCCCCGCTGCCGCCCCCGCCGCTTATTCTAATGATGGGTATATTCGTGTAGCCCCATCCTCCATCGGTAATGGTGGCCCCCACCACAAAATCATTCACCATGGTTGCCGTTGCCGTCGCGGCACGGGGGAGCGGGGTTATAGCCGACCCGCACTTGCCCGCGCTGCCAGCATTGTAAATCGCAGCAATTTCACCAGCGGAAAGGGCACGGTTATAGACCGACGGCTCGTCGATCAGACCGTCGAAATAGCCGTGGTAATCGGCTCCGCTGACACGCAATTCGCTGGGCGAAGTCGCAATAGCGTGCGCCCCGATGACGCTGGTCGCCACCTGCTGGCCGTTGCAATACAACTTCATCGCCGACTGATCGTATGTGAAAGCCACATGATACCAAAGCCCCGTGCTGATGATGGGCCCGGAAATGATCCACTGCGAAGGCCAGCTTAAGCCAGGGCTGTTAAGCAAGCCCTGGAGCGTGTTGCCGACTAAAATGAGCTGGTAGCCATTGTTACCGCTGTTAATGCTGATCTTCGAGACGATCGCGCATCCGATCACGTCGTCTAAGCTGCGGGCGTTGATCCAGGCCTCGATCGTCAACTGGTTAGTGAGCCGCAGACTGGGCGAATCGGGCACGATTACGGTGCCACTAGCCGGATTGAAGTTGAAGGCCTGCCCCACCTCGCCGTTGGCGAAGCTCACGTCACCTGACAGGGTGCCATTGTTTGCGTCCGTCAGGTCGTTGGCATTGCCTTGCCCCGGCCACCAACCCGCCAGACCCGAGGGTGGCGGAATACAATTCGACGGCTGCACGACGCATTTGCCGGCGCTGCCAGCGGTGTAAATTGCCTGAATCTGGGCACTGGAGAGTGCAGTACTGTAAATGCTGGCTTCATCAATCAAGCCGTTGAAGTAGCGGGAGGGGTTGGAGGGGTCGTGACCGAGTTGCAAGTGGTTTGCGGAGGGCACAATCGGAGCGGAATGGGCACCAAGCTTACGAGACACCAGCAATCCGTTGACATAGATTGAAACGTTCGTACCGTCATACACCCCGGCGACATGGCTCCACTGGCTGAACGGCACAGGGGCCGGATCTGTCGCGAA
>Ga0073936_10010579_pt1 | contig 11295 bp, 1 predicted proteins | sample AliMusrvi5mmetaG_FD_87041 | JGI IMG/M metagenome (GOLD analysis project Ga0073936, IMG submission 87041) | Freshwater lake bacterial and archeal communities from Alinen Mustajarvi, Finland, to study Microbial Dark Matter (Phase II) - Alinen... | ecosystem: Environmental > Aquatic > Freshwater >... | reverse complement strand
GGGAAGGGAACGGGGCGGTATTTCAGGAGCTTATTGAGGCGGGATATAAGGCGGAGCTATGGACCCGGGGGATCGATATGCCGGTGCGCGTTGAAAGAGGGGTGACTCCTGAGAAGAAAAGGGAGCGCGTCCGTCAGATCACCTATGAAATGATCGAGATCGCCTTAGCGCTTGGCGTGCGCGAGGTGAACTCCGTTCCCCTTTCCCTGGACGAGAAGCTCAATCCGCTTGACGACTATTCCAAGGCGAGGAAATTCGTGGAGGCTCTCGAGCTTGTGAAGCTGGATATATCCGAGGATTATAAGGCCCGCTTGCACGATCTTTTGGAAGGCGCTCGGCGTGAGACGGCGCGTCAAGTGGGCGGGGCCTCGCCCTCGGACGTCCGAGCCACCATTCGTAAGGACTTTTTCAGAGAGGTCAACGCCGGCAAAGGCGTCCCGGGCTGTTATCACCCTACCGGTATCCACAAGGAAGTTCCGCTCGTGCGCGCGGTCGAGATCAATGGCATGTTCCTCCAGATCTTTCCGGAATCCGGGAAGCAGGTCGCGAACGTTGATCTTTTGCTGACGGATGAAGGCGTTTTTGTGGAACCGGCCTACAGCAATTCCAGCTATGACCTGGATGAGGCCTTCGGGAAAGCTCTTCTGGAACTGACCCGGTATGTGCCGAAAATCATTCTCACCCCGCAATCAGCCGGATATTCCTATTTGATCGACAAAGGGCGGCGTTCTTCCCAGACGCTCAAGCTTGTTAAAAAAGCGGCTTTGATCAAGGGTCAGTACGCGGACACCGGGTCCATGGATACGAACGGGGATCTTGCTTGGGAAGTTACGATGCCTCTTATTCTGACTTATGAAATGGCGGAGCCGTATTTGATCCGTGAGCGGGAACTGTCGGAGGAGGCATCCTTCGAAGAAGAGAAGCAGACGCTCGATTGGCAGCTTTTCGCGGATATCCTGAAAGGGGATATCGAAGGAGACCTGAAGAAGTATTTTCCGCTCGTCGGCCCTCTGAAAAAGCGGATCGCGGAAGAGGGACGGCTTGAGATCGATGAGAGTTTCTACGATTGGATGCTCGACCTGGTCCGGAAGCGGGTGAATCCCCAGGCCACCGTCGAGGAAGCGGATGCCTTCACGGACCTTGTGATCGAATTCCTGGAGAACCAGGATTGGCCCATGGATGTTCTCTCTTCCGGCGAGGATGATGCCCCCGCCAGGTCGGAGAGCCGCTTTATGGCGACCCGCACTGCCCCTGAAGGGACTGCAAAAAACGCTGAGAGTGGCGAAGCCACCGTACGTGCCGAAGCGCGGCAGACGGATCTTCAGAAAGAGTTGTTGAAATCGGTTTTTCCGGATGACGGGGCGCTTGAGAAATTCCTGGCCGAGCACGACCAATTTTCGGAGACAGAGCGTTTGATCCTGCGCCGGCGTTCGGGCTTATCCGGCGAACCGGTCCCGATACAGAAGGAAGTCGGCAAAGAAGCGGGTGTGACGGGCAGTGCGATCGGACAGGCCGAACCCGCGGCGTTCGAGAAAGCCCTTTACCTGCACGAGCGCGACGCGCATGTTCAGGGGACCCCGCCGCCTGCCATGCCGGATGCGGAACTGCTGGAATTGATCCTCCGTGAGATCCGTTACGGTCAAAACCAGCCGAGATTGGAAGCCTTTCTCAGAGAGGCGTTTAAAAACGGCTGGATATCCGATGTGAAAACGCTTCTCGAAAAAGAGGAATCAGAGATCCTCAAGTTCCGGCGCGTTGACAAGAAAACCCTGGAGGTTCTCCGGGCGGCCTTGGTGTTCTATGGCCAGCACGGACGATTGACCGTCGGGGAGGGGAACGAAGAAACTTACCGGAAGGCCCGGGAAGAATGCCTGGCCGGAAGAAGAGAGCCGGATCTGGACCTGATCCTCCAGACGATCCGCTTTGAGTATGGCGACGGGGAGTTGGAATCGCGCCTGAGGACAGTGTTTGAAAATGTCTGGATCACCGATCTGAAGACACTTCGTGAGTACGGTGAATCCGGGATCCTGAAGTTCCGGAACATCGGAGAGGGAAGCTTGAATGTCCTCAAACGGGCTCTAGCGGAGTACGGAATATATCTGAAGGCGGAATTCGGGAAGAAAGATGAGGCCGCTTATTTGAAAGCCCGGCAGGAATTCCTTGATGGAAAGCGGAAGCTGACCCTTGATCTGGTCCTCGCTCAGATCCTCTTTGAGCAAAAGGACACACATTCTTTCCCGCGCCTTCAACAAGCGTTTGAAGGGATCGCGAATCTTGAATGGATCCTTGAAAAAGGCGAGCCGTGGATCGCGAAGCAAAGAAATGTCGGCGCCGCCACTTTAACGGCTTTCAAAAAAGCCTTGGCGGCTTTCGGCGTCACGCTCCCGGAAACCCCTCAGTCCCGCTCCGAAGCCCGGCAACCATTTCAACAAGCGCCTGATTCTCACTCGTCTTTAATTGGAAATCAGAGCAGTCCAAGTCAGCCATTAGAAAATAAAAAAATGACTTGGACGCAGTTGAAATCGGTTCGGGGGATAGAGGCGGTGTCGGGCAGGGAATTGCCGCACGACAAGCCATTCGTCGCGGTGTTCGACTTGCATGGGACACTGTTGGAGCCGAACTGGAGGATCGAGTTCGTGCGGGTTTACCGGGAGCTGACCGGATCAGACCTTGAGACCGCGATCGTCTGGGTTGAGGCTCATGCCCTCGAGAATCTTGTCGTGGCTTTGCAGAAGGAGACAGGGAAGCCTCTCGCGGAGGTCCGTGAAGTGGTCGCGAAGCACCGGGAATTCATCCGGAGGACCTCGCGCCCGGGAGCGATCCATGGCGCGGTGGAGATGATCCGGGAACTTCGGGTCTTGGGCGTGCCGGTTGTCATCATGTCGGGTTCGCCGAGGCACGCGATCATTCCGCAACTTGTGAGCGCCGGGATACGGGACCTTGTCCCGGATGAAATGATCCGGGCTAGCGATGACATGACGCTCTCCAAAGAAGGCCAGCAGTTTACGCTCGAGGACAGGCGGAACGCCCTGCGGAGTCTCCCGAAACAGTTCCCAGGTTATACCTTCCTTCATTTTAACGATGCCCCGGAAGGCTTCGAGCTGGCGCAAAAAGAGATCCCGGAGTATTTCAACTTCGGTCTTCCCCAGGGCGAGGGCCTCGAAAATGAAAAGAATCGCACATGGCTTGCCGGGGGCGGCGCGGATTTCATCGTGAGGCGGGGGGTCAGGGACTGGAAAAAGATCCTGAAATTCCTGGATATTCACACGGACCTTCAGAGGAAAAAAGAAGAGGAGACGATCCCTGTTTATCTCCAGCCGGCCGAGGAACTCTTCCTGGTCCTGCCGGCGCACCGGGAGCCGGGGCTCAAGCTTCACATCCAGGTCCATAGTGATCCCCAGGACCCCGAACGCGATTTTGAAACGTTGACTTATTCCGAGGTCACGGGTGATACGGCTGTTTTCCGTCGCGACGGGACGGTGGATTACGGGGAACTCCGGATGAAACCGCTCGGGAAACCGTTTCCGAGCTCTTTTCTCATGTCGCCGCTCGCATGGCTTGAGGCGAATCTGTCAAAGCGGCTTTACAAGAAGATCTACAAACTCTGGATCCAAAATACGCGCTACACCACTTACCGTGGCGTGACGGTTTCCTGGGACGGAAAGATCGACAAGAACGTCTGGACGACCAATATCGATACGGTCGTGATGCAACAGCGTGTCGAGGACTCCGAATTGATTCAGAAAATCCTCAAATATTCCCCCGAGCCGCGTATTCATGAGCTTGGTGTGGGCGGCGGTCAGCTCATCACCTCGATCGCCATGTTGAGGTGGGATCTCGGGAAAAAATTAAGAGAGCTGTCTTTCTCGGATATCAGCATTTACGCCCTTCGAACCTCCTTGCGCAATGTCATGCCCTTCCTCGCGGAGGGAACGCGTGTCCGGATCTTTTTGGGACAGGGCCTCGGGAATATCAGCCGCCTGCTTGACGCGCTTCTCGTCAATCCTCCTTATATTCCCACCCTGCCGGATGATCCGGGAGCGCACACCGATCCTTATCGCGGCACGGGTCTGATCCGTGAGGTGATGGAACACGGGATCGAGCATCTGAATCCCGAGAATCCGGAAGCGAGCATCATCATGAATATCAGCTCGCTTGCCATGGATGATTTCAACCATTACCTCTCACTCTACGGCGACAAGCTCGTGATCGAAGAGGTCGGCAAGCCCGTCAAAGTGCCGCTCAAGATCCGCGCGATTACCGACAAGTGGAAGGATTATCTCGTCGGCCGCGGGCTGCTGGAGAAAATAGAAAAGCCGGCGAAGGGCCAGGAACAATATTGGCACACGCTCCAGGTCTACCGCATCCGCTCCAAAGCCGTCGTCGAAAAGTTCGCCGCCGCCCGCTCCGAGGCGCGGCAAGAAGATGACCGGAAGTTGACGCCCGAAGAGGAGCAGAGGCTCAAGCCGGAATTCAAGGGGACCGCGGCGGAATTTTTCGATCAGTACAAGGCGACGGGAAGACCCTTCCTTGAAGCCTGGGAAAAGGAGCATCCGGACGAGAAGCTCGCCGTGCTCGTTCGCCACGGGCCTTCCGCCGGAAATATCCTGGGATACGAACAGGAGAATTCCCTGGCCTCGCCTTTGACGCTTATGGCGAAGCTGTTCTTTGTGCCGGCCTTCACGGACTTTTTCAAAAAAAGAGGGATTGTTTTTGACGTTTACCGTTCCAGCGATCTGGAGAGGGCCGCCGGAACGATCCTGCCGCTCGCCAAGTGGGCCGGCAAGACGCCGGAGCTCGATCCGAGATTGCGCGAGATCCAAACCAACTGGTCCGGCGGTCATTCCTTCGAAGAGACCGAAGGGATCGACCATGAAATGCTCAAGATCTTCCGGCGGGATCCGGGAGCCTTCGAGATCGAGGGCTTTTCCGGAGCCGGATTCCTGCAGTCCCTGAGCGGTCTTTGGCTGGAAGAAACACCTCGTCGCCCGGAGCGGAGTTTTCTGACCGTTACGCATGGGCGCGCGCTTCCGCTGGATTTCATGACCCTGCTGAGGATTCCCTCGCGGAAATACGAGGCGGCCTATAAGGGGCTGCGGGTTCCGGGACATGTCGCGATGACGGTGTTCTCTTATAATTCCAGGGAAAAGACCTGGAAGCTTTTGGTGAAGCCGGACCACTCATATCTTCCGGCTTATTTCAGGAGCCTGCTCCGGAACCCGCTCATTAAATTAGTCGAAAGAGTTTTCTTTTGGGTCCGGATGCTTACGAGGCAGATACTCAAACGGAACGGGGAGCGAGTTGCTGCCGGTTTCCTGAATGATTATTGGCCGGATCGCCGGATCTGGCACCGGTCTTCTGAGGAGGAGCTCTCGGCGCTCTGGGAAAAAGCCTTGGAATTCATCCATTCACGCGCTGTCGAAAAAGGAACCGCTACCGGAGAGACGAGTGTTGTCGTTGATGTCCATATTCGACCCGCACCGGCTTCCCATAAGTCGGTACAGTTTCAGCCTGATCATGACGATCAGGCTCGATCCGCAACATCCCCCGGGGAGACTGCCACGCAAGTGCCTGCTCGTGAGTTGATCGCTCCTGCAGCACCGGCAGCCCCCGGGGATTCTTTGAATCGGTCGGAGTCTCGGGATGATTTTCGGGATCATGATCGCGCGGCAGTCACCACGATAGGGGACGAAGATCAGCGGCGGATTAAGGAAGCTCTGAACGCTCCTTCTATTCACACCATCCATAAAGTCCTCTTCTCTGTCATGGGGCATAAGAATTCGACCCTGGTGGATGTCGGCTCAGCCCATAATGACGAGCCGGCCATAGCCTTCACCGATGAGCCCGGCAACCGGGCCATTATGCTGGATCCTCTGCTGCAGCCGAAAAACGGGAGGATCAGCGTTGTTACCGGAGAGGCAGAATATCTGGTGGATGCGCTGCGCAGGCAGCCCGTGGACGCGGTTTATTTTAACCATTCCCTGTACAGCATCCTTTATAGAGCCTTAACAAATGGATCCACCTACGCCCAACGTGAACTGACCGCCCCAAACCTTGATTCCGAGCAGGCTGTTCGTGAATTTCAAACCGCCGTTTTAGAGAGGATCTTAACCCAGATAAGATCCGTGTTGCGGCCCGGCGGGCGCGTCTACTTTCTGGACATTCCGCGCAATTTTACCCATGACCCGTTCCTGGTCGGAAAGGGAGCCTCTCGGCGGCCCGGGTCACTGATAGAAAAGCTTGAAGAATATGGGTTCGGGAATCGGCAGCAGATCTCCGCGGATCGTCAAACGCTTTTAACCGCCACGAATACCGGAATGGTACGGCCCGGACCCGCGAGGCCGTCATTGGAAAATGACGGGAATTCTTCGCGGCGGTCGGAATCACGAGCTATAACGCCGGCGGAGATGGTAGCGTTGCGTGAGCAGGTACGTTACATCGACGATAACGGATACATTATGGCGTTGGCCGATCTCTCGAAAGAACAGATCGGTATCGATAGCGCGGCGAGCATCGCGCTCCGGCTTCAGCAGATCGCGGGAGACACTCCGGATTTTTCATGGGAAAGCGTGGTTGAAGAGATAAGGAAAGGCGCGTCCGATTCACTGATCTTTATCGGCAAGGACAATGTCATTCGCGGCTATATTTCTGCGGCGCCTGCCAAAGACGGCAGGCAGGGTTTTGAGATCCGGCGGCTGCTGGTCGAGAAGGGTTTTGAAAACGCCGAATATGATCTTATGGATCGCATGGCGGCTGGTCTGCAGTACGACCGCAATGCCCGGCTTTTAAAGTCCGCTCCCTACGCGCAAGCCTTTGAACGGTATTACCGGAAGCAGTACTTCGAGGAAGGAAAAGGGATCGATAATGAATTCTGGCGTGCATTGATCGAGTTGCTTAAAAAGGATCCGCTGGGCATTCTCAAAGGGAAGGAAGTCTTGTATACGGTGCGGCCTTATGCTTGGGTCAATATGCGTCAGGTCCTCGCGCTCGCAGAGCTTGGGAGAAACGGTGTCCATTTGATGATCGATCAGCGCATGGGATTTTTTGACGGGGTGATGTCTGGCGATCCTTCCTTCAGCTCCCTCCAGCGCCGCTATTCCGGGATCCTGGGGACGTTGCGCCATATGAACGACGACGGGGTCATCGCGAACCTTAATGACCGTGCCGTGATCGGGGAGAGCTTTGACGGAGAGGATTTCCGCGCGGCAAGTTTTGACTACACCAATAAAGAGGGCGTCACGTCTCATCAGGTCGTCATGTACAACACCGAAGGGGTTTACGCGGGGGCCTCTGAGAAATCAAAATGGGCTCGCTATATGCGTGCTCATGATTTTAATCTCTTCTTTTGCGAAGACTGGGAGACGGAAGATCAGGGTTTCACGCCCGGTTTTTCCGAGATCCGGAACATTCTTTCGGGGAACGGCGCCTATGTCTTTAAATCCAAAGAGGCAAAAATTGACGGCTCTCTCGGGCTCAGGAGCGTTGATGTCCCGGAGATCCTGCAGAGAAGCGCGTACGCGTACAAGCCCGCCCGTTCCGAAATGCGGGGGCAGACTGGCGAGCAACGGGATCCCAACATTCTCTCGACGTTCGTGATGAATCGAGGAACGTCAAGCACCGGACCACGGGTCGGAAAATCTGAGGGAGTCCGGCCAATCACGGGATCGCGGGCCTTCGATGTGCTGGCAGGGCTTTCCTTTGCGATGCTTCTATCTCCCGTGATTCTGGTCATTTCCGTTTTGATCTGGGCATCCTCCGGAAGTCCGGTGATCTTCAAACAACAAAGGGTCGGCTACCGGGGAAAACTTTTCACGGTCTATAAATACAGAACGCTAGAAGAGGATAAGGAACTTATAGCGTTGCGGCTCGGCCGCTTTTCGATACCCCTTGGCCTGATCCTGAGGAGTTCGGGCCTGGATGAATTGCCTCAGCTTCTCAATATCATAGAAGGCTCAATGACTTTTTTTGGTCCCAGGCCGTTGCTGCAGAGCGAAACAACGCGGGAACATCTGGAGGGGATCCTGGCTTTCAGAAAGCCCGGTTTTTTCAGCTATCTCAAGACGCAGTTCCCTCTGGGCGCTTCCACGCAAAAAGGTTTTCTTGCTTCAAACTATGCAAAGCCAAATATTGCGTACAACCGCTATGAGATGACTCATTGGTCGTTCGCTTTCCAGATCAAAATTCTGTTTTTGACCGTCTGGAATGTATTGCGTGGTCTTGCGTTGATGGTTCTCGGCGTGAGGGATGAGATGCCTTCGCCGGAAGAACTTTTAAAGAGAATAGGAATCTTTCCTGAGATTAAGAATGGATTGAAAACGGAACGATCTGAAGCGAGTCCCACAAAACCGATCGTGCTGCCGGCTGGGATCACTGCGATGAGATCGGCACCGATGCTCGACCCATCGGTACGGTTTACGCAGGAGCTCGTCGCTCCTGTCTCGACCGCAACATTCTCCGGGATGATTGCCAAGGTGCGCAGTGAGTTGATCCCGTTAGTGCCCACCGCACCAACTCCCAATGAGCTGGTACGGCGTCGGCGTGATCTTGTCGATCACGTCCGCGCAGCAAAGACAGCTCCCCGGGATTCTTCGTCGCGCTCTGAGGCGCGGCTTACAGATTCGGAGATAGGGGTAGCGCGTGGCGCGACTCAGAATGTTCTCCGGCAGTTGCGAGTGCTTCAGATTGGGCGCGAGATGTTCGGAAAGACGATGGATCAGCTCATGCCGAGCGCGTATGCGATGGCGCGGTCAGAGGCGAGGCCGAACATTGCAAAGCTTTTGACGGACCCCGTAAAGCTGGAGTCGGGTCTGGGGCAGGTTTCGATGATCTTTGGAAGTATCCCCCAGAAGGGGGATCCGGTGCGCCAGCGTCTTGTCGAGATCATGGCAAAAAGTAAATTCCTCGAGTTCCAGATCGTGGTGCCGGGCGCAGCGCGGATTGAGTTGGGAGCGTTTCAGGCGGCGCTCGTGAAAGAAGTCCATAAGGCCCGTGTGCTCAAGGGCGGCGTGAATCTGGACGTGACGTCGGTGGAAACGGATATCACCCGGTTCGTGGGGGGATATCCCGAGAATGCGCTCGTTTATGATATGCGCGAAGATGATGGCGCGGCACTTAAGGTTCTCGCGCCAGACGTCTTGAAAGCCGGGCGCGGGAAGCAGGTGCTTTCCGTTTATAGTGATAAAGGCATGACGCTCACGCAAAGATCATTGGGCCTGATCGCCTCGATCAATACACTCCTGGAGCAGAAAGATATCGATGCCCTGAAAGGCGTCCAACCGCTGAGCGCCATCATGAAGCTGGCCGAAAATCTCCAGATCGCCATCGAAGCCGACAAGTCCCTCGCCTCCGCCGCCTAAACGGAGTAGGTAATAGATGATAGGTAGTAAGTAGCAGGTAGGAAAAATAACAGGCCGTTTACCACCTACCACCTACTACCTATTACCTACTACCTACTGCGCACTTTACGTTATAATCCCAGCCTATGAATGAGCGGAAAAGATTTCTTCCCATATCCAAGCAGGACATGGCGGAACGCGGCTGGAGCGAGTGCGACATCATTCTCATCACCGGCGACGCGTACGTGGACCATCCGTCCTACGGCGCGGCGATCATTGGCAGGGTTCTCGAAGATGCCGGCTATAAGGTCGGCATCATCGCGCAGCCGGATTGGAAAACCACGCAGGATTTCCTTGCGCTCGGCAGACCCCGGCTCTTTTTCGGGATCTCTGCCGGCAATCTCGATTCGATGGTGAGCAATTACACCGCAAGCAAGAAGCCTCGCCGCACGGATAGCTACGCGCCGGGCGGCCACTCGGGTCTCCGGCCGAATCGAGCCACGATCGTTTACTCCAGCAAGATCAAAGGACTTTTCCCCGGCGTGCCGGTAGTACTCGGGGGGCCGGAGGCGAGTCTCCGCCGTCTCGCGCATTTTGATTATTGGGAGGAGAGCGTGCGCCGCTCCATGCTCGTAGATGCGAAGGCGGACATTCTTGTTTACGGCATGGGCGAGACTCAGGTCCTCGAGATCGCGAGGAGATTTGAGACCCTACAAAGATCCGGTCTTGAAAAGGGTTTGGACGGAATCCGCGGCACGGCAGTCATACGCGGGAATCTTGAGGGTTGTGAGGGAGCTGTGCAGATCCCGTCCTATGAAGAGGTGAGCACGGACAAGGACAAGTTCAACGAGGCCTTCCGGCTGATGTATGGCGAGGCCGACCCGATCCGTGGCAAGCCCGTAGTCCAGAAACACGGGGATCGGTGTGTGCTTCAGCAACCGCCGGCTTTTCCGCTTACGACGGCGGAACTGGATCATTTTTACAATCTTCCTTTCGCGCGGGCCTGGCATCCGGTGTATGACAAACTGGGCGGGGTGCCAGGATTTGAGACCGTGAGATTCTCCATCACATCGCATCGCGGTTGTTCCGCCGAATGTAATTTCTGCTCCCTTTACGCGCATCAGGGCCGAATGATACAAAGCCGGAGCAAGGAGTCGATCCTCCGGGAAGTGAGCACGCTCGCGGCGCTCAGGGAATTCAAGGGAACGATCACAGACATTGGCGGTCCGACGGCGAATCTCTATGCCGCCAGCTGTGAGTTGTGGGAGCATTCCGGGGCTTGCAAGACAAAACAGTGCATGATGCCCAGTAAATGTCCCAGCCTGAAACTCGGGTATGAAAAGTCCATAGAACTCTGGAAAGAGGTGATGGCCGTCCCGAAAGTGAAGCATCTTTTTATCCAGAGCGGTCTCCGGTATGACCTGCTGGTGGAAAAGGAATCGGACGTGTATCTCGAGGCGCTTTGCCGGAGCCATGTGAGCGGTCAGCTCAAGGTCGCTCCGGAACACGCCTCGGACGCGGCGCTCAGGCAAATGAATAAACCGCCGTTCAAGGTTTACGAGCGCTTTGCCGAACGTTTCAAGGCCATGACCCGAAAAGCCGGAAAAGAGCAGTATCTCGTGAATTATTTTGTGAGCGCGCATCCGGGCTCCACCGAAGCGGACGCCCGCGAGCTTGCCGCTTATCTTGAAGCTCACGGCATGCATCCCGAGCAGGTGCAGGATTTCATGCCGCTTCCGATGACGGTTTCAACTTGCATGTATTACACCGGAAAAAATCCGCTGACGGGCGAGACGGTCCCGGTTGCGAAAACCTATCGAGAGCGAGAAGCGCAGCGTTCGATCATTCAACCGAAAAGATCCGGGCAACGTACAACGTACAACGGACAACGGAAAGGCAGCGCGTTGACCGTTGGCCGTAGAACGTTGCCCGAGAGGAATAATTATGACACCGTATGACG
>Ga0073936_10010576_pt1 | contig 11296 bp, 5 predicted proteins | sample AliMusrvi5mmetaG_FD_87041 | JGI IMG/M metagenome (GOLD analysis project Ga0073936, IMG submission 87041) | Freshwater lake bacterial and archeal communities from Alinen Mustajarvi, Finland, to study Microbial Dark Matter (Phase II) - Alinen... | ecosystem: Environmental > Aquatic > Freshwater >... | reverse complement strand
CACATAACGCCAGGCTCCCCAGCGCAATAATCATCAGTTTCGTTGTTTTCATGTGAATCTCCATTTTACAATCATTACTTCAGCGTGGGTTCAGCAAACTCGCCGCGCAGTTGCTTCTCGCCGCCCTCTTTTTCATACACGCCATAGAACTGGCAGACCGAATCCAGCCAAATGATGAGACGTTCCATCTCGTCGGCGCTTAGCTTTACGTCGTGGTGCCCCTGCTTCAGCATCTTATAGAGTTTGGATGCGCGCGCGCCGAATTGCCCCGGGAACGTCCGATAAAACTTCGGCGAATTGAAATCCTGTCCAGCACCATACGAGACAAAGCCGTAGGGTTCGGCAAGATTAATATAGGATGTGAAATATTTTCCCTTGACCTCACTATCTAACCGTGGTGGCGCCTTCTCTCCCGGCTTGGCTTGCTTGATTTTGTCCGCATGACAACTGACACATTTGTTATCCAGCACAGGCTGGACAAGCTTCGGATAACTAAACGGGAGCGATCCATCCGGCCCGGGTTCGGGCAGTGAAGGCGCGCGTTTCATTGCAAGGGGTGTCGCAACGGGAAGGCGCTCAGGCGCGTTGCCCTTTGGTTCATGACAGCCTTGACAGGAGAGTTGCTCTCCGGGCACCAACGCCGTCGACGAACGCATCGATTGAATCGCGGCTCACTGTTCATCGAGCGCCTGGAAGAATATCTCATAGCCTGTAGGCACCTTGAAATAGGCGCTTCCATCGGGTTCGACTGGAACTGTCCCGACAACCGTGCGTACAAGATTGACAGAATCAAATCCTTCCTTGATCTGGATACCTGTCCAATGTGCCAGTTCCGCAGTAGCCACTGACGCCGGATAGATCTGCCAGATCCGGAGAGCGGAAATCCTCTTGGCATCTTCGGGCCACGGCAAGTAACTCTTGTACACATCCGCAATGGTTATTGTCCCTTGCCCACGCGCTTCCGCCTGCCAGTCCGCGGGTTTGCGCTGTGCCGCGGGAACAGCGGCAATACGTTGCTCCGGAATAATAGGCGGACGATTCTCCGCACGGAAGGGCATTGGACTCACGAAGGCAATTTGCGGGTCGCGATAAATGAGTTCCTTGTTCCCGAATTTGTCGACCAAATAGAGTCCAAAGGTCAGTGGCCTGCCTCCAACGCGAGCTTCGGCCGGCTCATAAGCCGCGATATAATAGGTGTCGCTCAATGGCCATGCGGTTCCATACCTCTGCGAACCGCCCTGTGTTTCAGGAAATCCGGCATCAGGGGTTAACCGCTTAACTGGCGCCAGGCATAATCATCAGCCACGCGCGGATCAATGACCATTAAGGATCCAAAAGCTTGTCCATGATGCGGCGCGCCTGTCGTGACAAAACAATTCGAATTGGGGATTGCGCGCGTGTCTATCTCCATATCCGCTCGCTTATAGCGGAGAGAATAGTTGCCGTGAATGGGACGCGGATTACGCCCGTCGGGGGTTGTAATCCACGGATGATGAGCGGTACACCCATGGCGGTCAACATAATCCCAACGCGTCCACAGCAACATGCCGTCCTGCGTGATCGCCGGGGACCATTCATTCGTTTCATGAAAGCTGAGGCAACGCATGTCCGTCCCATCCACAGCCATATCGAACATCGTAAAGCTAGGGCATTGGCGGCCGCAACGCAAACAGCCGCCGCGACGTTCGGAAATAAACGCAATGCGTCCCGCAGGCGTAAAACACGGGGAAAAATCATTAAACGTTCCATCTGTAATCTGCTTCAGGTTTGAGCCATCGGAACCAACCGTGAATAGATGATAACAAAAGCCCTTGTCCCAATGCCCGTTGTTCGCGTGATCCACATGCGAAATGTGGGCACGGCTTCCCTTACCCTCCACATAAGCAAAGGCAATCATCTTCCCGTCATACGAAAGTGCCGGCGAAAGAACGGAACCCCCATCTTTTCCCATCTCCTGACGTGTTCCAATTTCAAGTCCGGAATCGTGGGTAAAGGCGAGAAGCGCGGCGGGAACGGTCTTCATGTCAGTTTTTAATCCTTTCAGTTTTTTGTGGGGGCTGCGCTGGCGGGAGATGAACCGTCTCCGTCACGAAGCAGCATTCCTTGCCGCGCAATGCCGCGGGGAATGGCTCCAGGCCCTGCGCCTTGAGTGCCTTGATGGTGGTGGGCCAGGTCGGCACCGCCACCGTGCGGCCCTGAGCTGCTAACAGCTTCGGACCATAACAGATGACACAGGCCTCCCCGGCGACCGGGCCGGCAGGCAGGCGCTTGCAACGCCGGTCCTCGGCATAAATCCCGCCGGCATAGATGAAGGTCGCCTCGGTCACCGGCCTGGCCGTGGCGCAGAAACCATCCTTGGTCACCAGCGGCAGAGCACTGCCATCCGCAGCCACCGCCGTGACCGAGTTGGCCCAGTGGGGCTGGCGCACCCGCAGCATTGTGGCGGGAAGGCCGTCAAGACGTATGCTCTGACGCAGCACCTCGCCCGCAGCGGCAACCGGACGTATTTCGGATACCGCCGTTCCACCCGCATACTTGGCGGTGAAATCCAGGGCGAAATTACAGGTAAGATCCGCCTCACTGCGGTTAAGAAGATGCGAACGCAGATTCACAAAACCAAGCTGGCCGTGAAATGTGCAGCACCATACCGCTTCCTCGAATGAATTCCCAAAGCCGTAGACGCCGTCCTTGTCGCATAGCATATTGCGATGACCGAACCCGCCCTTGGGCGTCTGGTTCTGGAGAAAATGATTATGCAGCGTTCGCTCTGCCATGGCCCAATAGCGCGCCTTGCCGGTGACACGGCCCAGCGCCAGGTTCAGGCGCAGCCAGTCGGCAATGGCGCAGCCTTCGTCACGACCGAACCTCACCTTGCATTGCTCCATGATGCCACCCGCCGGATTGATATAGCCGCCCGTCACGAGTTCATCCCAGCGTTTCTCAACGCGTTCCAGGTACGACCCATCCCTGGTCGCCTCGTACAACAGCACGAGCGACACCTGGTTACAAAGCATGCCGTGGGCATGGTCGATAGGCAGCCGGTCGAATTGTTTGTAAAACGCCGCCATGGTGACGGCGGCTTCGAGATACTTCCGCTCGCCGGTGAGTGTATGGAGCTTCACCAGTCCCTCCATCGCCGGGAAATAACACGTCACATATCCGGCTGCATAGGTATCACCGCCGATGTACTCGCTCATGCGTGCCGGATCGGCGAAGCGCGGGATAAGGCCGACATAGAAGTCACCGAGCCTGCGCGCCGTCGCCAGCAGGGGCGTGTCATCCGGGAACACCCGACTCGCTTCCACCAGCCCGCACATTAGCCGCGCATTACCCCACAGGGCGGGCATCATGGTGCTTTTGTAAATGTCCTTATGATCAATGGGCTGCTGCCAGTCTATCAGGCCGGACGCGGCGAAATAGCCTCCCGGACGCTGATACTTTGGCAACTCCGCCAGCAGTTCCTTGAACGCGGGATGCACATTGGAATCGCCACGGGCGTTCATCGCCATGATCTCGATGAAGCGGCCCGAGATGTCGCCGGAGTAATTCTTGAACGGGCGGAACAGGATGTGATCCCAGCCAGCGTCGTCAAATTCGGAGGCCTTCTCCCCAGTGAGATCGGCCCGTATCCAGGGCAACGAATCATAGGGAACGGAACGGAAGCGATTGATGGAGGCCTTGTCCGCCGCACCGACCTCACCGCCGAGAGTAACCAGCGGCACGTCGGCGGCTCCGGCACGGAACGGCAATGAGAAGGCGATGAGGACAAGAAAAAGGACACGAAGTAACATGATATCTCCTGATCTTAAGTGATTACGAAACTGCTTTTCTACAACAATTACTTACTGAACACCGCCTCGGCGTGCTCGCCTATAGCAATTCGCACCGGGCCGAGCAATCCTGATTCCGCCAATGGCGCATTCGGCTCAAGTTTAGCCCCACCCCGGGTGAAGCGCTTCTCCGCAGGCAAGAGCATGTCGCCGATCAATCGGTTCGCCCACACATTGGCCACGACGATTTCAAGTGCGTTTTCACCCGGCTTGACAACAGCGGTGATGTCCACACGGAACGGCGGGTTCCAGAGAGTGCCAAGATCTTCGCCATTCAGTTTCACTTGCGCCATCACCTGGACATTACCCAAATCCAAACATAGGCGGCGATTCTCGCCTAACAGATACGGCGGCACCTGGATTTTTTTTCGATATGTTGCCGTGCCTGAATAGTATTTGACGCCCGAATCGTTGTGTTCAGTCCAGGACATCAGTTTATCCAACGTCAGGCGATCAGGCGCACCCCAGTTAGACGGGAATGACAGTTCCCAAGGACCGGTGATTTGCATCGCCTGGATGCCTTTCACCTCAACCACGGCAGTCTTGCCGTCGGCCGCCTTCAACTCATAACGTCCCGGCTCCCAACCCAGGAAGTCCACGTTGTTGCCAGCGCCGGCCTGCAGTTCCATCGATGCCCAGCCGGACGCTGGGACAGCGGGATCGGGTACGATATTCGCCCCGTCCTTGCTCACAGAAACCAGCGGAACGGTCTTAGACATAGGTTTCCGGAAGACCACAAACACCGATCCGGACGGTTCCAGGCGCAAAGGCAGTGTCGTCAGGCCGCCCTGCTCCTGGTAAAGGATCTGCCGCCGTGCAGTCCCGTCTATCGGATTCCATAACTCCGGTTGCTTGCCCGTAACCCGAAACGTGCAATCTGCCTCCCTCCAAACGGGTTCCGGGTTGGCGACGAAATACAGGTCGGTGTCGCCGACCTGCCGGTGAATGCTTATGAAACCACTGCCAGACGCAAAATCGGGAGGAGTTCCCATCGCTGAGAGGCAAGCGTGAAGCCACGATAGCGGCGGATACAGCTCGGCATAGGAAGGGTAGGAAGGATAACAACGTGTATCAACCGCCTCGTACGGCTTCAGCTCAGAAGGAAGCGGCGTGCGAGATGCAGGAGAACAACGCGCAACAACCGCCTCATACAACGGCAAGTCCCCATCTCCCCACAGGATCTTGCCCTTTCCGACATTCCGCCCCTTAACCGTCTTGCCGTCGCAATTCCCCCACAGGTCATCCGCTAGGGATTTCAGTTCCTGGTCACACTGCGGATAGTCCTGAAGACTCGGCGATCGGAGTGGTCTCGGCCCCAGGACCGTCGCGCCGTCTTCCACGAGTTGCTTGATCTTGCGCAGCAGGGAAGGCGTCATCGTGGACAGTTTGGGCAGGACGAGCAGGCGGTAACTCATGCCGTCCGGTAACACCAGTCGGCCGTCTTTCACGGACATGCGGGTCAAGATGGCTTCCGCAGTACATCCATCGTAGTTGTATTTCGACCGGTCCTGGGGTGAGAGAAAATATTGGGGGGAGGCCTCGGGTGTTAGATAACAGACGTCGGCGACAAAAAGACCCTGCTGCAACAGGAATTGGCAACGGGCCAGATACCGGTGATAAGCCGTCGATAATTCCCACCAGGTCTGGTTGCGCTGGTGATAAGCGCCGAACCAAGGGACGCCAGGCTTGCTTTTCAGGTCGGGTTGGTGGGTGAAATTGTGAAACACAAAGCGATTCACTCCTTCGCAGAGCGCCCAATCGCCCAGCGATTTTGTGGCGGCTGGGTGATAGTACCTAACCGCCGGTGGGCTCGAATACTGCCGACGTGAACGCCTCTGCCTGCACCACCTTCTTCCCATAGACATGGGCCGTGGAGGCCATCTCCGTGCAACTGTACTTCGTTTGGAACGTATCGCACCAGAACTCGCCCATCGGCACATCGGCGCGCGACGCGTAGGTCATGTCGTCGCAAGGCGACCCGTCGTAGCCCTCGATCGAAAGTCGCAATCCGTGTTGTCGCGCCAGTGTCCGCATGTGTTCCGCATAGTTCTCGACAATCAAGTCTGAGATCGTTTGCCGGAAATCCCACAAGAACCGCTCTGAAACGTCCAAGTTGTCCAGCACCCGGTCGGTAAGGACCGGCAGGAACCGGAGCGGATCGTAACCTCGCCTCTTCCTGAATTCCTCGCGAAAAAGAGGAGTCCAATTCCCCGGACCCGCTTCCCAACTATCGATGTGCGTTGCGACCAGCGTCTTGCCCTCGCCGGCCAACGGCCCCACATCAGCGATGAGTTGCGCCATGAGTGCCTGGAAATGCACGTCCAGCGCCCCTTTGCTCATCTTGTCGCACTCCAGTCCCTCCTCGGTCGGCTTGACCAGCGCGCCCGTCGGGCAATAACCGAATCGCAACACCGTCCATTTGCCTGCCGGCACATCCCAGGCGAGGCGGCCGGTCTTGTCCATCCGGGTCGTCAGATCAACCAGGCGGGCCGATTGAACCGTTGTCCCGGACTCCGGCGCCGGAAACTTGCCCGGCGGGACGATCAGCGGGAGCCCGCCTCCGCCATATCCCGAACAATAACCGCGCGCGAACAATGATTTTTCCTTGAGGTTCAGAATGCTATTCGTTCCTCCGGGCGTCGGGAAGGCCAGTACTGCCAGGTCATGATAGTAAACAGGTTGCGTTTTTGGGTCTTTCTCAAGGTGGCCCCAGGAAAAACCCTCAGGTTGCTTGAGCACGCCTTCAAAATGTTGCGGGCCTTCGATGTTCGTCTCCGTCCACACCAACTTCTGCGACGCCTGTTCGGGGCCTATCCACGACCCGCCACTGCCCGCCCATCCGGGACCGTTATACGCTGTCACTTCCATCCCAAGTCGAGCGGCTTCTGCAACTGAGTATTTGAATTTCTCGCGCCATTCCGTGCTCAAGGTGGCAGGATTACCCATGATGAGTACGCCGTTGATGCCAACCCGCTTCATCGCTTCCAAATCCGCAGTAGCCCCTTCCTTTGACCAGCGCCCCCCGCCCGCGAACCAAACCCAATAGACCCACGGCTTGGCGGAGTCCGGCGGATTCACGAAGTTCTTCTCCAGGTCGCAGGCGACCGGGTTGGTCTGGCACAAGAGGCTCGCCGGTGTCGCCAACAGCAAAACGGCGATGATAAAAGATGTTAGTTTTTTCATGTGTGCATTCTTCAGTTTGCTTTTTCATTTTCCGCTGATTGGGATCTGCACTCGCCCACCAGGTCATGATCATTGCAGTTCCTTTCAAGGCGACGGCACGATGCCGGAGATCACTCCCATTGGCCAGTGGGTGAAGACGTCGAATCCTTGCCGTGCCCCTCCATGTTCGACTGTCCGGCCAGGATGAATACCTTCAACGTTTTGTCCGCCGTCTGACTGCTAACAACTGACATCAGGCCGACAACCACTGCGATCATCATATTATGTTTCATGCGTTCTCCTTTGTTTTTCATGGCGTTTCTTGCTTGGTGTTGTGCGAAGCGGCCCCGCCTTCGGACGCTTTTGCGATGAACTCTTTCAATGAGATTAATTTTGGTTCATTGGTGCCTGCTTGGATCTCGGCCAGAAGTTTTATTCCTATTGGTTTTTTGCGGGGCCTGCGCTGGCGGGAGATGAACTCTCCACTTTGACAGTGATGTTGCTATACACGGCACCGATGATGTTGGTGTAGTTCTTGCTGCCCTCGGGTTGATAGCCCCAGTTCCAGGTGGTAGAATCCAGGATGGATCCATCATCACACGCCACTTGCAGGACATAGGTGCCCGGGGCGCTGAACGTGGCCGTGCAACTCGACGCGGCTGTCGAGTCGTTGGCGCTGAATGTCACGGCGCCGTCCCCTGACAGCTTGCTCCAGTGATAGCGCGGAATCCCTTTGTTCAGATCGGTCACGGAACAAGCCAGTTTTGCGTTGGCCGACGGCCATTTCAGTGCAGTTGGTGTTGCGGCAAGGGTGGTGATCTTCTTGAAATTCACGAGTGCGGGCCCTGGCTGAGTCTCGATTGCCGCAATGGTATCCTTGATTTGCTGGTTTGCCGGCGCCCATGATTGCATCGTGTGAAGCGCGGGAAGCGCGTCCTTGGCCGACCCACGGTAGGTGTTGGACAAGACTTTCAATGCGTCACCAGAGATGTTCCCAAGGCCCTGATACAACAGGTATTTGTCAGCTATCCTGACCGCCAAGGGAATGCCTTCCGCGACATGGTACTTTGCGAGCGTTTGGATCGCGTGAATGGGGAAATCAGGCCCGAACATCCTGTCTGCCGGTGGCGGATCCTTCGCGGCTTCGACGATGTTCGGCGCCAGCGTTTGGACTTGCTCCAGGGTCAACTTATTGAGGAATTTAGCAAGATTCCCCCGCCCCGCACCGTCCGGCTGGGCCAGGCCGACCTTAACCGCTTCATAGAGTAGCTCCTTGGGCGCGGTCAGGGTGTCGTCGGGCCGTTGCCCAAACAGGAGGGCGGAGAGACAAGTATTGGCCTGCCGCAAGGGATCCACCCAATCAATCGCATATTGGTCCAGGGAGCCGTTGGCGATGAACGCCTTCATAATGTCTGTCAGGTAGGGGGCCGTTGTCGCCGCCGTGTCGAATCCCAGCAGAGCTACTCCCGCTTTCCAGCGCACCCCCATGTCCTGGTCGCGCAGCCGGGCGACCAGCGCAGGGATCGCGCTGGGGTTCTTGATCGTTCCCAAGGCTTGGCACGATGCCTCGCGCACGTGCGGATCGGCGTGGGTAGTCCCCGCGATCAGCGTGGGGACCAGCTTGGTGCTGTCGGGCTTCGCGGCCAGTGTCTGCGCTACAGACCAGCGCACGCAGGGATCGTATTCGCCGAAGTAGCCCAGCAGTTGGTCGCTGGTGTAGCCGTTCACGGTCGACTCCAAATGCCCCGCCCAGATCGCATTCGCTACCGCCGCGGCGCTCAACTCATTCGCCGGATTCGGATTCCTGCCCGTGAGATAGATCCGCCGGTCCGGCACGGAAAACAGCAGGACATAGAGTGCTGTCGCATCCAGATTATACTGGTATCCCAGATTAGGGTCCCAGTAGTCACCATTCTTCACCCCATCAAACCCCTGGTCGTACGCGTCACACACGAACGAGCCGTCGCACCGGCGCGCCAAGTCAACATACCAGCGCATTTGCGCCAGACGCGAGGCCAGGGCCTTGGGGCCGCCGAGATTCGCCGCGATCCAACCCCAGATGTAGTTGGGGTCACCGCCGCAATGCCAACACTCCATGCCGTTGTACTCCGCCATATTCATCCGGGTGAAATATTCCGTCTGTGTGGGCTTGTTTCCCCGCAACCCGAAGAACATCGCCGCCATCGCGTCCTTGCCGCCGTTGGCGCGGGCAAAGCCCAACTCCGGCGAGTGTTCGCCGTAGGGAAGTCCGCCCTTGTCCACATAGTAGCTTACGTACTTGCCAAGGCGGTCGATGGCGGGATCGAGTTCCGGGTGAACAATGCCGCACTTCTTCGCAAGGACGAGCGAGACGCCGGCGGGGATCGAACAGGCATGCATTCCGCCGTAGCCCCAGGCCGAACCGTGGGTGCCGTCGTGCCGGTTCTCGGTAAAGTAATGTCCCATCATGCCATACATGTCCTGCGCTTCCGCGAGCGAACGGCTCAATTCCAGTATCCCGTCCTTCACACTGGTGTCGCCGGTGCGCAGGAAATATTCTGTGAGAAACAGGTTGTTGTACGCCCAGCCCCAGGAACTATAGGAGACTCGGGGCTGCAGCGAGCCGGGTGCGGGACATATCGATTTGGCGTATGTCTTTAGCTCGCCATTGGTCATGCCGGCGGCCAGCTTGGCCAGGCCCAGCACCGGGTTCGCGATGCCGGATGATTTGAACGGCTTGTTAGAGATGAGATTGACCGCATCGGCTAGGAGGCGCGCCGACTTGGGGCAGTTGTAGGGTGCCGTGGCGCTATAGGCCAGGTTCGTCAGTTTCAACTGGAGCGTGTACGTCTGATTGGTGCCGACGCCTTCCCGGTTGATGAGGAGTTTCAACACGCCATTGGCAGCCTCGGCATCGCCGATAGCCAAGCCCAGGCTCTTGCGGGCATCCTTGGTGAAGAGGGACACGGCGCCGCCGCCCGCCTGCACGCCCAGAATCACGTCGTTGGCCAGAATGCCTGCCGCCGCGGCCGGCGTGTCCTTGCCCACGGACGTGACCAGAATCTGCCATGGTTTACCGGCGGTACTCGTGTCGCTATTATACGTCGACCATTGAGTCCAGATCCACCCGCGCATGCCCGTGGGGCCAAGATTGTAGGTGAACTTACGGTCAACCGCCAAGCGGTTGGTGCCGCCGGTGAGATCGGGAGCCTGTATCGTTTTGCTCTTTTCCGCCCCGAAAACCGGGCCGGGCGTGGCGAGAATGACTAGAGCTGCGAGTGAAACGAGTGTGGTTTTCATGAATTTACTTCTTAAGGAGTCTAAGTTCTGCCATCGTTTCGGCAAGTCCTTTGCCGATACCACCGAGTATTTTTGCCGTAACATCATTGCAAACAGTATCGACAAAGACACGAATTGATTCTTGTTTCTCATAGTTGTTCCTTTCTTGATTTCATTACTGCGCGGTTGTTCATGTTGTTAGAATGAGATGATGACGGACTCATCGGACTTCCAAGTGCAGTGTGCCCTTGACCACGCTGCCGGTTTTGAGCGGGCGGGCGGGGATGGCGTGTTCGGTGAAGAACTGCGGCGCCCCGTGGTTGGTATAGTCCGCGACGAGCAGGTTCGCCGAATTCTCAAGCACCCAGCAGCGGACATGGGCTGAGCCATCGGCGAGCAGGCGCAGGCCATGGCCGGAAGGCGAGAGCAGCGCGGCTTCGTAAACATTCATCTTGGTCGAGCGGAAATCGTTAGAGCCATTGGGAGTGGCATCGGCGCCCCAACTCCAGGTAGGCAGGACGCGCGGGCCAGCCAGGAGGGAGATGGGCACGCCTTTGACAAAAGCCGTGGCCGTGCCCTGCGCCCGGCCGATGTGGTCGTCTGGATAGGCGCTCCACTTGGCGTTACGGCGCCAGGTGAGCGTGTCGCATTCGCGCGGCAAGCGAAAGACCACGCCGATTTGGCGGGGATCGCACTGGCCCTTTTCCGTGACGGTGAAATCGTAATCGAGCGTCAACGTGCCGTCTTTGGCAAAACGGAATGTGTAGGCGCCCTGAGCTTGCACATAAGCGCCTTCGACACGAACCGTCACGCCCTGGTCGGCTGTGGTTTCGGCGGTGACCGCCGATGCCTTCCAATTGCCGCAGGTGTTAGTAAAGAGCTGGGACGGCGCTTCCATCCCGCCGCCGGGACTGTCACTGATCCTTGGCAGCAATAACAAATCCGGACCGATAAACGGGGCGGTGGCCATGCCGGTGGCCGCGTCGAAGGTGACGCTGAAGCCGGCTGTGAGGACGATGATTTTGCCGTCCGGCTTTTCCAGTGTG
>Ga0073936_10010573_pt1 | contig 11298 bp, 9 predicted proteins | sample AliMusrvi5mmetaG_FD_87041 | JGI IMG/M metagenome (GOLD analysis project Ga0073936, IMG submission 87041) | Freshwater lake bacterial and archeal communities from Alinen Mustajarvi, Finland, to study Microbial Dark Matter (Phase II) - Alinen... | ecosystem: Environmental > Aquatic > Freshwater >... | reverse complement strand
TCTTTGGCCGGTTGCTTCGTTGCTCCTCACTCACAGACCCACCGGTATGCTCATTCGTCGCGCCTCGCATCCGGCTCAAATCTGAGCCTTCAAATGTAAAGCTATTTGCGCGACACTACACTAGCTGTTCCTCCCGGCATTTCAGGTCTTCCCGCTTCCGGGTTTGTCGCGCGCGCCGGTAAGTTTATCGGCGTATTCGGGGTAGAGCTTTGTCGCGCAGTCAAGACAGAGCCCGTGAGTGAACTGGGTCTGGGAATGTTCGCTGATGTAGGTCTCCACGCTTGTCCAATATCCCTTGTCGTCGCGGATCTTTTTGCAGCCGGCGCAGATCGGCAGTATGCCGCTCAGCGTCGTTACCTCTTCTTTCAGCCGCAGCAGGTTTTCCGCCGCTTCGCGCGCTGTTTCGGACTGCACCAAGGTTATAAAGAAAACAAGCAGCAGCATGCATAAGGTGAAGGTGATCAATATGCCCGCGAACCTGGTCACTTGCACGTATTGCAGAGAGTTGAAAGTTATCAGCGACCAATCCTTCTGCTTAAATGGCGCTCGCGAAATATAGAACCTGCCGCCGGAGAAATCAATGATATCGTCATCCTTCAACTCCGTCTTGACGAGCGAATTAAAGTCCGGGCGGCCGAATTGCTTTGACTTCAACAGACTTTCCCTCACTGCGGGGGCCGCCGGCCATAAACTTCTGAACAGCAGGTTGGGCTGGCTGGAGATAAAGATCACGCCTTCAGGACTCACAATGAACGAGTAAGTAAAAAGCTGCAATTCCTTCGCCAGAAAATCGACGCTCTTCTTAGCCACGGCCACGCCCACGATCAGCCCGTCCTTCTTTATCGGATAGCTTGCGTAGTAGCCCCGTTCTCCGGTGGTGACGCCGAGCGCGAAATATTGGCCTGACCTGCCGTCGGCCGCTTCACTGAAATAGGGCCTGAAAGAATAGTTTTTGCCGACCAGGCTTTTGGGCCCCTTCCTGTTGGACGACGCTATCGCCACGCCCTTCAAGTCCAATATGTAGCAGACCGAAAGGTCGAAGGAGGAGCAGTAATGGTCCAGCTCGGAGTTGGCCCTGGCTACGCTGGCCGGGGTTACCGCCGTCAGGGCCTCCGGTATCAGCGGAGAACCGGCTATCGCCGCTCCGGTCCGCTCGACTCCCAGCAGAGAATCTTTAAGGCGGTTGACCAATATGGTCTTCAGGTTCTCGCTGTCGCGCCCGATCCCCTGCCGCGCGCCGCTCCCCAGGGCGTCCGTTATCACCCAGCCGGCGGCGATAGTGAGGACGATGGCGGCGATCGAGGCCCAGCCGACCCGGGCTTTTCGTCCCGGTCTCGCGCCGCCTCCCGTTCTTAATTCTCCGAGGTTCAACAGGTATGTCCAGGCCCACATCGCGATGAACATCGCCAATAATCCGCGCAGCAGCTGTACGGGAAAGCCGAAAGCCCTGGTGAACGTTCCGTAGTTGATCCAGCGCGCGGGCCACATTGCCGACTCGGGCGCCACCGCCCCGGTGGCGAGCGCATAAATGCCGAACCCGGCGCTGATCGCCAGAAGCGGGGTGCGCAGTCTCGCGGGCTTTTCTGAGGCCGCCCTGTACATCGCCAGTGAGGAAAGAAACCCTCCCGTCAGTCCCAGCGCGTAACGCGCCGAGGCGTTCACGCCGTTAAAACCATAATGCTGACCGGCGGAGGCGAGCGCGAGCAGCGGTGCGTAGATCCAGATGCCGGGAGCCTTAGCGCCGGAACTTCGCAGAGTACGTCTTCCGAATTCGAGCAGAAAAAGGAAAGAGAGGGCCATAAAGGCCGTGCGGAACGCCGTGAATAAAAGGCCGTCCGAGAAGGTCAGGGCGAGCATGTCCAGCCATTCGTTAAGGCCGTGCGTCAGGCCGAAAAGTCCCAGCCATAACCAGGCGGGTCGTTCGTCGGATTCATTCCTTAAAAAAATGCAGACCGCTGATAATAAAATGAAGGACAGCCCGTAGAAAAAGAAAATATAGTCCATGTTATTCGCGAAAATCTGTTATATTCTTCGGTACCGGTCTTTATTTTATCATAATAAATCATATTACCCGTAAGCAAAGTTGCCGGATGAATCGGAGACCCACCGGCAGTAGAGGCGCAAAACACAAAGAACAATATCACATAAGGGGCAAGCCGCAAGAAAGCGGCAAAAGCTGCGGTAATCGAAAGATCCGGCAAAAAAATCAGGATGGATTTACAGGATGCACAGGGTTTTCTATTTTTGATCTATCCTGTAGATCCATGAATTTATTCCATAGTGATAATAATCACGACGGTCACAAAGTTTCTTCTTTGTGTCTTCGTGGCTTTGTGTGAGAAATGCTTCGGAAAATTTCCGCTATATGTGCTTGTTGCGGCTAAAGTTTGCTGTGTTCGGATGCTGTCAACTGTTCGAAAGCGGTTTGTGCTGAAGTTTTTCCCGTTTCCCATACGACAGCTCCGTCTAGTTCCCAGCGGGCGCGGACCTTCTCAAGCAGGTATTCGCGGATGACTATGGTCAGCGGGCAGGAGCGCTTTTTCGCTAAAGTATCCAGCGGGCCGGCCCAGCCCTTGCCCTCAAGTTCAAGATAACCTATTTCGTCGATAAAGACCGCGTCGGCCCCTTCCAGAACGGACTGTGAGAGCGCCGCGAGACCGGCATCCAGTCCTTTCCCGTAAAACTGAAATGCGCCGGTGCCGGCGGCTCCGTCGGGTCCCCCCCGGCGGCACAACGGCTCGCGTTTTCCGTCGGAGAGATCAATAAGATCAAAACCTGACCTGACGCCTTTCTCCCAGAAACCTTCCGCGCAGATGCCTCCCGGTCTTTTACCGGCGGCGCGCAGCAGTTTCGCCAGCTCCATCACCAGTTCGCTCTTTCCGCTGCCGTGCCCTCCGGTTATTATGAACAGCCCCGGTTCCGTGAACGGGTGCAATCGTAAAGGGGCGGATGAAATGACTTTTTTCAGGGAAGCCAAGGGCCGCCTGGCGAATTCCCCGCCGGTAGGGAGGCTCGCTATCCCTCCGGGCAAAGCGCTGAAAGCGTATTCCAGCGTTTCAAAAAATATTCCTCCGCCGAGCGCTTCCAGCGCGCGTCGTATCGAGGGATTAAGGAGTTCCTCGCCGATAGCGGCAAATCCGGTCATAAGTACAAAAGCCCTCAAAGCCATATAAAACCCCGAGGCGACGGAGCCCAGTACCAGTCCCGCCAGCAGCGAAACGCCTAATACCCCGGTCCAGATCCCGGCCCGCTTAAGAAGAGAGAGAACGCGCGGATATACCAGCGCGGAAATAAAAGCGTATACCGCCGTCAGGCAGCACAACGCCGTGACGGGTATTTTGCGCCCGGCCGACATTACTATGACGACGAGCAAAACGTGAAATAAAAGCGCCCAGGAGGAATAATTGCGGCGCGGCTTGCGGGGGAAAGGTTCTTTTTTGACAGTCTCTTCAGGCGCGCGGAGAGGACTGTCCATACCGGTATCTATCTTACCGGCCCGCAGTCCGGCGAGGGCCGCTAAAAGCCCGGCCAGAAAATAAGCCGCCAGCAAAAAAATAAACGGTTCCCATAAATTCCCGCTCTCGATACCGGCAGCCGCGCTCAGCCATTTTACGCTCCTGACGTAGATCGCGACCGTGTCCGGACCGTAGAAGATAAGTATGGTGGCTATTTTTTGCAGCAGCGCCCAGGTCATGGCCAGTCCGCCCGCGAATAAGTAACCGGCAAAATTACCGCCAAGCAGACGCACGCCGGTTTCCGCCAGAAAACCCTCCATCGAGATAGCTATCATCGGACCAAAAATGACAGCGCTGGGCGAGACGGATTTCATGGCGGCGCAGACAAGGCCGGCTCGCCAGAGCAGGCCCCGTTCCGGCCACAGCCGGTGTCCGGCCACGAGCAGAGCTATGCCGATAGCGGTCAAAAATTCGCCTGAAAGCGGAATGCGGGCGTTGTGAAGAAAAGTGCCCAGCACTATCTCAGAGGCGGCCCAGAGACTGCCCAGAACGGCGGCCTTGCGCCAGAGAAGACGGTGTTCGTATGTTCTTTTCATTTTCAGAGCGGCGCTATTATGGAAAGACAACCGTGAGTTACCCCTTTCAGCGTCCGCATAGCGTCAGACAACCGTTCAAGATCGGCCGGGCGCCCGGAGACCGCGACGGTGCAGAGCATCTTTCCGCGCAGCAGGTGCGACTGTACGGACAACACGGTTTTGGCGCTTTTGCGCAGCAGCTTTTCCAGGCCCCGGCCGGGACGGGCGTCCGCCGGATCGTACATTACGGAGATTGTTCCCGCGCATTCCCGGTTACCTTTCCATTCCTTTTTCACCAGGGCGCGGCGTATAAAGTCCGCCAGCGTCCTGGAACGGCTGGGGTAGCCGCGCTCGGCGGAGATCTCGTCCAGTCTTGATAGCAGCCCTTTCTCCAGACAGACGGTGAATCGCTCAAGCGGGTCTTTCTTCATATTCATACTATTTTATAAATAATTATGAGCGCAGGCAATACTACCCTAAAAAATCGGGTAAAACTGATTTTTGGGGACCTTGGGAATTAATTTGCCGACATTAATCCCGGAGGTCTCAAATCCTACTTTATCGGAGGATTTGGGAATGCCATACCGACCATAAATTTGTTATCATAATTTTGCGTTATTTAAATTACATATAAGAGGTGGTTCACATGAGCGGAGCGAAGATCAGCGCCAACAGGATCGCGGCTTTCCTGAATAAATCCCCGGACTTGTTCACCAAGAAGGACATCATTGCTTTCGTCAGGGCCAACGGCATCAAAATGGTGAATTTCCGGTATATAGCCTCCGACGGCCGCCTGAAAACCCTCAATTTCGTCATTAACGACGAGAAATATCTGGACAGGATCCTTTCAGCCGGCGAACGCGTGGACGGCTCCAGCCTTTTTAAGAACATCGACGCTTCCTCCAGCGACCTTTACGTGGTCCCGCGCTATAAGACCGCTTTCGTCAATCCTTTCTCCGAGGTGCCGGCGCTGGACATCCTGTGCGCGTTCTACACGCCGGACGGCGCGCCGTTCGTGAACGCCCCGGCCGAGATCTTGCGCCGGGCGTCCGCCGAACTCCGTAAAACCTCCGGTTACGATCTTCACGCGCTGGGCGAGCTTGAGTACTATGTCATTTCCCCCAAGAATCCCCTCTATCCGATGAGCGCCCAGAAGGGGTATCACGAGTCGAATCCCTTCGCCAAATGGGAGGGCCTGCGCTCCGAAGCCATGGCCGCGATCGCCGAGGCGGGCGGTAAGATAAAATACGGCCACTCCGAAGTCGGCTTCATACGCACCGAGGACCTGGAGATGAGCCAGCAGGAAATAGAATTCCTGCCCGTACCGGCGGCGGACGCCGCGGACCAGCTCGCCGTCGCGAAATGGATGCTTTCCTCTATCGGCCTCAAATACGGGGTCACCCTCTCTTTCGCGCCCAAGATCTCCATCGGCCACGCCGGTTCGGGCCTCCATTTCCATACCGCCCTTATAAAGAACGGCAAGAACATGATGATCGAGAACGGCGAGATCTCCGCTCCCGCCCGCAAGCTTATCGCCGGCTTCCTGTCGCAGGCCAAATCCCTGACGGCCTTCGGTAATACCGTCCCGACCTCCTATTTCCGCCTTGTGCCCCATCAGGAAGCCCCCATCAGCGTCTGCTGGGGCTACAGGAACCGCTCGGCGCTGGTGCGCATCCCTCTCGGCTGGCTTAAAGCCAACAACATGATAAAGGACGCCAACCCGCTGGCCGCTAAGGACACCGCGCAGGTGGAGCACCGCCAGACCGTGGAATTCAGGTCGGCGGACGGCTCGGCGAACCTGCATCTCTTCCTGGCCGGGCTCTGCGTGGCCGCCAGACAGGGCTTCACGATGAAAGACCCGCTAGGCTACGCGAAGAAACTTTACGTCGATAAAAATATCTCACACGCCGAGCACAAAAGCCTTAACGAGTCGCTCCCTAAGCTGCCCGCGTCCTGTTCCGAATCCGCCCAGGAACTAGAGAAAGCGCGCGCCATATACGAAGATAAAGGCGTGTTCACTCCCGTAGTGATAGACGGACTTATAAAGCGACTCGCCAGTTACGACGACCGCAACCTCAGCGAACGCCTGTATGGCAAGGAAGAAGAGATCAAAAAGCTCGTCGACGAGTTCCTGTACTGCTGAAATCCCGCCGCGGAGAAGCCGACGACGCGGTATCGGGCGAAGCCGGACCGCGTCGCAGTTCTAACTAATGGACCTTTTTAAAAAAAGCAAAATACCCTTCCTCCTCCCTGTACTGCTGGCGGCTGCCGCCGCTTTCATTTATTCCAGGATGCATTCCGCCGCGCCGGTTCCGGTCCGCTCCGAAAAAATGCTGGTGATCTCAAGCGGCGCCATCTCCGGCACTCTGGACGATATCCTTAAACGGCGAAGCTTTACAGACTCCGACCGCTACCGTATTTCAAAGGCCTTCTCGAAAGTCCTGGACCCCCGACGCCTGAGGACCGGTGACGAATACACCATCGCTTATTCCACCGCCGCCAAATTCAAGTACATGTTCATTTCCAGGGACTTGAAGCAATATTATGTTTTTCCGTCAGCGGGAGCCGCCGCTTACCGAGCCTACGCGCGGGAAGTCACGGTAAGCAGCTCGGTCGTCAGATTGAACGGCGTTATAGATTCGTCCCTCTGGGAATCCATGAGCGCGCGGGGCGTGCCGCCGGACCTTATACTTGATTACGCCGATATTTTCTCCTGGTCCGTAGACTTTCTCACCGAAGTGCGAAAGGGCGATAAGTACGATCTGGTATACGAGTACGGCAAAGCGCCGAACGGCAGGATGGTCTCAAAACATATTCTTGCCGCCGCGTACGAAGGCGCGGAGACGGGCCGCAAGACAGCGGGGGCCTGGGGCAAAAGTTATTATGACCAAGCGGGCGAATCGGTCCGCAGCCTCTTTCTGCGCGCGCCGCTGCATTACCGTCGCATCTCCTCCTTCTTTACGTACCACCGTTTTCATCCGATACTTAAATATGTTAGGCCGCACCTCGGGATAGATTATGCCGCGCCAAACGGAACGCCGGTCTCGGCCGTGGCCGACGGCACGGTCGCCTACGCCGGAATGAAAGGCGGCTTCGGCAATTACGTCGAGATAAAGCATACCGCCGGCTATGTCACCGCTTACGGCCACCTGAGCAGATTCGCTAAAGGCCTTCGCCCGGGCCGCAGGGTCGGGCAGGGCGAGGTGATCGCGTACGTGGGCGCCACCGGAATGGCCACCGGCCCTCATCTGGATTTCCGCATTCGTCAGAACGGCAGCTTTATCAATTTTCTTAAAATAAAATACCGCTCCAGCGGTGGCCTGAGCGGTAAAGAGAAAGCCGCCTACCTCGGCGGCCTGAAGAAGCTCCTTCCCGAATATTATAAATAAAACCGCCAGTCCTGGCATTTTGATCCGTATATCCGACAATAATAAAACATGGATATACAGGATGAACAGGATTTCTGATCTTTATCCTGTATATCCTGTCCATCCATGTTAATCGCAGTTTTTTGTTTTTTGCTTGGTGCCTTAGTGGCTTCGTGTGAGATACTTCGGTATGTTTGTATTTTATGTGCCCTTTGTGTCTTTAGTAAATCTGAACACCCGGCAGAAATTTAACATGGATATACAGGATGAACAGGAGGCCGGATTTATAGTTTTCCGGAATAACCACTAAGGACACAAAGTTTAGAACTGAAAGAACACAAAGTTTTTCGGAATTTATTTGGTTAACTTTCTGTTTATCAACTTTGTGAACTTCGTGTTTAAATTAAGGGGTTGTTTAGACGTTACTTTCCGAAGAGGTTGGATAGGAAATCCAGGTTTATATACTGCTTGAAAGCCATGAACATCGGCACCATTTCCAGGGCGATCAGCACGATGACTATTATTTCCAGCCAGTGGCTGCGCTTGGAATTGACCTCGCCCTGAAGGATCTGGGTGATGTCGGCCAGGGTCTTCATCTTGCGCGAGATGCTCTTGCGCCAGTCGTCGAACCGGAACTGTTCGGCGCTGGAGCGGAATACGGTGGCCAGGTAAGGGTCTCCTACCGTTTTGAGCGAGTTCTCTATCCGTCCGAGGAATTCCGAGAACTCGATGTAGCGCGTGCTGGATTCCTCGGCGATGTCGGCGTAAAAATTCCTGAAGATATTGATTATCCCCTCTTTTTTCTGCTCTATCGTGTCGTAAAGCTCGTCCAGCTTAAGATTAAGCAGGTCGTCGTAATAACGGAATTCCAGGAGATGGGTGAGAGAGAATTCTATGACGTCGGCCACGTCCCGCTGCCCGTCCGGCTCGACCAGCAGCGCGGAGTTCCAGTCTATGACCGCCAGGTCGTTGTCGGCGTACTGGAGCACGTTCTCGGTGATTAGGTCCCTCGATTCTTCGGATAACGGCTCCCTGCCTTCGGCCAGTATCAGGGCGGGCACATCCGCTTTTTCAAGCAGCTCCCGCGGGTCTTTCACGCCGTCCAGTTTTTCTATGAAATACGTTATATAGTCTTCGTAGGCTTCCCATTCGGTGGGCTTGCTTATCGCGGCCAGAACCCGTTTTTTTAGGCCATCTTTCGCGGCCACGGCGGCTTTGTGGATCTCCTCGGAGGCCTCTATCCCCTGCGCCAGAGCCACCAGCGCTTCCCAGGAAGTTCCTTCCTTTATGGTCAGCTCCAGAGTTATCGACATGACTCCGTAGGCCCACACGCGCGCGAAGGTCTTGGCGGGCAGCGGCGCGCCGTTGACGTCCATTACGCCCTCGCCCAGCTCCACTTTCAACGGGGCGTCCTTGATAATTATAGCTTTGCGGGTATCGGTGGTAAGCTTCAGGCGTTTGGAATCTTCGCTCAGCAATATCTCGGCCCGCGTGAGGTCCACTTCACCTCCGACGTCGAAGACGCGGTGGATCAGGATCGAGCCTTTTAATATTTTTACGGACATAAGCGAAAGGTAGAAAGACTGTAGGCTATTAGGCCGTTAGTCTATTGTGTTTTCAGTTCTTACCTAACAGTCTAACCGCCTACAGCCTGTCCCCAGGCTCTTATTTAATCACTTCTTCTATGCCCTTGATGATGTCCTGGTCGTATTGGTGATCGTAGCCCGCCCACACGTTGTGTACCGCATGGTCCTTGTTTAAAATGAAAATGTACGGGACGCCCTGCGTCCTATATCTGCGGGAGACCTCGCCGCCATTGTACGCGACGGGGAAGGTCAGGCCGAAAGCGTTAACGTAACCCGCGGCGGAGGCTGCGTCGCCTTCTACGCAGATGCCGATAACGTTAAGTCCCTTCGGCGAGTATTTTTTGTTCATCGTTTCGATGAAGGGCGCGGCCTTCCGGCAGAACGGGCAGGTTTCAGTGAAGAATATCAGCAACACGGGCTTACCGGCGTAAGAGGCCAGATCTATATCGCCGCCTTTGCAGTTGGGCAGTTTAAAATAAGCGTTGTTCTTGACGTAGACTTTCTCGGGCGCTTTTGCAGGAGTTTCCGCGGGCGGGGCCGGCGCCGTCTGCACCGTCGTTTCGGACCGGGCGTAGGTTACCTTGGATTCTGACGCTTCGTTCTTCTTACAGCCGTAATAGCCGAAAGCCATCACATAGGCCGCGATAAGGACCAAAATTTTCCCTTTATTCATGATTTGAGTCTCCTTGCTGTATCACTTCCCAAATCCTCAGATAAAGGAGGATTTGGGACCTCTGAGATTTACGCCGGCGCTCATTAAAAAATTTCGTCGGCAGATTCATTCCCAAGGTCTCAAAAAATCAGTTTTCTCCGATTTTTTGGGATCTCTTGGCGCGCGACTTTCGGGTTTCCGGTCAAAATCCGGTCGATAAGTCTTTTCCCGCGTCCGCTAGCGCGGGTGATCCTGTATAGCTATTGTATTATTTTTCTTAACGCGTCTAAAGCGAAATTTACCGAGCAGCGCTTTATACGCTCCCGCGAGCGCTGGAAATTGCGCGTAAAGGTCCGGGTCTTCATGCCGCGCCCGGAGACGGCGAAATGGACCAGGCCCACCGGTTTTTCCTTCGTTCCCCCGTCCGGACCGGCTATCCCGGTGACGGCCGCGGCGTAATCGGTCTTGAAAAGGCGCCGCGAGCTTTCGGCCATCTCGGCCGCGCATTCCGCGGAGACCGCCCCGTATTTCTCAAGCGTGCTTTTTTTAACCCCGAGTATCGATTCTTTGACGCTGTTGGCGTAGGCGGTCACGCCGCCGCGAAAATAGGCAGAGCTGCCGGGTACGTTGGTTAGAGCGTCGGCGACCGCACCGCCGGTGCACGATTCGGCCAGGGAAACGGTGGCTTTTCTTTCTTTCAGCAGCCCGCCTACTACCGATTCAAGAGTGTCATCCCCTGTCCCGTAGATCTTGTCTCCCAGAATTTTGCGGCAGGCTTTCTCTATCGCGGCAAGTTTAGCGGCGGTCCCGGCCGGCCGCTCTCCGCTTGTAATAAAGCTGAATTCCACGATATTCGCGCCTCCCAGTATCGTGTAGTCCGCGTCCGGAAACCTCCGCCTGACAGGTTCTAAAAGATTTTCAGTCTGAACTTCGCGGACGTCGGCCGCCTTAAGGCGGAGCATCCCGATGACACCTTCTTTGACCCTGAAAAATTCCTTTATGTTGTCGGCCATGAACGTGTCGAACATCGGCGCCCATTCTCCCTGGGGGCCGGGCAGGACCACGATCATCTTTTTCCCGACGGTGATTATCTGTCCGAACGCCGTTCCATTGGCGTTCTCCACCATCTTAGCTCCCTCTATGATAAGGCACTGGTCCTTGAAATTGGGCGGCAGGACGGACAGATTATAATCGCATTTAAGTATCTGCTCGGCGTATTTCGAATAGATCAGCTTACGTCCCAGGGCTTTAGCCACGCCCTGGCGCGTAAGGTCGTCGAAAGTCGGGCCCAGGCCGCCGCAGGTTATCACGAGATCGGCGTTATTCAGGCCGCAGTTAAGCAGTTTGGCGATGGCTTTCTTATCGTCGCCCACCGAGTGTTCTCTGTATATCCGAAAGCCTAGCGGGCGCAGTCTCGCCGCGAAAAGCGGCACATAGCTGTTGTTCTTGCTGGAAACCAGCTCGGAGCCAGTGCAGATAAGTTCAACTTTTTTAAAGTTCATAATGATAAGTTACAAAAATCGGTGGCTAAAGGAAAGATTTATTGACCTACGCATAAGTAATAGAAATGCTGGCCGGGAGATTTTGGAGCGAAACAAGGAACAAAGAGCGCGGCATAGCTGGGCTATGTAAGCGATTTGTGACGAAGTTGCAGCCCAAAAG
>Ga0073936_10010572_pt1 | contig 11299 bp, 3 predicted proteins | sample AliMusrvi5mmetaG_FD_87041 | JGI IMG/M metagenome (GOLD analysis project Ga0073936, IMG submission 87041) | Freshwater lake bacterial and archeal communities from Alinen Mustajarvi, Finland, to study Microbial Dark Matter (Phase II) - Alinen... | ecosystem: Environmental > Aquatic > Freshwater >... | reverse complement strand
GGTGGTGGTGGCGGCGGTGGCGGTTATAATGGCACTGGGTGGGGTGGCGGCAAGGGTGGCTCCGGAATCGTGATCGTGAGGTATTCCTCCATTGTCAATCTGGGTGCGACGAACGTGACGCTTACTTCAGCATGCCTCAACGGTAATCTCGTTTGCACCGGCGCAGTGCCTCAATCGGTCTTTGTTTGTTGGGGCACGAACGAGGGCGGCAACGTTGCAACTGCCTGGGATAATATGACCCAGTTCCCTGATTATCAGCTTTGTGGTCCCTTGACGACGAACATCACCGGATTGGTATCGAATACCGCTTATTTCTATCGGTTCTGCACGATGAATTCGCAGGGAACGAATTGGGCCGAGCCTTCATCTTTTTTCATTACGGGCGAGGCGTCGATTTCGGCCACGGATCCTACGGGCCGCACATACGCGGCGGACACGGCAACTTTTACGGTTTCCAGGCCTGTGACCTCCACAAACGGGAACCAGACCGTTAATTACGTGCTTGGCGGCACGGCCACCAACACGACTGACTACACGGTCTCCCCGATCAGCGGGTCTGTGGTCATTGCAAAAGGCCAGACGAGCGGTACGATCATTGTGACGCCTTTGTACAAGGTTGACGGGCAGAAGACGGTCATTCTAACGCTGTCGTCGGGTTCTTATGTGGTAGGGGCGGCGAACAGCGCTACTTGCACGCTCGCGGCGGTCAATTTGTCGCAAAGGACTTGGACGGGAGGTGGATCAACCCTATATGCCAGCGAGGCCGCGAACTGGGGCGGAACGTTGCCGCTCAGCGGGGATGACATTCTGCTCGACGGTGTGACCACAAACAAAAACCTGATCTGGGATGCGCCCAATAACGGCCTGCCGATGACAGTGGGCTCATGGACACAAAACTCCAATTTTACCGGCACAGTGACGCTCAACACCACCTATCCAAATTTCTCCACCACTTTTACAAACTTCACCATCAACGGCAATCTGACCGTGAACGGTGGTACTTGGCAGCATGTGACCAACACGAATTTGACCACTAATGCTTACCGGTTGGTCGTGACGGTTGGGACCAACTTTACGTTGGGTACGGGCGGGGTGTTCTCGGCCTACGCTCTGGGCTATGCTGCCAAAAATGGGCCGGGTGCGGGACGGGGCGATAGTTCCGGCGGGTAGTTACGGTGGACGATCTGGCTACAATAACACGCCGCCTTTAGCCTTCACCTACGGCTCTGTTTTGAACCCGACAGACTTGGGAAGCGGATCCTTTGGACATAATACGCCCCCTGGCGGGCGACCCGGCGGCGGTGCGTTGTGGATCAACGTTGGCTGTGTGGCGCAAGTTGATGGCGTTATTACCGCAGGGGGGTACAGTCCAGGGCGTAATAACGAGGGCGGTGGTGCCGGTGGGAGCATTCTCCTTCAGACGGCGACAATCACCGGGAAAGGAACGATTTGCGCTAACGGCGGTCAGGATACATGGCATGGATCGGGCGGTGGCGGCCGTATCGCCATGGTGCTGACTCAGTCTGGAGCCAATTTCAATAGTTTCACCGGTACTGTATCAGCCTTGGGTGCCAACCTGCTTGATGCGGCATACACGGGTAGCGGTGCCGGTACAATCTATCGGCAGGCAGGATCGGATGCTGCCGGATTCGGGACGGTTACTGTCAGTAATGGATGGAACGTTACCGGTCTCTGTTATCTGCCGCCATCTATTGGAGGATCCCCTGAAAACATGGTGGGCACGGCGTGGCGTGTGGAATACTTGGGAAAACTTGGCATCACCACGAACAATTACGTGATTAGGGGAATGACGCTGGTCGGAACCAATAGCGTGATGGATATGGGAAGTAATGTACTGGTTGTTGTTTCGAACCTTGTTGTCAACGGGACAAACTTCCCTGTCGGCGGGTATTCCGCGGCGCAAATCAACGCGAAAGCGGGTACCACACAAGTTAAAAACGGTGGCTATGTTAGCGTGGGCGGCGGGCCTGTCGTGGAAACATGGGCTTCGACCAATGCGAATCTGCAAGGTTACCTGATGGCGACCGGCACGGCGGCTACGACGGTTTACCTCTATTGGGGCGATACCGACTACGGCACGAACAAGAACTTGTGGTATACCAACACCGTTCTGGCTGCTCCGCAGGTGATCGGCTCGCTTAGTGTCCCCGTCTCGGCGCCTTTCGCGCATGTCTACTACCGATTCTACGCGACCAACGCCGCAGGCGATCACTGGGCGACGACGAATGGCCTGTTCCAGCAGTCCATGACGTTGACTGCGTCGGCGCCCGTTCCCACCGCCAGCAAGCAGCCTTATGCGGCGGGGCAGTTCCAGATTTCCCGGGTCGATACCTCCGCCTCCGTGGCTGTGAATTATTCGCTCAGCGGCACGTTGAGCAATGGCTTGGATTATGTCTGGCTTACCAATGCCTTGACGATGAATGCAGGCCAGAGCAATGCCACCATCAATGTGCTGCCCCTGGGGCGCTGGTATAACAGTGACCAGACTGTCATCCTCTCGTTGGGAGCCGGAAGTTATGGTGTCGGTTCGCCGAACAGTGCCACTGTCACGGTGTCCGGCACCGCCGCACCGGCCGGTACCAACACCTGGCTGGGTGGTACGCCGACCCTGGCCGGTAGCTGGAGTATGGGGCATGTACCTGCGAATACGGACAATATCCTGTTGGGCGGTTGGGGCGCTCAGGCCGACTTGGTGTGGGATGCCAGCATGCCCCACACGGTGGCGTCATGGGTTCAAACCAGGAATTATACGAATACTGTTACCCTCATGACGACGTATCCGAATTACTCGACTGTCTTCACGAATTTCGCCATATCCGGCAATCTGACGATTGATGGCGGCACATGGCGACATGCGGCAAACTCCAATACGAATGCGTACCGGTTAGCGGTCACCGTCGGTTCCGATTTCACCTTGGGGACCAACGGAGCCCTGAATGTGAACACGCTGGGATATACGGTTGGGAATGGACCCGGGAAGGGGACCAATCCAACAGGGGGAAGTCATGCCGGAACAGGGGGGCATTATTGGAGTACGGCATATCCAACTGCCTATGGGGTTTCCGGTCCGACTTATGGCTCGGTGCTGATGCCTATCGACTTGGGAAGTGGGCCGGGGGCACTTTCTGGCATTCCTTTAACCACCAACTTCGGAGGTGGCGCCATAAGTCTTGTTGTGGGAGGGACGAGCCTGATCAGCGGGACGATTGCCGCCAACAGTGCCGGAGCTTTTAACAATGGGGGTGGTGGTGCCGGTGGGAGCATTTATCTGCGGACGGCTACGATTTCAGGCACCGGTAGCATTCAGGCCAATGGCGGGCAGGACACGCAACATGGCAGCGGCGGTGGTGGGCGTGTGGCGTTGGTCTTGACCCAGCCAAATGCTGATTTTAACAGTTTTGCCGGGATAGCCTCTGCCCTTGGTGGTAACAACCAGAACGGTTACGATACGGGCAGCGGTGCAGGTACTGTATACCGTCAATCTGGATCTGATTCCCAAGGGTGTGGAACTGTTTCGGTCAGTAATCTTGCATGGAGTTTTAACACCAGTGTCAGCAATCTTACCTGTCTTCCGGTTACCGGCGGAACGATGGTTGAAAACCTGACCGGAACCTCTTGGCGTGTCGAGGGGAATGGGAAGCTTGGAATCTCGGCGAACAATGGTGTAATTCGGGGACTGACTCTAGCTGGCGCCAATGGTTTGTTGGATTTGTCAAGTAATGTGCTTGTTACCCTGTCGAACCTTGTCGTCAATGGGGCAAACTTTCCTGCCGGCGGGTATTCCGCAGCGCAAATCAACGCGAAAGCGGGTACCACACAAGTTAAAAACGGCGGTTATGTCAGCGTGGGCGGCGGGCCTATTGTGGAAACATGGGCTTCGACTAATACGAATCTGAAAGGCAGCCTGATGGCCACCGGAACGGCGGCCACGACGGTTTTTCTGTATTGGGGTGACTCGGATGGGGGTACTAACAAGAGCGCATGGTATACCAACACGGTTCTGACTGCGCCTCAGGTGATCGGCCCGTTGAGTGTACCGGTCTCCGTTCTTTCCCCGGACATCTATTACCGCTACTATGCGACCAACGCCGTGGGAGATCACTGGGCGACGACGAATGGAGTATTCCATCAGGGGATGACCTTGAGCGTTCAGGCGCAGGATCCTGTCGCGTGCAAGCAGCCTTACGATCCGGGACAGTTCCAGATATCACGGACAGATACCTCAATGGCTATAGCTGTGAGCTTTATGATTGGTAGAACACTTAGCAACGGATTGGATTACATTTGGTTGACTAACGCATTAACGATGAATGCGGGTCAGGGTAATGCGGTGATCAATGTGTTGCCGCTGGGCCGCTGGTACACCAATGATCAGACGGTGACGCTCACACTGGCGTCGGGCGGTTACACCATTGGCGCGCCGAACAGTGCCACCGTCACGGTGACCGGCACCGCCGCACCGACCGGTACCAACACCTGGCTGGGCGGTACGCCGACCCTGGCCAGTAGCTGGAGTATGGGGCATGTGCCTGCGAATACGGACAACATCCTGTTGGGCGGTTGGGGCGCTCAGGCCGACTTGGTGTGGGATGCCAGCATGTCCCACACGGTGGCGTCATGGGTTCAAACCAGGAATTATACGAATACTGTTACCCTCATGACGACGTATCCGAATTACTCGACGGCGTTCACGAATTTCGCCATATCCGGCAATCTGACGATTGATGGCGGCACATGGCGACATGCGGCAAACTCCAATACGAATGCGTACCGGTTGGCGGTCACCGTGGGTGGGAACTTGTCGCTCGCATCGAATACAGCCTTCAATCTCACAGGCCTTGGTTATTATGTGAACAATGGCCCTGGCACGGGAACGGGGAGCAACGGACGCGGGGCAAGTTATGGTGGCAAGGGCGGATACTATTCAGCATTGCCAGGACCGACCTATGGCTCGGTATTTGAACCTGTGGATTTGGGTTCTGGTGGCGGCGAACTTGTTTCCTCCGTAACGAATTTCGGCGGTGGGGCTGGTTGGATCAATGTTAGTGGCACCGCATCAGTTTATGGAGCAATATCCGCCGATGGGATGGGGACATGCAACTCCGGGGGTGGTGGTTCCGGCGGCAGTATTTATCTGCGAGTGGGGCGTTTACTGGGAACCGGCGCTGTGCGTGCCAATGGCGGCAATGACACATGGCATGGATCGGGCGGCGGCGGGCGTGTGTCCGTGGTGCTGACTCAAGCCGAGGCGGATTTCAACAGTTTCGCAGGCGCCATTGTTGCGTCAGGGAACGGCACCAATGGTTATGCTGTCAACTACGCCAGCCAGGGTTCTGCCGCAGGTACCGTCTACCTGCGGTCGGGTATTCAGCCTGTCGGCTACGGGACCGTTATTGTCAGTAATGTTCAGTGGGCCGCCGGGACGACGAGTCGGTCAAACTGTACTCACCTGCCGCCGATGACACAGTTCACGGAGGATTTGACGAATACAACTTGGATTGCTCAGAACGGGTTGCTGCAACTGACTACCAATATGCCGTTTCGCAAGTTGATTTTGAACGCAGGATCCGGTCTTGAACTTTCGGGATATACTGTGACGGTGGTCGACCTGGTCATTACCAATCGGGTCTACTCCCCGGGGATTTACACGACGAATACGTTGGGGACGACGATGGTTACAGGCAACGGAACCATTATCGTTCTGCCGGTTGGCTTGTCATACTTTATATTCTAGGGGAGGGGCAACAATGAATAGGGCTCCTGGCAAATTTGATGGATCAGGCAGTGTCAGAAATTCCGTGAGGGATGCTGGAGATATATCATGACTGAAAAAATTCGTCGTACATGGCGTCATCTGGCGTATCGGGTGAAAATATCGTTGGTTATTGTGGTGATGTTCAGTGTGGCGCTTACCGTAGCCCTTGCGCTGGATGATGCCTATATCCCCTGGGGCGACAGTCGGCATCTCGGGACGAATGATGATATCATCGATTCGAATTTCCCTTCCTGGTTCGGCATGGCGTTCAAAACCGGCGCAGGTGTCTGGGACACCAATATCCCAGCCTGGTGTGTCTTGCCGGATGAGACCAATGAAGCGGCGCTCGACGTCCTGTTCAATCGCTCCTTGCTGACCAACAGTCTCATCATGAAGTTGGACTATCTTGATACCAGCAACGCCTCCCTTGCCTTGGATCTGTTGCTGATGACTAATCAAATTGTGATGAAGTCCAATCTTTTTGAGAATATCCTCACCGGCAGCGGTGTTGATACCTCGCGCACATTCAATGTCTCCCTTCTGGCTACGAACACCGTGGGGCTGCAGTTCCGGCGGGGTACAGGTTCGATCATGCTCCGTGATACCCTGCTCTCGCCGGATAGTGACGGGGATGGCTATTCTGATACGGAGGAATTGGCATGGGGGAGTGACCCCAACTCGGCGCTTTCCGTCCCTTGCGCCACCATCACCGGCCAGGTCTTTTACGCCGGGGTCCAACCGGGTGTGATCCATGTTCTGGCTGCGACCAATGCCAATGACTGGACTTCAGCCTATTACCTGACCATGACTTTGCCCCCCGCCTCATCCACCGCCTCCTTCACGCTTTCCGGGCTTCCCCTCCGCCGCACCTTTTATGCGCGGGCCTGGCGGGATGTGAACAACAACCAGCTAAAGGATTATTGGGAGCCATGCGGAACCGCGGTGCCGGTTTCCCTATACCTGGGCAGCAATACCGGGAATGTGATGATCGCGATGACCGATCCCGATAGCGATGGGGACGGGATGAGTGATGCCGCCGAATTGGCGTTTGGCCTGGATCCGCTGACCTCCAATACCTACGCCCGCCTGCCGTTTATCGAAGGCTTTGAGACCAATACCGTCCATCTGGGAGACCTCGATGGCCAGAATGGTTGGCAGGTGTCGATGGCGAATGTGGCCCTGGTGCAGACGGGGACAGTGTATACGGGTACTCAGGCACTGGATCTCAATCTGGCTTTTTGTAATGCAACGGTGCGTCAACTTTTTGCCGCTCCCGTGGCAAAACAGATATGGGTGGATATGTATACGAAGGTGGTGGCGGCGGCGTTGCCAACCGGGAGTGTCGCCTCTGCTGTGATGTTCAATTTTAATAATGAGGGACAATTAGTGGTTTGGGATGGTCTTACTGCTGGTACGAATCACTGGACGGTTCTGACGAACGCGGCAGCGGTTGTTGGGAGTTGGGGACGCGTGACAGTCCAATTGGACTACGATGCCCAAACATGGCTGATCTGCCTCAATGGAATCAAAAAGGCAGAAGGGCTTGGTTTTGCGCTTCCTACCAGTGAATTACATGGTTTTGCGACTACAGGGAGCCGTGGAAGTCTTGATAATTTGACTGTTTCAACCAATGTTCCATCGGGTCTTTCACTGGATGGTGATAATCTGCCTGATGACTGGGAAATGGCGCACTTCGGCAATCTCGATCAAACGGATGACGGGGATCCAGACCATGATGGGCTCACCAATCTGCAGGAATACCAGTTGGGCACGGATCCCATGAACCCCGATACGGATGGGGACGGCATGCCTGACGGGTGGGAGGTTGCGCACGGGCTCAATCCGCTCGTGAATGATGCCGCCCTTGATCCTGATCATGACGGGCTCACCAACTTGCAGGAATACCAGCATGGTACTGACCCCCATAATCCCGATACCGATGGGGATGGCCTGATGGATGGGGATGAAGTGAATATATACCATACGAATCCGCTGAATTCCGATACGGATGGTGATGGGATGCCTGATGGCTGGGAAGTGGCCCACGGACTCAACCCGCTTATGAATGATGCCGCACTTGATCCTGATAATGATGGGCTTACTAACCTGCAGGAATACCAGCATGGTACCGATCCCCACAACCCGGATACCGATGGGGACGGGTTGAGTGATGGAAATGAGGTAAATATCTACCATACGAATCCCTTGGTGTGGGACACGCTTGGCGATGGAATATCGGATGGATGGAAAGTCGCGCATGGATTTAATCTGCTTGATCCATCTACAGCAACCCAGGATCCGGACCATGACGGACTCACTAACCTGCAGGAATACCGTCATGGCACCGATCCCCACAATCCCGATACCGATGGAGATGGGATGTCGGACGGATTCGAGGTGCTAATAGCGCACAGCAATCCATTGGTGTGGGATTTTGATGGAGCTATAACCACGGTTGGGCCGAGCCTAAAGGGGAGTGATGCTAGTGGTTGGTTCGGAGATTGGTCGCAGGTAGGCGATACAATTTATGCGGGTAGTCAGGGAGGGTATGTGGACTACCCATTGTCCATTCCAAGCAACTGCATGTATGTTGTAGCCGTGGAAGTGACCCAGCATAATCCGCTGACGGGTCAGGATGTTTTCGATTTGAGTGCACTGGTTGACGGTGTATTTGTGGCTCGACAGGTGGTGCAGGCAGCTTCTGGAACCAATGCATCCGCTGTCTATTTCCTTCCGAAACTTGGGATGGGAGCGCATGTGTTCCGAATCCAATGGAATAACAAAACCTCAAATTCCTCCCTCCAAATTAATTCTGTTAAACTGCAGCTTTATGGCGGTCCTGATGCGAATGCCAATGGCGTACCGGATTGGGAGGATTATCGGTTGGCCAATGGATTGACACTCAAGCATCCGCCAGCCTCCAGTTTTGTTTCTCCGATTTGTCTAGAGGGGCAATATTTGTTGAGTGGGCCAATGGATGTGGAGTCATCTTTTGTTTTGGCGCCTGCAACGAATGGAGCTGTTCCGGTAAATCTCGGCATAGAATCGGAGTGGTATGCCAATGTTGACCTGTCTCCCACTGATCCTACGACGATCAGAGTCTTTACGGAAGATGGAGCCGCAGCCACGACAGGAACGGTTTCTTGGATTCCATTCAATATCCTGGATGGGAGCCTTCAGCAGATAACCATTCGGCAAGGGGATTCCCTCCTGTTGTCGGCAATTCCTTCAGGTCGGACAACTGGTTCCATGGTGATTACCGTGGAAGGCGTGACGAACTACACGACAACCATAAGCGCTCCCGTACCGCATTGTTTTGCCTCGCCGGGTCTCATTGTTGTGAGGGGGACCTATGTCAGCGGAAACGATATTGTGACGGCGGCGGTGACAGTCAAGGTGGTCGCGGGCTCATTCAGCAGTGATCCCGCTTGTTGGCTGGGACACTCACGGTTATGGGCATGCCCGGCTTTGCCACCCGAAGCCGCCATTCAATATGATGATGGTATTCTGGACTATGGGGAGACCAACAGTGTCGGCCAAACCGGACGTGTGTTTTGTTTGACAATGGATTGTAATGAAGATCGGCGTATTCTTGCCCGGCTGGGTGTTGGTGGGCCGATCTTGGGAGGGGCAATGGCTCACGGGTTCCAGATGCTTTCTGACAATCAGCTCTATGTGACCGTGGTGAACGTGTCGGAAAGTGGGGACCGACTGGTGGAAACGGCGATGCTGATTTCCCCCCCGCAACCTGATGTGGATGTGAAACTCCAAATCATTGTTGGCGGAGTTGTGTTTGATGATGGGAGTACTGTGAAGATTATTCATGCCTCTGATTTTGATTCCAACGGCACGATTCGTGTCCGCTATGTATTGCCCCCAAATGTGCGCACTTCGGTGTGTCATGTAATTTCTTTGTGGCAAGGGAATGTGTGTATTGGACGACGGTGAAAAAATGAAGAGGACTGTGAGAAATGTGCTGATCGGCGCGGTTGCCGCAATGGTCCTTCTCGTGGGCTATGCCGCCGTTAAGGCCGGATTCTGGCGTAAATCCGTTGTCGTTCCCCATGTGGTGGGTGTTGTCTCGCCACCTGTTGAAAAGCGGCTTCCTGTGCCGGTGGTGGACCTTCCAAAACAACAGCCCCCCGCCCGCCGAGTCATAAACCCTCCAGTCTCCTCCCCAGTGCGGATGCCTCCGCCTTTAACGAAGGCGCCGGCAATTGCCGCCGATAAGCAGGTAGTCAATGCCGTTAAACCTGCGGAGGAATTTGTCGAGACGGATATCAAATCGGTGGCCGTGTTGGTCTATGGTGCCGGGAATGTCCCGGAAGTCCCGCTCCGTGATGCCGACCGAGTATGCTTGGCGAATTTCCTTAAGACCTGTGGAATCCCTGCGGGATCCGACCCGGGGCGTTTCTATGCCCTGAAAAATGATGTGATGGATCGCTTGTGGAATGGGGGAGCCGCCAAAGGAGATGTTTTGTCATTATTGGCAGCTTTATATCAGAATCGACAGCAGGACGATGTTGTTAGGGATTACGCAGTCCAGCATCTGGGGCAGTGGTATCAGGAGGCACCGGACAAGATGGCGGTGGAAAAAATATTGCGGGCGGCTTTGACCGAAACCCAGAACAGTATTGCCGGCTCGGCGTTGTTGGCCCTAAGCCGGTTGTCGGAAACCCATCCTGAACTGGACCGCTCTGGTATTGCGAATACGGCACTGAAATATGCGTCAAGTGATGAGGTGGGAAATTTGACGCGTCTTACGGCCCTTCAAGTATGCAGTGAAATGGGTATTGAAGCAGTAGTCCCGGCCGCTGAACGTTTGGCACAACCAGGGGTGGAAATGCCGATCAGAATTTCGGCGATAGCAGTATTGGGTCATCTGGGCGGAGTTGCAGCCGTTTCACAATTGGAGAAATTGACATTGGATTCGGACCCGTGGGTGGTAAAGGCTGCGCAGTCTGCATTAAAGTGCCGAGTTAGTTCGGAGAGGACAAGTTTATGAAGCGACTAGGGCTGTTGTTTTTGATTGTTCTGGGAAGTGTGGGTAGGGTGTGGGCAGTTAATCCCGCAGTGACTACTGCTCCGCCGTCAGTGACACCCCCCAATGGTCCACCTGGCACGACGCAAGGCCCTGGCGGGGGCTATTATGATACAGAGACGCAGGTTTTTCATGAAAACCTGGCGGTGGTGGGAGCTCCCTTCGGGTTGCATTATAGCAGTCGGCGCCAGCCGGGGTATGGGCCGGGCCAGTCGGTTTGTGTGAATGCGGTTGGGGAAGGCAACACGATGACGTCAGTGTCCGTAGCGCTGATTCCGGAGATTATTGGTGTGCCGTCTGATCAGACGGTTTTGCCAGTGGGGCTGGCGATGGTGGAGCGTGCGCCCCAGAGCCATAGCCTGTCCTATGTCATCCGGTCGAAGGCTAGCCTCATGTGGCCGAAGTCGGTGACAGCGGTGATCCAATATTACTGGGAAATAGCTGGCGGCACAATGGAGTCATTTCTGCCGGGTTTGTCTGGG
>Ga0073936_10010570_pt1 | contig 11302 bp, 4 predicted proteins | sample AliMusrvi5mmetaG_FD_87041 | JGI IMG/M metagenome (GOLD analysis project Ga0073936, IMG submission 87041) | Freshwater lake bacterial and archeal communities from Alinen Mustajarvi, Finland, to study Microbial Dark Matter (Phase II) - Alinen... | ecosystem: Environmental > Aquatic > Freshwater >... | reverse complement strand
GGCTCATACCCTTACTCTTCGACGGTGGACGCAAATCTCCTTGGTATTTTTAGCCTGATCAGCGATATTTTACGAGAAAAGACCGATGCCAGACTTTATCCGCGGGCTGCTAGCCCAGGACGCAGTCCTGGATTGAGATGCCTGCGTATTCCCTTTCAGTCCCGGAGGGACGACTGAATCCTGCTTCATAAATCCGCAATCCTGCATCCTGCTATCCTGCTATCCTGTATCTTGTATCCTGCTTCCTGAATCCTGCATCGCCCATCTCATTCCACGCCTGCTTTCCCGCTATATTCCACCACGACTACCGTCCACAGGCGGACTTCCGGGATGGTGAGAGTTAGCGCGGGACCGTTCTGGTGCAGCGGGAGCGATTCCTGGCGCATGACGGGTTGCGCGGTGAGGGTATACGCGCCATCGACTTTCGCGCCTTCCGGCAGCGTGATGGTCAACGGTAGGTTGCGCATCGGGGGGCGCACGCTCATCGCCGGGTCGTGCGCGTCATCGCGCGCGGGCGGATTGATCAGGTGCACTACCAGCCGATGCCGTCCGTCGGGTAAATCCAGCTTGCGCGCGAGCGTTTGCCAGGCCATCAACTCGGTATTGGCCGGCACGGCGATCACCGCGGGATTCTTCAGCGGGCGCATGCTATTGTTCCAAATGAACTCCGCATAGCGCAAGGCAAATAGATTATATTGCCCGATCGAGCGCTCCAGCGAAGAATAAAAGGGATGCCCGCCGGCGGCAAGCAGCAAGATATTCTGGTAGACCGCGTCCAATTTCGTCGCGTAGACCCCGCCGGCCTGCAATTGTACCCCACTCGGTGCATCATAACAGATGCCCAGATGCCCGTTGTGCGCCCAGACGATGTCACGATAATACAGCGCCTCCTTCAAGTAAGCGGCAAAGCTCCCGCGACCGCGAGAGATGTTGCGCAACTCCTCGTTCATCAGCAGGCCGCCGTTCCCGAGCATCACGTCGAGATGCGCCGGGGGTACCTTCTCCGAGACTTCGGTGTTGAACCCCCATTGATAGTCGGGCTCTTCCTTCGCCACCATCGCTCGCACGCGCTTCGTCGCCGAGATCACCCACGGGTCGATGTCGGTATAGACATCGTAGCGGGTGGCGTCCCAACCGATCTGCCGGTGACTGGCGACGAACTGTTCGGCGTGCCGCTTCAGAAAGCCCGCGTCATTGCCCGACGAGATGCCGGCGGAGGGCCAGACGGCCATCGGCGGAATCTGCTCGCGCTCCATCATCGGCCAGTTCTCCAGCCAATCGGCGTAGAACTCCGCATCGGTGAACCAGTCCGGGTGCAGGCGCATTTGCTCGAATACCGGCGGTCCACTGCCGCCCCAGGTAAGCGAATAGACTGCCGCGCGCATCCCGTATTTATGCGCGCAATCCAGGTAGTTTTTCGTACCGGAAGTCGAGTTCTTATAGCAGAGATGCCCACCGTAATACAGTTCTTTATCCGGCACGAACCCGAGGAAATCATCCGGCGCCCAGAAGCCGCTTTCCAGCGCGGTGAAGCCGGCTGTGCGCAACTCGTCGATAGTGCGTTCCGCGACGTCCCGGTCTTGAAATCGGTAGGTGTAGTTGGTGCCGGCGACCACCGCGACTTCCCACATATTTTTCGCGATGGCAAATACGGCGCTTTTACTGTTGGCGTGCGCCTCCCCCACCTGCACCGTGGCGCGAATCTCCGCTCCCCAATACCGGTTACCAATAGTGAATGGGCCGCTCCAGGTGCGCTCGCCGTGCGCCGGCACGTCCAGTAGTTGCGCGGCCACCTCCGCCCGTTCCTGCAGTCCGGACAACAGTTCGACATGGAGTTGCGCGCGCTGCGGGGTATCGGCAAGGTTCTTCAGCGTGACCGAGGCCGTCCCTTGCTCGCCGGGCTTATAGACGATCTTATCTACCGCGACGGTGGCATCCAACGGCCCGAGTGATTCGAGATACAGCGGCAGCGCGGCCAGGTGGTATTTGACTTTGGCGAGATCCGCAAGGCCGATGGTGGCATCCTCCCCCATCTCCGGCAGATTGTCATCCGCGACGGCTTCGCCTTGTTCCGGGTCGGCGGGCAGATCACCGGTGTTCGTCCGATTGATTTTCGCGCGATGTCCTTCAATCGCCCAGCTTACCGAGATCGGCGTCGCATTCGTGCCGGCGGCGGCAAACTCCAGCGGGAAATCGACGAATTCATCCGCGCTGGGGAAGTAGATCATGCGCAGAGTGCGCGTGGAGGCGCCGGCGCGGATGGTGATGCTGATCTCGCTCACCCGCAGATCACCCAACGGCGCCATCGCCAGCGGGCAGTGCAGCCGATACATTCCGCGCGGAAGCCCAACCTGACTGCTGCCTTTGACCAGGGTACCGCTGGTGCCGGTGCCGAGGTCGGCTACGTAGCAGCGTCCGGCGGCGAGGGCCTGGGTTAATCGTGCCGTCGCGGTCGCCGCATCCGGAAGCGTCGGGATATTCGGCGCCGACCAGCATGGTAATCCGAACACCAGCAGCAGCACGATCCCGATCAGCCGGTGCCATCCTGCCAGACCGCTTAGGGTGTCGGACTGGTCAGACCTGTCAGCCCTATCGGATAGGCCCAACATCCCATTGAATGAGCGGTTGGCAAATGATATGTTTGTCTTTTCCGGTGTGGTTGTCATGGTGCTCACCGACTTTTCCAGGACTCGGCCAGTTCGACCAGCGTGGGCTGTTTGCTGGTTGCCAGCGCCGCCAGCGCTTCCGGCGGCGGAGCGAAACCGTCCCGGCGGAAGGAACGTCCGAACGCAGCCATCGCCAGCGGGATCGCGCGGGTATCCTCTTCACTCGCCAACCGTTGTGCCAGCGCTTTCAAGGTGGAAGCCGGCGCCGTGGCCAACTGCGGCAACAGCATGGCATCGTGCGCGACCAACCGCGGGAAGGTCTTCTCGACCACCGCAATCTCGTGCGCCACGGTCGGATATTTCCGCAGGTACCAGGGGGTATCGACGATGCTCATCGCGTGAATCAAGATGGCGTGATGTTCCAGCAGCAAGCAGGCCGCGACCGGCGCGGACGGCACATGGCCGCAACGCAGCAGCGCCAGCGTGGTCGCCAGGTACATCTCATCGTCCTGGGTGAGCGCACTGGGGAACTTCTTCACATCACTGCGTCGCGCCGCCGCCTTGCGTTGGAAAGGAGTCAACTCCGGGATCGCCGCCGCGTCACCCAGGTTGCCCAGGCCTTCGATTGCCCCAAGGCGAATAACATAACTGCGATAGGCCGGATCGACGACATCTTTGCCGCCCAATCCTTCCGCGCCGTCATCGCCTTCGACGGCGCCGCTCTGCAACGCCGCAAGCAAGGTGGCCGCGGCCGTCGGGGCTTTGCACTGTCCCAGCAGGCGCAGTCCCAGCGACGTTTTATGCGGCATTCCGCTGGCCATCAGTTGGGTCGCCAGTGGGGTGAAAGAGGCATCGATGAACGGATAGACGGTAAAGGCGACTTGTTCGATATATTCGAGCGACGGGTCATCATCCAGCGCATTGATGCCGTCGAGCGTCAGTTTCGCGGTGGCGGCATCGTTGCATAGCGACCGCACCCGCGCCAACGCAGGTTGTAACGCGGCGAACTTTTTCATGCCTTTGCCGGTTAATGTCTTCACCAGTTGCTCGCGTCCCGCCGGACTGATCCCACCGGGCGCGGTGCGGCTGGACTCGCAAAGCCAGCGCATGGTAGTCGCCAGCACCGATGACCAGCCCGGCCAGTTCCAAAACGGCAGTTCACCGGCGTTCGGAGCGCCCATCACGCTGCCAAGAAAGACCGCCACCCGCCCTTTGCCGTAGGTGCCGGTCACCAGCATCGGCTTGCCGTCGGCGGTCAACAGCACTTTCGCGTCCGGTTTCACGATCAGCGGGTGATACCAGTAGACCCGCGGTTTGGCCTCCCAGTTCACCGCGCCATAATTGGGCGCGTCTTTGGTGGGCGCCAGCGGCAGCCCGTTCGGCGCATTCATCATCATCCCGAACGACCAGGTATCCGGCGGAAACTTCTCCGGGTAACTGACCGGTGAAATCTCTTCGAAGGCGGTGTTATGGAAGGAGGATTCGAACGCGTAAAAGCCGCCTAACAGCAGGAGGGATCCTCCGCGCTCGACATAATTCTTCAGTCTGGCGCGCAGCTTGGGACTGAACGCTCCGGCGTTGATATTGCCCACCACCACCAGGTGCTGGCCCATCAACTCCTCGTCACTCTCGGGGAAATAGCGCATGCCCACACAACCGGACTGCCCGCTGTGTCCCTGCCAGCTATCGGTAATCAATGCGCCGCCCAAGTGAGCCAGCGCGCGCTCGACGCCGTATTGCTGGTACCACAACCCGTGCGCGGTCAGCACCCGCAACGGTTGCTGGGGAGGAAACGCCCACTCCGCCGGCGCGTGGATTCCCGCTTTCGCCGCCGCGTCGTCATCCGGCCCGGCGCTGACGACCCCGGAAAGCGCGAAGAGCGCCAGCCAGCAGCATATCGCCACGATTACTCGCATCAAACCGCCACCTCCCGGTATTCATGCGCATGAACCATATCCAAACCTTACCGCTGAACGGCGGGAATGTCAATAGGGCGCGGCGGGTGGGAGTGGAGTGTGGGAGTGGAGTATGGGGTTATGGGAGTAGAGGAGTAGAGGAGTAGAGGAGTGTCGATGCAAACGTTCAGTCCCGGAGACGATTGAGCCTCGCCCAGGACTTCAGTCCCTGGGCGAGCAGTTGACTGCACTCCCATACTCCCATACTCCCATACTCTCACACTCCCACACTCCCACCCTCCCCCTAGCAGGGGCTAGGCGGAACACCGAGAAAGTGATAAGATACACCACCGGAATGTGCTTATTATACCGAGATGCGTCTCCCTGTGCCACGACCGTTCGATTGCCGGATACCCAAGGATTAGTGTATAATCGCGGAGTGGTAATCCCCCGGCACACCGCTTGTCACGAGGTAGCAATGTGAAAGTCGCCATGATGAAGATACGACGCTGTCTGAACGCGGGTATTCTGCTGGGTTGGCTACTCGCCGACCTCTGGATGCCGGTCCATGCCCAGGTTCCCACGTCCACTTACCGACTCGGCCCCGAAGATGTCATCGCCGTCAACGTGCAGCGACATCCGGATTACTCCGGCGATTTTCCCGTCGCTCCCGATGGCACGGTCGATGTCCCCGGCGCCGGCAAGGTGCGCGTGGCGGGAAAAACCCTGACCGAAATCACCGCGCAGATCACCGCCACGCTGAACAAGCGCCTACGCGATCCGGAAGTCACCGTCACCCTGCATTCACCGCGCGCGCAGCAAGTTTTTGTGTTGGGCGCAGTGACGCGACCAGGCGCATTCGACTTGAAAGAGACGCGTCATCTGAACGAGGCGCTGGCGGCGGCCGGTGGTCCGGCATCCGCTACCAGTAATCCGGCATCCTCTACCACTGACACGCTCGCGCCTGACCCGCACGATTGCACGGTAACGTTGATGCACGCGGATGGCAAGCAAACGCTCTACAAATTATCGGATTTGATGTCCGCGCAGGCGGGCGCCAATGTCGAGTTGGTCGCCGGTGACATTGTCATCGTCGAAGTGCTGAAAACTCTGCCGGTCTTCGTCGTGGGGGCCGTCAAAGCGCCGGGATCCTGTCAGTTGCGCCCCGGCCAGGGGGTCGTCGAAGCGCTGGCGCTGGCCGGTGGCTTGCTGTTCTCCCCGGAAGATGTCACGGTCACCTTGCGACACGGACATGAAAGCCGCCTGGTGAATCCGCGTGCTACCGAACCGCAACCGCTGCAGCGTGGCGACGTGTTGACGGTCGAACCGTTGCGCGCGGTGCATATCACCGTCGCCGGACAGGTCACACGTCCGGGCGTGTATGATTTGAAAGCCGGCGAAGGCGTGATGACCGCGCTCGCACTGGCGGGCGGCCCGGTGCCCACCGCTTCGTTGCGTCATGTCATCGTGGCCCATGCCGCCGGACGGCGGGATGAGTTAGATCTCACCCCGGCGTTGCGCATGGGAACGACGGAGCCAAAGCTGCCGTTGGAATCCGGGGATCTGGTGTTGGTGCCGCAAAACACGCGTGCCGTCGCGGTACTCGGCTATGTCGGCCAGCCCGGTTACTATCCCCTCTCGGAAGAGAAAGCATGGACCTTGAGCGAGGTATTGGGATTGGCCAACGGGATGACCCAAAAAACCTCCGGTCTCTCGCACGTCGCCCTCTTACGCACTGAAGCAGATGGCAAACAAACACGAAAAATCGTCAATCTCGAGAAGTTCTTCAAAAATGGCGATGCGCAGGGTAATCCGCTGGTCTTTCCCGGTGACGTGGTCTACGTGCCGAAATCCAATACCCCGGATTGGGGATTGATCTTCCAGGCCGTCACTTCATTCGCCTATTTCAAGAGCTACGCCTACTAGCAGCTTGTTGAAGAACTCCGGTGGTCAGATCGCTGAGAGATTCTTTCGTCGGTGTGTGTCGCAATTGTGAGACGTATCTGGCGTTATACGGTGAGCAATTGCGACACGCACCGGCGGAAGAAGATCCAGCGAGATGCGCCGCCGGAGTTCTGCAACAAGCTGCTAAACTGATTCCCGGTGAGATGTAATCATCTCGACGGCGGGATGTCATATTAGCGACTGCCTTCAAAGTCTCACCGGCAGGTGCGGACTTTGAACGCCGTTTCGTAGAGGAAGTATCGATCATGGCCATGCCAGAGCAGCAAAGTGCGCAGGTAGGTGTCCCGATGACCGGCCTGCTCCTGTCCGATCACACGGAACCGAGTGTCGTCGATATCGGTGAAATTCTCCTGATCCTCGTTCGCCGTCGCTGGTTGATGCTCATTGGGCTGCTGTCGGTATTGGCGCTGGGAGCACTGTTTACCTTGCTCCAGCGCCCCATGTATGAATCGACCTGCAATCTGCTCGTTGCCACCAATGCGGCGCAAAACCCCAACGCCAATCTTCCCCTGGTTTCCGACTTACTCGCGTTGACGCAGGCCCAGTCGGTCGATACGCAGGTCGCGATTCTGTCGAATCCCGATATGCTGGAAGAAGCCTTCGAATCGATGCCATATGATGCTCGGATGGACGGTTTCGGCACCGAACACTACACGATGGGCAGCACCAATAAACGCGTGACCGTCACGGCGATGAAAAATACCGATATCGTCTCGATCACCGTGCGCGCCCGCCGCCCGCAATGCGCCAAACTTTACGCCAACGCGATCGGCGATATTTATCTGCGCCAGGATATCGAACAGAATCGCAAAGCGACCCAGCAAGCGCGCATCTTTGTCGAAGCGCAACTGAAGCAGGTGAAGCAGAAATTTGAAACCGCCAATATCAACCTGGCGAAATTCAAAGAGCGCACGGGACTGGTAGCGCCCGATGGCCAGATCACCCAGTTCGCCAGCAATTTGGCGGAAGTCAAATCCGATATCGAAAAGACCCGCGCGCAAATCAAGGCCGGGGAACAAGCCGTTGCCACCTACCAGCATGAGTTAGGCCAACTACAAGCGACCGTGCTGGCCGACACGACGGTGGCCAACAACCCGCGCGTCAGCACCTCGCTGGCCCGTATCGACGAACTCTACAGCCAGCGCGCGACGCTGATGCAGGATTACCAGCCGGGATCACCGGAGATCAAATCGCTCGACGCGCGCATCGCCGACGAGAAAACCTACCTCAAACAATTGACCACCACCATCGTCACCCAGGAAGTCCACGCCCGCCACCCCGTGCGCGATGAATTGCTGAAGAATTACGCAACCGGGTTGGCGGATATCGCGGCCGGCAAATCGCATTTGCAGTCGTTAGAGGAAAGTTACCTGTCGCATACCGCGGAATTGAAGACGATGCCATCCAATGAACGGCAACTGGCCGAGATGATGGTGGAAGCCGATATTCAAAAGAAGATGGTCGATCTGCTGGCGCAGCAGTATTTGACGCTGCTCATCAGCGAACAAGCCACCCTGTCCAATATCCGCGTGGTGACCAAAGCACGCGAAGCGAAATTCCCGGTTTCGCCGAATAAAATGATCAACGCGGTGCTCTTCTTTCTGGTCGGGATTATCATCAGTATCACGCTGGCGGTGATCGCGGAGCGCCTGGACGAGTTGATTCAGGATCAGGAGGCGGCGGAGAAATTATCCGGACTGACCACCATGGGCACGATCCTCACCATGCCGGACGATGAAGCCAAAATCATCGGCGTGGACGATCAGCGCTCGCTGCTGGTCGATCACTTCCGTGTCTTGCGCAACAATATCTCCTTCTCATCGCTCCAGCACAAGATTCGCCTGGTCGCGGTGACCAGCACCGGGCCCAGCGAAGGCAAATCGACCTGCTGTACCAACCTCGGCATCGTGATGGCGCTGGATGGCAAACGGGTGCTCATCGTCGATTGCGACTTGCACCGTCCCTCCATTCACACCCTGCTGAAAGCCCCGCGCGGGATCGGCCTGACCAATGTGGTGATGAATACCAGCACGCTGGATGAAGCGATCGTCATCACCGATTATCCCGGCTTGTCGTTCCTGCCGGCCGGCATCCTGCCGCCCAATCCCTCCGAGGTGCTCAACGCCACCCCGACCCGGGAACTGTTTCAGCAGTTGGCCGAAATGTATGACATCGTCATTCTGGACTGCCCGCCCTGCCTCAAGCTGAGCGATGTGCAAATCATCTCCACCATTGTCGACGGCATGCTGATGCTCGTTGCCGTGAAGCAAACCTTCAAACGCGGCCTGCAGCACGCCTGCTTCGCGCTCAGCCAGGTTTCCGCACCGCTCATCGGTTTGGTCGTCAATCGCCTCGATCTTCGCCAACAGCGCTACGGCTACTACGGCTACTATTACTATGGCAAATACGATAACTACGGCGCCGGCGCCCCGACCAAAGGCAAGCGGAATCAGCATAAGGATAAGAATTAAGGGTGTTTGGCAGGGTGTAAGCGCAGCGAGCCCCGCTACCCGCTGGTGGTTTCGATACGGCCATCCTGGCCTACTCAACCACCAGTGGGTAGCGGGGCTCGCTGCGCTCACACCCTCATAAGAAACCCATTCCCCACCCCGGCATAAATGCCGGGGTGGTAAGGCTGATGCAAGGTTTCTTACCACCCAATCCCGGCTCCGCCGGGTCTCGGACCTCCAAACACCCTTGCTCACATCCTGCCAAACAGCGCTCACCACCTGCCAACCACTATCAGCTCTGAATCGGCACCCAGGTCACCATGCCACCGGGCGCGCGATTATCCCAGGCGTAATAGGGAATGGCGCGCACGGGGATAGACTGATAGCGCGCGGCGGAATACGGTTGATAGAGCGTGTCTCCCCATCCTTCCTCCGGCGACAGCAGGCCTTCTCCCTCGATGACTACCACGCCACCGAGCAGTTCGGGATCCCAACGCGGGACCAATGGCGCGCCATCGCGCAACAGCAGGCGCAAGACCGGCGCGGTATGATCGACATCCTCCAGGCAATAGACCAGCGGTCCACGCTGCAGCGCCACTCGTCCCAGGTTCGCCGTCACGCCCGGATGCGCGGCCACAATCTCCACCGGCATTTCCAGCATGAGCGTGATCACGTCGCCCGGTTGCCAGCTGCGCGCAATAGCGGCATAGCCACGCGCGTAAGCTGCTTCGACGGGCTGGCCGTTGACGGCGAGGGTATGCCGGCGACACCAGCCGGGAATGCGCAGGCGGAGCGTGAACGCCGACGGCGCGGTCAATTGCAGGGTAATGGCGACGTGCCCGTCCCAGGGATAGCGCGTAGTCTGTGCAATCGTCGCCGCGCTGCCGTCCGGCAAAGTCGTTTCGAGCGCCCCCTGTATATACAGATGCAGCGCCACGCTGTCCGCGCTGGTCGAGGCGATATACTGCCCCAGCGATGCCAGCAGGCGCGCGAGGTTGGGGGGACAGCAGGCACAGCCGAACCAGGCCTGCCGGTGATGGTGACCGTGGCTGGCCAGCGGATTCTCGTAAAAGAATGCGGCGCCATCCAGCGAGACGCCACTGAGGGCACCGTTATACAACGCCCGCTCCATCACGTCGGCATAGCGACCGTCGCATTCCAATTGCAACAGGCGATGGCTCCAGAAGACCAATCCGATGGCGGCGCACGTCTCCGCATAGGCGCTCTCGTTCGGCAGATCATAGTCCTGCGTGAAACCTTCATTATGCCGCGAGGGACCGATGCCGCCGGTCAGATACAGCTTTTTCAAGCAAAGATCGTTCCACAGCCGTTCGCACGCCGCCCGCAACGCGGCATCGCCGTGCAATCCCGCCAGGTCGGCCATCGCGCTGTAGAGATACATCGCGCGCACGGCATGGCCTTCGACGACGGCCAGATCGCGCACCGGTCGATCGGCCTGGCAATAGGCGTAGCTTTTGGCCCAGTAGCCGGCGGGCTCTTCGCCGCGCGCCACCGCTTCGACATCGAAATAATACGGTTGCCGTCCGCGCTCATCCACAAAATAGCCGGCCTGGGCCAGGTATTTCGGCTCCCCGGTCGCCTGCGCCAGCTTCACCAGCGCCAGTTCGAGCTCTTCATGCCCGCAATAACCGCGCTTTTGCCCCGACGCCGTGCCGAATACCGTGCCGATGTAATCGGCATAGCGGCACATCGCGTCCAGCAGCGTGCGCTTCCCGGTCGCCTGATAATGCGCCACTCCCGCCTCGATGAGATGACCAGCGCAATACAGCTCATGGCAATCGCGCAGGTTGCTCCACCGCTTCTCCGGCTCGACCACGGTGTAGTGCACGTTCAGATAACCATCCGGTTGCTGGGCGGAGACGATCAGTGCGATCACCTCGTCGAGTTGCGCCTCCAGCGCCGGATCGGCGTGGGTGATCAGGCTATAGGCGGCGGCTTCCACCCATTTCGCCACGTCCGAATCCCAGAAGATGTGCGGTTCTTCGCCCTTCCCCGGTTGCCAATCCAACCGAAAGGCCTCGATGCGCCCGGTATCCAGACACTGGCGATATTCGATCGGCAGCGTCACCTCCCGGTTCGTCCGCTGTCGCGGTCCCCAGAAAACATCGTCGATCCGCACCCGGTTGAACGACACCGGCATCAACGGAAGAGAGTTCATCGTCAAATCAGTCATTATGGCAACCTCGCTGTCTAGCATAACAAATTCCCAGGAGACAGACCAGACCGGTCGGACTAAAAGATCTGGGCCGCCGGCATCCTGCCCAATGCAATTAAAATAAGCTTCCTTCACCGGGGAGAGTGAAGTATACCATACGTTGTTCATATGAGTGCCACCCTCCGCGTCGTTTGGGTCTGCCGCCACGCG
>Ga0073936_10010569_pt1 | contig 11303 bp, 12 predicted proteins | sample AliMusrvi5mmetaG_FD_87041 | JGI IMG/M metagenome (GOLD analysis project Ga0073936, IMG submission 87041) | Freshwater lake bacterial and archeal communities from Alinen Mustajarvi, Finland, to study Microbial Dark Matter (Phase II) - Alinen... | ecosystem: Environmental > Aquatic > Freshwater >... | reverse complement strand
GATTCACTGGGTATAATCCTTAAAATCGGACACCGGGGCATCGAAATCAACACCGATGATTACCCGCCCCTGATCACATCCAAACCGGGCCCGGTGATCCACGTGGGACACCGGCCGCAATTCCGCCACCGGCTGGCCACGCTTGGTAATAAAAAACGATTGTCCCTGCCGGACTTTCTCCAGCAATTCTGACAGATGCGTCTTCGCATGAAACGCCCCGATTTCATTAGCTTTCATATCAACTAGTCTAATAAACTAGTTTGATAAGTCAAGCCTTAGAATCATTAAGTTACGACACTTGAATGGGTGTCGGACTTCGTCGCTGTCCGAACCGTTATCGGACGAACCTCACGACGCCCAATCGGCGCAGAGGAGTTCGGCCTGCTGGAGCACCGTCAAGGTCGCCTTCTCCTGCTTGTCGGGTGGATACCCGTACTTGCGGAGAATGCGCTTCACCATCACCCGAATCTTCGCGCGCACGACCTCGCGCTCGGTCCAGTCAATCGTCACACTGTTGCGGACCGTCTCGACCAGCTCCCGGGCAATGGTCGTCAGCGTCGGCTCGCCCAACACTTTCACGGCGCTATCGTTGACTTCCAGCGCATCGTAAAAGGCCAGTTCATCGTCCGATAGCTTCAAATCTTCCCCCCGCTTGCTGGCTTCGCGCATCTGCTTCGCCACCTGGATCAACTCCTCGATGACCGCCGCCGCCTCAATCGCCCGGTTCTGGTACTTGCGGATCGACGACTCCAGCATCTCCGCAAACGACCGCGATTGAATCAGGAATTTCTTTTGCCGGAGCTTGAGCTCGTTATTCAACAACTTCCGCAGCGTCTCCACCGCCAAGTTCTTCAATGGCATGTTGCGGACCTCCGCCAGAAACTCGTCCGACAGAATGCTCAGGTCCGGCTTCTTCAATCCCGCCGATTCAAAAATGTCGATCACCTTATCCGACGCCACCGCCCGCGAGATGATCTGGCGGATCGCAGCATCGATCTGCTCGGGCGACTTCTGCTGCGCGCCGGTACTCTTCGCCAGCGCGGCGCGAACGGCTTGGAAGAACCCCACATCATCCCGGATCTCGAGGGCCTTACCCGGCCACCTTCTTCGTCACCGTCCCGGCCCCGTCATCCTCGAACACGACAAAGTACCGGACCAGATCAAGAAACCGCCGCTTATCGAACACCCCGCGCAACAGCACCTCCAACTGCGTCATGGCCGAGGAGGCCACGGCATCACCTTCGATCGTGCGCCACGGCATGAACCGCTCCGAGTCCGCGCTGATCGTCCCGATCCGCGCCTCCAACCCGTCCGAGATAATCGCAACCGCGTTGTATGTGAACAACGACGGAATCTGTTCCTTGTAGGTCTGGATTTGTTTGAAAGCGTCCCAGATGGTGGCGTTCTCATCGGCAGCATTCTTCAACTCTATCACCGCCAGCGGCAGCCCGTTCACAAAGATCACAAGATCGGGACGACGGTTCCAATGCTGGCTTGCCACGGCGGAGCCAGGCGAAGACGGGCCTTCGATCACCGTGAACTGATTCACCACCAGCCAATCATTCGCATCGGGCTTATTCCAGTCCACGAACCACGCTTGATCATGAACCGTGCGCCCATCGCGCTGGTACGCCACCGGCACCCCATCCACAAGCATCTTGTGAAACGCCCGGTTGTTCACGATGAGCGACGGATGATGCGTTGTCGTGACCTTGCGGAAGGCATCGTCGAGTGCCTCGGTCGGTATGTTCGGGTTCAGCGCCGCCAGCGCATTATGCAACCGCTCCGCCAGAACCGTCTCGCCGAAGCCGGTCCGCTCTGCGTGAAGTTCACCCGGTGCAATCTCAGGGCCGTGCTTGGCCGCAAAGCCAAGCTCGCCGAACCATTGCAGCGCGGCATCTTCGACGGTGGATTCAGCAAAGTGACTACTCATCGAATGGGCTCCGTGCCCTCGTTCAGCACATCCAGGTAACGCGGGTAACTGTAGAGACGATTCCGCTTCTGTCCGGTCAGTTCCTTCACCAAGCCGATCTTCATCAATGCCCGCAGCGATTTGCCGACCGTGTTCGGAACCAGCCCGGTGGCCTTGCCGGCAACCGTGGCTGAAATAACCGGCCGGCGGAGCAGCGCCTCATGGACCCGTAACGCCGACCCAGCCACCCGGCCCAGGTCTTGAATCTTGCGTCGGTCCTCGCTGGCCAGTGCCGTCAAACGCTGTGCGGTTTGGACGGCTTGTGCCGCTGTGGTCCGCACGGCCTCGGCGAAAAAGGCCAGCCACGCCTCCCACTCGCCTTCCATTCGGACGCGCTGCAATAACTCGTAGTACTGCGCCCGATGCTGCTTGAAGTACAGGCTCAGATACAATAACGGCTCGCGGAGCACTTGCTCTTGGCAGAACAGCAACGCGACCAGCAAACGTCCCAACCGTCCATTCCCGTCCAGAAAGGGATGGATCGTCTCAAATTGCACATGGGCCAGCGCCGCCTTGATCAACAACGGGGTCCGATTGGGCTGATCGTTCAAGAACTTTTCCAGCGCGCCCATGCACTCCGCCACGCGCGCGGGCGGTGGGGGGACAAAGATCGCATTGCCGGGCCGCGTGCCGCCAATCCAATTCTGACTCGTGCGATACTCCCCCGGCTGCTTCTCGCTCCCGCGCCCTTTGGCCAGCAACACCCCGTGAATTTCCCGCAATAACCGATTGCATAACGGCCTGTCGCCGATCCGCAATTGTTGCAACCCGTATTCCATTGCCGCGACGTAGTTCGAGACTTCCCGCACATCCTCCACTGGCACCCCGGCCGCGCCTTCCGCCTCAAACAACAGCAGGTCCGATAACGACGACTGTGTCCCCTCGATCTGCGACGACAACACCGCTTCCTTGCGGATGTACATGTAGAGAAACAGCGATGTCTCCGGCAACAGGGCGCTGATACTGTCCAATCGCCCCAACTCCAACAGCGCCCGGTCCAGCACGTCGCGAAGCTCGTGGGAAATATCCAGTGGCGGTGAAGGCGGCAACGGCTGTGGCACAAACGCCCGCACCGTCTCGTCCACCGTCGAGATCGTCACCCGCTCGCCTGTATTCTCGCGTCGCATGGCTGGTCTATTGCACGGACTGCACTTGCCGAGCTCTATATTGCACGATATCGCCATATCGTGCAACAATATAGTCAAATTCGTGTGTGTGATGCAGTTTGTGCAAGTGCGGTCGGTGTAACTCCAGTAAGCGCAATATGGTTGGTTGAATCCACCGCGCCACACTTCAGTGCTTAAGAGTTCACCCGCACCGACCCGAAAGCAACTCCGGCAGCAGCACGGCCAGCGCATCGCGCAGCCGCTTTGCCAGCACCGTCTCGCCGACATGTCCCGCCGAAGTCGGACGGAGGAGGAAGCCGGTCCGCTCCGCCGCCAATTCACCGGGCGCGATGTGCGGACCGTTCTTTGAGGCAAAGCCAAGCTCGCCGAACCATTGTAGCGCAGCGTCTTCCACGGTGGATTCGGTAAGAGCCATGTGGATCAGGGTGCGGGAACCAATGCAGTAAACTCCTGAGAAAACCGTTCGGCCTCACTGCATTTTCCCCGCACATCAGGCCATGCAGCGCGAATACGGTTCTCGTTGGACCGGTACTTATCAATCAGCTTTTGTCCGCTCTGAATGAGTCCGTATTTTCGCAGTCGAACCTCACCATCCCAGCGACATTCGACGTTTGCTTTCTGGGCTGACTCATCAGCCGGGAAAAGGGCCACGAGCACCCAGGTCTCAATATTTTTGGAAGGCGTGCAGAGAACTGCACCGGGCGGCACTGAAGTCTCGCCCAACCATCCAAGCATTACGGCGCGCAGAGCATCCGTTGTCGCATGCGGAGGCGGACACGCTTTTTCGCACGGCAAGTCATTGCTCGGTGCATCAGTAATCTTGTAGTCCGAGTATTTCCGACGCGCGACGTCCGCATCCACTTGGATGATCACTATATCGTTAAGTGCAAAGATGGGGTTATTGCGCGCCGGGCCGCCTGCTTGTTCGACCACTTGACGGCACCATTTGTAAACGGCGCCCCACCCGCCTTCAGTTTTTGGCCTGAGGTTTTCATCAAGTTCTGGCCAAATATTGGTTGGTTCAAAGTCGCGCCCATTGAGCAGTGCACGCAGCGCAGCCCGCAATGCCACGTAGTCTGTCGGACCTTCCATAACGAAGGCTACCCGCACCGGCTTAGACATTCGGCACGCCTCCCAGATGGCCCATGACCCAAAGTCGCGAGAGCGTCCAGCCCTTGTCAGCCATCGCGATGAGTTTGTCAGTCACTTCGACTCGGCGAATCACGGTGCGACCCGCATCCGTCCGTGCGACTGTGAACAGCCTGACGCGGTCATCTTGCAGCGGTAATCCATCAAGAACTTGCGGGTTGTGAGTCGTAACGAGTATCTGTCTGAGTTCCGGCCCATTCAGAATCCATCCGCACAGATGCTTGAACAACGACTTCGCAAGGCGAGGATTCAAACCATGATCCGCGTTATCTACGGCATAGAAATGCGGGCTGGATTTATGTGCCGCGAGTACGGCTAGGAACAGAATATAAAGCGCGCCTTCACTCGCGTCGTAGCCGGAAAGCACATTCCGGCCCTCGCGCATGTAGCGATCAACGAAACGAATTACCCGTGGCGATGCGCCAGCAGCGGGAGAGATCGGCATTTCCACAGCCGCCGCGCTGCCGTATCTCTTCGCCCAATCAATTAAAGAAAGCGCTTCCTGACACACAAGTTTTGCGTGCGGATGCTTTCCCCGACTGAGGAGGAGTTCGTGAATGGCCTCGGGAAGTCGTCCGCCGTGCAAACCCACCGGTTGACTGGGCGCGGTTTCTGGATCTGTCCCACGCAGCACCGGAGTCGTCGGACTATAGATGACGAACTCCTGCATCTGTTCGATAAGGCGTCGCGCTGGGCTTCCTTCTTTGAGTTCGTCTGCCGTTAGGGCAGCCAGACCGCGTTCGGTATTCGGGTTATCCCGCATCCGCGGAGAACGGCTGGTAAGTTTCTGGCCGTCTTGGGTCAGCCACTCAGTCTTGAAGCGCCACGGACGTTTCGCGTCTAGCGGATTCAGCAGCGACACCTCATAACTTGATTTCTCGTTGTGGGCCGCAAAGTAAATGTGCTGGGGCAACCGCTCATTGAATGCGGACTTGTAGAGTTCCGGCACGCCGGGACGCACGCCGCGTTGCAGCAACACCTTGTCATCTACCTTTCCGTCCGCAGCCGCTGAGAGCACACCCACGGCTTCCAGCAGATTGCTCTTCCCGCTGCCGTTTGCTCCAACAAAGACATTGACCCGGCCGAGTTCAACCTCGACCTTCTCAAGCGACTTGAATGATTCGACTGTGAGTTTCTTGATCATTTGACCTCAACTTATACAAAACGATTTGTTTTCGCCACTGTTTCTGGTCTCGTGCTTACCCTTACCGCCCCCGACAGCAGCTTCGGCAGCAGCGCGTCCCGCAGCGCAGACAGAAAACTAAAATGGAATGTTGTCGTCATCAGCTTTAGCCACAGGAGCGGGCGGTGGTGGTTTCCCGAATTTGTCGTAAATGGCAGCACGCACTCTGTGCGCGTTGTAGACTTGATCGTTTTCAACGCACGCTCTTCGCAATGCCGCCTTTTCGTCTTCGGTGCAATCGTTGAGTTCCAGAATTGCGTCACACAGCTCCAAGGTAATCATAAAAGATGGTGAGTTACAAAACGCTGAAACTAGCCCGCGACGCATTTCACTATGGGTTTGTGGATTAGAAAGAAGCGCCTCCATAATACGAATGGCCAGAGCCTGTGGATTCTCCAGACTGCCTCTAACGGCTTGGACTTTTCCAGCGAAACCGTATGGGTCGACGGGCAGTCTTATCGGCAACACCAGTAATCCTCTTCCAAGCGCCCAACCCACTTCGTGATCGGTCCAGTTGGAACTATGGAAATCAGGAGTCAGCAGTGCCGCAAGTGCGTGCATCGAGCGCAGGGCAATCTCGATCTCCTTTTGCCATTCGAGACTTGGCTCGATATCGATGTGGGCGACGAAAGCGTCAACTCCTCTGAAACGGAGGGAACTCTTCAACTCAGCAACGCTGACTTGGTGCGCCGACACGTGACTCAGGAACAACCGGAAAAGTCCATTCGGCCATATGCGTTGCACTTCGACATCGGACGGCACAAAGCGCATGCTGGATGCCGCCGCTGCGGCTGAAAGCGGTGTGATAGTGACTTCGTCGAGATGATCATTTGGATATGTTCGGGCTAGATAAGCCAGCTTCGTCGCAATTTCCTTTTCGACCGCTTCCAGTCGCGGTTCAACGGATGCAAAAACGGGCACTGGCACGTCAAGTCGAAGCGCCCAAGTATAAGTGCCACCGTTCCAATTATCGTAGTTGATTTGTTCAATGGTCGCGTTGGCACTTTCCAACAATTCTACGATCTCTGATTTGCGTTGGTTTCGGAAAATCTCTGCGAGTGTTGTCACAACTTCTACAACAGACTTGGGAAATGCTGCGTCAGGCATAAGAACACCCCTTCACCCGTACCGCCCCCGACAGCAGCTTCGGCAGTAGCGCGTTTCGCAGAGCGGGCAGCGTTTTGGGATTCTGTTTAATCACGGTTTTGAATCATGCCTCAACCGGTGGCGCTGGTTCGCTCGGAGTCGGCGGCACGGTTGCTACAGACACAGTGGGCGCCCCATATAGTTTCACAAATGCAGCGCCGGCTGGTTCACGAACGATTTCCACCCTTCCGGCACCAAAATGGACTAACCTCTGTGCATAAACGCTTGGGTTCTCGTCAAAACTCGGACTGATTACCCTTAACCGGTGTTCCTTGGACTGGTTTAACCACTGTGAGATGTACTCGTTCACATGGTCGTCGCGAAATGAATACCCCACAACTGTCAGGAGCGTACTACGAGAAAGTTCCAGTTGGAATGCTCGGAGAAGGTCTAAAAAGGGTCCTTCGGCAGTCAGCTTGTTGCGCTGACCGAAGATCACCGCCGGCCTAAACCCCGCCTCCTGGATTTTCGCCGGTGGGACTTGGCGGATAACGCTATGGGGCATGGGTCGCTCATCTGAACGCTGATCGTCAATCCGTGCCCAATCGATCGAGCCGTGCAGCTTGAGCAATAGAACTCCGGTATCGGCGGGAACGAATGAGCCGGTGTTCGACCATTCTTCAATTCCCGTCTTGCATGCAACGCCCGACGATTGCGCTAGTAGTTCAATGCTATTGTCGTAGTTGAGCGTGGCAATTGTGAGTCGCTTCTGTGAACCCGCCAAAGTGATGAGAGGCTTCAAATGCTGCACTCGTTCAGGTCGATCAATCCAAACAACACTGGCCAAAGCACGGATCATCAGTTCAGCGGTTTCCGAGAAGATCTCACCCTCTCCCGGACGTTCCTTCATCTGTTCTATCGCGTCTCGAAATTCACGATCGAAATCAAATCCGCTATGAGGATGCGCGTGTTTGAGTTTATCCATCCAATCTTTTGTGATCTGCATCACATAATCACCGATCTTGCGTCCCACACTTGTGGATGACCAAGATGAGCTGCGACCTTTAACCATTGTTTCAACCTTCGCCTTGATCGTGCGCTCCAGTTCCTCGTCAATATGCCGGTCTCCAAAGGCGGGGAGGCTATGAGGCAGGGAGTTTAAAATCTCCTTGGTGACGCCCTCGTAGATCAATCTGTAAAGACGGTCGAAACGTGGTGTAGGCAACCGGGCACGGTCAAATTCCTGCACCATGGCATGCCACGATCCAACAAACGGGGCTGCTTCGAGTGTGTTGCGTTCAGCCAACAGCTGAACAGCATTGAAAAGCTCCTCGACATTTACGTTGGCTTGTAGTGGATCTTCGCCCTTGATTCCTTGCTGGAACAGGATTCCCCCAATCACGAAGGAAACAACATGTGCGTGAGGTTCAACACTTGCGTCCCCACGAAAAAGCTCGGCAATCCTGCTTGTCATTCCGTAAGTATCCGGCACACCGGCTTCCTTCGATGCGCCCGCTCCCAGAAGAAGCATTTCGCTCAATTCTTATTCTCCTTCACCCTTACCGCCCCCGACAGCAGCTTCGGCAGCAGCGCGTCCCGCAGCGCGGTCAGCGTTTGGGATTCGTGCAGATTGTTAAGGATGCGCTTCATCAATGGCGCAACCTTCTTCTCGAACTCGGTTACGATTTCGGGGTCTGGTGTGGGCACATCGACACCGGCAAGTGTGTCGCGGGTAATTGTGTCGAACACCGAGCCGTGGGCGTGTTGCTGAAGTTCTCCAACGACAGCTCGTGTCTGGAAATACGTGTAGTAGCCGGAGTCATCGGCTTTGCCGCGTAGCCCGTAGCACGACTGGTTCATCGCCATTGGCACTCCGACAAGAGCGACCTTGCCGACTGTGCCACGCGCCGAAATGATCGTTGTTCCAACCGGTAAAACCTGCGTGGAAGAGTTTTCGATACCGGCTTGCGTAATTTTCTTCTCCGTGTCGATCACGAACACGTCTGATTCAGACGGCGCGTCCACGACAGAGAACCACGGTATCTCGCCATTCCAGTAGTCCCCAACGGATGTCTTCGGAGTTCCACCGCCGAGAATCTCAATGGAATCAGCAAAAGGAACTTCTTTTCCGCCTTCCTGGATCATCTTTTGAAAGAGCGTATGGGCCAGCGCCTCCAGCGTCTCGTTCATCCGCCGATTCAACTCAATCTTGTCGTCCAGCGCCCCTAACACCCCCGCAATCGCTCGCTGCTCGATCGGGTCAGGAACACAAACCGGTATGCGGTATATGAAATTACGATTCAGCGATGGTTGGGCACTGCCGGAGTTGTAGCCACTAAAGTCAAGCGACTTGAGGAAATAGTAGGTGAAGCGCGGATCGTTGCCTTGGAAGTCAGTGACGTAGAGTCCCGTATTGTGCGGCCAGTAATCTTGCGGGCAATAGTGAGCCTTGCCGAACGAAGCGCCGCTACGCCCGATGACGACCCCCGGCCCTTTGGCGCGCGCAATGTCGTGATACCCATTCATCCCGGCAGCACCCATCACCGGAACGTGACCAAACCGACGAGTTTCGTCAGTCAGATCGTGGCCTCGTTGCAGGCGCACAAACTCGCCGAGTGTCGTCTGACACCATTGACTTGTTCTCACTGCCATTGCTGGTATAATCTTACTCATGCCATCGCTGCTAGAAACTAATCCGTATCTGAAAGACGTTGTCATGCGGCACCGGGTCATTGCGCAGACCGCCCGCCAGTCGTCCGTCTTCGAAGGCGCCCACGGGTTGAAGCTGCGAGTTCATTTGGCCGCTCCGGCCAAGCGACGGCTGATTGCCTCCGCGAAGAAATTGGTCAAGGCGACGTAATCCTGTCCGTACCCGCGCGTGACCGCCGCAAGATAGGCCGCTTGCTGCGCTTTCGCTCCTTTACCGGTAAAGCCGTAGTCCGGAATCGGCAACCCGGCCTGTAAGCTCATCAATTCCGCCAGCCAGCGGGCGAGCCGTCCGTTGCCTTCCCGGAACGGGTGAATCAACAGCAGTTCGGCGTGCACCTCGGCAATCCGCCGCGCCACGTCCTGCAATGGACCGGGGCGGCACGGCGTGTGGCGGGCGAGCAAGTCACGCTCGAATGTTGCCATGTTCTCCGCCACGCGAAACGCGGGAGGCCAACGGAATGAGCCTTTCTGGAGTTCAACGGTCCGGTACTGGCCCGCCCACGCATAAACCTTGCCCAGCCAGTCGCCGTGCATGCGGCAGACCAGCGCGGCCGTCCAGCGCGTCGCCGGGCTGACATTGACAAGGTAGCTCTCCTGCGCACGCACGAGGGCGTCGTACTCGATCTGGTCCATCTCTCGCTTACTCGTGATGCCCAGCCGATTGCACAGCACCTGCCGACCCGAGCCGGGCTGGAACTCGGCTTCCATTCCTTGCGGCGTGGTGTACCGGCTGATCTTCTTTTTTGCTGCCATACTAAAGCGCTTTCAAATTGGCACGGATCGCCCGTTCAAGCTTCGCCGATTCCGCGAACTGTTCCTCCAGCGTGCCGGTCAGGCGCTTCAACTTCTGCTCAAACGGCTCACCATCGTCTTCGATCTCTTCTGCGCCGACATACCGGCCGGGTGTGAGCACGTGGCCGTGCGACCGGATCTCATCGAGCGTGGCGCTTTTACAGAAACCGGCAATGTCTTGATAGAGCGTGCTCTCCCCAGCGCGCCGTTGTCGTTTCCCCTCGGACGGCTGTGGACAGCCATCCCTACCGGCGTCGCCCCGCCATACGTGATAGGTGCCAGCTATCTTGGCGAAATCTGCTTCGGTGAGTTCAGCATGAACGCGATCAATCATGGTGCCGAGTTTGCGGGCGTCGATAAAGAGGGTTTGGCCGCGCCGGTCGAGGAGGGACGGCGTGCCCGGCGGTCGCGCCCTACCACCTTTGTCGCGCGTCAAAAACCAGAGGCATACCGGAATCGGCGTTGAGTAGAAAAGTTGGCCGGGAAGCGCGACCATGCAGTCCACGAGATCGGCTTCGATGATGGCTTTGCGGATGTCGCCTTCGCCGCTGCTGTTGGAGGACATCGAGCCGTTGGCCAGAACGAAGCCCGCCATGCCGGTCGGGGCGAGATGGTGGATGAAGTGTTGCACCCAGGCGAAGTTGGCGTTGCCGACGGGCGGGGCGCCGTATTTCCATCTGGAATCTTCCCGGAGCCGGTCGCCGCCCCAGTCGCTCATATTAAAGGGCGGGTTGGCGAGAATGTAGTCGGCCTTGAGATCTTTGTGCAGGTCGCGATGAAAACTGTCGGCGTTCTCCTCGCCGAGATCGGCTTCGATGCCGCGGATGGCGAGGTTCATCTTCGCCAGCTTCCATGTGGTCGGGTTGCTCTCCTGACCGAAGACACTGATGTCGCCCTTTGCTTTCTGAAGCCCTGAGCCTGTCGAAGGGCCGCCGTTGCCATTGCCGCTCGTGTGTTCCGTCACGAACCGGACCGATTGCACGAACATGCCACCCGAACCGCAGCAGGGGTCGAACACCCGGCCTTTGTACGGGGCGAGCATTTCCACCAGCAGTTGGACGATGCAGCGGGGCGTGTAGAATTGCCCGCCTTTCTTCCCTTCCGCGCTCGCGAACTGGGCCAGAAAATATTCGTACACCCGCCCGAGGATGTCCTTCGACCGGCTTTCCTTGTCGCCGAGCCCGATCGTCGCAATCAAATCAATCACTTCGCCCAACTGCTGCTTGTTCAAGTCCGGCCGCGCGTAATTCTTCGGGAGCACGCCTTTGAGCGAGGCGTTGTCGCG
>Ga0073936_10010566_pt1 | contig 11307 bp, 12 predicted proteins | sample AliMusrvi5mmetaG_FD_87041 | JGI IMG/M metagenome (GOLD analysis project Ga0073936, IMG submission 87041) | Freshwater lake bacterial and archeal communities from Alinen Mustajarvi, Finland, to study Microbial Dark Matter (Phase II) - Alinen... | ecosystem: Environmental > Aquatic > Freshwater >... | reverse complement strand
CTCATGCCGGAGGCGCTGGCGCAGATCGCCGAGGCCTCCGGCATGCGCGCCGGGTTCGCGCTGGTGCTCAACCGCAACAGCGGCGAGTACGACGAGCGCGCCCGCCACGGGCGCGTCGACGAAGCCCTCGTGCGCAAGATGCGGGAGCTCGGCGTCGCCGGGGCGGCAAAGGCGGGCGTCCGCCGCTGCGAGGAGGTCACCGACCCCCAGGTCGGCCGCCTCCTGAAGGCCGCCGAGAAGGACGGCTTCCGCGGCTTCCTGCTCGCGCCGCTCGAGGCCAAGAACGAGGCCCTCGGCGTCATCTGCCTCCTCTACGGCAAGGACCACGTGGTGGCCGATTCGGCCGTGCCGACGCTCGCCGCGCTCAGCGGCCAGGTCGCGCTGGTCCTGCGCAACATCCAGTACAACGAGGAGCTGGCGCGCAAGAACGACGAGCTCACGCACCTCGATCAGCTCAAGAGCGACTTCATGGCCACCATGAGCCACGAGCTGCGCACGCCGCTCACCTCGATCATCGGCTACAGCGACATGCTGCTCAGCGGCATGACCGGCGAGCTCAACGAGAAGCAGTCGACCTTCGTCGACAGCATCCTCAAGGGCGGCGAGTCGCTGCTCAACCTCATCAACGACGTCCTCGACCTCACCAAGATCGAAGCCGGCCGCCTCGAGCTCAACCGCGAACCGGTGGACCTGCGCGCGGCCCTGCTCGGCGTGCTGCCGGTCGTCAAGCCGCGCGCGCAGGACAAGCGCATCCGCATCTCGACCTTCCTCCCCACCGACCTGCCGCCGGTCCTCGCGGACCCCGGCAAGCTCAACCAGGTGCTGCTCAACCTCATCACCAACGGCATCAAGTACACGCACGAGAACGGCAGCGTGAGCGTGGAGGCCCGCACCTCGAGCGACCTCGTGGAGATCTGGGTCAACGACACCGGCATCGGGATCGCCAAGGAGGACCAGCTGAAGGTCTTCCAGCGCTTCACGCAGATCGACTCCTCGGCCACACGCTCGCAGGGCGGCACCGGTTTGGGGCTCGCCATCGTCAAGGAGCTGGTGGAGATGCACGGCGGCTCGATCCGCGTGCAGAGCAAGCTCGGGAAAGGCTCCAGCTTCGTGTTCACCATGCCGATATCAAGCAAGCCGGCGGACCCGCTGGCTGCCGGCAAGATCAGCTGAGGAGGTACACACCGTGGCGAAGTCCATTCTCGTCGCCGACGACGATCCCGACATCCTGAGCATCGTCTCGATGTCGCTGGAGACCCAGGGCTACACCGTCTACAAAGCGGCCAACGGGCGCGAAGCCGTCGACCTCGTGCGGCAGCACCATCCAGACCTCGTGCTCATGGACATGATGATGCCGGTCGTGAGCGGCTACGAGGCCGTGACCGAGCTCAAGGCCGACGCTTCGACGCGTGACATCACCATCGTCGGTCTCTCCGCCAAGGCGATGGCGACCGACATGGAGCGCGCGACCGACGTCGGCATCGACGGCTACATCACCAAGCCGTTCCGTATCGCCCAGGTGCTCAGCGTCGTCGAGAACTACCTGCAGAAGTGACCCGATGAACGAACGACGCACCCACCTCCAACCGATGCTCTGCGTGGCCGAAGTGGACACGCGCCTGCAGTGCAGCACGTACTGCGCGGTGTGCGTGTACTACGTGCGCAACCGGCGCATCGGCGAGCGGCGCGACATCCCGCGGCGCACGTTCGATCGCCGCATCCTCGGCCGCCTCTAACGCCGGCGCGGAGCGCCGGCGACCCCACGGCGGCGGCATATCATGGAAGCCTGCCTTTTGCCGATACCGTCAATAGCCCCTGGCAAGATGAAAGGCGCCCCCGACGGAAAAGCCTGACGAGCAGAAGCGAGGCGGGAGCCTCGGCTACAAACGTGGAGTGAGCCTCGAGCTGAAGACCACGGCCGTCGTGGCGCTGGTCCTCGCCGCATTCTTCGTCGCCCTCACGCGCTGGCTCGACCCCAAGTCCCTCTGGCAGGTGGGCGCGGCCGTGATCGCCCTGTTCGCTTTGCTCGCGCTGGTCTTCGACATCCTCGTCTACCGCCCGCTGGCCTCCATGATCAAGCGCTCGCGCGCGCGCCTCGGCGGCAACTACGAACGCAGCGACCCCTACTACCGCGACGAGATGCGCGAGCTCGGCTACCTTGTCGGCACCCTCATCTCGGTGTTCACGGCGGCGGAGGACAAAGAGTGGGTCTCGCAGAGCATCAAGGAGGACCTGGAGCGCGTGCGCTCCCTCAACCGCCAGCTCATGGACGTCGGCGTCCTCGGCAAGGAGATGAACGCCGCCCTCCCGTATCAGGAGACGGTCGAGCGCGTGCTTTCACGCAGCAAGGCCTTCCTGCACGCCGACTTCGCCGCGCTCCTGCTGCTCGATCCCGATGCGCGCGCCTTCTCGCTCGAGGGCGCGCAGGGCGTGCTCTCTCCCACCATGTCGGCCGAGTGCTGCGCGTTCACGGCCGACTGCCCGGTGCGTCAGTCCATCGCCAGCGGGAAGCTCGTGCGCACGACTGATCACGCCTGCACGCTCTTCCCGCGGACGATGAGGGACCAGGTCGTCATCCCGGTCCAGGTGGAGAACGTCGGCGACATGGCGGTGATCGCCACCTCGACCAGCGGCGACTACTCGAACCTGCTCACCGACGACATCCTCGAGGCCCTGCAGAACCACGTGCAGAGCGCGCTCACCAACGCGCACAAGTACGACGCCATCCGCCGTCAGGTGGTCACCGACCACCTGACCCACCTCTACAACCGGCGCTACTTCATGAACCGCGCCGGGGAAGAGATCGAGCGCAGCCTGCGTCACCAGGCGCCGCTGAGCGTGCTGATGATCGACATCGACAATTTCAAAGCGTTCAACGACACCTACGGCCACGCCACCGGCGACCGCGTGCTGCAGACGGTCGCGCGCGCCATGAAGGATGCCCTGCGCAAGCCCGACATCTGCTCGCGGCACGGCGGCGAGGAGTTCGCCGTGCTGCTGCCGAGCACCCCGGGCGAAAACGCCTACTACGTGGCCGAGCGCGTGCGCCGCACCCTGAGCGGCACGCGCTACACGGGGCTGGGCCTGCCCGCGGAAGTGAACATCACGATCAGCGTCGGCGTCGCCACGTGCCCGCGCGACGCTACCACCCTGGACGAGCTCATGGAGCTCGCGGACAAGGCCCTGTACCGGGCCAAGGCCGCGGGCCGCGACCAGGTCGTGCTCCACGGCGCGGAGCAGGGGGACCGGGTCAGGAACTGACGGTGGCCGCCGCGGGGCGCGGGCCGAGGCCCATCCCCCAGGCGATGACCGCCGGCGGCAGCGATCCCCACGAGAGCAGCTCGTCGTGGAACTGCTTCAGGCTCCCGCCGCGCTGTTCGCCGTACGCCTGCGCGAGTCTCACCACCTCGCGCTTGCCGAGCAGGTAGCTCATCGCCTGCCCCGGCTCCTCGGCGTAGCGCCGGCACTCGAGCTCCGCCTCCCGGCGGTTCATGTGCGCCTCCGCCGAGAGGAAGTCGACCGCGGCCGGCAGGTCCATGTGGCCCAGATGCAGCTCGAGGTCGATGATCACGCGGCAGGCGCGCCAGACCTGGTCGTTGAGGCGCATCAGCCGCACGGCCGGATCGGCGAGGAAACCCTCGCGCTCCATGAGTTCCTCGCAGTAGAAGGCCCAGCCCTCCACGAACAGGGAGCCGCCGTCGGGGATCGCGGCGACGCGGCGCGCGAGCGTGGGCGCCCGGTTGGCGGCGACCAGCTGCAGGTGGTGGCCGGGGTAGGCCTCGTGGACGCCCGTGGTGCCGAACGAGGCCCAGGGGTGGCTGCGCATCGCCGCCGCCAGCTCGGCTTCGCCGAGCCCCTCAGGCGGCGCGGTGACGTAGTACATGCCGAGCTGACGGGCCTCGTAAGGCCCCGGGGGCTCGTAGGCCGCGAACGGCAGCAGGGTGCGTAAGAAGGACGGCGTGGCCAGGACGACGAGCTCCTCGCCGGGGGGGAGCGTGGCGATGTCGTGCGCGACGACGTAGGCGCGCGCCTCCTCGACGGCGCGCCGGTAGGCGCCGACCAGCTCGTCCAGGCGCGGCGTCCGCGTCTGGATCTCGGCGATCGCCGCGGCGGCGCTGGCGTGACCAAGCTCCGCGGCGATCTCCTCCATGCGCTCGAGGGTCTCCGCCAGCGTGCGGCGGCCATAGTCGACCAGCGCCTCCGGCGGCTCGTCGAGGACGTGCTCCCAGCGCAGGAGGTCGGCGACGACGGCGCTGCCGGCGGCGCACTCCGCGGACGCCCCGGGGGCCAGCTCGTCGCGCAAGCAGGCGGTGAAGCGCTCGAGCGCCGCACAGGCCTCGCGGGAGGCCTCGTCGAGCGCGCCCTCGCGGCCCGCGCCGGCGGCGAACCCGCGCACCGTCGGCCCGAAGAGGTCCACGAGAGCCTCGGCGTATTCGATGCCGCCCGCGACCGACGCCGCCGGCAAACCCGGTTCGAGATTGGCGCGCGCCTCTTCCAGGAGGCCGGGCACGGCGCGCAGGCGGCCGCCGACGGCCTCCACGCGCTCGTCCGGCGTGCCGAGCTCGCGCACGAGCAGCGGAAACAGTCCCTGGGCGACGTCGAGGTACCTCGTGGGCTGCCGGCTCTGGACGCGGCGCAGCTCGAGGTCGCGCAGCATCCGGCGCGTGATCTGCACGCCGGCGAACGCATCGATCGCGGTGCCCGTGTCCTCGTCGCCGAGAAGGCCGCGCAGGCGTGCCTCGTGGCCGCGCAGCATGCGCACGCGCGCCGACAGCGCGGACGCCGACCACGAAGGCAGGCGGCCGGCGCCGGCCGTCAGGCCGAGCCTCGTAGCCAGGACGGGGTCGTCGGCGACGAGGTCGTCGAGGAGCGCCCGGATGAGCGGCTCGGCCCGGTTCACGTTCGTCACGGGAGCGGGCGCTGCAAGTACTCGATGAGCGGCTCGCGCCGGCCGCCCATGATCTTGCCCACCACGGCGTCGAGGATCCCGCGAGCTACTTCCTCGTCGCTGACCAGCGGCCGGTACACGTAGGCCGCCGCAGCCTTGTCCTGGGCGAGCAGGCCCTTGACGGCCAGGTTGCGCAGGACGCTCATCACCGTCGTGTAGGCGATGCGGCGGTTCTCACGCAGATGCTCGTAGACGTCGCGCACCGTGACTTCACCCTTGTCCCACACCACGCGCAGCACGTCGGCTTCGAGCCAGCCGAGGCCGGTGAGGTCGCGGCTGCGCTCGCGGCGCCGCCAGGCCGATGACTTGTCTTCAGACACCATGGACCTCCGTGATACTGCAGGTGTGGCCGCGCGCCGGCGGGACGCCGGAACGCGAGAATGGATGAGCAGGTGCGGTCTCGGACGGTCGCCGGCCGGTCTCATCGTGCGCGCGGGAGCTGACCCTTCTCAGGCGAAGGATGCTAGCCGCGGCACAGGGGGTTTGCAAGAGGGCCTCCGCTCGCCGCACGGAGGTATACTCGTTTGAGCGCACAAGGAAGTGACCGCGTGACGGCGACCACCACAGCAGACAAGAGACTCACGGCGCAGGAGCTCGCCGCGTGGCGCGGGATGCTGCGCGTACAAGCCGCGCTCCTGCGGCAGATGGACGCCGAGCTTGCGGCAGCGCACGGGCTGCCGCTGCGCTCCTACGAAGTGCTCCTCCGTCTCGAGGACGCCGCCGGCCACCGCCGGCGCATGACCGAGCTGTGCCGCGACGTCGTGCTCAGCGCCAGCGGCGTGAGCCGCCTCGTGGATCGGCTTGAGAAGGACGGTTACGTCCGCCGCGAGCGCTGCGCCTACGACGGGCGCGGCTTCTTCGCCGTGCTCACGCCCAGCGGCGAGCGCAGACTGCAGGAGGCGCGCGCCACCCACCTCGCCGGTGTGCGCCGCCTCTTCCTGGAGCGGCTGCAGGCCGCAGACCTCGTGCAGCTGGCGCAGTACTGGGAGATCCTCGTGCCCGGTTCGACAGCCCCCACGGCGGACTCTCGCCCCGAATGAGGTCCGCCTGACCTGCGGCCGGCGGCGGCCCGGCGCGCCGGCCGCCTAGGCCCTGCCGAGCAGCACGCCCAGGCACATCACCACGAGCACCGTCGCCGTGATCAGCACGTAGGCGCGGTCGCGCTCGACGGCGAAGGCCACCAGCGACCCCACGACGCGCACGAACGGCGTCACCACCAGCACGATGAGCCCCAGCGTCACGTAGGCGGCGGGGTCGAGGCGCGCGAGCGCCGACGGCAGCGCGGACAGCGAGACCATCGCGCGCGGCAGCATCGTACCGTGCGCCACTCCGAGCACGAGCCCGACGGCCATCAGCGCCACGCTGACGGCGATGCCGGCGAGCAGGATCGCCTTGACCGTGCGCTCGACCGGGTCCATGTGATGGACGTGCGCGCCGGGCGAAGGGGTTTGCGCGTCGCTCCGGCCGAGGTGCGCGCCGCCCGGATGGGCCGGACCGCCGTTCACACCGGCACCCCTACTGCCTTGAGCAGCATGAGCAGGCCGAAGATGGCGAGCACGACCTGGAAGGTCAAGCTGAGGGCGCGCGCCGACATGCGCGCCGCCAGCCGCGGCCCGAGGCGCGCGCCGGCGAGGATGCCGAGCGCCGACGGCACCACCCAGTACGGGTCCATGTAGCCGCGCCCGTAGAAGATCGCGGCGCTGGTCGCCGCGGTGACGCCGATCATCAGGTTGCTGGTGGCGATCGTCGCCTTGAGCGGCGCGCCCATGAGCAGGTTCATGATCGGCACCTTGAAGGCGCCGCCGCCGACGCCGAGCAGCCCGGAGATGTTGCCGGCACCGAGGCAGAGCACGAACCCGAGGCGCGGGCGGCGCACGCCGTAGCGGACGTCCTCCCCGGAGGCCGGATCGTAGTAGCCCGCCTCGAGGAGGCCGGTCTGGACCGGCACGACGTCGCCGCGCCGGCGGCTCATCTGCCAGGCGACGTAGAAGACCACGAACGCGAAAGCGACCTGCAGGAAGCGGCCGTCGACGAGCACGGCCGTGACGCCTCCGGCCACGGCTCCGATGGAGGTCGCGACTTCGAGCAGCATCCCGAGGCGGATGTTGGTCATGCCGCGGCTCACGAACGACGTCTGCGCCATCGACGAGGTCGCGATCACGCAGACGATGCTCGTGGCGACGGCGGTCTTGATGGGCACCCCGAAGGCCAGGGTGAGCATGGGGACCATGACGATGCCGCCGCCCACGCCGAGCATGCTGCCGAACACGCCCGCCACGAAGGCGACGAGCAGGAGGGCGGTGAGGACGACCATCGCTGCCGCGCTACCGTGTCACTCGCCGGCCGGCGGGCGGCGCAGCCGCTTGACGCCGGCGCGCGCCTTCTTGGCGGTGAGCCGGCGCTCCTTGGCCGCGCGCGACGGGCGCGTCGGGCGGCGCGGCGGAGGCGGCGGCTCGTTGAGCTTGCGCAGCTTGAGCCGCAGCCGCCGCAGTGCGTCCATCTTGTTGAGGTATTGGCTGCGCTGGGCGCGGCAGATCACCGTGAGCCCGCTGGGCAGATGCCTCAGGCGCACGGCGCTGTCGGTGACGTTCTGGTGCTGCCCGCCGGGGCCGCCGGCGCGGAACGTGTCGACCTGGCACTCGGCCAGCAGAGCGGCGTCGCTCTCGGGGATGTCGATGGGCAGGTCCATGTGGCCTCCCAAGCCTACCATCGCCCCGTGATAGCCTCTCGACATGCTCGGCATCGTCCTCGCCCTCGGAGCTTCGCTCTGCTGGGGCTCCGGTGACTTCCTCGGCGGCCTCACGACGCGCCGCGCCAGCCTCTGGGCGGTGATCATCGGGAGCCAGGCCGCGGGCCTCGTGGGGGCGGCGCTCGTGACGGTCCTCACCGGGCACGCGTGGCCCGGCCTCGCCGTCGTGTGGCCGGTCCTCCTCGGCGGCGTCGCCAGCGTGATCGCGATCTCGTGCTTCTACGAGGCGCTCGCCATCGGCTCGATGAGCGTCGTGGCGCCGATCAGCGCCACCAACGCCATGATCCCGTTCGTCGTCGGCCTCGCGCTGGGCGAGCGCCCGAGCGTCGCCCAGCTCGCCGGGGTCGTCCTCGCCGCCATCGGCGTCGTGCTCGTGGCCAGCGAGCGGGCGCGCGCCGGCGACACCATCGGCGCGGCGGCGCTGCCCAACGAACCGGCGATCGAGCCCGCGGCGCTCGGCGCCCGACCCGAGCGCCGCAACCAGCGCCGCGCCATCGCGCTCTCCCTCGTCGCCTCGGTCTGCATGGGCCTGGTGCTCATCGGCTACGACGCCACGGCGCGCCACGACGCCCTCTGGGCGATGCTCGGCGGCCGCATGTCGTCGGCGGTCCTCTTCGTGCTGGTCTTCCTGGCGCTGCGGCCGAGAGTCGAGATGCGCCGCTCGGCCGTCCCGTTCATCGTCGCCGTGGGGCTGCTCGACACCGGCGCCAACGGCCTCTTCGCCCTGGCGACGACGCGCGGCTACCTGAGCATCGTCGCCGTCATGGGCTCCGTCTACCCGGTGGTGACGGTCGTCCTCGCCTACGCCGTGCTGCGCGAGCGCCTCGCCCGGCACCAGCTTGCGGGTGCGCTGGCGACGCTGGCCGGCATCGCCCTGATCGCCGCCGGATGAACGCCGCGCGCCGCACAGACGGGACGGCTCCGGCGCGCGGAGGACGGCCTTCCCGCGCGACGCATCGTCCCGGCGCGATGCCTCCTCCCCGCGCGCCGGAGCCGCCGCTCGGCGTCCTGCCGCTGCGCGGCGCCGGCGGCGAACCGGTCGACCTGCGGCGGACGCTCGGGTCGCACGGCGTCGCCGCGCTGCCGCCCGCGTCCGTCGCCAGCGATCTCGCGAGCATGACCGTGACGCTGGCCGCCTCCGGCGGGGCGCGCACGGTGCACATCTCGCGCGCGGGGTCCGGCGGGCCGCCGGCTGTCGTGCTGACGCAGGCCGACGCGGGGCCGCCGCCGGACGCGGCGGCTGCGGCGGCCCTGACGGCGACGGTGCGGCGCATGCTCTGCCTCGACGACGACCTGAGCGGCTTCTACCGCCGTGCCGCGGCGGATCCGCAGCTGGCGTGGGCCTGCGCCGGCGCCGGGCGCATGCTGCGCAGTGCGACGGTGTTCGAGGACGTCGTCAAGACGGTGTGCACCACGAACTGCGCCTGGTCGGCGACCGAGCGCATGGTCGGAGCGCTGGTCGCGCACCTCGGGGAGGCGGCGCCGCAGGCGGACCGCGACGACGCAGGCGCGCCCGGGCCGGGCGCGCCTGGGCCGGGCGCGGCGCCGGGGGCGAACGCCGGAAGGGCGTTCCCGACTCCGGCCGCGATGGCCGCCGCCGGCGACGGGTTCTACCGCGACGTGGCGCGCGCCGGCTACCGTGGCGCCCGGCTGCGCGCCATCGCCGCCGCGGTCGCGAGCGGCGACCTCGACCTCGAGGCGCTGCGCGCGCCGCGCGAAGGACTCCCGGACGCCGACGTGGAGGAGCGGCTGCTCGCGCTGCCGGGGGTGGGGCCCTACGCGGCGGCCCACGTGATGATGATGCTGGGCCGCCACTCGCGCCTCATCCTCGATTCGTGGACGCGGCCCAAGTACGCCCGGCTGATGGGCAGGCCGCCCGGCAAGCTCGTCTCCGACAGGGCGATCGGCCGCCGATTTCGCGCCTACGGCGCCGACGCCGGCCTCGCATTCTGGCTCTTCCTCACGCGCGACTGGATCGACTAGGCGGGGCGCCGCGCACGAGGCCCGCCACGACGCGCCTCGCACGTTGCGGCTGCGCGGCCGCCGCAACCTACTGCGTCTGCGAGATCTTCCAGTCCTTCTCGATCACGTCGAGCACAGCCTGGGCCATGCGGTCGCCGCCGGCACGCGTGAGGTGGATGCCGTCCGCAGCGCGCATCAGCACGAGGTCGCCGCTGGCGTCGCGCAGGTAGTCCGCGTAGGAGCCCTTCTTGTCGGCGAAGAGGGACCACGTCGGGATGTACGTCACGCCGGGGTGCTTGCGCGCCTCGTCCTGGTAGATGTGGTCCATCATCGAGACGCGCGAGCGGTACGAGGGGTCGCGCATGATCGGATTCCCGACCCAGTACACGCGCCGCCCGCCCTTGGTGAGGATGTCCATCGCCTGGCTCACGCGCTGCGCGTAGACCTGCCGCCAGCTCGCGGACCCGACGTGGAGGACCTTGCCGTCGACGGTGACGTCCTGTGCGTCGTTGGCGCCGAAGAGCATCACCGCGGCGTCCGGCTTCTGCTCGACGATCATGTCGACGAGGCGCTGCGGCCAGTCGAAGAAGTCTGGCCGGCTGAGCCCGGTGGAGACGTGGTAGTCGAGCTTGCCGACGATCACGTTGGTCTTCTCGGCGAGGTTCACGAGCGACGAGCCGAAGACCTGCGCCATCGAGTCGCCGGCTACGTACATCTTGAGCGGACGCGCGTAGGAGACGGGGCGCGGCCAGAGCGGCTTCTGGCGCGCGGCCTGCGCCAGCGTATGGTGCGCGCCGCCACTGCGGCCGAGGGCGCTGTCGATCGCTTGAGCGGGCCGGTCGAGTTGCAGAGCGCCGCTGAGCAGCGTCATCGGCTTGAGGAGCGCGAGCGCCACGCTGCGGCTCGCGCCCAGCGGCTCGCCGCTGATCCGGCTCTCGATCGCCCGGGCGTCGAGAAGGCCGGCGACGAAGAATCCGAGCAGCATCGCCGCCAGGGCGCCGCCGGCGGTCGCGCGGCGGCGGCGGCCGGGCGGCGCGGGCGGACGGCGGCGCTCCGGCGCCCGCGTCGGCGTCTCCGGACCGGGCGGACGGCTCCGGCCGGGCCCTCCGCGCTGCGCGCCGGCGCCCGGCTCCAGCCACTCGTCCCACTCGTCGTCGAGGCTCGGTGGCGGCTCCGCGAAGCGGCGCGTCGCCTCGTCGAAGCGCGCGGCCGGCTCGTCGCCCGGGCGGCCCTCGTAGGGCCGCCGCCCCCTGCGCTCGTCTCCACGTCCGTCGGCCATCGTCCGCCCCGCGTCAGAACTTGAAGTAGAGGAACTCGGCCGCGCCCTGCGGCCCCAGTGTCTGGATGAGGAAGAGGGCGAGCGCGAGCACCGCTCCCTGCCCCACCCAGCCGATGCTCGTCATCCCCTGGCGCAGGCGCTCCATGAAGGCCTCCGGGATGTATTGGATGCCGATGCCGAGGGCGATGAGCCCGATCACCGGCCCCGTCACGGCGCTGCCGATGCTGCCGAGGCCGGCCACGAGGCGCCACAGCACCGAGAAGGCGGCGCCGATCGAATCGGCGCGGAAGAACACCCACGCCACGGTGACGAAGGCGAACGTGGCGAGGCGCTGGAGGGCGCGGGCGCGGGCGGTGGCGCCGGGCTCGG
>Ga0073936_10010564_pt1 | contig 11307 bp, 6 predicted proteins | sample AliMusrvi5mmetaG_FD_87041 | JGI IMG/M metagenome (GOLD analysis project Ga0073936, IMG submission 87041) | Freshwater lake bacterial and archeal communities from Alinen Mustajarvi, Finland, to study Microbial Dark Matter (Phase II) - Alinen... | ecosystem: Environmental > Aquatic > Freshwater >... | reverse complement strand
CACTTCTCCTGGCCGTGGTCGCCCTGGCAATGGGTGCGTCCGCACTGCCGACGCCTGGGTGGCACCGCCTGCGAACCGATCCGACCAACTTCGCGGGCTGGGGGATGCAGGCGCAGGGGGAGTCGGCAGGAACGCTGGTGACGACCAATGAAACAGAAGCCACACCCGAAGTCGTCTCACTCGCTCGATCACTGCAGTACGACCCGGTCCTCATCTACGACTATGTCAGAAACCACGTTGAGTTCGGCCCTCCCAGCGTAGGCGTTCATAACGGCGCTCACGGGTGTCTCTTGGCTGGGCGAGGAAACGACGCAGACCAGGCAACGCTACTGGCGGCGTTGCTGCGCGTTTCCGGCTACACGAATCGGTTCGCTCATGGGGCGGTCCTGTATGCCAAGACCGACTTGGCCAACTGGTTGGGGGTCGAGACGAACGTTGTTATCAACGTCCTTTCGGATGGTGGTCAGAACACGTTCTATCAGACAGCAACACAGTACGGCATTACGCGCTTCTGGGTGGAAGTGCTTATCAGCAACGTTTGGTGCCGCCTCGATCCTGCCTTTAGGGAATTCGGGCCGACGAACGGGATCAATCTGGCGACAGCCATGGGCTATAGCCAAACCCAGTTCATGGCCTCCGCCACGCAAGGAGCCACGTCGACTGTGGACTATGTCCGCAACCTGAACGAACCGAACATTGCAGCATCCCTGACCGCTTACGCTACGAATCTCCAGACCTACATCAAGGCGAACGGCCCGAATGCGACCCTTTCGGACTTGCTCAAAGGTCGTCCCAAGATCGCGTTACCCGTCACGTCGCTTACGACCAACCTCCCCCATGCTGCGTCGATCATCTGGCGGGAATCATTCGACCACTTCCCCTCAGCCCTCATCGCGAAGGTCAACATCCAGCACCAAGGCATCAACGCTACATTCACCGGCCCCCAACTTGCCGCCCGTCGCCTTTCGATCACCTACAACGCCGCCGACAGTTACCGGCCTCAACTGTGGCTCGACGGCAAGTTGATGACCAACGGCACGAGCACGGTTCTTAGCAACACCTACGCCTTGGCGATCAGCGTCGACCATCCCTACGACGACCCTGCCTATGCCGACGACACCTACTCGCATACATTGGCCAGCGGCTCGACGTACGTTCTCCTTTGCGACTTCGAGGGCAACTCACAGGCTCTCGTGAACAAATGCAATCTGGCGTTGTCCCGCAGCATCCAGGCGGGCGTTGCGTTCACGAACGAACCCGTGATGGCAGGCAGCCTCCAGGTGGCCGCGCTGACCGGCCTCAGGCAATGGCATCTCTCACGGCAACTACAAGCCGACCTGGCCCGTTGCGTCACCATGGCGCACCACTTCGAAGGCATCATCGGGCAGGAGCGCGGCTACTTCGTGGACTTGCCAGGCATCGCGGTCTCTGTGAAGTCGGTCACCGGAAACACGAATGACGAGACGGCGTGGTTCCGTTCGTCAGCCCTTTACTCCAGCGCGCTGGAGCACGGTGTTCTCGAACAAACCCAGGGCACCAACAAGCCGTGTGTCTCCACCATCAAACTCATCCAGATGGGCAACAGCACCACGGGAAAGACGTTCCTTGCAACAACCAACAACTGGTTCACGCTCGTGAGGCCAAGTCTCACGAACACCTACACGGCCCAGACTCTGGCCGATCTCGATTGGTACATCACCCAGACGAACAGTCTCATCCTGCCCCAAAATGGCAGTCTGCAACTGAACCAGTGGAGTGGATCCGGCTACATGACAGTCTCGGACGATACGATGCGGATGATTATCGGTGGCAACTTGAGCGGCGGCTACGGCACTTCAGCCGGAAGCTTCTCCCCGACGACCGCCCAGAACATCTCCGCCAACTCATTTGGTGTTGTGTACTATGATATTCCACGGACCACATCCATTGATCCGATCGATTTGCATTCGGGTGATGCGCTGGCGGAGCGAGTCGATCTATCAGTCGGGTCAGGCCCGGCTAACTCTCTCCAGATCACCCGCCAGTACAGCAGCGCGCGCGGCGCGAACAAAGGCACCTTGGGCTACGGATGGACCCATAACCACGATATCCGGGCCATTGTCGTCAGCCACGGCGACCTGGCATTCGGCGGCCGGCAGCCGACGGATGCTGTCGCACTGATCGTGCAGGGCTTCGTGACACTCGACCTGGTGCATGGTGCGCCGGACATCAAGCAATGGACCGCCGCAGCCCTGGCCACAAAATGGGGCATGGACCAGGCCATCGGTGGTAGCGTCCTCGTGCAGTTGGGTGACCGAGCCCTGGAATTTGCGCGCCTGCCTGACGGGTCCTACACGGCACCCCCCGGCGTGACTGCCTCGCTATCGAAGCCGAGCGCACAGTTCATGCTGGACGAGCGGTTCGGCGTTCGCTGGACATTCAACACGAACGGCACCCTTGCCGTGCGGCAGGATGCCGACAGCAATACCGTCCGGTACGCCTATTACCCAGCCACAACCAACGTCATGAGCGTCTCGAACAACTTCAACCGGGCGCTTTCTTTTGCCTATTCGGCAGATGGACTGCTGACTAACGTGACCGATAGTTCGGGCCGAACCGTCGGTTATCAGTACTCGGCCAGCAACCTCGTTACTTGCATCGACCCTGGCGCCAACGCTTGGACATATACCTACGATACGAACCATTGGCTGACTGCAATCCGGGATCCGCTTACGCGCCTGACCGCTAGCAACGCCTACAACAACATCGGCCAAATCCAGAGTCAGATGAACGGCGCAAGCAACGTGTGGAGTTTCTATATCAGCGGCTGGCGCGCCACGGAAGTGGACCCACAGGGCGGACGGACGGTTCACTTTTTCGACGACAACGGGCGGAGCCTTGGAACCCAGGACGCGCTAAGCAACCGGACCTATCTCGTTTACGACTCCCAGGGCCACCTCGTCACCAACATCGACGCCCGCGGCTCTGCCACAGTTCTTCAGTATGACAATAATCACAACCTGACAAACCGCATTGATGCGCTCACGAATACCACGGCGTACGCGTATGACGGCCAGTTCCACATGACGGCCGTAATCGACCCGCTTGGCCACACAACACGCTTCGGGTATGACTCCAAGCACCACATGACGAACACGGTGGATGCCCTGACAAACGTAACGTCCATGACGTACACGCCCATGGGCCTATTGCAGCAACTCGCGGCAAGTAATCGCACGGCCACGTACAACTACGACCCGTCGGGGAACCTGATCGCACTCGCCAGGACCGATGGCGGCACAACGAGCAACCGGTACGATTCGGTCGGGAACATCACTGCGGCTGTTGACGCGGACAGCCACACCAATACGTTCACATTTGATAATCGCCGCTTGCTCACAGCCGAAACCGATGCCCTGGGTTACACGGTCAGCAACACCTATGATGCAGGCGGCCTGCTTCTCATGACAGTTGACCGGAACGGCAACACAAACCAATTCACGTACACGCCGACCTTGAAACCGTTCACCATGACCTATCCCAATGGCGGCACCGTAACCAATCGTTACGACTCCCGCGATTGGCTCGTGTCGGTTACAGACCCGCTCGGGCACGTCACGAGCAACCGGTACGATGTCGCCGGCAGGAAGATTGCCGTCATCGATCCGCTGACCAACACCACGTCGTTCGCGTTCGATGCCAACGGAAATGTCATCCATCAAACAAACGCACTTCTGCACGTAACGCACTACGCCTTTGACCCCCTCAACCGCCTCACGAACACGTGGGACGTCGTCAATGGAGGGACGCGCTCCGTCGCGTCCGTTTTCGACACGGCCGGGCGACTCACCAGCACCAAGGATGCCGACGGGTTCACAACGCAATTCCAATACGATGCCCTCAACCGCAAGACTGCCGTTATCAAAGCCGACGGCACATCCGAACACTTTGAGTATGACCAGTTCAACGATCTAACGGCATTCGTGAACGGAGAAGGGCGGCGCACCGTCATGACCTATGACGGAATGGGCAGACAACGAACTGTTACCGATCCCCTGACCAACCGCGTGGCGTATGTGTTCGACCCGGTCGGAGACCTCATCGCGCGAACCAACGCCGACAACACCGTCGTTCAGTACCAGTACAATGCAGTCAACAGCCTGATAAAGACAATCTACCCCGGCCAGACGAACACATTCAGTTACGACAAGAACGGTCTCCTCACGAACACGGTCGACAACTTGGGGGTTTCCTCGTTTGCCTATGACCGGATGAACTGGCAGACGCAGGCAGTGAGCGGCGTCGGGTCCGTCACTTCGACCGTCGCGTTTGTCTATGACATCAAGGGCAACCGAACGCGCATCGTGTACCCTGGCGGTCTCACCGTAACGAACACGTTTGACGTTGCCGACCGACTCGCCAGCGTCACCGATTGGGCCGGGCATGGCGTGAGTTACACGTACAGCCCGCTCCACAGTCCCACAGGGTTTGTCTACCTGAACGGCGTCAAGGGGACCTTCGGCTATGATGACGTGGCCAGGCTGACCGGCGTCACATATTCCACGAACGGCACCGCGATCATTGCCCGGCAGTACACGCTTGATGCGGTGGGGAACCGAGTTCAGGAGGATGTGAACGCCGGCCTGATGCCGACTCTAGCGCCCCTCGTCCGCCGCCTGGTGCAGGATCCTGCCGACAAGTTGACGACCATTTCTGAGAGGACCACCCCCGATTCCCTTGCCTGGACCGCCTACACGCCCTCCCACGACCCGAACGGCAATATGCTCACGGATGGTTATGGGCTGACGCTGACCTATGACACCGACAACCGCGTAACCAATCTCCAGTCTGCCGTTCTCGGAATGCGCACCTTCCTCCGCAATGCTCGCGGCCAGGTGGCGCAACGCGTCGTCAATGGCACAAATGTTGTGGATGTACTGGACGGCACCCGGCTGCTCATGTCTCGCGCAACCAATGGCGCGGCATTGGTGTATTACCTCTGGGGCAACGGCCTCATCGCACAAATCAGCACGAACGGGGTGGCGCTGTACTGCCACGCCGACGGCCAGGGCAACGTCCTGGCGCTAACGACCACAAATGGCATCGTGACCGACCAGTGGTTCTACTCGCCGTATGGCCAGGTACTCAACCGCACCGGCACCACGGATACGCCCTACCAGTGGCTAGGCGCCCACGGTGTCGCCAGTGAAGGCGGCGGCATCAACCGAATGTCACACCGCTTCTACCATTCGGGACTGATGCGATTTGTGTCTAAGGATCCAATCGGTTTGAGCGGCGGAGTAAACCTTTACGTGTACGCGAATGATAGACCGCTTTCGTTTTTCGATGCTCTCGGGCTCTGCCCGGACGGGTATTTCGAGAACGCTACGCCCGACTTCCTTAAAGGTAGACCGCCAGTGGAAGGTCCTAGTTTCGCAGAGAACTTGTTGCCGATTGTGGGCCCTTCACACCAGTTCGCCGCTGACTTCTGGAATGGCCGACCAGGCATGGCTGCATTTTCCGCTGGAATGGTGGTTGCAGATATCGTGACAATGGGCGTGGGATCGAGGGCTCGGCCCGTGGAGCTCGCTGCGCGGGAAGCGCTTGAGAACGTGGCTGAAACAATTGTGCGGGTTCAGCATGTTACAAGTGTGGAGAACGCGGAACGTATCTTAGTAGAAAGTCAGTTGCGATCAGCGACCTCAGACCGTTTAGTGTACGGCCTGGTCGCCGATGAACCGGGCGTCGTTTCCCTGACGCGTGATGAGTTATTAGGGACTGGCGCGAGAAACGCCGACAGAGCGGTTGAGTTTGATGTTCCCTTGAGCGAACTACGGCGAAATGACATCGGCGATGTCGTCTTGCCCTCGCCAGTCGATCTGAGCGCCCGGAATCCACTCCTTTTGGATGTTCCAACGCATCGGTAGGAGAGCCCGTGAAGACCCATACAGCAAAATGGTGGTCAGTTGACATACCTGACACGTGGCAGATTGAACCGGCCAGGGATTACGTGAGGTTCGCGGCCGACGCCGGAGTCAGCATGAGGGTCACTTGTCTGAGAAAAGAGCGTGGCATCACATCCGAAGCGGAACTGGAGGCATACGCCGTTCCTTTTCTCGGCGAGGCATATGGGCGCTACGCCGTCTCAACGCTGGGCATGGTTGGCTTTGTCCTGGATTGCCCAAGTCAATCGGGAACCGGCAGCCGACAAATTGCTTATCTTGGCAGCGGAAGACTCATGTTTATCGTAACTGCGGAGGTCTCGCAGGGAAAGAAGGACGAAGTGAAGAAGAATTTAGAGACACTCCTGGCGGCATTGAAACCAAATGACGAGGAATCCGAGGAGGCGTCACAAACATGAAGACAACTTGTTGGTGTGCAATTGCGTCGCTGATTGTCGTGACGAAGTTCTCAGACCTTCATGCCGCCACGATCACCTACACCTATGACGCCCAGCACCGACTGGTGCAGTCGAGCTACGGCGCCTCAAACAAGGTCTTTTACGCCTACGATGCCGCCGGCAACGTTGACCAGCAGTCACCATCACGGACGCCAAGTACCTGCAGTCCTGGCTGTGGTATTTCTCCATGATCGATGGATCGTCAATGCCTGAGTCCATGCAAATGCCGTGCCGGTACACATATTACGACTTGGTGAAGGCCATCGTTGGGCACCGTTCGCTGGTGATGTAGACGCTGCGTAGAGCCGTATGGCACCCTTGTACACGTCGATGCGAATCCACTACGCAACGGTCGGCCTCTTGCTGGTGCTTGGCGCCATCCGAACGAATGCGGATGACTGGGTGCTGACGGCGTCCAACACCATCCCCTTCGCTTCGATCTGCTACGACGGCAATAACTTCATTGCATGGGGTGCAAACGACCAGGGGGATACGCTCTTTTCCGTCTCATCGGATGGCCGCAACTGGAATGGGGTGACATCGACTGTCCCCCTGGCGGCATTTGCAGCGTGGAAGGGCCACTATGCCGGAGTTCGCACCTCCGGCGCAGACATCACACTCGTCTTGTCCACAAACCTGACTAACTGGGGTGATGATTCCACCGTGTACACACTGTTGGGTTCGGGATCCGACACGGAAGGCTTCAGAAGCGCGATACTTGCGGTGTCCGAAAGTAACGTTGTTGTGCGCCTCAACATCGAGCCGACAGGGTATTACATGGACACGGCATGGCTGTTGGCTTCGACGAGTCTGCCGCCCAGCGCTTGGAAACACGAATCTACGACATGGACGCACTACCTCCTGTATGATGGCGCGTGCTTCTGGCGTTGCGCCGGACGATGGTGGGAGACGTCTGTCTATCGGTCGCGAACAGGTGCGGAGTGGGAACTATGCCCGCCGTTTCCATTCAGTCAATTCGCGGTCAACTCACTCAGTGTGGACAGAGGGTTGGTTATCGTTGGTGGCCTTATTAGGTCCATCCCGCCCAGCACACAGGTCGCGGTTAGTTCATTTCAAGGCGGGGGCCACATGATGCGACTTCCATACACGCACGATTACGGCACCGTCTTCTTCCACTCCCCCACCTTTTGCCTGACGGCATCCGACGAAACGAGCGGATCACCAATGCTGCTCTACACCTCTGACGGCAACGACTGGCGTCGTCAGATTCTTCCCGTAACTCTGTCGGCGTTCGCGGCATCCAGCAATAACATTGTCGGTGTGGGCCAGGGCCTGTTTTATGCGTTGGACAGGTCAGCCCAACTCGGCGCGTCTACGAATGCGTCGCGGGTCGCGTCCTTCACTACGGCGACCGATATGCAGTCAGTTCAGTTACAGATGGTGGCGCCAACAGGCACCGTAGTCGAACTACAGGGGACAACCGAGTTGGGTTCGCATGCTGAGTGGTCTCCGTTGTGGTTGCCATGCGCCTCCACGGGCGCCTACACGACGATCAGCATCCCTTTAACTGTTTCAACCCAGGTCTTCGTGCGCGCCGCTACGCTCGGCAACCAGTGAGCCGTAGTAACGGATAGTGTTCACGTCCGACTCGCAACACACGATTTTCGGCCGAAGTTTATGCCATGTTTATGCCGGGTGTCGGGTTAGAAATGGGGCAAAATGGTGCGGGGATGTGCGACCGCAATTTCGTCGCAAAACGCTTAATTGCAATATGTTGCGAACGCGTGCCGAGGGCTGCAAGAAGCCTTGTTTTGCTTTCGAGTCATGCGCATTCAACCAGGCTCTGCCACCCCTCCGGGACGGCGCGCAAGATGGAAAACCATACGAAAGACGGCCAGCCAAGTCAATAAAGCGCTTTTGGTGGAGTGCGTTATTTACGCTAGGACGGAATAGTGCTCCGCGCGTCACGGGAGCCCCCGGGCTCAGGAATTCCTCCCGCCAATCCAAGGATTTGCCTGATGGCACACGATGCCCCGCCCTGAAGAGGATAGTGTCAGGGTGCCGTAGGCAAACGAAGCCATTGGATGGCCTGCGCACTCAGGGACAGCAAGTGCGATGGGGCTAGATCAAGAGGCTGACGAAGGACAGCCAAGCGAGACGTGACTATGGCGGTGACGGACACGGCGTCGGCAGGCAAAACGCGGCAGGTACAGAGCCCGGGGCGGGAATGGCCTGCCTGGCATGACACCTTGTTGAATTACCGGACCGCCAGCGCCGGGATAGCCAGATGGCAACTGGTCACGGCCATTCTCCCCTACGGCTGCTTGTGGTATCTGATGATCCAGTCGATCCAGCGCGGCTATTCCTATGCGCTGACGCTGGGGCTGGCAGTGGTTGCCGCCGCGTTCCTGGTCCGGCTCTTCATCCTGTTCCATGATTGCGTGCACAGCTCGCTTTTCCCGGCCAAGGGCGCCAACACATTCTTTGGCTACGTGCTGGGGGTAATGGTTCTCACGCCGTTCGAGGACTGGCGGTTCAGTCATCTCCGGCACCACGCGACCTTTGCAAATCTTGATGCGCGCGGGTACGGCGATATCTGGACCCTGACGCGAACGGAATATGCGGCCTCATCCGCAGGCAAACGATGGGCCTATCGCGTCTACCGCCATCCCGCGGTGCTGTTCGGGTTGGGCGCGCTATTCAACTTTGTGCTCCGATTCCGACTCCCGGCCCGCACGACCACGCGCAAGGAGCGCATGAGTGTGCTGTTCACCAACTTGCTCATCATTGGAGTGGTCGTGGTTGCCGCCCGAAGCATCGGGTGGCGGACGTATCTTTTCATCCAGTTGACCGTGCTGTGGATTGCGGGGGCCGCCGGCGTCTGGCTCTTCTATGTGCAGCACCAGTTTGATGGCGTGTACTGGGCGCGCAAAGGGGATTGGGATGCCCTGCGCGCCGCCATGGAAGGCAGTTCGTTCTACAAGTTGCCGACCGTGTTGCGGTGGGTCTCCGGCAACATCGGGTATCACCACGTGCATCATTTGGGCTCTCGTATTCCGAACTACCGCCTCAAGGACTGCTACGAAGCCATCCTCGCGCTGCAAGCCAAGCCGCCTCTCACGCTGTGGGACAGCTTTTCGACGGTCCGACTGAAGGTCTGGGACGAGGCAAGCCATCGGCTCGTGGCTTTCGATTGAGCGCCGCGTTGCCGGATCCTGCGCCGCCATCCTTGTGAATCATCCGCTGCTTTGATATTTCATGCGCCTGTCGGCGAGTGCGCCGCGCAGGGAGAGGATACAGGTCATGAAATTGCAGAAGGGTTCGAAACTGGTGATGATCGGGGATTCCATTACCGACGCGGGCCGCACGCGTCCGGTCGGCGAGGGGCTGTTCGACCCACTCGGTCGCGGATACGTGTGCATGGTCAACGCCTTGCTAGGCGCCGTGTATCCCGATCGCGGCTTGCGCGTCGTCAACATGGGGTGCAGCGGCAATACGGTGCGGGACTTGAAGGCGCGCTGGCAGACCGATGTGTTTGACCTGAAGCCCGACTGGGTGTCGGTCATGATCGGCATCAACGACGTGTGGCGGCAGTACGATCTGCCCCTGCAGCCGGAGTCTCACGTACCGCTTGCCGAGTACGAGGAGTCGCTGCGGGACTTGGTGGAAACGACCCTGCCCAAGGTGAGAGGCATGGTGCTGGTCACGCCTTACTACATCGAAGCCAACCGGCGCGACCCGATGCGCGCGACCATGGATGAATACGGCGCGGCCGTGAAGCGGCTGGCCAAGGAATACCACACGGTCGTGGTCGATACGCAGGCGGCCATCGACCGCGCGCTCAAGGTCCAGTATCCGGGCACGCTGGCGTGGGACCGCGTCCACCCCAACCAGGTTGGCCACATGATCCTGGCCAAAGCGTTCGTGGACGCGCTCGGTTTCGAGTGGTGAACGACGACTTCAACGGACTGTGGGCGGGCCGGGTGCGGGTGTTCGACGAACTGCCGTCGACAAACAACTGGATGCTGGAGCATGCCGGCGAGTTGCGGCACGGCGATGTCGTGCAGGCGCGGGCCCAGACGGCCGGGCGGGGCCGGCTCGACCGGTCCTGGCTCTCGCTGCCCGGGCGTTCCCTTGCGATTTCGTGCGCGCTCCGTGACCCTGCATTCATCCCCCTCGGCCCTAATATCGGTCAGTTTGCCGCCTGCGCCGTGGCGGATACGCTGGCGGGCTTCGGCCTCGCCGCTGCGTTCAAGTGGCCCAATGACGTGCTGGTGGCGGATCGTAAAATTGCCGGGATTCTCGTGGAGCTGGCAGACGCGCCGCCGGTGCTCGTGCTGGGAATCGGGATCAACGTCAATGTGACCGAAGGCGATTTCCGGGCCGCGGCGCTGGACCGGCCGGCCACGTCCATGCAGGCCGCGACGGGCATTACATTCGATGTGGATGTCGTATTGCGGGCCTTGCTGGGGCACCTTGAGGGGTGGTTGGACCGGGCCGTGACAGAAGGAGTGGCGCCGCTGCTCAGGCGCTGGGCGGCCGCCGACTGGCTGGCCGGCCACGCCATCGAGGTCGAGACGGCGTCCGGCCTGGTGACCGGGCGGTACGAGGGCCTGGACGAGCTTGGCCGTCTGCGAGTGGCGCGGGCTGGCGGCGAGGAGTCGCTGTGGACCGGCGATGTCGTGAGAGTGAGGCGTATCGAAGACGTGTAGTCGTCTATTGAAAAAGTTCGTGCCCAAACTTCCGGTTCGGTGCGGTCTCGCCCGATCATGAGTGTGCTGGTCATCCGGGTGTTCGGCAGGAGAAGAAAGACAGAAAATGGACAACGAAACCGCACTGGTTGAACTTGAGGCACGCAAGAAGCCCCTCATTGACCTGTCGGCTCAAATCATGCGAGCAGACGGCACGACGATCTACTTCTGGGACATGATCGCCATGGCTTGCGCAAAACGTGCACTCTCCATGAT
>Ga0073936_10010561_pt1 | contig 11309 bp, 8 predicted proteins | sample AliMusrvi5mmetaG_FD_87041 | JGI IMG/M metagenome (GOLD analysis project Ga0073936, IMG submission 87041) | Freshwater lake bacterial and archeal communities from Alinen Mustajarvi, Finland, to study Microbial Dark Matter (Phase II) - Alinen... | ecosystem: Environmental > Aquatic > Freshwater >... | reverse complement strand
CCGCGGTGGTGGTGCGCTTGATGGTATCCAATTGCATGGTCAACTCGTGCCCGCAGACCACCGGTTTGTCGGTCATCTCGGCGAGGATGGCGCGCGCGCGAATTTCATGCGCGGGGTTCATCACGCTCACCATGCCGCTGACCGCAAAGGCATCCACTGCGTCGCGTTCCAGCAGTTCCCGCGCCGCCGCGCGCAAGGCCTCTTCATCCAGCGCTTCCAACACCTGACCGTGGATATCCGTTCGTCCCGGCACCGCTCGCTTGGGTTCATGGGTGACTTTCGCCAGATCATAGGCGTCGAATCCGAGCAGCAAGGCCCCGACTTTACACCCTTTGCCTTCGACAATCGCATTGGTGGCCAGCGTGGTGCTCAAGGACACCAGATGTACCTGACGGACCAGCTCCGCGGGCAGCTTGCCAATGGCCGCCGCCACTCCGCGGCTTAAATCATCCTTCGTCGTCAGCGACTTCCCTTTGGCCAGCACGCGCTGCGCGCCCATCTCCACGATCACCGCATCCGTATATGTGCCGCCCGCATCGATCCCCAATCCCAATTCCACGTGAACGCCCCCATGATGAAAGTCTTCGCCGGGTATCATACCATATTACGGTGACCATTTGCCCCACACTTCGCCACGCGTTACAATGACGTTATGCGCATTCCGCTGCTCATTATCGCCGGACCCACGGGGTCGGGCAAGACGGATACCGCGGTCTTCACCGCTCAGGCATTGGACGGTGAAGTGCTCACGGCCGACTCCATGCAAGTGTATCGCGGCATGGACATCGGGACGGCCAAGCCAACACTGGAGGAACGGCGCGGGGTGCCGCATCACCTCATCGATATTGTGGCGCCGGACGCGGAGTTTTCCGTGACTGAATATGTGGCGCGCGCGGACGAGATCATTGCGGATATCCACCGCCGCGGCAAGGCGCCCATCGTCGCCGGTGGGACCGGGTTTTACATCCAGGCGCTTGTGGACCGCTGGACTTTCCCCCCGCAACCGGCGGATATGGCGTTCCGCGAGGCGCAACAGCACGCCGCACAGGTACACGGCCCGGAATGGTTGCACGCCCAACTGACCGCGGTGGACGCCGTCTCAGCGTCGCGCCTGCATCCCCACGATGTGAAACGCGTGGTGCGCGCACTGGAAGTCTTTCACCTCACCGGCCGTCCGCTGTCGTCCTTCGCCTATAAGCCGGGCGACGACGCGCCGGAGAGCCCGTATGCCGCGCGCTGGTTTGGGCTGACAGTGCCGCGTGACCTCCTCTACACGCGTCTGGAAACGCGTGTGCACACCCAGTTGGAGGCCGGCTTGCTGGAAGAAGTGCGCCGCCTCGACGAAGCCGGCTATGGTCCGGAGCTCTCCAGTATGAAGGGGATCACCTATCGTCAACTGCAGGGGTATTTGCGCGGGGAGTATGACTTCGCCACCGCCGTCGCGTTGATGGTGCGCGACAACCGTCGTTATGCGAAACGCCAATACACCTGGTTTAACGCTGATCCACGCTTTCGGTGGATCGACATGATCGACGCCGGCAGCGCCGTCGCCGCGGCGGCGCGCATTGTACGTGAATGGAATGCTCAGCTGAATGATGATGACGCATAAAGAACGGCAACTGGCGGCAATTCGCCATGAAGAGACTGATCGGGTGTCCGTCGATGCGATTTGTATCGAAATCGTACCCGAAATCGCCGCGCTCCTCGGCATACCAGCGGAAAGCGACGTCGTGTCCGATCGTCTGGGCCTCGATGGGCGCTGCGTAGCGGCGTGGCAGTATCTGGGCGAGTATCCCCGCGCCGTTGACGGCACGGCGCTATCTGAATGGGGCACAGCCACCGGTGACGATTACGGTACTGCGCACCACTATCCCCTGGCAGACGCGGAGTGTGTCGCGGACATCGAACGCTACCGCTGGCCCGACCCCGCGTGCTACGACTTCGCCGCCGCCGCGGCGTCGGCGCACGCTTCTGCCGATCGCTACGCCACCCGTGGTCCCTATTGGAAGCCGTTATTTTGCCAGGTTTGTGAACTGATGGGTATGGAAGAAGCGCTGGTGAAGATGACGCTGGCGCCGGAAGTGTTCGAAGCGGCCCTGGAAAGGGTGTTTCAACATGTCTACGCCTATTCCGTGTCCCTGCTGGAAGCGTGCGGAGATGCCCTGGACATCTATTACCTCGGCGACGATTTTGCCGCACAACGCGGGTTGGTCATCTCCCCCGCCTATTGGCGACAATTCCTCAAACCACGCTATGCCGCGCTCTTTGCCCTGGCGAAAGCGCATGGCAAGCCGGTGTGGTTCCATTCCTGCGGCGATGTCACCGCCGTCCTGCCGGACCTGATCGATATCGGCGTCGATGTCTGGGAGACCGTGCAACTCCATGCATTGCCGATATCGCCGGACGCGTTAAAGCGTGACTTCGGTCGGCACCTGACGTTTTTCGGCGGCGTGAATACGCAGCGTCTCCCCTTCCTCTCTCCTGCTGAAGTGCGCGACGAGACGCTCCGCTGTCTTCGCGTGTTGGGGAAAGGCGGGGGTTATATCTGTGGACCGGATCATCACATTAAGCCCGATGTTCCCGCGGTGAACGCCGTGACGCTTTTCGACACCGCCACGGGGGCCTGACGTATTCCATGAGGTTTGGATCGCGGGTTACCGACCCCGCGCGATCAACCGCGCGGCGACCGATGCCGGCACATACCGCGGGATGATCGCTTCCCATCCTTCCGGTCCGATCAACCCTTTCACCAGGCTTGAACTGATCTCCGCAAGGTCGCGCGGGGGGATTAGAAAGACCGTCGTTACCTCGGGATGCAGATCGGCATTGACCTGACGCATGCCGCGTTCGTATTCATAATCGTGCCCATCGCGGATGCCGCGCAGAATATACTCCGCGCCCATGGCGCGCGCGTACTGCACCAGATAGGCATTGGCGAAATGCGCCACGGTGACGCCGGCGACGTCACCCACCGACTCACGCAGCATCGCCAGCCGTTCGTCTAACGAAAAGGCCACGCTTTTCTCCGGGTTCTCACCGACGGCAACCACCAATTCGTCGAACAACGCTGCCCCGCGCTGAATCATCCACAGGTGCCCATTGGTCACGGGGTCGAAACTTCCGGCATACACCGCTCGTCGCATCTCATGCTCCTTCCAGCATCCCACGTAAAAATTGCACCCCCTGGCGCACAAAGCGGTCACCGTCCGGGCAGGGGTCATTGAAGAGTCCGCGCGCCACCGCCAGATTGTCGGCGCCGGAATGGTAGCTCTCCAGGCCAATATATCCGGCGAAGTGTCCGGCGTGCAGCGCCGTCCCGATTGCCGGCCAGGGGATCAACCCTCCGCCGGGCACACCGCGATCGCTCTCGCAGGCATGTATGCCCCACAGCCGCGCGCCAATAGTCGTGATGGCGGCGGCGAAATCACGCAACTCGGTGACCATGTGGTAGGTGTCGATGAGTACCCCCAGATTGTCGTGATCGGCCAGAGTAATCAGCTCCAACGCCTGTCGCGGCGTGGTGACGATATTGGTGCGAAAATGGCTCATGGGTTCCACCACCAGCCGCATCCCGGCGGTTGCCGCGGCCGCTGCCAACGCATGCAACCCGTCGGCGATATACCCGTATTCGTCTCGTGTAGGCACACGGCGCGCCACGGTGCCCGGATGCCCATAGATCGCCCCGGTATAGGCCACCGCGCCGGCGTCCCCCGCCCGCGCAATCTGCTGCTGGTGCCAGGCCAACGCCGCCCGTCGTTCCCCCGGTTCGGGAGAGGACAGATCATAGGCTGCCGGCCAGACCCCGCCGGGACTCATCACGATCTCGATGCCCGCCGCTATCGCCCTGGCGCGCACGCCGCGCGGCGAAAACACCACCTCGTCGCCGACGGCAATCTCCAACCACGACAACCCCAACTCTCGCGCATGATCAAGCAAGGGTAAATGTTCATCTCCCCACCGGGAGATCCACAGAAAAATATGCGCGCCGTATTTCATCCGCACCTTTCAGCAGACGCTGCTTTCGGGTAACATTCGTGACATGCATTAATCATATCAGGACTTCGCTTGCGTTGCCCTCACCCTGTACAGACGGGGACATCGTTGACAGTTCAGCCTTATTCGAGGACTTCCTCTGGCGTTCGGTGATCACCCGGATTCCGAGATATTCGCTTCGCGAATAAAGCGGGCTAATGAAGAGCGCGCTTCAGCGTGCTTGATCAGGTCGCCACCCCCTTCAGGGGGTGGGTCGAAAACAGCGACCAGCCATACACGTCGGGCATGCCCTCAAAGACATGCCTCCCCGATCAAGCCGGGTGAACCCGGCTCAGGGAGAAGAGCGCGCTTCCAGGACTTCCGCTGACGAAAGGGACGCCCTCACTCCCAGCCCCTCTCCCCGCGGAGAGGGGAGCAAGCGGAAGCGATAGTTCGGCATTTATCGACTCGCAAAAATACCCGCGAATTTTTCTTGTGCATTACATCCTATTTCCAATCCCACCCCGTTCTTCCTGCCGGCGCAGTTTATTCGCCAATTCGCCGGTTTTCCGGACGCGCGCTGTGGTACAATACGGGCATGCCGACTGCATATACTCCAGGATTGCAGGTAACCGAACACACGGTCATTCGCAAGGTGCGCCGGTTGCCGTTGAAGGGTGAAGTGCTGGTACGCGACGGTCAGCGGGTGACGGCGGACGCCGTGGTGGCGCGGGCGTTGCTGCCGGGCATCATCACGACGGTCAAGGCTGCCGAAGGGTTGAATCTGTCGCCCAGCGAATTGTCGCAGCATCTCAAAAAACACGAAGGCGACTCCGTAGAGGCCGGGGAAGTGCTGGCAGAAACCCGGGGGTTCCTGGGTATGTTCGGCGCGAAACTCATTGCCCCGGTGTGTGGAACGATCGAATACATCAGCCCGGTCACCGGCACACTCGGTCTACGCGAAGCTCCCACTCCGTTGGACTTGACCGCGTATATCGCGGGGGTGGTCGAGGAAGTGCTGCCGGAAGAAGGGGTCACCCTGGTGGCGGAAGGCGCATTGGTGCAGGGGATCTTCGGCGTGGGCGGTGAGCGGCGCGGTGCGCTGAAGACCGTAGCGACCGGGCCGGATGCTCCCCTCGACGATGCGTTGCTCACTCCCGCGTGCGCGGGGTGTGTGCTGCTGGGTGGGGCCACGGCGAATGTGACGCACATCCGCCGGGCCATCGAAGTGGGGGCGGTAGGGCTGATTGTAGGCGCGGTCAGCGATGCTGTGCTCCGCGCCTACCTGGGGTATGATATCGGCGTGGCCATCACCGGACACGAAGATGTGGCCCTGACCCTCATTCTCACCGAAGGGTTCGGACAACTAGCCATGGCCGCGCGCACGTTCCAGCTCCTCGACAGCCTGCAGGGGCGCGAGGCAAGCATCAATGGCGCGACGCAGATTCGCGCCGGGGTCATTCGCCCGGAAATCATCGTGCCGGAGCGGTTAGCCACGCAAAGCGACCACCCCGCGACCCGCGAGAGCGAGTTACTGGTCGGTTGCCGGGTGCGGCTCATTCGCGAACCCTATTTCGGCCGTTTTGCCACGGTCATCGCCATGCCTGCCGAGTTACGTCAAATCGAGACGGAAGCCATGGTCCGTGTCGCCGAAGTCCGCCTGGAAGATGATGCCACCACCGCCATGGTGCCCCGCGCTAACGTGGAGATCATTCAGGAGTAACGGCGAGCGCGGGCAACACCATCGTCCGCACGATCTCCTCCACCCGTTCGGGCATGGCATTATCGATGATCTGACCATTGACGGCGATATTCGGGCCTTGCCCACACCGTTCGAAACAGAAGGTGGCAGTCAATTCCACCGCATCATCTACCGCATATTGCCGAAACAGTTTACCGAGTTTTCGCAGCGTGGCATAGGATCCTTGCTGATAACAGCAGGTGCCGACGCACACCTCCACCTTCACCTGCCCGCCGCCATCCAGGGTGATGCACTCTTCAATGCGCCGTCGACTGGCGTAGTCGGTATGCAGCGTTTCATGCGCCGCATGACTGTTTGGCGCGTGCAGGTATTGTGCGTAGAGCGCCTGCACCGCGGTATTACGGTGCGACTGCCGTTGTGCACTGCCCTGGTCAATGGCCGCCAGGCCGCGCGCGCGACAGGCCCGGCGTTCCAGTGTGTCATGTGCTGGTTGCCCGGCGCCGCCGACGCAACCACCGGGGCACGCCATCACTTCAACAAGATGATATTGCTCCTCCCCACATCGTATTTTTTCGATAAGGGCGGCGGCGGCGGCCAGGCTGTTAACAACCGCGAGGCGAATCGGTTGGCCGGCGATTTCCACCACCGCCTCGCGCAGGGTTTCGCCGGGCGCGGCTGTCTGCCACAGGTCGCGTGCCAACTCGTCCCCGGTGCATTGGCGATATGCCGTGCGCAGCGCGGCTTCAGCAACACCACCGGCGGCGCCGAAGATCACCGCGGCGCCGGTGGATTCGCCGTAGGGTTGATCCCACGACTCATCCGGCAGGTTATTGAAATCCAGCCCATAGGCGCGAATCATGCGCGCCAACTCCTGTGTGGTGATCACTGCATCGACGTCCGGATGACCGTCCGTGTGAAATTCCGGTCGGCGCGCCTCGAATTTTTTGGCGCTGCACGGCATAACGGAGACGCAGACGATGTCCGCAACGTCCGCGGCTGTCTCACGGGCGAAGTAGTTCTTCACTACCGCACCGAACATCTGCTGCGGCGAACGACAACTCGACAGGTGAGGCAGCAACTCGGGATAGCTCTGCTCCGCGGTCTTCACCCAGGCCGGACAGCAGGAAGTGAAGAGCGGCAACAATTCACCCGTTGTCACACGGCGCAGAAATTCCGTCGCCTCCTCCATAACCGTCAGGTCGGCAGCGAAATTCGTATCGCACACACGATTTGCGCCCATGCGGCGCAATGCAGCGACGATTTTTCCCTCGACATTCGTACCCGCGGACAGCCCAAAGAGCTCCCCAAGACCGACGCGCACCGCCGGCGCCACCTGCACAATCACAGTTTTTTCCGGGTCATTGAGGGCACGCATTACCGCTTCTGTCTCCGAGCGCACCTGGATGGCGCCGGTTGGGCACACGGTGGCGCACTGGCCACAGTAGACGCAGTCGACTTCGGCAAGGGTTTTGCCGAAGGCGGGTCCAACCGTGACCTGGGCGCCGCGACCCGCGAAATCGAGCACATGCATCCCCTGGTGTTCATAGCAGACGCGGATGCAATTGCCGCAACGCACGCACTTATTCGGGTCGCGAATGACACAGGGATTACTATCGTCGACGGGCTGTTTCGCATCATCCGTGGGGTTGAAAAAGCGAATAGTCTCGACGTCATAGCGCTCCGCGTAGTCCTGCAGCTTGCATGTGCCGCTCTTGCCGCAGGTCAGGCAATTGCGATCGTGGTTCGCCAGCAGCAATTCCAGCGCCATCTTGCGCACACGGCGCACGCGCTCCGAGTGTGTCCGGATCTCCATCCCATCTTCGGGGGGGGTACTGCAACTGGTGACGACCCCGCGCGAACCAGCGTCCACCACACACAGGCGACAGGCGCCGAAGGGGCTCAAGTGCGCTACGTAACACAGTGTCGGCAATTCGATCCCTGCCTTGCGTACCACCTGCAGAATATTCTCTTCCCCGTTGTATTCAACGTTCCGACCATCGATAATCATCCGCGGCATCACGCCACCTCCTCAATTGCATGGAACGGGCAACTCGCCAGGCACGCGCCACAGCGTACGCAACTCACCGGATCGATTTTGAACGGTTCTTTCACTTTGCCGCGAATAGCGTTTGTCGGGCAGGTCCGCGCGCACTTCCCGCACCCCTTACAGGACGCGGTTTCGATGACATACCGTTTAAAAGCCTGGCACACGCGCGCCGGACAACGTTTCTCCACCACGTGGGCCCGGTATTCGTCGCGGAAGTGCTTCAACGTGGAGAGCACCGGATTCGGCGCGGTTTTTCCCAGGCCGCAGAGCGACCCATCCTTCACCGCTGCCGCCAGTTCCTCCAGCGTGTCCAGGTCTGCTTCGACGCCCAGACCAGCGACAATCTTCTCCAGAATCTGCAACATGCGGCGCGTACCCTCGCGACACAGGGTACACTTGCCGCAACTCTCGTTTTGGGTGAAATGCATGAAGAAACGCGCAACTTCCACGATGCAGGTATCTTCATTCATGACCACCAGCCCACCGGAACCGACCATCGCACCGGCCTGCAACAGACTATCGTAATCGAGCGGCAAATCCAGATGCGCCGCAGTGAGACACCCCCCGGAAGGCCCACCGATCTGCACCGCCTTGAACGCTTTGCCACCGCGAACGCCGCCACCGATGTCAAAAATGACCGTACGCAAGGTGGCGCCCATCGGTACTTCGATCAGTCCGGTGTTGCACACCTCGCCGGTGATGGCGAAAGTTTTCGTCCCCTTGCTCGTTGCTGTACCCATGTTGGCGAACCAGGCGGCGCCGCGATGCAAAATGAGTGGGACATTGGCAAAGGTTTCTACGTTATTAATGAGCGTCGGTTTGCCGAAAAGGCCGCTATTCGCCGGAAACGGCGGTTTACTGCGCGGCATGCCGCGTCGCCCTTCGATGGAAGCGATGAGCGCGGTCTCCTCACCGCAGACGAAGGCGCCGGCGCCTTCCTTCACACGCACGGTAAAAGAAAAATTCGTACCGAGGATCTGTTCCCCCAACACCCCATGCTCTTCTGCCTGCGTGATCGCCGTCCGCATGCGCGCAACCGCCAGCGGATACTCCGCGCGAACGTAGATGTAGCCGTGGTCGGCGCCTACCGCATACGCGGCAATCGCCATCCCTTCAAGTACGGCGTGCGGGTCGCCCTCCATCACCGAGCGGTCCATGAAGGCGCCGGGATCACCCTCATCGCCATTGACGATGACGTATTTCGCGTCGCCGGGAGCCCGACGCACGAACTCCCATTTGCGTCCGGTGGGAAAGCCGCCGCCACCGCGCCCGCGCAGACCGGAGGCACTTACTTCCTCGCAGACCGCCGCGGGATCCATGCCCAGCACTTTCGCCAGCGCCGCATAGCCGTCGCGGACGAGGTAATCCCCAATGTCGTCAGGATTCACGTGTCCGCAGTTGGCCAACGAAGTCCGCTGCTGGCGGGCATAAAAGGGGATTTCTTGCTCGCCGCGGCAGCGGGTGCGCGTTTCCGGATTCAGATACAGCAGGCGTTCGACCACGCGTCCCTGCTTGAGGGTGGTCTCGACAATCTCGCTGACGTCATCCGGCCGCACACCGGTATACAAAATCTCCATTCCTTCGATACGCACCAGCGGCCCGCGCTCGCAGAAGCCATGACACCCGGTGTGGGATAGCGCGGCTGGTTCTTCCTGCCAGACGACCTGATCGTCATTTAAGAAAGTGCGGAAAGCCTCGAGCACCAGCAGCGACCCATTCGCCACGCACCCGGTGCCGGCACAGACCAACACGCGTATTTTCGGCGCCGCACCATCCACGTGGGTGATCTGACGCAACGCATTCAAGGCCTCAGTGGCAGCATTCATGGTTCGCTGTCCTCCATCGCATCGATTTCGTTGATTACTTTGATGATTGACTCCGGCGTCATTTGCGGGTAGACCTTCTGATTGATCACTACCACCGGAGCCAATCCGCACGCCCCGAGACAACTCACCGTTTCCACGGTGTAGCGTAAATTTTTTGTTGTTTGCTCCCCCGACGCCAACTTCAGCTTTTCGCGAATCGCCTGCAACACCGGGATAGACCGTCGCACATGACAGGCGGTACCGTCACACAACCGGATTTCATACTTGCCTTTGGGCTCCAGTGAGAACTGTGAGTAGAAGGTAGCGACACCAAAGATTTCAGACGGCGACCTACCCAGCGCCGTGGCGACAAAAGTTAATATGTCCTGCGGCAGATAGCGATACTCAACCTGGATCTGCTGCAGGATGGCAATCAAGTTCGTCGCGTCATATTCGTACCGCGCCAGGATCTCGTTGACTTTCTGGAACTTGCGCAGTCCTTCCTGACGTGTTGTCTGTACGATCACTCGCGGTTGTTCAGTCGCCAACATGCGTCTCTCCCTTTCAGCCTGTAAAACGCTCTCTATATATCGATACAAACATATCGATAACTTCGTACTGATTTATACCCGATAGCCGCAGGTGGTGTCAATACCTTGTGAACTGATTCACAAACTTTTTTGTGATTTTTTTCACGTTTTGTTACTGAGAGAGTCATCCAGGGAGAAGAAGACGGCATGCGTCGAGGATGGGAGTGGCGTAAAAGAGCGGAGTCGGAGCAGGAGGGTCACACCTTCCTGTCGCGCTCAGTCATACGTGACGACTTCAACGATCTTCCCGCGCGCACGCAGTTTCTGGGACAGATGATCCACCAGGTGAAACTTCAGCCCCAGATGGATCGGCAATTCCGGATTCTGATGTGCGGGATTGAGTGCGCACCCCAGGAGGATGGTCACTTTGTCGGCCAGACGCAGATGGCGAGCCAGCGTTTCCGCCGGGTTTTCCACGGTGGCGAGGGGTCGGGCTGTGGCCCGCGCCATCGTTTGCATATCGCGCCGTCCATACAGATAGCCCAGGTCATGCACATTGACCCGCGGTTTATGGAGGCGCACGGCATCCAGACTGTCGATAGCATGCATGATGGTAATCACCCCTTCCGTGACCAGATCGATGCCGGCAATCTTACCCGGGGGCGGCAAATCGCGGGCATCAACCGAGAGATCAACCTCCAGGGAGCGGTTGAGTTCGCGGGCAATGAGCTTCGCCGTTGTTCCGCCGCAAATGATTTTGACGCCGGGGGCGGAGTCCAGACACTCGGCCATCTTCTGGTCATCTCGTGTGTTTGCGGGTGGGCCAACCGCCAGGATCACCTCGCGGAAGGAACGGCATTTCACCACCAGCACACTGGTATCGTCGCCGACGTTGCCCTGGTACAGGCGTTCAGCGGCCGCCAGCAGGTTGTCCGCCACTTCTTCCGCCTCCGGATCCTGTGAGACCAGCGCTTCCAGATGTTGCGCGACCGGTTCCCAACGCCAACCCAGTGGTTCGCGTCCGCCGATCCCCGCGTGCGTCAAGCCGTCGGACACCACCACCAGCACATCACCTTCCTCCAGCGCGAAGGCCGACTGACGCAGCGTCAATCCCGCGACATGCCGTTCCTGATGCGGTAACTCTTCCAGCAAGCCATTGTGGAAATAAAAGGCGGGGGGATTATCGAATTCCACCAGTTCGGACTGCCCGGAATCTTCGGTGCGCAGGATGGTGAAGGTCGAATAGGCCAGAT
>Ga0073936_10010560_pt1 | contig 11310 bp, 8 predicted proteins | sample AliMusrvi5mmetaG_FD_87041 | JGI IMG/M metagenome (GOLD analysis project Ga0073936, IMG submission 87041) | Freshwater lake bacterial and archeal communities from Alinen Mustajarvi, Finland, to study Microbial Dark Matter (Phase II) - Alinen... | ecosystem: Environmental > Aquatic > Freshwater >... | reverse complement strand
GTGTTGTCGGAAAACCCGAACGTCCAACGTCCAACGTTCAACGTTCAACGTTCAACGGATGCTTGTAACGCAGACGATTCGTGCCTCAGACCCCGAACACTGAACACTGACACTCGGGGTTCAGATAGTCTCTTTCCAACTGGAGGGCCGGCTTCCACGCCGGCCGCGGCGGGGGTGGAACCCCGCCCTCCAGGGGTGGGACTGAACACTGAACACCTTTCCCGAGGAAGCGACGGCGTTGACGCCGACAGGATCCCGTTCCGCGAGGTAACCCTGGATGAACTGGCCCGGCACAACCCGATCGTGACGTCCACGGTCCTGGTCCGGCGTTCGGCGTTCGAAGCGGTTGGCGGGTTTGACGAGCGGTTTCGCGGGCCGGAAGATTATGACCTCTGGATTCGCCTGGCGGGTCAAGGTCGGATTCTTGAACTGTCCGAACCGCTCGCCTGCTATCGGCATCGGCCAGGAAGCCTGAGTTTGGACGAGCGGCGGTTTCTGCCCCAGGTGCTTCGCGTTCTGGATAAGGCCTTCGGCCCCGGCGGCGCCTTGCAGGGCAAGCCGGAATGGCACAACGCGGCCCTAGCCACCCAGTACCAGCAGGCCTCCTGGATGGCCTTCAGCCGGGGAGCGCGACTCGTGGCCGTGAAGCATCTGTTGGTGGCGCTCAGGCATACCGTTTTCAGGCGGAAACGCATCAGCAAACCTTGGTTGGGTCTATTCTACCGGTATCTGTTTGGGAGGATTCCTCAGTGAAATGCCCGTGGACGCGTTCCGCACCTCAGGGAGAGAACCGGCCCGGTTTGCGAATGTATGGGGCGGAGCACGATGTGGGGCGGATGTCCCCATCCGCCGGAGCCAGGCAGCCGCTGGATCGAGGCTGGTGAGGACACCAGCCCCACATTGCCGTGCCTGAATACCGAACACTGAACACCTCTTCACGTCCTTGCCAATGAAGACCCTATTTTTCTGCAACCTGATCCCGCTCAAGACAGGCGCCTTCGAAGCGTTGCTGGCGGCAATCGGGACGGAGTTCGCGAAGGCTGGTGACGAGTTTGTTGTGGTGTTCGGCGGCGAGCCGATCGCTCCGGTTGCACAGTCGTTGCAGGCTGCCGGTGTTCGTTGGCAGGTTCTGCCGCACTGGGCCGATGGACCCGGCCGTGAGCATGCCTGGCGGTTTGTCCTGCCGGCCATTGGCCTTGTGCGCCGTGAGCGTCCGGATGTGGCGGTCGTGCATTTCGGCAACGAATTGCCGACGCTGGCGGCCTGCCTGCTCACCCGTTGGCGGGGTGGGCGACGGACCCGTTGGGTGTGGCAGCAGGATCAGCAGATCCGGGATCCCGGTCGTCTCGGGCGACACCTGTCGCGCATCCGACTTCTGGCGGCCGGCGTAGACCATTTCGTTGCCGTCTACCAGGGAGGGCGGCAGTCGCTCATCAAACGCGGCATATCCGATACCCGGATTGCGGTTATTCCTAATTCCATTGCGCCATTCGACTCGCAACGCGCACCGGGTTGGCTGCGCCGCGATCTCAATCTGCCGTCGGCCGCCGTCCTTTTTGTAACCACCGGCTCGCTGATCGCCCGCAAACGAATTGACTTTCTCGTGCGGGCGTGTGCCGGGTTGCCAGCCGGCGTTACGACCGACTGGCGACTGCTTATTATCGGCGAAGGGCCGGGTCGCGAGGCCCTGGCCGCCGAGGCACGCCGGCTCGGCGTAGAGCCGCGCGTGCGCTTTTTGGGGTTGCGCAACGACGTGCGCGAAATCCTGGCCGAGGCCGACGTGATGATACATGCCGCCCTTTCGGAAGCTTTTTCGTACGCCATTACCGAGTCGATGGCGGCCGGGATTCCCGCGGTTGTCACCGAGGCCGGTGCCGCTCGTGAGCAGATTGAGGATGGTCGGTCGGGATTCGTGGTCGGTCGGGACGATCTGGAAATGTTCACGTCACGAGTGGGCCTCCTGATGGCCGACCCGGCCCTGCGGAAACGCATGGGGGCCGCAGCCCGCCAGCGCTGGATGGAACACTTCCGCCTGGACGTCTGCGCGGGACAATACCATAGCCTGTACAAGAATCTGTCGCTGGAGCCGATGCCCTCGATCGGCGCAGGGTGGGTCAGCCGGGACGTTCGTAGTTTCCGCTGCCAGAGGTGACCGAAAAGCCGTTTACCGACAGGAGAACCCGATGAGTAAACCAATACCCCAAACCATGGAGCATGTGACGCAGTGCCCAGCCTGCCGAGGACAAGCGTGGCGCGAGCGGCCGTTGCCACGCTTGCGCATTGGAGAGGCGTTCTTCGACGGCAACGGGGTCGTCTGCGGGCTCGTGCAATGCCGTCGTTGCGGGCTGGAGTTCGTCAATCCGCGGCCGGCTGCCGCTGTCCTGGATGCGTTCTACAACCAGCCCGGCTACGCCGCGCATTCAGAAAGCGATGATCCTTTTCAGGTGGCGGCCGTGCAGGCTCGTCTAAAGCGCCTCCAGCCGCTGGCGGCCGCGTCGCGCGTGCTGGATATCGGTTGTGGCAACGGGTTGCTGCTGGAAGCCTGCCGAATGGCCGGTTGCGAGTGCGTCGGCGTGGAGCCTTCGCAGTATGGCCGCCGCATAACCGCTGCGCGGGGGCTGCCGGTGTTTCCCGATCTCGGGTCCGTGCCCGCCGAGAAGCCGTTCGATCTCGTAACGCTATACCATGTCATGGAGCATGTCGCGGATCCGGATGGTCTACTGGCGGCCGTCAAGACACGGCTTGGATCCGGCGGCCGGCTCTGCCTTGAAGTGCCCAACCTCCGATCAGTGCGCGCCGTGCTTTTCTTTTTGCTTCCCCGGCGTTGGCGGCGCGAGGATGATCGTTACCGCGCCTTCCCGATTCACCTTTACGGGTTTACGCCGGGCAGCCTCGAGGTCCTGTTGCGCCGTAACGGGTTCACCCAACTCGTCATCACGACGACTGGAGTTGGATTTGGTTCTGACCCGGCCTCGGCTGCAACCGGGTTACCGCGGTCGGGCGCGGGTGGTGCCGCGTCCGGTGTGTCGGCCGGCGCGGTCCCTCAGACGCCGAGCCATGTCCAGGGGGTCGCCGGCTGGCGCCGCTTCGCGAAAAAGGTTTGGCGTCTTGCGGAGCAAGCGGGTTGGGGCGAGAATTTGACGGCCATCGCGACGCTGCAACCCTGATGGGTCTGGCCATGCTCCCTGCTGCACCGACTAATTCATTGATTGGTGAGCCGCGTGTGTTTCACGTGGTCGTTTCCCTGGCGCCCGGCGGTTTGGAGCGGCTGGTGGTCGATTGGACCAACGCGCGGAATCGGCGCTGGCCGGGATCGACCTCGATTGTCTGCCTCGACACGCTGGGCGACCTGGCACCTCAGGTCGAAGGGGGCTGCGTCACGTGTCTGCAAGCTGATCGATCTCGCAGTCCGTGGGATGGGCGGGCGGTGGCCACGCTGAAGGCGTGGCTCAGTGAACAGTCAACGGTGAACGGTGAACAGTCGGCGGTATACAGCGGACACCGCAAGGTGGAGGAAAATGGACGCGTGGAAACCGCCGCTTCCACTGTTCACTGTTCACTGTTCACTGTTCACTCTCCTCCCGTCGCCGTCCTCCACGCCCACAATCTCGCAGCCTGGCAGTATGCGGTGCTGGCTACCCGAGGGACCGGTATGCGGACGGTCTACACGCAGCACGGAGCGAACACCCACAACCAGCGGCTCAGGGACCGGCTGCGGTGCCGGGCGCTGGCGTTTATGACCGATGACATCGTGGCGGTATCCAAGGCAACGGCAGAGGCCATGACGCGCTTGCAGTGGATCCCGAAGCGTCGTATCCGGGTGATCGTGAATGGAATCGATGCCGTAAGGTTTCAGTGTTCAGTGTTTAGTGTTCAGGAACGGGCGGATGGGGGAGAGTCGGGAAACGAAGGGCGGCGGGCGGGGGAAAGGTCGACGAGGACGTCGACCCCACATGTGAGTCTCGCCCCGACAGGTGACCCATGTGGGGCGGATGTCCCCATCCGCCTTGATGGCGGAGAGGATGGAGCTGCCAGCCGTTTGACCCGCCGCCAGATCCGCGACACGCTCGCGATTCCTCAGGATGCCATCGTGATCGGCTCTGTCGGACGCTTGGCGCAGGTGAAGGGCTACGACCGGTTGATCGAGGCGCTCGGAGTTTCAAGGCCAGTGAACAGTGAACAGTCAACAGTCAACAGTGAGACTGAGAGACAGACCGAGGACAGGAAACCGAATACCGCGGGCGAGAAAGCAAAGGAACATCCGACCTGTTCACCGTACACTGTTCACTGTTCACTTCTACCTTTCCTTCTTCTCGTCGGCGACGGCCCCGAACGCGCCGCCTTGGAAACGCAGGCGCGGTCCCTGGGGATCGCCGACCGCGTGCGATTCGCCGGTTTCCAGACGGATCCGGCGCCGTATCTGGCCGCCATGGACGCGTTTGTGCTGCCGTCGCGCAGCGAAGGGTTGTCGATCAGCCTGCTCGAGGCCATGGCGGCTGGCGTGCCGGTCTTTGTGACGGACGCGGGGGCGAGCCGCGAAGTCATCGAAGACGGCAAGTGCGGGACGCTCCTGCCTGCCAGGGAGAGAGAGTGGATGGCCACCGTCGGAACTGTGCTGGCGTCGGATGGGCGGGCAGCGGATCTGGCGGCGCGCGCACGGGAACGGGTGGTGTCACACTATTCGCTCGATGCGACGCTGGAGGCGTACGAGGCGCTGTACCGGAGGTCGATGGGGACATCGACCCCACATTGAGCGGTAAGCCGAATCTTGATTGATGTGGGGCGGATGTCCTCATCCGCCTGCGATAACCAAGCCGCTGGCAAAGAGGCTGGTGAGGACACCAGCCCCACATTTCGACGCCCAAGTATCATGCTCCTGACCATCTCCAATCTGTTTCCCCGGCCGGATCAGCCGCAACGCGGGTTGTTCAACGCGCAGTTGTTCAGGGAATTTGCCAGGCAGTTGGGCGGCTCGTCGTCGGCTCAACCGCTTCTCAACCTATGCCTCGTGCCGGAATGGCGCGCGTGGCGGTGGCGGGCGATCCGGCGGTGGAAGGTGGAAGAGGGGCTGCCGCCCACCCTTTATTGTCCTGTCTTCTATGTGCCGCGGTACGGGCACGACCGGATGGCGGATACTTATTACCGCAGCCTGCGGAATATGCACGTGACCCTTCGCGGCACGCGGGCTGTGTTTGCCGCGTGGCTCTACCCGGATGGCGTGGCTGCGGCGCGAGTGGCCCGCGACCTGGCCGTGCCGTGCTGGATCATGGTCCAGGGGAGCGATGTGTTTCACCTGCAGCACCCGCGTCGACGCCAGGCTTTGCTGGACATGATCGACGACATCGAGGGGTACATCTGCGTGAGCCGGCCTCTGGCCGACGCCCTCATCAAGGCCGGCGTGGGACCCTCCCGGGTGCATGTTGTGCCGAATGGCGTGGATCACGAGTTGTTCAAGTATCGGACCAAGGCGGAAGCGGTAAGTCAGTTAACAGTGAACAGTGAACAGTTAACAGTGAACAGTACGCAGGCGAACCAGACCGAAGCCCCAGGCAGAGATACGCGTCGACTTTCCACTGTTCACTGTTCACCGTTCACTGTTAACTCTTCCATCCCCCTCGCCGACATCGTCGCCGGGCGGATGAAGCTCGTACTGTTCGTCGGCAACCTGGTTCCGGTAAAGGGTCCCGATGTGTTCCTGAAAAGTCTAGCCGTCCTAAAGTCTAAGGTCTCAGGTCCATGGTCTATTGTCTCTGCCTTCATTGGCGACGGTCCGATGCGGCGCGACCTGGAACGTGCCGCCCGGCGCTGGGGACTTGGCACGTCGGTGTATTTCCTGGGGAGCCGTCCCCATAACGAAGTGGCACGTTGGATGAACCTGGCGGATGTCCTGTGCCTCTCCAGCCGCAGCGAAGGTATGCCGAACGTGGTGATCGAGGCGCTTGTGTCGGGCGTGCCTGTGGCGGTGACGGATGTGGGCGCCTGTCGCGATCTGGTTGAGAACGAGCCGGAGGCGCGGATCTGTCTGCGCGATGATACACAGGCCTTGGCCCGGTCAATACGCGACTTGGCATTCTCGACCGCGGATCGCCGTGCCCTGGCGGCCAGGCATGCGGAGCGGTTCTCATGGGCACGCCAGGCGGGAGAAATTCTGGAACTAATGGGAACTGAACCTTGAATGTGTGTCTAACCGTTGACGTCGAGACCTATTCCGGCGATTACGACCGTGATGTCTACGGTGAGGGGCTCGGACTCCCTTTCATTCTCGACACCTGTCGGCGCCATGGCCTTGCGGCGACGTTTTTTGTTGAGACCCTGGGCGCCACGCGATGGGGCATGGCAGGCGTCCAACGGATTTGTGAGGACCTCAATTCGGCCGGGCAAGACATACAGCTTCACATCCATCCGGTTGTGGCGCAGGTCGAATGGGTCAGCGATCGTTATGACGTGTTGTGGATGCACGACGAGCCTACGCAGAAACGTCTGATTGAACTGGGGCGCCGCATTCTCGCGGATTGCACGGGTCGCCCTGTTGAAGCCTTCAGGGTTGGCGATTTTGCCGCGAATCGCGACACACTGACGGCGATGGACCATCTTGGAATTCTGGTCGGCTCGAATCGTGACCTCGACACCAAGTGCTCGACGCGGTCACAATTGAATGAGGTGTTCCCAATTCGTAACGATGTGTCCCGCCTGGGCCGGATTGTGGATCTGCCGACCTCCGCCTTCCGCAGCCCCCTTCGGTTTCTGGATGGGCCCTACCGGCACATGCAGGTGAACGCATTGGGCACTGGCGAAATGACTGACGCGCTTGTGCGGATGGAGCGGGCGGGGTATGCCTGCGCCACCATTCTCACACATCCGGGCGAGTATTTCCGGGCCTCGGGTGGTCGGCTTGTCCCCATCTGGAAGAACTGTCGGCGGCTGGAGCGACTCCTGGATTTTCTGATCGCGCATCCATCGATGCCGGTTCGCATGGTGCGGGATTGCGCGGGGACTGAACTGGGCTGCCTCGTATCGCCGCCAGAGTTGCGACTGAGTCTGGGGTGGGCTCTGTATCGGGTCTGGGAACAGTCTCTGGACCGGGTTCGTCGGAGGATGGGGCGTCGAGGGTTTTAGTTTGTCAGTCTTCAGAGCATTAATGTATAGCCCATTAGCACTAATATGCCCTGCACCATAACCGTCCATCCTGCTGCTAATCTGCCGGAAGACGTCACGGCATTCTGGCGAGCCCGGCAGTTCGAGCAGGACCCGCTGAAGGGCCTGACCGGCAGTCCGGAGTGGTTTGCCATGATGGCGGCCGGCGGAGGTGGCGAGGCCCTGGTATTGAGGAAGGAGGGCGGAACATGCTGCGGCGTGATTCCGCTCCTGTCCCAGACAGCGCGGCTGGGTAGACGCGTGAGCCAGGTGTTCAGAGTCTGTGGCGGCGACTTGATTGAGGATGGGCTTGGCGCCGCCGACCTCAGGAGTGCGATGGAGGATCTGTTGCGGCGCCATCCGCGCTGCGACGCCATGATATTGGACCACGTCCAGGCCGGCTCGCGGCTAGAATTGCTTGCGGCCGCCTGCGGCCGTCGCAGTGTGTGTTTCCTGCACCCCGTGGGCGGCGAGAAACCTCATTACCGGCTGGCACTGCCTCCATCGTGGGAATCCTTCAGTCAACTTCGTTCGCCGGAGAGCATCAAGAAGATTGATCGCCGGGACCGCGCACTTAGCCGGGAGACCGGGAGTCCAACGCGCCTGCTGGAGATTCGCCAGATGGCGGATGCCGCGCCGTATGCGCAGCAGATCGTAAGCCTGATGAGTACCACATGGCAGGCCCGCCGCCTGGGGCACAGTGTTGATCTCAATGGGATGCGTGAGGTCGCCAGTCGTGGGTGGTTGCGCTGTTTTCTGCTGTTGGCGGACGCCGAGGCGGTCGCCTTTGTTCTCGGATATCAGGGCATGGGGGGGTACGTGTACGAACAGGTTGGGTATGACCAGCGGTTTGCCCGGCATTCCCCCGGCACGATCTTGCTCTATCGCCTCATCCGTCAGTTGTACGAAGCCGATACCCCGCGCTGGGTGGACTTCGGCGAAGGGGATGCCGAGTACAAGCAGGTGCTGGCCAATGACGTGATTAGCATTCAGTCAGTCATGGCAGTGCGTCGGCGACTTGACCTGCGACTGCAGTTCGCTGTGACCTCTGCCCTTGAGCTGGGCACTCGCGTCGCGAAGGTCCTGTTGGCGAAGATAGGTATGAAACAATCCCTGGCTCGCAGGCTCAAGCGCGGGTCGTCATGATGAGGCGCGGAACTACAGCGGCAAGCCAGAGGGCTCTATGAATTTTGTCATCATTGCCAATGCCTGGGGCGCGGGGCTGGATAACCCCACGAGCAAGCACCGTATCGCGCTCGAGTTGGCCAGGCGCGGGCATCGCGTGCTATGGGTCGAGGGCGCCGGGATGCGGGCGCCGAGCGTCGGCTCGGGCTCGGACCGGTCGCGCATGGTGAATAAGGTCCTGGCGGCGCTTCGGGGAGTCAAGAAGGTGGAAGCTGGAAGGTGGAAGGTGGGAGGGGGAATAGCGACCACAGACCGCAGACCAGAGACCGTAGACCAAGGGAAAGAGGCAACGCCGGACAATCTCCAATCTCCAATTTCCAATCCCCAATTAATCTGGATCCTCTCTCCCCTTTTCATCCCCATGCCGAAGTATCGGCTGATCCGCGCTTTGAACGGTGTCATCGGTGCGTGGTCGGCCCGCGTGTGGGGCCGGTTGCTCGGGTTCAAGGATCCGATGCTCATCAACTATGTACCCGTTCTGGCGGGGGTGATGCGTTGGTGGCCGGGGAGGGTTGTCTATCACTGCGTGGATCGGTGGGATGCGTTCAAGATGTATGACTCGGCCGTCATGGCAGAGATGGACCGGCGGTGCTGCGAGTACGCCGATGTCGTGATTGCCTCGGCGTCGGAGTTACGGGAGCGCTGCCTGCGCTGGAACCCCAATACACACCTGGTGACACACGGGGTGGATTTTGAACACTTCGCGCAGGCGGTGGAAGTCAGTGAACAGTGGGCAGTGAACAGTGAACAGAGAGTAGTAAACAGTGAACAGTTAACAGTAAAAAGTGGTGACGCTTCAGGGACGAAGACGCCACCATCCGGCAGCAGTGCAACTTCTACTGTTCACTGTTCACCGGTTACTGTTCACTGTTTTCCCGTCGACCTCCCGGACGGCCCGATCGTCGGGTTTTTCGGATTGTTGTCCGAATGGGTAGATCAGGCGTTGCTATTGCGGCTGGTTCGCGCGATTCCCCGCATGCAACTCGTGTTGATCGGCAAGGCCGACGTAGACGTGACGGCCTTGAAGGGTGTACCCAACATTCATCTGCTCGGGTCGTGTCCTTTTCACGATCTGCCCGGCTATGTGGCGCGGTTCACGGTTGGCATTATTCCGTTCGTTGTCAACGATCTGACCCGGTCGGTCAATCCTATCAAGTTGCGGGAAATGCTCTCAGGTGGCTGCCCGGTCGTATCCACGGGACTGCCGGAAGTCAGGGCCATTATCGATGGTCGATTGCCGACTGAAGATTGCAGGAAAAGAGGCGTGTTCGTCGCTGAGGATCACGACGTGTTCGTGAAGATGGTGGCGGAGTTGGTGGAACGACCGCTGTCGCTTGACGAGCGGCGGGCGGTGAGTGCCGGAATGGCAGGAGAGACATGGGCGGGTAAGGTGGATGAGATGCTGAGGATCATCGGCGGAGGCCAGTGAACAGTGAACGGTGAACAGTAAACAGTGGCTTGCGCCGATGTGACACTGTTCACTACTCAAAGGGGGAAACCTATGACGGTGTTCGCACTAATTCGCTCCGACATCCGCGCCAAGGCGGAGTGGCTCTATGGCGATGCGACCTGGCGGTCCTGCCTCAAGGCGCGCTTCACGGATGGTACGCAGGCCATGATCGTGTACCGCCTCATGCAGGCCTCGCAGCGCGCGGGCCTGACACCGTTGGCGATGGTGTTCAACAAGCTTAACGTTGTTTTTGGCGGGTGCATTATCGGACGCGGCGCCGATTTCGGTCCGGAATTGGTGCTGGTCCACAGTCAGGGCGTTGTGATCAACACCGCGGTACGCGGCGGCCGGCACGTCGTCATCGAGCACCAGGTGACGGTCGGGGCGGAGAAGGGGGCGGCCCCCGTTCTTGGTGACAATGTCTTCATCGGGGCTGGCGCCAAGATCGTCGGTGCCGTCCACGTGGGAAGTGGCGCCAAGATTGGCGCCAATGCCGTCGTGCTCGACGATGTTCCCGAGGGCGCCACCGCCGTTGGTGTGCCGGCGCGCGTCGTGAAGACCGTAGACCAGAGACCGTAGACCATAGCCCCATGCTTGCCGCCGGACTCATTCTAATTTGTCTCCTCCTCGTCTACACTTGGCTGGTCTACCCCGCCTTGGTGTTGTGGTTGGGTCGGCGGCATCGTCCTTCGGCGTCCCGAATGTGGGGCGGATGTCCCCATCCGCTTGGAGCGGGGCAGGAGGCGGACGAGGACGTCCGCCCCACATTGGAAGATGCCGACCACCTTCCGTCCGTTACCGTCCTATTTTCCGCCTATAATGAAGAGGCGGGCATTGAGTCGCGCCTCGCGAATCTGGCCGCGGTCGACTATCCCGTCGATCGGATTCAGATCTGGGTGGGGGTTGATGGAGGGTCGGACCGGACGGCCGTGCTCGCGCAGGCCTGGGCGGCATCGCATCCGAATGTGACCGTCATTGTGGCCGAACAGAACGGCGGCAAGATGGCGATGTTGAAGCGGCTGGTGGAGTCACTGTTCACTGTTCACTGTTCACTTCCTTCCCTCCTCGTCTTTACCGACGCCAATACGATGTTCGAGCCGGACGTCTTGCGGCGGCTGGCGGCTCCGTTCGCGGACCCGGCTGTTGGCGGCGTATGCGGCCGGTTGGTGCTCGAACACGGGGCGGCGGGTAAGACAGATGAGCGCGCGTACTGGGACACGGAAAGTCGTCTGAAGGAAGTCGAAAGCCGGCTCGATTCATGTCTCGGCGCGAACGGGGCTATCTATGCGATTCGTGCGAACCTGTTCCCCCGCGATATTCCCGGCAATACGATTGTCGATGATTTCGTGATCGGGATGAAGGTGCGCGAGCAGGGGTTCCGGATGGTGTTTGAGCCGCGGGCCGTGGCGCGCGAGGAGTTGCCGCCGGCCGTATCGGACGAGTGGCGCCGGCGCGTCAGGATCGGCGCCGGTGCGTACCAGGCCCTGGTGCTGTGCCGGCGGAGTCTGCGGCCGCGCTTCGGCGTATTTGCCTGGGTGTTC
>Ga0073936_10010554_pt1 | contig 11312 bp, 10 predicted proteins | sample AliMusrvi5mmetaG_FD_87041 | JGI IMG/M metagenome (GOLD analysis project Ga0073936, IMG submission 87041) | Freshwater lake bacterial and archeal communities from Alinen Mustajarvi, Finland, to study Microbial Dark Matter (Phase II) - Alinen... | ecosystem: Environmental > Aquatic > Freshwater >... | reverse complement strand
GCTGCAACTCCTTGATGACCAATTGGCACACGGCTGCCTTGGCAAGTGGGGCCAGTGCAATTTCCACGGCTAGGCGGTGCACCAGCAAATCCTGCTTCACCACCTCCAGTGGATGTCCCGTCGCGCCTTTCCGCCGCCTGCAACTGGCCAGCACCATTACTCTGGTCGGTGCACGCCTGCGTGCCATGACGGAGATGAAATCTAGCGTCGAGTCGTCGGCCCAGTGCAGGTCTTCAAAGACCAGAACGAGCGGCTTCGCTGCGGCCAACTCTTCCAGCGCCGCACAAAGTTCGCCCAGCAGTCGCACCTGAGGTTCGGCATGGGCCGCCGTGCTGCTTTCAGGCGCCCGGCCCTTCGTCAGCCATGCCGGCGCCATCCTGGCCAAAATGCGGCAGGCCAGCTCGCCATCCGCCGAGGCGCAAAGCTGGCTCAGCGATTCCATCAGCGGGTAATACTCCTCTTTGCCGCTCACACACTGCAGGCATTGACCGTGCGCCACGCTGGCAGACGACTGCTTCACCTCACGGCAGAATGCATCCATAAGGGCCGTCTTTCCAATGCCAGCTTCCCCGCTGATGAAGACGACACGCCGGTTCCCGGTCGGCAAAAACCCAAACTGCGCCCGCAACAGGGAGAGTTCTTCATCGCGGCCCACCACCGCAGAATGTTCCGCGGCCTCGAACACTAAAGAAGCCGTATAGCCGCGTTCCGTTCCCCTCCACAACCTGTGCCACAAAGCAATAGCCGCGCTTGGGTAGGGTCTGAATAAACCGCGGTTGCCCAGCGTCGTCGCCCAGAAGCTTGCGTAACTCCAGCATGTAAGTTCTCAGCACTTGGGGCTGAACAAAGGTCTCCGGCCACAGCGCGTCCAGCAACTCGTCGTGGGTAATCAGGCGGCCCGGATTCTCGACCAGGTAGCGGAGCACTGCATAAGGCTTGGGCGGCAAAGCAATCTGTTCGCCGTTCCGCCACAGGCACTCGTTCGCGGTGTCCAGACCAAAATCCTCAAACTGCTTCATGCGGCTGGACCTCCGGCAAAACATCCCCCCAACTCTCTTGGCAATTGGCCTTCCAATGTGCAGATCGCTCTAGGTGCAACTCATCGTTCAACGGGGTGACCGTCCAGTGAACTCCGTCTGTAGGGCGTTCATTTGCGGCCAAACGTGTTCATTGGTGAACACACCGCAAAAGACATCTCTGACTCGCTTCTAACGAAGCAATACGCAGTGGCCCGGCGCACCGTTCCTCTACCTTACAGTGTTCTGGGGTGCTTTTCAGCGAGCGGCCTTTTCGATCTATCGAGCTTCCGTTTAGACACGCAACTATGCCGAAAGGTTTGTCCGTCCGGCTCTGTTATTGTCGGCGACGGGCCAGAGCGTCGGGCCTGAATCAAGCAAGTTACGCCGCGGGCAAAATGAACGGAGCCGCAGTTGACTGTCCTGCCAGCCGGCATTGGGCTGCCGCTGCTTCGATTTGGCTATTGATCTCCGCTCCCAAAAGAAGCATCAGGCCTGAAATGTAGAACCAGGTCAGCAGGATGATCACCGCACCGAGCGACCCATAGGTTAACGAGTAGCTGTCAAAGAAATGTAAATAGAGTCGGAGTCCGAATGAGGCGAGCAGCCATCCGAGGATACCTATGGTCCCTCCCGGCGTGAGCCAGTGCCAGCAGCGCGCCTTCACGTCCGGAGCCCAATAATAAATAACTGCGAACGACAGTGCCAGCAGAACGGTTGCCAGAGTCCATCCGATCAGTCGCGCCATATACGCCACTGGGAAGGTGAGAAAGTGGTTGTAATTGCTGCGGCTGACGATCGCCGCGATAAAATCTCCACCCAGCATGGAACAAAGGATCACGGTGACGATCACGGTCAGAATGATGGTCAGGCCTATGGCGTAAATGCGGGCTTTTAAAAAGGATCGGGTATCCTCGACCTTGTATACGGCGTTCAGTGCATCCTGTATAGCAGAGATGCCAACAGACGCGGACCATACGGCCGCAATCAGTCCAAAGGTCAGCTTGCCCTTCGTGGCGGCGGCCGTGGTTTCGTTGAACGTCGCCAGCACGGCGCCAAGGGCGGAGGTCGGAATAACCAGCGCCAGATAATTCAGCAGCTTGTCATAAAACCGTGCGGCCGACTGCGCGGCCAGGCCAAGGATAGAACTCGCGCTGAACAGAGTGGGAAATAGCGCAAACAGAAAGTAAAAGCCAAGCTCCGCGGCGCGGCCGAACAGGCGGTCTGCGAAAAGCGCATCCCAAGTACGCTTCGCGACGATGCCCACAGGCACGCTTTGCAGATTCCACAGCGAACACAGTGGCGAGCGCGAGACGAACTCCCAGATATTGTGCTGGCGAGCCATCGACATCCTGCCGGTATTGCATTCGCCGTTGAGGTTAGTGCGCATGGATTCGTCCAGTCTGCACGGGTTTGCCCTTCCGGAATGGACGAGGGCGTCGCTCTAGCGGCCTCGTCTGGCCCCAAAATAGAGCAGGCATCCGCCTCCGGCAATGGCGATGATGCCCAGAATCGGTGGAACAGGCAGCGTATGGTTTTCAGTCCTCTCGATTTGAATTGCGCCCAAATCGACAGCTTTCTTATGACTCGTATAAGAAAATCCCCCATAGATAAGCGCTACAACCCCAGCCAGGATCAAAAGCATTCCCGCGATCTTCATGATTCACTCCCGTTCTTTCAACTTCGTCCCCACCAGCATCGCCAACCTGCTACTCTCACATTCCCAAGGAGCGCCGCGTAATGCAACCCTCCAACTTAAACCTAAGTAATATTCCCGGCAATCCGCTGTATCAAAAGGACCACAAGATAGACTCGAGCCTGCGCGGCAACCCGGCGATCCAAAGGTGTTCCTGGTCGCAGGCTGCGCGGCCAGGCACTAAACTGGAACCATGCTGGACTTTGAAATCTCCGCGTCTGAAGCCGCCACTCTACTCAAGGCCGCAGGAGCACGCCTGATCGACGTGCGCGAGCCGTGGGAGTTTGCCACCGCGCACATCGACGGTAGTCTGCTCATTCCCATGGGCGAGGTGTCCGCCCGGGCGCACCAGGAACTCGACCCGGAAGAACGTCTCCTGGTGGTCTGTCACCACGGAATACGTTCCATGAACGTAACTGTTTGGCTGCGTAACCAGGGGTTTGAGCGGGCGCAGTCCGTGCGCGGCGGAATCGAAGCCTGGTCGGTCCAGGTTGACCCCGCGGTTGCGCGTTACTGACCATTCCGCTTCAGTCTCCATTTGACCGCTCTCGCAGGGCATCGGTATATTCGCTTCGTCCTTGTTCGCCACGGAAATCTTTCTTCTATAGAAGTTTCATGTGGCTCAATCCCGCATTTCCTTGGCTTCAAAACGCCGGACCAAGATGAGGAAAACCATGCAAAGACGCTTCAGTGCACTGCTATCGAGCCTTTTCCTGCTGTTTGCGGTCGGTGCTTCCGCTGAAGTAAAACCTTCGACTCTGTTCAGCGACCACATGGTTCTGCAGAGTGGCATGTCTGTACCCGTCTGGGGCACGGCCAGCCCCGGCGAAGCTGTCAAGGTCACAATCAACGGCCAAACCCAATCCACCACCGCCTCGCCGGGCGGCAAATGGACAGTTCGTCTTGGCAATCTCGCGCCCGGCGGTCCTTTTGAGATGCACATCGAGGGCACAAACTCGCTCACCATTAAGGATGTGCTGATCGGAGAAGTATGGCTCGGCTCCGGCCAGTCCAACATGGTCTTCACGGTCTCGCAGAAAGCCGCGTCCTTTGCCGGAATGCTGGATGAAGAGAAAGTGATCGCGGCGGCCAACTACCCTACCATCCGCATGTTCACCGTAAAGACCGTCAAGAGCTACACGCCCGTGGACGACGTAAGCGGCGCGTGGCAGATTTGCAGCCCCGAAACGGTTCCCGGATTCTCAGCCGTGGGTTACCTGTTCGCTCGCGATCTGCAGCAGCGCCTCAAGGTGCCTGTGGGCGTTCTCACCGTGGCCTACGGCGCCAGCACAGCGGAGTCCTGGTTACCCCGCGAAGCGGTCGCCGCCGATCCCGCGCTCAAGCCCATGCTGGACGGCTTCGACACCCTGGTGAGCTTCTACAAGGCGCATCCCGGTGCCACGGTAGCCGAGGCGCCGCCCATTCCCAAAACCATTAACGGTCGCGCCGCCAGCAGCGCGGCCCTGCGCGATCCGGTCGAGGATCAGCATCAGCCAACAGTGCTTTTCAATGGCATGCTGCACCCGGTCATTCCCTACGCAGTCCGCGGCGTCCTCTGGTATCAGGGCGAATCGGTTGTAGGCGGCAATACCGGCGTCCTCCTCTATCCCCACGTCATGGAGACGCTGGTCAATCAGTGGCGCGCGCTCTGGGGCCGGGGCGAGTTCCCTTTCTACGCGGTGCAGCTCCCGGCCTTGAAGAACGTGAGCAACAACCCCATGGTGCGCGAGGGCCAGGCGCAGATTCTCTCGCTCACCAACACCGGACTCGCGGTCGCCATCGATGTCGGGGATCCGGACAACGTGCATCCCAAAAACAAGGTCCCCGTCGCCGAGAGGCTCGCTTTGATAGCTTTGGCTAACGCCTACGGGCAGAAACTGGAGTATTCCGGGCCGCGCTATAGTTCCATGAAAGTGGAAGGCAGTGCCATCCGCATCCACTTCTCGCACGACGGCGGGCTTATGGCCAAAGACGGACCGCTCAGGTGGTTTCAGATTGCCGGCCCCGATCAGAAGTTTGTCGATGCCGAGGCCACCATCGCAGGCGATTCCGTAGTTGTGAATAGCGATAAGGTGCCCACCCCCGTGGCCGTCCGCTATGCCTGGGACAACTATCCTTTCGGCTGCAACCTCTATAACTCTGACGGCCTGCCCGCCGCCCCCTTCCGTACCGATGCCTGGGACGCCCTGGCCAAAATCGCCGAGGAATTCACCGGCAAGTAGCAGCAATCTCAACCGTTAGAGCGCCTTCGACTTAAGTGTTCACAACAATGTGCCCCATCCTTGAATCATTTTTGATTCAAGGGTGGGACAGCATAAACCTCAATCTCGACCGTGAACGATCCAATTACAAACGCTGTAGTCCTTCGCTCTTGCCCCCGCTGGCTCCCCCCAATTGCATCACCCGCTGATACCCCGATTTTCGCGGCGGTTTAGACTAGAAGCTGAAACGCCCGTTTTGGGCGCTTCCTTGAAAGACACCACCAATCGACCACACGGAAAGAGCGCCATGAATCTACAGGAAACTGTGATGCGTAAGTGTACCCAGGACCTTGTCGACCTGGAAAATGAATTCGGAGCACACAACTACCATCCCCTTGATGTGGTGCTGGAACGTGCCGAGGGCGTGTGGGTATATGACGTCGAGGGCCGCCGTTATCTCGACTGCCTGGCCGCCTATTCCGCGGTCAACCAGGGACACTGCCATCCCAGAATTCTTCAAACGCTTCAGGAACAGGCCTGCAGAATTACCCTGACCTCGCGCGCATTTCGCAACGAGCAGTTGCCGCTCTTCTGCAAGGAACTCCACGAACTCACCGGTTATGACATGGTTCTTCCCATGAACTCCGGTGCCGAGGCCGTCGAGTCGGCCATCAAGGCCGCGCGCAAGTGGGGCTACACGGTCAAAGGCATTCCTCAAGGCCAGGCCGAAATCATCGTCTGCGCCGGCAACTTCCATGGCCGCACAGTCACCGTTGTCAGCTTTTCCAGCAACGAGAATTATCGCGAGGGCTTCGGTCCCTTCACGCCTGGGTTCAAAATCATTCCCTTCGGCGATATCGAGGCCCTGCGTAGCGCCATCACCCCCAACACCTGCGCCTTTCTTGTCGAGCCCATCCAGGGCGAAGCTGGCATAGTCATTCCGCCCGACGGCTATCTAAAGCAAGCCGCCGAATTGTGCCGCCAAAACAACGCCCTTCTCATGGTCGATGAGATCCAGTCCGGCCTCGGCCGCACCGGCAAACTCTTCGCCTATATGTACGAGGACATCACCCCGGACGTGTTAATCGTAGGCAAAGCCCTCGCCGGCGGCTTCTATCCCGTCTCGGCGGTCCTGGCATCTACTGAGATCTTGGGTGTCTTCCACCCCGGCGACCACGGCAGCACCTTTGGAGGAAACCCGCTCGGCTGTGCGGTCGCAAGAACCGCTTTGCGTGTGCTCATTGAAGAAAATATGGTCGAGCGCTCCGCCGAGTTGGGAGCATACTTCCTGTCGCGCCTTCAGACCATTCAAAGCCCTGCCATCAAGGAAGTTCGTGGCAAGGGCCTGTGGATCGGCATCGAACTCAACGGAATGGCCAGGCCCTATTGTGAAGCACTCAAGGAAGAGGGGATCCTATGCAAGGAGACCCACGACCACGTCATTCGCATCGCGCCCCCCCTCATCATCACCCGCGAAGAAATCGACTGGGCCTTCGAGCGCATCGCCAGAGTCCTGCAAAAATAAGGCAGGAACTGTTCGACGGGTCCAAATCGGGTTCACGATCACTCGATAGGGCGGCCCAGGTCTCGCCTTTGAGACCTGGGCCGTCCCATCCGGCAACTGCGAACATCCTGCAACCCAGAGCTCAAATCAGTTCGCCGCCCGTCTCTTCCCTCGGCGTTTCCTTGAGGATCGCCTTCTCTGCAGGAACCTGCTTGACGATTTCCTTTTTCGCAGCAGCTCTCTTGGTAACTGCCTTCTTCACGGGGGCTTTCCTGACGTCGGCCTTCTTCGCTGGAGCTTTTTTGGCAACCGCCTTCCTTGCAGGAGCTTTCTTCACGGCCACCTTCTTCGCAGCGGCCTTCTTGGCCGGTACTTTCTCCGCCGCAACTTTCTCCGTGCTCCTGGTCGTAGCCCGTCCTATGGCTTCTTCAACAGCTTTCTCGCTGACGCCCTTGTCCAGAGCCTTCCTGATCGCACTTTCAATCTTCTTGACTGCCTTTTCCTGCTTGCGCGCTTCGTTATTCATGACGTGGTCCCTCGCTAGACCATCCTTTGTGTAACTCGGAATTCTACATCTTAACTCTGCGTCCTCGCTGCCGATAAAGCTGCTGCCCCAAATCTCAATGTCCTTCGGCGAAATTCGGCTGCGCCAGACCCGCCCTGAGCGGGATACTCGAAAAACCACGCTCAGGGACCACCGCCCAGCCGGAGGCGTTTCCTCAGCGTCTCGTAAAACCGAACGAAGTGATGTTGAAGAGCCGCCTCTGTGCCGTCGTTCCTTCGCCTCGCGCCACCAGGCACAGATCGTGTACACCTTTCGCTCTCGAAAGTACAGGCGTGGTCAGAACCCGATAGTTGGTTCGCCCGCCCGTTGGCGCAATCTTGACTTCGCCAATCAGCTCCCCGGCAGGATTGTCCAGCCTTACCTCCAGCGAGCCATTGCGCAGGGCATCGTTTTCTGAACTTACTTCCACATGAAAACTCGCCGCGCCATCACCAAAGTCAACGTCGTGATACTGTAAATACCCGCCGTCCCCCATCTTCATCTGGTACTCGCCGGACACGCCCTTCTCGCCCCAGGCGTTCATCTCCACATGAAACTCGACTGCCTCGCGCCGTGGTGCGAACGCATCCAGTGTCAGGTGGGTTACCCCCGGTGTTCCTGCCCCCAGGTCGTGGCCGGGATAGATAGGTTGAAGGCTCCCGTCCGGCAAAATCGTCAGCGAGGTAACTGCCACCTGGCGATGATGATCGTGCGTAGTTGAACTCCAGCTTTCAGGAACGTTGCTGGCTGTGGCCCCATTGTCGTAGGGAACATGATAGGCAATATAAGTTTTCCCCTTGTAAGTGCAAACCCCCTGCTGCACCGATTCGTCGCCATCCTCCGTCGGATAAATCAGGTGCCGCACCGGACCGTTAAACGGGCCGAACATGCTATCGGACACTACGTAGTCTATGTAATCTCCCTTGGCGTCGCATCCCGGCCCCTTGTCCTTCTTGTAAGCAACATAAGTCAGATACCACTTCTCACCGGCCTTGAACAAAACTGGACTTTCAAAGTAATCAAGATTGCCGCAAGCATCGGTCTTGGGCACCACTACATCACGAGCCGGCTCTGCGAGTTCGGTCATGTCCGGCGTCAGTCGAGCCATCTTCACCCAGTTCTTTGAAGTGTCTCCGGCGCCCCATATAAGATACGGCGTCTTGTCGTCACTGTAGACCACCCACGGGCTAAGTCCCTCAACCGGCGTTCCATCCACATTCTTCAGCGGTCCTCCTACCGCGTCGTTGTAGGGGCCCAAGGGGTTATCGGCCGTCAGCACGCCAATGTCGAAAATTCCATAGTTGTTTTCCGTCGTGGGGTTAATCCGGTAGGGAGCGTAGGAATAGAACTTCCCATTCGCGGGGATGCCAGCGTCGCCATCCCACAATGCCTGGCCCGTGTTCCAGGTGACATCCCGCCCTGTCACAATCGATCCGTGGTCCGTCCAGTGATCGAAATCGGTTGTGGTCAAAGCGCGAAACGCATACATCCCCTTGTAAAATTCGTTCTCCCGTTCAAACTGCACCGTGAACGGATCCTGTGTCGTAAACAGATAGAACTTTCCATTCAGTTCGCGACACGTCGGATCGTCGTTAAAGAGATAGCCCGGGGTCACCAGTTTTTGCGCCCACGCGCATCCGGGCAGGCAAGCGCAAATTGCTGCGCATAGGCTTCCAATACGCACTATTCCATTGACATTGTTCCGCAATTTCATCCTGGATATCCTCTCTATCCTGATTCGGCGCCTTTTTCCTGTGGCCCTTGACTCGTTCAAGATCATACGATGGTGTACCCGGAACCGGTCCTCATCGCAGCTAAGGATTCCCGCCTTTGGCGCCTCGGCATGCGGAATATCCAGATAGCCTCCTATCCAACCGGAGCAGCGCCGAGACCCCGAAACCGCCGCAAAGCCAATCTCTCGTGAGTAATCCATCAAAGCCCTTATGAATGGCACCCCGCTTGGATCGTCTACGTGCTCTTGAACCGGCGCAGACATTGACTGATTGGGCCGGTCAGGGATAATGTATCTTCATAGTCAAAGGCTTAACTTAGATCAGTCTTTGTGAAGCGAAAGGCTGATAACCACCAACCTGGGGCGTTCCGGCAGGTGCTACGGAGAAAACCATTGTGAAGACAGACATCTGCGGTATAACCCGGCGTGACCTACTGAAGGGGATTGGTGCAACTGCGCTGGCTGCATCCTCAAGCCGCCAACTGTTTGCGGACACCTACAAGCAGGCCGATGCAAGTTGGCTGGCAAACTGCCACTTCGGCATCTCATCCCACTGGACAGAGCAATCGCAGCCGGTTGGCGCGGATGATTGGCTGCCCTTTGAAGAAGCAGTGTCTCAATTCAACGTGGCGCGCTATGTTGACCAGTTGGCAGGTGCGGGGGCGGAATATCTCATCTTTACCAGCGTGCATGCGCTCCAGATGCTGCCCGCGCCCTGTGCGGCAATCGATCGCGTCATGTCGGGCCGCACCACCAAGCGGGATCTCATCGGCGATTTGGCGGATGCCTGCCACGCGCGCGGCCTCCATTTCATCCTTTACTACAATCACTCCTGCAACTTTGGCGATGACCCGACCTGGGAGTACAAGGTGGGCTATCACGAAGCGGATAAATCCCGGCTTACAGCTAACCTGCTCGGCATCGTCCGCGAACTGGGCGCTCGGTATGGCAAGCGCCTCGATGGCTGGTGGTTCGACAGTTGCAGCAGGCTTGATCCGCTGGATTGGCAGGAGAAGACTGGCACCGAGTGGCGCGGATTCAGGTTTCCGTGGGATGAATTTGCCGATACAGCCAAGGCGGGGCATCCAGGCAGGCTGGTCACACTGAGGGCGGGCCTGATGCACCACTATATTTATTCAACCCATCAGGACTATGAAGACGGAGAGGCCTACCAGCCCATTGCTGTCCCATCGTCCCAGTTTACGCAGGAGCATTTACAGGGGCACCGCTGGATCTGTCTGGATAATCCCGGCTGGGTGCATAGCAAGGTCATGACTCCCCTGATAGCTCCCATGTGGCACTTCGCGCATATTTTGGACTACGTGCGCACCTGCAATAACGTGAAGGTTCCCGTGACCTTCAACGTCGATATTGACCGCACTGGCCTGCTTAGTCCTGAGTCATTGGCAATGCTGCGCGAGATCAAGAAGAAGATCGCCTGATTCGAATGGCGGCTACCTTTGGCACCTGGGAATGCGAATTGCCAGCAATATCGCTACGTTTAAATCACCCTCCACCCATCTTTCAAACAAGATTGACGCTATCAGACTCCTGAAATCCAGGCTTCTGACAAAGTCGAGCCGCGACCTGCGGTTAATCCCTTCCGGCAAAACCCCTACTTCCCAAGACAGTTCCCGCGCAAGCATCCACTGCGGCCCAGCGCCCATCAGGTCTATACTCTCTTCTGTCTGTTCTTGAAGGGAGCTTTTCCTATGACATCACCTGCTGTTGAATTTGCACGCCAAAATTATCCCCGCTTTCTCGATGAGTTAAAGGCGCTCTTGCGCATTCCGTCTATTTCCACATTGCCTGAACACAATAGCGACTGCCGGAAGGCCGCCGAGGTGCTGGTCGCGGAACTCAAGCGCATCGGCATGGAGAACACCCGCATCATCGAGACTGAAGTCCATCCCCTGGTCTATGCCGACTGGCTCCATGCACCCGGCAAACCTACCGTACTTTGTTACGGCCACTACGATGTCCAGCCCACTGATCCCCTGGACGAGTGGCTCACCCCGCCTTTCGAGCCCACCGAGCGCGACGGCAATCTCTACGCCCGCGGCTCGGCCGACGACAAGGGTCAGGTCTGGGCCCAGATCAAGGCGATTGAGTCGCTCATGGTTGCCCACAAAGGCCTGCCCCTCAACGTACGCGTCCTGCTCGAGGGCGATGAAGAAGTCGGCGGAGAGGGCATTGCCACCTATGTGGCCACCAAGCCGGCCGATTTGAAGTGTGATTTCGCGCTCATCTCCGATACCGAGTTATTCGCGCCCGGCCTGCCCACCCTTTGCGTCGGCCTCCGCGGCATGATCTACACCGAGCTTGAAGTGCGCGGCGCCAAGCAGGACCTGCACTCCGGCATGTACGGCGGCGCGGCGCCCAACCCGTTCTTTGCCTTGGCGGAGATTCTCACTGGCCTCAAGGACAAGAACGGCCATATCCTCATCCCCGGCTTTTACGACGACATCATTCCTCCCAGCCCCGAGGAGTTGGCCGCGTGGAAGAGCCTGCCCTTCGACGAGGAGCACTACCGCAAGACCGAAGTAGGCTCACGCGAACTGGTCGGGGAGGCTGGTTTCAGCGTGCTTGAGCGCACTTGGGCCCGGCCCACTCTTGAAG
>Ga0073936_10010547_pt1 | contig 11316 bp, 9 predicted proteins | sample AliMusrvi5mmetaG_FD_87041 | JGI IMG/M metagenome (GOLD analysis project Ga0073936, IMG submission 87041) | Freshwater lake bacterial and archeal communities from Alinen Mustajarvi, Finland, to study Microbial Dark Matter (Phase II) - Alinen... | ecosystem: Environmental > Aquatic > Freshwater >... | reverse complement strand
GTGGTGCAGAAGAACAAAGACTTTGATTCATTAATTACAAAACCAGGCCAGGAGGATACCCTGACGCGGCTGCGGCGCTTGATTGATGAAACAGGTGGAGGCAAAGTCGTCAATGGAAAGAAATGATGCAGCACTGATTCAATTAGCGAGGGTCTCATTCTACAATCCCTGGGCTGATGAACCTTTTCTCAGAACGATATCCGGATTGACAAGGAAAGCAACGGCTCGATATTTGAGCACTGAGGCATACTTTGAGGAAATTCGTCTTCCTGGAAACTACAATAGGCAGCATGGATCATTACCCCGGGCACATGTCCAAAGTGTCTATGCACCCACTTTCAAAGCACAGCACAGCTTGTTGAAGGCATCCCGCGGGGTCGGGATGATGAGTTCAGCCCTTCTTTTGCAGTACAACCGGCTCGCGTTAGTCCGAAAGTTCGTAGAAGGGATGAAATCAAAGGAAATGATCCATTGGGTGGTGTCACCGGTCAAAATATCCACAAGGGTAGCTCCTTTGATCATTGATGCGATGGTTTCATTAAAAGCGATAGATGGGGCCATATTAACGGGTATCATCCTTCCGCCTCGAAATGTAGGCCTTTTTTGGTTCATCAAAACGATCCAAACATGGGTAGAGTGGCGCAACTATAGTTATCGTTCCATCCCGGCGAACCTGATCCTATTCACTCCCAATCTTAATTCAGCTGTCATTCGCACTCTCAATCTATTCGCGAAATTCCAGAATGGGGGAGTGGTGTGCTTTACCGGGGAGAACATGATATCCAGTTCAGACGCGAATTGGGTGGATATCTCACCCATAGGCAGCACAAAGCCCAGCTGGTTGGATTTTACGCCTGTAGATCCCAGTTTACTGCAACCCGATATGTATTTATCGAATACCGCAAAAAAAAGAAGAAGTGATACTTATAACCACCTGGATACATATTGGGCCTGGGCTTCCACCAAAAACAGCGATTCTGCCCGCATGGTCCGTTTTTTGATCAACGAGGGTTCCTGGCAAATGATCGATCTACTTAAGGCGGTCACACAATTTCCCCACTTAAACGCGCCCAGTTATACGTCCATCCTTGGAACAAAAAACAAAGGCAGCTGGGTACAATCGGGGGTAGGGTTATTGACCGAACGCGGATACATAGATCGGGATGTAGAAGGCGGATATGTACCCACCGACTCTGGTTTAGAATTTCTGAGCGAGATACTGGGACTGGACAGCTATTCCACTCAACGCATGTTTGGGTGGCCGAACCGGAATAAAAAATATGTCTTTCAAAAAGATCATGATAAATTAGTCACACAATTCATGCTGCAGCTCAAAAGGAGTGGGACCCTTATTGCATGGGAATTTTCGTACGTTCAAAAGATGTACTATGTCTCTCTACCCCCATATTACAATAAAGTCAAAAAAATCACCATTGTGCCTGATTCCACCGCGATACTTAGGATCCCTGGCGCCAAAGCGGTCGAGGTCTGGGTAGAAATGGACCGCAACACAAAACGCGGGGCGGGGTTTGTCAGAAAGATCGAAAAATACTTTCTTGCCTGTTATGGAAACACAGCGGATCAGAGCGTGCCGCCTTTGCTTTATATTATCGAATCATCAAACGGGGCGACCCGGCGACTGAAATCGGTTTTGAAACGCTTCAGCGAATTATCCGAAAAATATCCCAATGCCCCGTTAATTGTCTTGCTCACCACAGTCAGTGCGATTGAAACGCAACCTGGCGTACCGATCGTGAGTAAAAAGATCTGGTATGTTTTCATTAAGGGTGAAATAATGGACACACCTCTGTCTATCGAGGATACTTTGGGACGAATATCCCAAAATAGAACAGATATTGGAAAAGGAATCTGTACACTATAATATAGTTTAACTATGGACCCAACTATTCTGATTATCCTACTCACGGTGGCATTATTTGTCACAACCCCCGCCACGCTACTTCTGGCGGTGCGCTTGATTACGATCAATCGCAGCGTATTCTCCAAAACAGAAGTCAAACAATACACCGAAACCATCCGGATTATCCAAAAATCCAAAGGCATGTCGCTTAACGGCGCCAAGTATCTTAACGCGCTCGAAGCCATTATTACCCAGGAAGTGTTCCCCGGCGAACAGATGATGTGTATCGAGGAAGACTGCACGACCCATCGGGTCATCCTGGCGCGGGGATCGACCAGTAACATGATTGCCACACGGGAGAAGTTCGTTGACTTGCTGGAAGAAGCTCCGGTCGCATGGGTATCCGCTGTCGACTCTTTTTTCCACACCCATACCAATGTGACAGGCAAGGCGGTGGCGTTCAAATTGTCAGACGCCAATATCGACAGGTACTACCTGATAGCCCTCAGCAATTTCAAATCGGATTTCAAAGGGGATCAGTTTGTCGAGTTGTTTCAACAGGTACTGTTCGTCATTGATGGGGTTCGACACTCACACAAAGAACGACTGGAAGCAGACAATCTCATTACCAACCTGCAGGAGAAGTACATTGATTACGTTCAGATCGTTGCAGGCATCCGGCATGACCTCAAGGGTGCATTTGGGGCGATGATCGGCCCGCTGAACCGCTTGATTGAGACCGTCTCTGAAACACCGGACTGCGACCCGGGCATCAACAGCGCTCTGGCGGAGTTAACCCCACTGATTATGCCTTACCAACAGTTCGTTGCCTCCATGGATGATACGATCCGCTCGCTGGTCGAGCCGGACCGGAATATGAAATTGATCGAAATGGCCCTTTCTTTTACATTCCACAGTTATTTTGACGGCTGGATCGAATCCAGGCGCGAAACCCTTCCGGAGATAACCGTCAGTGTCGATATCCCTGAGGATTTGATGATTCAGGCGAATGAAGTTGCATTCTACCAGTCCCTTTGGAACGTGATGCGAAACGCTTACGCCTACACCCGCAAGGGGGCGATAACCATCAGCGCATTTCTCGGCGGTGGAGACCTTATTTACGTCAAGATCGTTGACTCAGGACCGGGGATTCCCGAAAATGAACTGGAGCATATCGGACAGTTTGGATTCAGAGCTTCCAGCAATGCTGAAATTCACGGGCACGGGCAGGGAATCTATTTCACCAAACGTCTTTTAGAGGCAATGGGGGGGGAACTTAAAATTGAATCAAAGGTTGGAATTGGAACCGCGTTTTATTTAGGGTTCCTGAAGGGAGTTGAATGAACACATTACCGCAAAACACGGTCGTATTCAAAACCAATACCACAGGGATAGTTCAGGGGAATGTGATCCTCATGAGTGGTGAGATGTCTGAATTAAATGGGATCAATATCCTGGTGAGCGACTGCAATGACCTGCAGCTATTCATTTCAGGCACCACAGCGATGCTGCGCTTTGTTTCCAATATTTTCAGCAATGGCAAAGAAAATGTCCCGTTGATATTTTATTTTTACTTCACAATTCCTGAACCTCTTGAGGACGATGAAATCCACCAGATCACACGGTTTATGCTCAATCTGCCTGGGGGAAATCCGGTGCATGAATTGCAGAAAATGACCCGCTGGCGCTCATTTATCGAGCCCGTTTCCATCGACATCAGTCAAGATCAAGTTACTGTGATGTGGCCAGATTACATGCGCGCCGAGATGATCTTCGGCAATGCCGGTCACGGGCTGGTGATTGCGCTGAATAAACACCTTGATGAAGCTATTCTGATATTTCTGGATGATGAGAATTATATCAAGACCTGGCTGAAAGTGTCAGTCAAGGCGGTTGTGAAAAATCTATTGAACCATAAAGCTGTGCTTACCAAAACGAATATCGGTGATGGGGAATATATCCTTAATCGTGAAGAAACCTTACTCAAGACCATCCTGGTCGTGAACGTGCCCCATCTCACCATGGCCGACGTGCAGAGGACCTTACGCCTATCCTTCGGGAAAAAGGTGCGTTATGGTTGATCTTGAGAGTGTATCCACATACCTGTTCTGCCCATTGAAGTATTACAATGAAAGAGTATCGCGTGCCAATAGCGCGAAAAAGCAGGTTACCACGCTGGAATTGCCCAATGAAGCGATCCGGAATGCACTGCGGATGTATGCGAATCATGGGTTTGATGGCAGTTTTCCTGCTATCGTGGAACGGGTATGGGGTGCGTGGTTTAAAGCCTACGGCGTGATGAGCTCCATTCTGGACTCGTGCCGGGCTTATGAGGTGCAACGGGCGATCAGCCTTGGGGATTTTACATCCGGCAAATACAAGAGCCCGAAGGATACCGTTTACCTCGAACCAAGGTTGAGTAAACGCTACAAAGAAATCATGAACTCGCAGGGTTTATCCGATTTCTCAAAAAAAATCGATGATAATGCCATCCATGTCATGAAAGTTGGGGTAGCTGAACTCTTCGAGAATATGCCTTATCCCCTGGCGGAAGCCTACAGTGATTCGATTCGTATGGCAAAATTGTTTCAAGTGCCACCCCGGGAATTGATTATTGGTTTTGAAACCCAGGTGGTGGTCACTCTGCCGACTGAGCAGGAGCTCACCTGGACCACCGATTTACTGCTCAAGCATGAAGCCGGGATGGAAGCGATTGTATTTGACTCGAGGCCTTATCTTTACCTTCAGAAGCGCACGATCGACCGGATTCCAGAAATGATTGCGGCTCACCGAATTACCCGTCTGACTTCCGGAGAGAAGCTTCCGCCTGTGGCGAGTGTGTCGATCTATCACATGATGACAGGCGAGAAGTATATGCGCAGGGATGTTCAGGATTTCAGGCTGGCGATGGTGTTGGAGATTGCCAGAAGAGGGATCGAGGCAAATGTATTTACGCCCCATTATCTATCTGGAGATATCTCACTGTGCAAAAAATGTGGTTGGTTCAACGCCTGCATGGATCGTAACGGCGACCTACTCTCCACCATCCTGCCGGGGATTACCGACATCGCCGAAGGAGTGGTTGCGGCTGAGAAGGAAATAGGCACATTGGATGAAGATACGTTAAAAAAGTTATCGTTCTGTTTTGAAAACAGTCTGCTTCCCGGTGAATTATTGCCATATATTATCAATAAACGCAACTTGAATTGAACGAGGTGAAACGTGGTTGACGCAAAAAAAACAATCCATATTGTCGAAGATGATCCGCAAATCGCGGATGGGCTGAACCGGTCCCTGCTGAAAGCAGGCTTTAATGTGGTCTGGAGTAAGGCGGCCTATGAAGCATTAAAACTTTACAAAGATGGATTCAGGCCAAATCTGGCCATACTGGACGTCAATCTCGAAGTCGCCGGCGCCGGGTTGGCTCTCGCCGGGGTGTGCAACAAGAATGGGGTCAGGTGCTTCATCAATACCGGACGTGATACCGAGGAACTCGACCGGGATCTGGCCTTATCCCAGGGGGCTATTTTCTACTTTCACAAACCTGTTGACCCCGATTTACTCGCTATGCAGGCTAAAAACATTCTTGAGCCGAGGGTATCGGGGGATTTCGACCTGGGAAATGGTTTTTCATTTTCTCCTGAAAAAGGCAATATCAGCAAAAACGGGATTGAGGTTAAAACGCTCTCAAGCGGCCCAGCTCTGGCATTCGCTTTGCTTTTAAAATCAGAAGGTCGGGCCTGCACAGTAAAAAACTTGATTGCGGGAAGTTTTGATTCAGCTGAGGGCGTTTCGCCAGGCGTGGTATACCAATATATTTATCGGTTAAATAAGGGCTTAAAAGAAGTCGGCGTGCCGCTAATCGTTGATTCAGTGACAAAAGGGGTGCAGACTTACATGCTCAGGGATATCATCGAAGCGGATGCTGAAGTTGAGGTTCTTGAAGATAACCCGTCTGACTATCCCAGTATCAGCACCAATCTGGGAATGGGGGGGACGGCATACTGGCAGTCCTTCACAAATGATGAATCCGAGGAGAATAATGCCAAGTAACTTTACCAATAGACCCCCGAATTTGCCTGGCAGTATGGAATTCCCCGAGCTGCTGGGCGGTAAAGTGTTGGGTTTTGACAATAAGCTCAAAAAAATGCCGATCGCGCTATTTGATCCTATTCCATTAGGATTTCCAAAAATTGACGCAGCCTTTGGGGGTGGAGCCAACCCGCAGCATGTTATGTTGATCGGTGGACGGCAGAATGTGGGCAAAACGATCCTGGTGGTGCAAATCGCCCGTAATATTGCGACCTGGGCCGCTGAGCATGATTACCCGATTGTCCCGGCGGTATTCTGCTATGAGCACGACGAATTACATCTTTATATCCGCCTGCTGTGCATGGAAAGTTATCATGTAGACCCAGAGAATCCGATCCGCTATCATGAGGTAGTGCAAGCGATCAAACATGTCAAACAGGATTATCCCAATGAAGAAAACGTATTTTCGAAATGCTTCGAATATTTACCCGATGTAGGGGTAAAAGCGCACAGGCGAATCAGCAAACTGCTTGACCGGATCATCCTTTATGGCGCCAGTCGTGTCTTCACTTCGTATGAAACGATCGTCGAAATCATGGATTTTTACCAGGAGAAACGCGGACTCACGCTTATCCCGATCATTGATTACTGGCAGACCATGCCGCCGGTCTCCAAATTGATCGGGAAAGAAATCGAGAATCCGAATGTCGTGCGTTCATTTAACCTGGGGCTGCTGAAAGATCTGGCCAAATCGAGGTACATCCCTGTAATCGCTGTCGCAGCTATGGATAAAAACGCCTTAGTCCGGCCCGGCCCGGTCCATTTTGAGGATGTTTTGGGGCCTGAAGTGGCACAGTATACACCCGATGATGCCCTTATCCTAAACCCCGAATCGATCCATGAATACATGGATGAAAAAACAGGAAAGATGGTGCGCCGGACCAAGATCCGTATGTCCATTGAAAAAAGTCGCGGCGGTCCATCCGAGCTGGAGTGGAGCCATGAAATTCTGGGGGGATCGTTCTTTATATCTGAAATGGGTGAAGAAGTCAAAACCGAAGATAGTTACCAGATGAGCCGGCGTAAGCTGATCGAGTCGAAGCTGGACAAATAACGGAGTAAAAGAAATGCAACCAGAAGAAGACACCATCGCGGATGTACTCAAGGCAAAATATTATTTCTGGCAGATCAGACGCGAGAAACGGAACCTTCCTGCCCGTCAGGAGGACTTCTTCGCCTGGACGCAAATCAAAAACCCAAGTGTTATGATTAATTGGGCTGCTGGAAAAGAGCGTCCCGGCCCTTATTCGATCATTATTTTATCCAGGATGTTTGGGTCTGCGGTCTGGGAAACAAAAGAGGGCCGCTTAAATATGAGTCGCGCCCAACTGATTTATGACCAAATCAAGAACAAGAACCCGGATGTAGTCAAATTGCCCGAAGCCATGCTGTGGGAAGAAAATATTTACGAAAAACTTGTTTCTTTTGATCGTGTTGATTTGAATAACCAGCAGTTCAGGATTAGCAGTTTGGTATTAATGATTGATGCTTTGTTGACCTATTATTTCCTGATGAACCCTAACATGCCTGCATTTATGGTCTTTTTAACTATAGGGTTGTTATTGGGGCTGTACTCTTCCCTCACCGGGGCCATATACATGGTCAACTATCGCAAATGGATCGACCCGAAAAATGCTATTCAGTTCTCCTTTTGGAAAAAATCGGTGCGCTAATGGCCGACATCGTTTTTATTCTTGGATTTGGGATACTGATAGCGCTGGCGGTCAATTTTCTCTCAGACACCTTGCCATATGGCGAATATGCGCGTCCATGTTGTCACAAATGCAAAGCACCAATCCCCATTCTCGCTTATCTTAGCAACAAGCAGTGCATCCGCTGCCAGCACCGACGATCTGTTCGATATTTTGTTATCCCATTGATCAGCCTGTACCTCTTCAGTGTTATCCGCTTCCATGAGCCCGGCATCGGATGGGTCCTTGCGATTTACGCTATCATTTATTTTTTGATCAGTGCCGTGATTGATTGGGAGCACCACATCATCCTTTCATTGCTGGTTGTGCTTGGGATGGTACTGGGTATCATAAAAGCATTTTATATGTTTGATTATTTCACATTTTTAGAGGGGATGGCTGCCGGGGGGATTTTGATGGGGGTGACCTACCTGTTCGGGAAACTCTTTGTCAAAATCGCCAGAGTACAGCGAGAAGGTGTTGAAAGCGGGATCGGATTCGGGGACGTTTTGATGGGATTGGTTGTCGGGGCGAGCTGTGGTTGGCCCAATACCGTTCCAGCATTGATGGTGGGATTCATTTTGGCAGGATTAATTAGTTTAATGATATTATTTATTAAGGTGATAACAAAAAAATACAAACCATTTGAGGGTGTTGGCTTCGCCCCGTTTATGGCAATTGGGGCATTATTGTTTTTGTTATTTTAAGGATATTTCGACATAGTTCTCGAACGAGGCCGAACCTGTTTTCCTCCAAACATCAATCCCTCTATGGAAACACGCACAAGGAACAATCTATGGTGACGGATTATAAAATAATCATTGCCGGTAAGTCCAATCAAACAAATGCGAAGATCAGAGACGTGGTCAAAAAGATCATGACCTATGAAGTCGATATTTCGATCTTTATCACTTTGTCGTCCATAGAGAACAAAATTAACGAAGGCAATATTTCTGTAGTGATCATGGATGCGGCTTTTGTCGATATCTTTGATGAAGATCGCCTCAAGGTTAGTGAAGTGTTGAAGGATATGCCAGTCGTTATCGTTACCAACGGCAAAGATGAAAATAAATTGGACGTTCATCTCAACCAACTGGCCAGACTCGATATCACAGATCCTTCCAGTTATATCCTCTTACGGATATGCTTGGAAAACTGCTTCATGAAAAAAACTGTGGCAACCCAGACAGACTATTACGTTGATGTCATCTCCCAGGAAGCCCAGATCGGGATCATGACATACGACATTGTCAGTGGCAGTATCACAGGGAACAAGATATTCTCCGAGTCAATGGTTGGCAAAGAAAAGGAATCGTTGTCCACGATTGAAGATATATCCAGTATGTTTCGTCGCAATGATTGGGAATTATTCCGTGGCGCGGTAAAAGACTATTCGAGTAAACCGGATAAACGTTTCGGATTTAATGCACTGCTTCTAACCGTCAACAAAAAACAGAATTGGTTTAAGGTAATCGTTGTTGTTGGGGAAACAATCAATGGGAAAACCCAAAAACTCATCTTCGGTTTTATCCCGGTTGACGAATACATGAAAAGATTGGTTGAATTGGAAGCGACGGCAGAACGCCTCACTCTGGCGGCCGAATCACTCAGACTGGGATTGTGGGATTGGGATACTAAAAATGCTAAACTGGTGGCTAACAGCCATTTTTTGAACATGCTTCAGTTAAAAAATGAAGGTATCAGACCAGTTCAATGGCGGACCCTGGTTTATATCGAAGATATCCAAAAAATTGAAGATGTCATCTCAGAATTGTCACCGACCATTCCAGGACCCCAAACTTACCGGGTCGATTACCGTATCAAATTCAAAGACGGTAGGATTCGCTGGATCAATGAAACAGGCAAAATCGTGATGTGGGAAGGGGATAACATTCCTGCCCGTATCATTGGCACAATCCAGGATATAACAGAACAAAAGAACGCCGAGTTTGATAAGCTGGAAATTATTTCCACCCAGAAGAACATGGTCGAGCAGCAGGAAATCAAAGCTAGGCAACTGTCGCAACTCAATAAGATGGTCGAAATATCCAGCGTCAGTACTGAGGTCACAGAAGCCTACCGTATTATCGTAAATAGCCTTCAGAAACTGTACCCAAAGAGTTCAGGGATGTTATTGCTTTTGAGTAACGATAAATCAACCTTCGATGAAAGTACGCGGTGGGGGACGAAATTATTATCCGTGAACACAATTTCCGCTGATCAATGCTGGGGCCTCCGACAGGGGAAAATCCATTTGTATACTGGTGACGAAGACCTCAATCTGGAATGTCCACACGTGGGGGATCATGCATTAACCGGGCTGAGCTACCTTTGTGTTCCAATCATAACATTGGGTCAAATATCAGGATTGATAGTCATCGAGGGTTCATTCCTGAAGGATGACCCCGAGAGTTGGATTAACCTCACCAATCTGGTGAGCAATAACATCTCGTTGACCCTGACCAATATCCAACAGAGTAAGAACTTGAAGGACCAGTCGATTATTGACTCTTTAACAGGATTATACAATCGCAGGTATCTTATCACTCAACTCGAGCGTGAATTACGCAGAGCGATAAGATCACGCACACAGTTAAGCCTTGTCATGATAGATATCGATCTCTTTAAAGAAATTAATGACAACTATGGTCACCATGCAGGCGACTTGGTTCTTATCAAAATTGCGAGTTTTATGAAAGCCAATTTCAGGAATGAAGATATTGTGGCCAGGTTGGGCGGGGATGAATTCGTAATAGTCCTGCCCAACTCGGACGCGGAGAAGGTAAAAACCAGGCTGGAAGATCTTAATAACCTAGTACATAGTCACGAATTCACTGTAGACGGGAAGACTTTCAATATTTCGATCTCGATGGGCATGACCATCGAGATCGCTGATGGGATTACGGTAGATGAGTTTCTCCAATCAGCCGATAAAGCATTGTATAAATCGAAGCGTGAGGGCAGAAATCGGTTGACGGTATTCACCAAAATGGATAATTGACCCGGTAAAGTGGGGGGAAGACGGGAAAAATTTCTAATCGTTGAATCGAATCGGGTTGATAATGCGATACAGGTTAAAAAACGTGCTAGAAAGCAAAGCCAAATGGCTGGTTAACCATGGTGTGAATGGCGAGTCAGAACAGATCAAAATTCCGGATATGTAGCTTAAAAGTTTCGATTTTCGGTTACACAACCCCTTCCGTTGTGTAACCGAAATGTGAGTTTATATCCTTCTGGTATTTTAAACTACATCGTTACGTCTCGGATATTAGTGAGTGAGTCCATAGAGGACAAAAAGTAGCATGTAAGCACACGATAATAAGTTTAGATTGGCGGTTCGTGGCAACTGAGATATGGCGGGGCGCTCTCCGCGAATGTGTGGAGGGTCCCTTTTTTTGTTTTAAGGTATAGAATATAGAAATGGGAGTGATAACCATTAAAAAAGAGGACGACCACCCCCTTGTTCGCTATTTGGTCAACATAGTATAAGGAAAAATTAAATGTCAAACATCATTAACCATCCAAGAAACAAATTCCCTTTGATAATAGCCATCCGTGATTTGTTCGAGCATCGAGCTTTATGGTTGTATCTACTCTATGATGAAGCAAACAAGGAAGGTGTCAATTTTGAGGTTATTGCCAGGAAAGCGATTAATCGATGTGGTGTTTACC
>Ga0073936_10010546_pt1 | contig 11316 bp, 15 predicted proteins | sample AliMusrvi5mmetaG_FD_87041 | JGI IMG/M metagenome (GOLD analysis project Ga0073936, IMG submission 87041) | Freshwater lake bacterial and archeal communities from Alinen Mustajarvi, Finland, to study Microbial Dark Matter (Phase II) - Alinen... | ecosystem: Environmental > Aquatic > Freshwater >... | reverse complement strand
TCCGACTCGGAGCAGACCCGCGACGAGAGCTTCTCGTCGGGGTAGAAGGAGAGGTCGGCGCGGTCGCCCGTGGCGGTGGTTTCCCCCCAGCCGGCGATGCGGCGCAGGGGGTGTTCGTCCGCCGCGCCGCCGCCTTCGGCAAGAATACCGGCGGCGACCGCAGCGGCCGGGGCGGCGAAGAGGCCCTCCTCGTCGAGGGCCTCGCGCAGCCTGGTGTGGCAGAGGTAGTTGCCGCGACCCTTAACAAGGACAGCCTTCGTCTTCTTCTTGAACAGACTCTGGACGACGGGGATGTCCTTGTCGATGAGCTGTTTTTGAAGATTGATCGTCGCCGTTGAGATGACCACCCGCTCCTCGTTCCTCACCGCCCAGGCGAAGGCGGGCACGAGGTAGGCGAAGGACTTGCCGACGCCGGTGCCGGCCTCGGCGGCCAGGACGCCCCCGTCGTTGAAGGCGCTCGTCACGTCCCGCGTCAGTCGTATCTGGCTCTTGCGCGGCTCGTAGCCGGCGATCAGGTTTGAGAGCTTGCCGCCCTCCTCGAGGACGCCGGAGATCTCGTCCTCGTCGAGGCGGACGTGGGGCTTGCGCCTCGCGGGTTCGGCGACGACGTGCACACGGCCGACCGAGTTGTCGACGATGTACGAGCCGACCCCATTGGCGCCCGCCTCGGCGGAGATGCCCACGTCGGCCTCGCTGGGCCGAAGGGTGCCCGAGGGGTGGTTGTGGACGATGATGTCGCCGCGTTCGAGGAAGGCGGCGAGGGCGGGCACCTCGGATTTTGTGCCTCTGGCGACGACGAGGACCTCCGCGACACGGCCGTCCTCGCCGATGCGGCAGGCCGCGAAGACCTCGCCGCCGCCGTTGTCGGCTATCTCCTCACGGAGGCGCTGCGCCGACTCGGCCGTGAAGCGCTCGGATGCGTCCATAAGGGATGGATGATAGCGGTTCTACGAGTCGCGGGGCAATACTTCTGGCTTCGAGAATGTCCGTCACCACGAAGTGGCTCAGGAGCGATCCTCGATTTTGACCTTGTCATCGAAATAATCGCCGATGTAGCCAATGTCCTTTGATACGCGGTAGGCACTCTTGAGTACTTCCTGCTCGTAGAAGGATGTGCGTGTGAGGTCAAACCAGCTTTTCAGGGCGGTGATGCCTATCCCGGCGGCTATCTTGCCTTCCGCCCCGAACACCGGCGCTCCTATGCAGAAGACTCCGAGCGTGTATTCCTCGTCGTCATAGGCCAATCCGGTCCGCCTGATGGTTTCGCACTGCTTGATGAGTTCGGAACGGAGGATGAGGGTTTTTGGCGTGAGCTTGGCCATCTTCGGCGGGAGTATCCGATTGACCTCTTCCTCCGGCATGAAAGCGATGATCACCTTGCCAAAGGCGTTGGGGTGATAATACAGCATGCCGCCCGGAGTGACGCGCAAGTAGAACTGCACCGCGGGGCTGATGGTATCCATGACCAGCACCTTGTCGCCCTGGGGCGTCTGTATCTGGCAGGTTTCGGCCGTCTCCTTGCAGAGCCATTCGAGGTGGGGCCGAGCCCGCTGCCTCAGTTCAAAACGCGTGTAGAGGCTCATCCCGAGGGTGAACACACGGGTGCTCAGTTGATACTCCCCGGTTATCGGATCCTGGATCGCGTAGTCCTTTTCCGAGAGGCTCCGCAGGATCCTGAATATGGTGTTCTTGGGTATGTTGAGGCAACGCGAAAGCTCGGTCACCCCGTAGGGACGCGGGTGTGTGGACATGAACTCGAGGATGTCGATCGCCCGACTGACAGCGGGGGAACCGTATTTATGCTCGATTTCCTCGGTGTCGGGCTCGTTCGGTTCGGTGCTTCCCTCGGAGACACTTGCATCCTCGTCCTTGCCTGGTTTTTTCGTTCCCATACCTAACTATCCCAAATATGGGGCCAAAGGTCAATAGCGCGTTTCCAATTGTCGCCGGAACGCAAGCATCAGAGCATTATTATCAATAATAGAAAAAGTAAAAACAAACTTGACAGTTGATATTTGGTCTGATAATCTAAATATCGACTGTCGTGTTGCCCGTTGATTGGTGGCTTGGTTCATGATGGGCAAAAGGTACTACGAAGGAAGGCTGCTGTGGTACCACGCATCGATGACGATGGTGACGAACCGATACTTTCACTAGTGAGGCCTCCGAGCCGGCTTTCCCTCCAGGTCCCTTTGTGTTCCAGCAAACCTTTCGCCCAGTGGTGACCACACCAATCTTCAATGCAAAACACGTGGCAAAGAGCGCTGAGCAGGCTGCAGTCCATGAAAATCGAGAGAAAGGGAGGCATCACATGATCAATGACTTTGGATTCCACGTACCGGTGCGGATCGTATTCGGCCCAGGTAAAATCGCGGAGGCCGGAACGTTCGCCAAGGAACTCGGCAAGAAGGCGCTCATAGTCACCACGGGGACCTTCTTCAAGGAAAGCGGCCTCGTCGGCAAGCTCCAGAAAATCCTTTCCGCCAGCGGCGTCGCGTCGGAGGAGTTCTCGCAGGTGAGCCCGAACCCACTCAACACGGAAATAGACGCCGGAGCCGCGTTCGCGTCCTCGAAAGGCTGTGACGTGTTCATCGGCCTGGGCGGTGGCAGCGCGATGGACGCCGCCAAGTTGATCGCCTACTCCGTCGCGCGGAAGGAGCCGATATGGCCGGCGTGGATAGGTGAGAAGCCGCTCGTCAACAAGCCGCTTCCGGTCATCGCCATAACCACGACCTCCGGAACAGCGAGCCACATATCCCCCTGGGCGGTCCTCTCCAACCCGATGACCAAGGAAAAGCCGGGGAACGGGAACGACAGCCTTTTCCCCCGGGTGAGCATCGTCGACCCCGAACTCATGCTCAGCCTGCCACGGAACGTGACCGCGACCACAACCTTCGACGTGCTCGCCCACGCGCTGGAAGGCTACACCAGCAACCAGGCCAACCCGATCACGGACATCTACACTGAAAAGGCGATCAGGTTGGTCGGAAAATGGGGAAGGGCGGTCGCGAAGGACGGTGGCAACCTGGAAGCGCGCACACAGATGGCGCTGGCTGACACCCTCGCCGGTTTTTCCTTGTCCGTGGCGGTCGTGACGCTCGCGCACGCCATCGCCCACTGTGTTGGAGGGATCAGCGGCACCAGCCACGGTGGCGCGCTCTCGGCGCTTACGCCACACACCATGCGCTTCAGCATGGACCGCCTGCCAGCCAGGTTCGCGGACATCGGGACCTTCCTGAAAAACGAGCCAGCCGGCCAGCCTGTGTCGAAGCCGGAGGAAAGCGTCCGCGAAGTGCAGGCTTTCATCAAGGACATCGGCGCTCCCAGCACGCTTCGGGAACAGGGAGTCCAGGAAAAGGATTTCGAGAGGATCGCCGACGACACGCTCAGGGTGACCGCTGGGTCTGTCGGGCTGGATGTGCGAAAGGCATCCCGTGAGGATATCATCGGGATACTGCGGAGCGCCTTTTAGCTCTCTGCCCACAGGATGACTGAATACCCCAGGGACCTGGGAGGGAGGAAGTACGAAGGCTCCAATCAACTTGATCCGATGCCAGAACATCTGCGGCGAGTCGCCCATCTGGGATCCTGGAACACAGAGGCTCACGTGGACTGACACTGAAACGGCGGTGTTGATGAGCCTTGAGCCAGCGACAGGCAAGACAGAAACCGTGGGGACGCCCTGGCTTGTGCAGGCGATGGGCCGCCGAAAGCCGGAGGGCTGGATCGCGGTCATCCGCAACGGCTTCGCCCTGTTTGACGCCGACCCCACGAAAAACAGGCTGCTTGGCAACCCTTTGGAAGGGGTCGGGCACATGGGCATGAACGACGGCGCGGTGGGGCCTGACGGAAGGTTCTATGCTGGATCGCAGGACATCGCCGTGCTGGAAGCCGCCGATGGCTGTCTGTACCGAGTGGACCACGATGGCAGTTTCGAGACAATTGAGACGGGAATCGCCCTGGCGAACGGCATCGCGTTCAGCCCCGACGGAAGCACGATGTACCTCACGGAGATGTGGGCCAACCAGATCACGGCCTTCGACTTCGACGGCCGCACAGGCACTGTCTCCCGCCGGAGGAAGTTCATCGAGGTACCCGCCGACGAGGGCCACCCGGACGGGTTGATCGTCGACGAGGAAGGTTTCCTGTGGAGCGGGCACTGGCAGGGCTTCCGCGTGACGAGGTACGATCCGGACGGCAAGAAAGCCAGCCATATCAACGTGCCAGTGCCAACGGCGACCTGCATGGCTTTCGGTGGCCCGGATCTCGACCGGCTTTATATCACGACCGCCAAGAAAGGCCTCAGCTCCGAGCAGCTTGCGAAGTACCCGGAGGCAGGTGACCTTTTCATGGTTGAGGCGGGTGTCCGGGGAATGGTCGAACCGATTTTCAGTGACCAGGTGATGCCCAAAAAGGGATGATGGAGGGGACCGTCTATGGACCTTGGCTTGAAAGGAAAAGTCGCCCTCGTGACAGGCGGGGGAACGGGGATCGGAGCGGGGATTTGCGAGGCCCTTGCCCAGGAAGGCGTGAATGTCGGCGTCAACTGGATCGTCGGAAAGGACGAGGTGGCGGCCTTCGCCGCGGGACTGTCGGAAAGGCACGGGACGGATTGCCGGCCGTTCTACGCTGACGTCACCAAGGCGGCGGACCTGGACGCGATGCTGAAGGAGGTGATCGCCGCCTACGGGCATATCGACATCCTCGTCAACAACGCGGGGATCTGGCCCACGGAGAACATCCTGGACATGCCCGACAGCAGCTGGGAAAAGGTCATCGACATCAATCTCAACGGTCCATTCATGCTCTGCAAGCGCGTCGCCCAGCACATGGTCGCAGCAGGAATAAAAGGCAGCATCATCAACCTCGCGTCCAAGTCAGGCATCATGTACAACTCCGCGGGCCACGCCCACTACGCCTCGGCGAAGGCGGGGATCATCATGATGACCAAAACCCTCGCGCGGGAACTTCTCCCCCATGGGATCAGGACCAATGCGATCGCCCCGGGAATGGTCCGCACACCGATAAACGAAGACAAATGGGCGGATCCCGCGCTGAAGAAATCCTACGAAGAAAGGATTCCGTCCGGACGGTTCGCCCAGCCCGTGGAGATCGGGTATACTGTGGCATTCCTCGCGTCGGAAAAATCGTACAACATCATGGGCACGGTGATAGACATCACCGGAGGAATGCTCATCTAGAGGAGGTTGGAATGTCCGTGGACTTGAATGGAAAGACCTGTGTGGTGACTGGCTCCGCGAAAAGCATCGGGCTTGGGGTCGTGGAAATGTACGTCGCCCTTGGGGCGAAGGTTGCGATGATCGATCTCAATCCCGAGGTTGTGGTGCAGGCGGAGCGCCTGGCGAAGGCCGGCCATGCGGTGAAGGGATACGTGGTGGACATAACCGACCGGTCGGCGGTCTTCGCGTGCTTCGACGACATCGAGAAGAACCTCGGCGATGTCTTCACCCTCGCGAATGTCGCGGGAGCGGTGGACCAGCAACCCTTCATCGAGATCACGCCGGAGCGGCTGGACAAGATGAACAACATCAACATCAACGGAACTGTGTGGTGCTCCCAGGCGGCCCTGCGGACCATGCGGAAGCTGAAGGACGGGCGGATCATCAACTTTGCCTCCAAGTCGGGAAAGACCGGCTCGGCGATCATGGCGGCCTACTCCGGAGCCAAGGGAGCGATCATCTCGATCACCCACGCGATGGCCTTTGAATTCGCGAAGGAAAACATTAAGGTGAACTGCCTCTGCCCCGGCATCGTGGAGAACACTGGGGTATGGGGTTCGGTGAGCAAGGGATATGTGGAGAACCTCAAGATGGAGGAAGAAGCGGTGGTGAAACAGTTCACCTCGAAAATCCCCCTCGGGAGGCTGTGCAGGATCGATGATGTCGTGACGTTCGTGAAATTCCTGACCGTGGACGGGGACTACTGCACAGGGCAGCCTTCAACATCACGGGCGGACGCGAGATGCACTAGGGCAAGGGAAAGGAGGAAACGATGGCAGAGAAGGGTCACGACACCCAGGATTCGGGAAGCGCGCTGGGGATGATCGAGACAAAAGGATTCGCGGCCATGGTCGAAGCGGCCGACGCCATGGTGAAGGCTGCCAAGGTGGACCTGATCGGCTTCGAACGGATAGGTGGCGGCTACGTGACCGCGATAGTGCGTGGTGATGTGGCGTCCTGCCGCGCTTCCGTCGACGCCGGTGCGAGAGCCGCGGAAAAAATGGGGGAGGTCGTGTCCGTCCACGTCATCCCACGGCCGCATGAGTCGGTGGACGCGGCCCTGCCGCTCGGGCGACCGAGCCGAAAGGAGAAATGAAGATGGCCCTCGATTTACGGACCTTCGTGATCATCGACTCACTCCAGCCGCAGATGGCTTCCTATATCTCGACGATATCAAAAGGGTACTACCCCTTGTCTTTCCAGTCCTGCTGCGTCATCGAGATAGCCCCTGGCATCGAGATCAACCGTTTGATGGACATCGCCCTGAAGGCGACCAATGTCACTCCGGGCCTCCAGGTGGTGGAACGGTCATTCGGCATGATGGAGGTGCATTCCGACAGCCAGGGCGACACTCGGACGGCTGGTGACGCGGTGCTTGCGGCGATCGGGAAGACCGTCGGCGAAAGCTTGAAGCCGAGCCTGCTAACGAGCCAGCTTATCAAGAACATGTCGGACCACCATTGCCAGCTGATAAACAAGACGAGGCATGGCAACATGGTCCTGTGCGGAGAGACGCTGTACGTGCTCGAGCTCGAACCCGCGGGCTATGCCTACTTTGCGGCGAACGAGGCGGAAAAGAATTCAAAGATAAAAATCGTGGACGTCCAGGGTTTCGGGAAATACGGCAGGATATACATAGCCGGTGACGAGGCCGAGGTTCTGGAGTCAAGGAAAGTCATCGAGGCTAGACTGGCCGGACTCCCGGGGAGGGACATGCCGGCAGCCAGGGACGAAGCATAAAGGAGACAGGACATGGCTGAGCAGGGCAATGAAGCGTTGGGAATGATTGAGACGAGGGGTTTTTCGGCGATGGTTGAGGCGGCCGATGCGATGGTGAAGGCCGCGAAGGTTGATCTGGTCGGATATGAGAAGATAGGTGGGGGTTTCGTGACCGTCATCGTGAGGGGAGACGTCGCGGCTTGCAGGGCGGCGGTCGACGCAGGTGTCCGGGCCGCCGAGAAAGTTGGGGAGATCGTCTCCACGCATGTCATCCCGAGGCCGCACGAATCCGTGGACGCGGCCCTTCCCCTGGGAAGGAACGCGCCCTCCGGCAAGAAATGAGGAGGGACGATGGTACTGGCCAAAGTGATGGGCACGGTGGTTTCGACCCACAAGTCGGAATCGCTTGTGGGCCTGCGGCTCCTCCTGCTCGAGAAGGTTGATCCCTCCACGCTGAAGGGAAAGGGCGATTTCGCCGTGGGAATTGATTCGGTCGGGGCCAACGTGGGAGAGATCGTGTTCTACGTCACGGGAAGCTCCGCGAGGATGACGGAGACCACCAAGGGCAAGCCCTCCGATGCCACAATCATCGCGATAGTGGATCAGGTCGAGAAGGACGGGGCCCTGGTTTATGACAAGTCCGCCGGGACGGGATCGGGATCGTCATGAACATGGCGCGGATCGCGGGGACCGTGGTGAGCGGAACCAGGGCTGACGGGAACGGCAGTTCCCGTTACCTCCTCGTCGAGGACTGTGACCAATGGGGGAAGGGAAGGAACGATTTCCTCGTGGCGCTCGACTTGGTTGGAGCCGAGCGTGGACAGATGGTCCTGGTGGCCCAAGGCAGTTCCTGCAGGTGGGTCAAGGAAGCCGAGGACAGGCCAATCGACACCCTCGTGGTCGCGATAGTGGAGACTGTCGATGAGCATGGCGTGGTCGCTTACCGTGAGTAGCCAGGGATAATGGAGACAGGCATGGAAGGCGATATCGAGAAGGTAAGGCTGGCCATCCAGGAAGTGCTGAAAGGCTACGACCTGGCCTCCCTTCTAAGGGAAACCGGAGGGGCGGCGGCGCCTTCAACGAGGCCGGGCATCTTCCGCGATCTCGACGCGGCGGTGAGTGCCGCGCACAGGGCACAAACGGAGCTCGTAGCCTTGCCCCTTGGCCAGAGGAAACTCATCGTCGACGCGATGCGGCGGACAGTGCTGGACAACAATGAAGCTCTGTCGCGGGAGGCCGTCGGGGAGACGGGGCTTGGGAACGTCGGCGACAAGATGATAAAGAACCGTCTCGCCGCCTTGAAGACGCCAGGGCCTGAGGACCTCGAAACCTCAGCCTGGTCGGACGAGAACGGCCTGTGCATAATGGAACGGGCGCCCTATGGGGTGCTCGGTGCGATTACACCCTGCACCAACCCCATCGCGACGATCTGTTCCAACGGCATAGGCATGATAGCGGCCGGCAATTCCGTGGTATTCAATGTGCATCCCGCTGCCAAGCGGACCTCGGTGAACCTGACCGCGATGATCAACGAGTCGATCATGCGTGCCGGCGGGCCGGCCAATCTGCTGGTCGCCCTCGATGAGCCGACGATTGAGAGCGCCGACCGCCTGATGCACCATCCTGGTGTGAACCTGCTCGTGATAACCGGCGGACCCGCGGTCGTGAAGGCTGCCATGGGTTCCGGAAAACGCGCGATCTGCGCCGGACCAGGGAATCCACCCTGTGTCGTCGACGAGACCGCCGACCTCGCGAGGGCCGGCGCATCCATAGCGCAGGGCGCGGGATTCGACCACAACATCGTCTGCATCTGCGAGAAGGAGATTCTGGCGGTCGCGTCGATCGCCGATCGGCTGAAGGACGAGCTGAAACGGAACGGCGCCTTCGAACTGAACTCGGAGCAGGCGCGGGCACTCACCGCCCTCGTGATCGCCGTTCCTGGGGGTCCTGGCAGGGAAGGCTCCGCGAACAAGAAGTTCGTAGGGAAGAGTCCGCGGGAACTCGGGAAGGCGATAGGGATCGACGTGCCGGCGGGAACCAGGATACTCCTGTGCGAGGCGCAGCGGAACGACCCTCTGGTCTGGACCGAGCAGCTCATGCCATACATCCCGCTCGTGAGGATGAACAGCGCAGACGAGGCCATCGATTTCGCCGTCGAGGTCGAGCAGGGTTTCAGGCATTCGGCCATGATCCATTCCCGCGACATCGAGCGGCTTTCCCGGATGGCCCATGTCATGAACTGCTCGCTTTTCGTGAAGAACGGCCCCTGCTACGCGGGTCTGGGAGAGGGTGGCGCGGGATACAGTTCCTTCACGATCGCCAGTCCGACGGGCGAGGGCGTGACGAGGGCCAGGAACTTCACGAGGGAGCGTCGCTGCACGCTCGTCGATTCCTTCAGGATCATTTGAGGCGGAGGCGACGTGTGAAGTTGGGTAAAGTGATCGGGCGGGTGGTCAGCGTCCGGAAGATAGAGAGCATGGAAGGCCTGAAGCTCCTTCTTGTGCAGCCGATCGATGAGCAGGGCGAGCCTGCGGGCAATGCCCTTGTGGCCTTCGACACCGCACGGGCGGGCGATGGCGACATCGTCATCTTCGAGAGTGGCAAGGAAGCGGCCCAGGCGAACCCGAAAGGGTGGTACAATCCCCTCGACGCCGCGATCCTTGGCGTCGTCGATGCGGTGAACAGGGAGGAGAAGGGATGATCCTCGCAAGGATAGTCGCGACCGTCGTCTCGACGGAGAAGCACCCCCACTACAAGGGGCTTAAGTTGTTGATGGCCCAGCCGGTGGATCCTGAGGGCAAGCCAAAGGGTAAGCCGCTTATCGCCGTGGACGGGGTCCAGGCGGGGATAGGTGATCTCGTGCTGGTCGTGGATGAGGGTGGATCGGCGCGGACGGTCATCGGGGACGCCGAAGCCGTGACCGTGAGAACGGCTGTCTGTGGTATCGTGGACAGAGTCGACCGAGAGGGCGGAGGCGGCGGATGAACGGCAAGGACAACGTCAGGCGAGTCGTGATCGGCTCCGACCACGGGAGTTTCAGGCAGAAGGAGACGGTGAGACGCTGCCTCGAGGAGAATGGATACCGTGTGGTCGATGTCGGATGCCACGACGAGAACAGGGTCGACTATCCCGACATCGCCCTCGCGGTGTGCCGCAAGGTGGTGAGCGGGGACTGCGAGCGCGGGATCGTGATCGATGGCGCCGGGATCGGATCCTGCATGACGGCCAATAAGGTGAAGGGAATACGGGCGGCCACCTGCCACGACCTGAGAACCGTCATAAACTCACGGGAACACAACGACGCGAACGTGCTCGCACTCGGGAGCGCCGCCCAGGCCATAGAGGACCTGTGCGCCATGGCGAAGACCTGGCTCGAGACGCCCTTCGCGGGAGGGAGACACACAATCCGCGTGAATAAGATAATCGCAATTGAGAGGGGAGGCTTTGGAGCATGATGGACCAGGAACAACTTATCAGCAGGATCGTAGCAGAGGTGATGGGGAAAATGGGTGCACAAGCGGGGGCGTCGGCGGCGCCTCGCCAGGCGGAGTCAGGGGCGGTGAGCGCAGGCCTCATTCCGCAGATGGGTCCGATGGATTTGGCGAAGTACATTGACCACACCATGCTCAAGCCCGAGTCTCAGACTTCCGCCTACGACAAGCTTTGCCAGGAGGCGGTCCAATACCACTTCATGAGCGTCTGCGTCAATTCGGGCAGGGTCGCCTATGTCGCGAAGAAACTCCAAGGCACGGACATCAAGGTCTGCTCGGTGGTGGGTTTCCCTCTGGGAGCCATGACCTCACGGAGCAAGGCCTTCGAGACGAGGGAAGCGATAGCGGACGGCGCCCAGGAGATCGACATGGTCATAAACGTCGGCCTCCTCAAGTCAGGCGATTTCCGTGCGGTCGAGGAGGACATCCGCGCGGTTCGGAGGGCGACGAGGTCGAACACCATCCTCAAGGTGATCATCGAAACCGCGCTCCTGAGCCAGGATGAGAAAGTCATGGCTTGTGAACTCTCGAAGAAGGCTGAGGCCGATTTCGTGAAGACCTGCACGGGCTTCTCGGGAGGCGCCGCCTCCGTTGAGGACATCGCGCTGATGCGGCAGGTGGTCGGATCAAAAATGGGTGTGAAGGCTTCGGGCGGGGTGCGGACCTACAAGTCCGCCATGGCGCTGATCGGCGCGGGGGCGACAAGGCTCGGCTGCGTGGCGAGCGTCGCCATCGTGACGAACCAGGAAGGCCAGGGAAGCTACTAGGCATGAACGAAACCATCGAGGGTGGCCGCTTCAGGGCTGTTGTCTCCTCCTTGGGGGCAGAGTTGAGGAGCCTCGTCGACACGGTTGCCGGGATAGAAT
>Ga0073936_10010544_pt1 | contig 11317 bp, 6 predicted proteins | sample AliMusrvi5mmetaG_FD_87041 | JGI IMG/M metagenome (GOLD analysis project Ga0073936, IMG submission 87041) | Freshwater lake bacterial and archeal communities from Alinen Mustajarvi, Finland, to study Microbial Dark Matter (Phase II) - Alinen... | ecosystem: Environmental > Aquatic > Freshwater >... | reverse complement strand
CCCAGTCCACTGCGGCGACGTGGTCCGTCAACCAGTCGGCGGGCGCCTTCCGTCTCAGCCGTTCGCCGGTCATCCCACAGACCGGGCTGGTTATTCCCAGGACTCTCTGGGATGTGGACACCGGCGCAAGCTACCAGCATCGCCTGGCTGAGCGCCGGTCCTGGGGCGTGTCCGCCAGCGTGGGCTCGGCCAGCGACGAACTGTATCACGGCATCAGCGAGATGACCTTGCGCGTCACTGGCAATTATCAGATCCCCTCAAGGGATAAGAATTCCTGGCTATTCCTCCTTTCCTATTCCAACGACCGCCACTTCGCCAACGGAGTGCCCCTGCCGGGCGTGGCGTACCTGCTCCGCGCTCCCGAGCACGGCCTGGATGCCTTGATAGGCCTGCCTTTCTTCGCGATCAATTACAGGCCTGCGCCGCTTTGGAGCGGCCGGCTCTCCGTCTTCGGCCCGGATAACGTTTCAGCCGAGTGGGGGTATCGATTCTGGGCGCCGCTGCAGGCCTACACCGGCTTCGACTGGAACCAAAGAGCCTGGCTGCCAGCCGATCGCCCGGACAAGAACGATAGGCTGTTTTATGATGAAAAGAGATGGAGCCTGGGTTTGCGATTTCCCGTTTGGCGAGCGCTGCGCATGGACTTGGCGGGATGCTATGGGTTCGACCGTAGGATGTACGAGGGCGTTCGGGCGATGAGTTCGGGCGTGGCGGACGTCGAATTCGGTCCGGCATGGTCCGCGCAGGCGAGACTTGGCGCCAGGTGGTAAGTTGCCGTTACGTCCAAATTGAATATAATGCTCAAGTCAGCCGAGGTATCATGAACCGCAGATCCTGTCTCCGAGCCATCCTATCCGCGATCTTGCTTGCAGTCCTGCGGGCGCCGGGCCGGGCCGACTCCTTCTCGGACTCGAGGGCCGCCTACGAAGCCGGCCGCTACGAAGACGCCGTCAAGCTTCTGCAGGTCGGCGCGGACCAGGGCGACGCCCGGGCGCAGGGGGCGTTGGGGATCATGTACGAGCACGGACGCGGCGTCCCCCAGGATTATCAGAAGGCGATCGCCTGGTATCTTAAGGCTGCGGCGCTGGGCGATGCCTCGGCGCAGACCAACCTGGGTTATCTCTACTATTCCGGGCAAGGCGTCGCCCAGGACTACGCGCAGGCCTTCGCGTGGTATTCCAAGGCAGCGCAGGCCAAAGGCGCACCCGCGCGGCGCCAAGCGCTGGCCTTGAGCAATCTGGGACATATGTATTTCTGGGGCCACGGCGTCCCCAAGGACCAAAAGCAAGCCGCGGAGTTCTATCTCAAGGCCGCGGAATTGGGCAACCCAGTGGCGCAGAACAACCTCGGTTACCTTTACGAGCACGGCTTGGGGGTCAAGCGCGACGGCGTCCAAGCCGCGCAGTGGTATGCCAAGGCCGCGGAGCAGGACTTCCATTTCGGAGAGCGCAACCTGGGGCTCATGTACGAAGCCGGCCGCGGAGTGGCGCGCAGCTACGAAAAAGCCTTCCACTGGTTCAGCCGAGCCGCCTTAAAGGGCAACCATTCCGCGCAGTATAAGCTCGGCCGCATGTACGAGCGCGGCACAGGCATACCGATCGACATGGTCGAGGCCTACAAATGGTTCTTGTTGTCATCCCAAGGCGGCCATAGGCCGGCGCAGGATAGCCTCAAGCGCCTCGATACGGTGCTGACCGTGGCCCAGATCGACGAGGCGAAAAAGCGCGCGGCCTCAGCCATACCCCCGGCACCCAAGCCATGAACGCCACGCGAAGCGCCGGATTCCTGTTGGTCCTGGCCGCGGCGGCCGCCTTGGCCGCGTGCGCCACTCCGGCGGTCGTCTTCCTCAGCCGCAGCTATGACGCCCGCCATGTCAAGCGCGTGGCAGTGGCGGTCTTCGACGATTATCCCGGGGCGCAGGGCTCCGGCGAGATTGCGGCCGCCTCATTTGAGAAATATCTGCTCTGGGCCGGCTACGGACTCATCGAGCGGCGCCAGACGCGGCAATTGCTGCAGGAGCAGTCCGTGGCCCTTTCCGATGACGCCGGTCCGGACGCGATGAAGGAAGCGGGGAAAGTCCTGGGGGTCGACGCCCTGGTGTTCGGCAGCCTGACGAATTTCATGAACACCCAGGAGCAGACGGCCATGGTCGATATGCCGCAGGAGCAGGCCGAACCTGTCTACGGGCAGGTCGAAACGGTGTCGCACAATCATGGCACCACGGTCAAGACCGTGCAACCCTTCGTTTCGGGTTATAGCTACACCGAGACGCATCAGATGGTCCCGGAGGTGCAAACCGTTCCGGCCCGCGCCGCATTGTCGGTCCGGCTCGTGGACGTGCAGAGCGGCGAGGTGCTCTGGAGTGGTTCGGCGGCCAGCGATGGGGTCGATCCGACGGCGGCGACCGAGCAGGCCGCCGCCATGCTCATGCAGGCTTTGGTCAAGAGGCTGAAGAAGGCGGATCTTCCAGCGCACTGAGCCGTTTCAAGCAGGAGCTGACTTTCTCGCAGTTACAGCTCGATACGAGCGGCGTGGGGAGGGGACGGATTGCTATGAATCCGCCGGATGACGGATCCTATTTCCGGCTAGGCAAAGTCTTCCGCAGCCAGGGGCGCTGGCCCGAGGCGGAGGCGGCGCTGCTCAAGGCGCTGGAGTCCGACCCTCAGAACGGCTGGGCCCGCCTCGAATTGGGCGCTCTTTTCCTGGATCAAGCCAGGTTCGCGGAGGCCGAGGCGCAGTTGAATAATATCATAGCCATCGATCGGAACAATGGCGGAGCTCATTGTCAGCTCGGACGGATCTACCACAGGCAGGGGCGCTGGCCCGAGGCTGAGACGGCGTTGCGCAGGGCTCTGGAGATCGATCCGCGGGACGGCGGCGCCCGCCTTGAATTGGCGGCTCTCTACCTGGATCACGCCAAGTTGCCGGAGGCCGAGGCGGAGTTGAACGCGGCCATCGCCCTGGATGGGAAGAACAGCGGGGCTCATTTCCAGCTGGGACGGATCTGCCATAGGCAGGGGCGCTGGCCCGAGGCGGAGGCGGCCCTGCGCAAGGCGCTGGAAATCGAACCAAGGAACGGGCGCGCCCGCGTCGAATTGGGAGTCCTTTTTCTGGGCCAAGCCAGATTCCCGGAGGCCGCGGCGGAGCTCGAAGAAGCCATCGCCCTGGATCGCAACGATGGCTGGGCGTTTTGCCAGTTGGGGCGAGTCTACCGCAGGCAGGGGCGGCCGTCCGAGGCCGCGGCGGCGTTGGCCCGGGCTCTGGAGCTCGACCCCCGGAACGGCTGCGCCCGCATCGAATTCGGCGCTCTTTATGAAGACCAGGGTAAATTCAAGGAAGCCGGGGCGGAGTTTGAGAAGGCCCTGGCCATAGATCCGGACAATGGCTGGGTGCATCGCCAACTGGGGCGCATTTGCCTTCGGCAGGGGCGGGCGTCTGATGCCGAAGCGGCGCTGCTCAAGGCCCTGGAGTTCGACCCGCGCGACGACGGCGCCCGTGTCGAATTGGGAGCTCTTTATCAGGATCAGGACCGATTCTCCGAGGCCGAGGCGAGGTTTCAAGAGGCGCTGGCCATCAATCCGCGCAGCAGCGACGCGCATCTTCATCTCGGGAGGATCCACCGCAGCCGCGGCCGGAGGCCGGAGGCCGCGGCGGAGTTCGAGCAGGCCGTCGTCCTCGATCCGCGCAATGTCGCGGCGCACCTTGAACTGGGGAAAGTCCATCTCCGCCATGGCCGGTGGCCCGAGGCCGAGGCGGAATTTTTGAGAGCCGCGGAGCTGGACCTGCGCAATGACTCCGCCTATATCGGCCTGTGGGCGACCTGCCGCGGCCAGGGGCGGACGGCCGAGGCTGAGGCGGCCCTGGCCAAGGCGTTGGCCATAGATCCGAGGAGCGCCGTCGGCTGCGCCGAACTGCAGGAGGGTTTGGACCGGGAAAAGTCCGCCGCTGCGGATTCTCCTCGGGAGCGGGCGTTCTGCCTGCTGCCTTGGACGCACTTGCATATCCGCGCGGACGGCTCCGCGCGCCCCTGCTGCGCCTGGAGCGGGCCGCTGCTGGGGAATGCTCGCTCGGCGTCGCTCGTGGAACTGTGGAACTCTCCGGTCATGAAGTCCTTGCGTTCGGACCTGATGAACGGGCGCTCCGTGGCGGGTTGCCGGGGATGCCGCGAGACGGAGCGGTCGGGTTTCTGGAGCATGCGGCAAAAAAAGAACGTCGAATTGGACCGCCATCGCGGCCGCGAGCGGCTGACCGCGCCGGACGGGACGCTGCCGCGGCTCCCGGTGCCGCTTCTGGAGATCCGGCTCTCCAACGTCTGCAATCTGCGCTGCCGCACGTGCGACCTGACGCAAAGCAGCGCTTGGGCGGCGGATGCCGCGGCGCTGGGCTTGCCGGTGGAGGGCGGGCCCATCCAAAGGCCTTTCGGCGATGGGGCCGCTCTGTGGCGCCAGCTGCCGCCGCTGCTGGAGGAGGGGCTCGAAGAGATTGTCTTTGCGGGCGGGGAGCCGCTCCTCATGGAGGAGCATTACCGCATACTGGATTTCCTCCTCGCGCGCGGCCTCACGGATGTGCGCCTGAATTATATAACGAATTTTTCGACTCTGCGCTTCCAGGGGCGCGACGTGATCGACCTTTGGTCCCGCTTCCGCGAGGTCACGGTCGCCGCCAGCCTGGACGGGTCCGGCCGGCGCGGCGAGTATCTGAGAAAAGGTCTGCATTGGGACGCAGTGGTGGCTAACCGGGAGGAGATGCTGCGCCGATGCCCCGACGTCACCTTCTCGATCGCGGCGACGCTGAGCATCTTCAACGCGCTGCATCTGCCCGAATTCCATCGTGAATGGGTGGAGCGGGGGCTCATCCAGCGTGACGAGTTCAGGCTCAACGTGCTCATGACCCCTGAGATCTATCGCACCCAGGTCCTGCCGCGGGCGCTCAAGGAGCGGGTTCGGGAGTCATACCTGCGGCATCAGGAATCATTCCTGGATATGGACGGATTGGCGGCGCGCGATTTCGGGGCCGCGGTGCGCTTCATGGAGGAGAAGGACCTCAGCGAGCTCCTGCCCGGGTTCGTGGCCATGACGCGCCGTCTGGATCATTTGCGCGGGGAAGACTGCCGCGAGGTCTTCCCCGAACTGGCCGAGCTGTTCGAGTCGGCTTAGCGCGCCGGCCGGGCCGCTGCCGGGCCCGCGGCCTTGAATCCGTACAGCTCGGAATACTTCGCCCGCAGATAATCCAGGAACGGCTCCGCGTCGAGCGCGCGGCCCGTCACCTTCTTCAGAAGCTCCGCGGCCGTGTAGCTGCGGCCGTGGCGATGGATTTTGTCTTTGAGCCAGCCCCGCAAGACCGCGAAGTCCCCGTTGCGGATGGTCCCGTCGAGGCCCGGCAGGTCGTGGCGCGCCTGCGCGAAGAACTGCGCGGACATGATGTTGCCCAGGGCGTAGGTGGGGAAGTAGCCGATCAGGCCGGCGGACCAATGGATGTCCTGCAGGATGCCTTGCGCGTCGTCGGGAGGCCGCACGCCCAGGTACTCCGCCATCTTGGCGTTCCACGCCGCGGGCGCCTCCGCGACGCGCAACCGGCCTTCGACCAGCTCGGCCTCCAGCTCGAAGCGCAGGAGCACGTGGAGGTTGTAGGTCACCTCGTCCGCCTCGACGCGGATCAGTGATGGCCCGGACTTGTTAACGGCGCGGTAGAGTTCTTCGGCCTGGCAGCGGGAAAATTGGTCCGGGAAGCGCTCGCGCAGACTGCGCAGGATCCACGTGCAGAAGGGCCGGCTGCGCGCCACGAGGTTCTCCCACAGCCGCGACTGCGATTCGTCGACCCCCAAGGAGGCGCCGCCGTTGAGCGGGGTGCGGTCGAGCTCCGGGGCGATGCCCTGGGCGTAGAGCGCGTGGCCGCACTCGTGGATGGCGCCGTAGAGGCCCGCGGGCCAGTAGTCCTTGAGGGTCCGCGTGGTGATGCGCACGTCGTTCACCGAGAAGGAGGTGGTGAAGGGGTGGGTGGAGAGGTCCTGTCGGCCGCGTTCGAAGTCGTAGCCCAGGTGCTTGGTCACCTCCCGGCAGAGCTTGACCTGCAGGTTCTCGTCGCAGGGGATATGCAGCACCGCGTCGGAGACCTCGTCGCGGCGTGCCATGATCTCGCGCACCAAGGGCACCAGGCCCTGGCGCAGGGCGCGGAACACATCCTCCAACTCGGTGGTCCTGGCGTCGGGCTCGTAGAGGTCGAGCAGGGAATCATAGGGCCGCTTGCCTACGGCCAGGGCTTCGGCCTTGCGCCGGCTGAGGGCCATCACGCGTTCCAGGTGGGGGGCGAACGCGGGGAAATCCGAGTTGTGGCGCGCCGCGCGCCAGGCCTCGCTGGCCAGCGCCGTGGCCTTGGCCAGTTCGGTGACGAGCTGGGGGGCGAGCTTGCGCGCCCGCTCCTGCTCCCGCCGGGCCGCGCGCGTGAAGGTGAAGGCGAAAGAATCCGGGCCCTGCGCCTGGGCCCAGCGCTCGGCCTGGTCCAGAAGGCGGGCCAGGTCGTCAGAGACGAGCCGGGCGTGGGCCGCTTTCTCCACCGCGGCCACGGCCTCGGCGCGGGCGTTGCAGCCGCCCGGAGGCATGTAGGTCTCCTGATCCCACTGCAGCACGGCGCTGGCGGACTGCAGGTCGCAGATTTCGGCGAAGGCCTCACGGAGCAGTTGGAATGTCTCGGTCATATCACCTCTGGCGGTAATGATAGCACAGACGCGAGCGGGGCGGCTGGCCCCGCCGACACGGGTATTGACATCCTGTTCGGATAATCGTGATATAGTACGGAGGCGCCGGGGAGCGCCGGCCTCGAGCGCGAACACATGGAATCTATCGACGAATCGGGTAAGAAGCGGCCGGCCCTGCGGGTCCTGTGGAACTTTCACCACGCCTGCAATTACCGCTGCGAGTACTGCGTCCGCAAGGACGACGACCTCGCCCGGTGCCCGGTTCCGGCCGAGCAGCTCGCCGCGGTGTGGCGGCGCATGCACGAGCGCTACGGCACGTGTTGGATAGACTTCACCGGTGGCGAGCCGTCCACCTTCCCCGGCTTCGAGCCCCTGGTGCTGGAGCTGGCCCGGGACCATGCGATTCACCTGATCACGAACCTGTCTTTGCCGCTGGAGGCCTGGGAGCGCCTGGCGCGGGGGACCGCGAAGAACCGCTTCGTCGTCTCCGCGAGCTTCCATCCCACGCAGGCCGAACTGGAGCCCTTCCTGGAGAAGTGCGATCTGCTCCACCGTCACGAGCGCCTCAGGTTCGTCAATTTCGTGGCCTGGCCGCCGCTGTTGGAGAAGCTCGGCTTCTTTCGTAAGCGCTTCCTGGAGCGCGGCCTGCCCTTCTACGCCCTGGCCTTCATGGGGCAGCACGGCGGCAAGCAGTATCCCGATGCCTATACCCCGGAGGAAAGGAGCCTCATCAACGATTCGGGCCGGAGCCTGGTCGAGATCGAAGCTCGCCGCAAGGCGTACCAGCTGGGGGAAGTGAGCCCTAAGGGCAAGCTGTGCCGGGCCGGCAGCCAATACATCCATGTCGACCAGGGCAAGATCACCCGCTGCTCCAGGCTCCAAGGCGAGAGCCTGGGAGACCTGTATAGCGGAGAGTTCGACCTGCTCAAGGAAGCCGCGCCCTGCCCGGCGGACTACTGCCAGTGCGAGTTCGAGTGGCTCAAGGAGTTCGAGTCCTACTAACTCCTTGAATACCGCTGGCCCTGCTTTGCCCATCAGCCCCTTCCGCGAGCGCATCACCGACGCCCTGGCGCGCTCCGGCTGCCTCGTGCTCACCGCCCCCACCGGCGGCGGCAAGTACACCTAGACCCCGCAGTTTTTGCTGGACCGGTTCCCCGGCAAGATCCTCGTGCTTGAGCCCCGCAGGCTCGCGGCCCGCAGCCTGGCCAGCCGCGTCGCCGCTGAAACCCGCACCACGCTCGGCGAGCGCATCGGCTACCAAGTCCGCTTCGAAAGCCGCCAAGGGCCGCGCACCGCGGCGCTCTTCGAGACCTACGGGGTCTTCCTGCGGCAGGCGCTGGACGCCCCTGGGCTCGATGGCGTCGCCGCCGTGATCCTGGACGAATTCCACGAGCGCACCTTGGAGACCGACCTCGCGCTGGCCTGGCTCAAGGCCTTGCGGCGCAGCCGGCGGCGCGACCTGCGCCTGCTGGTCATGTCGGCCGCCTTGGACGCGGCCGCGCTCTGCCGCTATCTGGACTGCGGCCATATCGACGTCCCCGGCCGCATTTTCCCGGTGGACATCAGGCACCTGCCGCCCCAGGCGCGCGAGCTCCCGGCCCAGGCCGCGCTGCGGGCCCTGCGCTCATTGGCGCAAGAGGGACTCGACGGTTCCGTCCTGGTATTCATGCCCGGGCTCCGGGAGATACGCCGCAGCCTCGAACTCATGGGGCCTTTCTGCCGCGAACATGGCCTCGGCCTGGAAGCCCTGCACGGCGCCATGGAGCTGGCCGACCAGCAGAAGGTCCTGGACTCCGATCGGACGGGACAGCGCGTCATCGTCGCCACCAACGTGGCGGAGACCTCGCTCACCATCCCCGGAGTCACGATGGTCGTCGACAGCGGCCTGCACCGCGTCGCGGCCTACAGCGCCGAGCGCGACGTCAACACCCTCTATGTCGCGCGCATCAGCCGCGCCAACGCGCTCCAGCGCGCGGGCCGCGCGGGCCGCATCGCGCCGGGCCGCTGCATCCGGCTTTGGGCCAAGAGCGAAGAGGCTGTGATGCCCGAGGCGCTTTTGCCGGAGGTCTCGCGGCTGGAGCTGAGCTCCCTCTTCCTGCAGGCCGCCTCCTTGCCCGAGCCCGTGGATTGGCTGACGCCGCCCAAGGCCTCCGCCTGGTCGGCCGCGGCCGCCTCGCTGCGCGCTCTCGGAGCGGCGGACGAGGCGGGCCGCATCACCGCGCCGGGCCGGGCCCTCCTGCGCTATCCGGTCCCGCCCAAGCTAGCGGCCATATTGCGGCAGTCCGCGGCCTTGGGCCGCGAGGCTTACGGCCGCGCCTGCGCCATGGTCGCCGTGTTTGAGAGCGCGTCCCAGCGCCGCGCGGACCGGACGGCCGATCTTTACGCGCTCGCCGGAGACCTCCTGGCCGGCTCGGCCGAAGACCTGCCCTGGGAAGCCTCGGAGATATTCCGGCAGTTGGAGAGGATCCCGCCGCCGACGCAGGCCCAAGGGACTGCGTCGGAGAGCGCGCTGGCGCGGCTCTGGCTGGCGGCTTTCGCGGATCGCCTGGCCGCGCGCAAGGGCCAGGGCCTTTCCTATGAGCTGAGTGACGGCCGCAGTGTCCTGCTGCCGGTCTTGAAGGACCCGCCCCCGCTCATCCTGGCGCTGGACATCCGCGAGCGGGCCGGCGCGGGCGAGGCCCGGCAGGTCAGCGTCCCGGTCTATCTGCCCTGCGAGCCTGCCCTCGTCCGAGAGGCCTTCCCGGAGGAATGCTCCTGGCAGGAAGTCTGCGAGTTCGACGAAGGCAAGCAGCGGGTGGTCAAGGAGGAGCGCCTGCTCTTCAGGGGGCTGGTTTTGGAGCGCCGGGACGCCGGGCGCGAGCGCGGCGACCGCAAGGCCGCGGCCGGCCTTTGGGCTGAGAAGTTCGCCTGCGGCGAGATCGCGCATCCCGGCTTCGACGAAAGAGTCGCCCAGCTTGTGGCCAGGATCAATCTGGCCCGCAAGTTCTATCCGGAACTCGGTTTCCCGGCGCTGGATCCCGACGATTGGCGGCTCATCTACGGTGAGGCTTGTGCCGGCCGCAATTCCCTCAAGGAGATCGGCAAGGTCCCGCTGGCGCCCCACATCATGGGTTACCTCGGAGCGGCCCTGACGGCCTTCTTAGATCGCGTCCTTCCGGAACGGCGGCGGTTGCCTTCCGGCAAATCCGGGAAGTTCATCTATTCCGAGTCCCGGCCGGCCGAGCTCGCGGCCCGGCTGGGGGACTTTCTCAAGATGAGCGCGACGCTGAGCCTCTGCGACGGCCGCTTGCCCGTGGTCTTCGACATACTCGCGCCCAACTACCGCACCGTCCAGAAGACCGCCGACCTAGGCTCCTTCTGGAAGACCACCTACCCGACAGTCAAGAAAGAATTGCAACGCCGCTACCCCAAGCATCCTTGGCCGTAGGATTGTTGTCCGGATAACACGCTTCTGGGCATCATATCGGGCCTTATCGCAAGGCAAACGCTATGATAGCAACCCCCCGCCGGAGCGCACGCCCGAGTCGGCTCAATCTATCATTTTCGCTGATAATCCGTGAAGCCACGGCCTTGGCAACTTTGCAGGGCGGCCCCGCATACGCTAAAATGAATTTCCGATGAATCGCTTGGGAACTATTTTTTCCCTCGTTTCTTTTTTTTCGGCCTCCATCCTCCACGCTCAAGAAATTTCTTCCGGCTCCGTGCGTCTGGCCCTCATCGAGGATGTCGGCAACCAGTTTTCTGACTACGAAATCACCTCGCCGCTGGTGCATCTGTTGAGTCAACACCCCACACAGGGATCCGTGCTCAAAATGGAATTTCTGTCCGGCTATTACAGCGGCCAGGACTATCGCATCTTGATACCGGCCAGTTCGACGCTCCAGTTTCATCAAACCCAAGCCGTTGTGCTTAAAACCGAAAGCGTGTCTGCCATCATGGTCCCGCCTGTGCCCTCGTTGATCACGCAATTGCTCCAAGCCGCTTCAAATCCCGCTTCTTTCGAAGAACCTTGGAGCGTGCGCTTAGCTACCCAAGCCGTGACTCTCTCCACGGCCGCCACGCTCACGGGAGAAACCATGGTCACGGCCTTGGCCGATCCAGCCCTGGGCGAAAGCGCGCGATGGCACAGCGCCTTTGCCGCAGCTATCCACCTGAATTGGGAAGGCCAGGACGTAAGCTTCTTCTTAATCGGCAAGCCCTTTGGAGGCCTGGACAGGCTGGCGGCGGCTCTAAAAAAGGAAAGGACCTCGGGCGTACCCCTCATCGGGTTGGCGCGCAGCCATATCATTGGCGATCCGCTCTCGCCACTCAAGGGCGCGGCCCTGACCCGTGCCCTTGAGAAACTGGGCCTCTCTTACTCAGCCGTAAGCTCGGCCGAGATTTTCGACTGGAAGGAATTAGTCGATTACCGGCGAAAAAATCCCAAAGGAGTGCAATTGCTCTCCGCCAACCTGGTCTACTCCAGCGCCCCGGCAGTCAATTTCCTGCCTGACCATGCGATCGTAGAAGCCGGAGGCCTCAAAGTCGCCATCACCGCCGTGACAGCGCCCACGGCGGCCAGGTATCTGGCCCACGCCGGACTGGGCCGTTTGAGCATTAACGATCCCGTGGAATCGCTGAGAT
>Ga0073936_10010540_pt1 | contig 11318 bp, 9 predicted proteins | sample AliMusrvi5mmetaG_FD_87041 | JGI IMG/M metagenome (GOLD analysis project Ga0073936, IMG submission 87041) | Freshwater lake bacterial and archeal communities from Alinen Mustajarvi, Finland, to study Microbial Dark Matter (Phase II) - Alinen... | ecosystem: Environmental > Aquatic > Freshwater >... | reverse complement strand
GTTTTTTTTCCATCTCCTCAATCTGGTTGGATTTTTGCCCGATCTCGCTGTAGAGGCCCGCGATCCAGAACCCCGATCCAACCAAGGCTGACAGCGCGAGCAAAAAGGCGGCCCACCCGGACAGGACAGCTGTGATGTTCTGCTTGGAACGATGGTTGCGGCCCGTATAGCCCCGTTTTTTGCCATCGTCCGGGCGCCCCATCGAATATTTCGGCGCTTCGATTTTTTTGAGAAATTCCGGGAGCGGAGTCCATTCCGCGCGGGCCTCGCTGTAGCAGAGATCGGTGTCGACAAATTCGCCGGACTTGGCCAGCAATGCCAGTTGCTCGACCGGATATTGGCCGAGGACTTTTCCATCGCGGGCGACATGAACCAAGCGTTTGCTCATGGGACATCCCCCTTCTCCAACAAATCCCGGCGCGATGCAACCCAGTCCATCGCTTCAGCGCGCGAAGTCAGCGAGCCTTCCAGTTGCCGGACCTGCACGGCATCCAGAACCCGCTTGAAATGCGGCCCCGGCTTCCAGCCCAGCGAAATCAAGTCCCGTCCGGTAACAAGTGGAGGCGGGATCAGCGGCGCGAGCGAAAATTCCTCCCGCTTCGCCAGGAGAAAATCGTAGTTGTCGATCAGCCCGTGGGACCCGAGGCAATCGACACGGTGGAGTTCCAGTTCGTCGTCGATCGTCGGGCGCGCCAGGAACCGCTTGAGCGTGGCGACCCGCATGTGCTGCACGTCCTTGAAGGCCATGTGGTTTTTGACGGCAGCCACCGTCGCCTCGGTCTGCGCATTCGAAAACCTCAGCCGCTCGAAGATTTTCTCTGCCATCACCGCGCCAATCGATTCGTGCCCGTTAAACCGGATCCTTCCGGTTTCGTCGCGCACGGCTGCCGGCGGCTTGCCGATATCGTGGAACAGCACGGAAAACACCAGCGGGACCGAAACCGTCTCCGGCAGGAGCGACAGCATCAGCCTCGTATGCACGAAGACATCCCCCTCTGGATGAAACTCCGGAGGCTGCTCGCATCCCTTCATCCCGGCCACTTCGGGCAGAAGGATCTCCAGCAACCGGGACTCATCGAGCAGGTCGAACCCGCGCACGCGAGACGGATGAAGGAAGATTTTTACCAGCTCGTCGCGGATCCGTTCCGCGCTCACGGCCGTGATCGAGGGCGCCAGTTCCAGGAGCGCGACCCATGTGGGAGGATCGATCCGGAATCCCAGCGTGGCCGCAAAACGGACCCCGCGAAGCAACCGCAGCTTATCCTCCCGGAACCGGTCCGCCGGCTCGCCGATGCAGCGGATGATGCCCGCCTTCAGGTCCTCCTCGCCTCCGACAAAATCCAGAATTTTCCCCTCGACCGGATCGTAGAAAAGCCCGTTGACGGTGAAGTCCCGCCGCTGCGCATCTCCCTCCGCGGTGGTGAAGGTCACCGACTCCGGGCGCCGCCCGTCGAGATAGACCCCGTCCGCCCGGAATGTCGCCACCTGGAACTCCGTCCCGCCTTCCAACACGACGATCACGCCGAACTGCGCGCCCACAGCGACGGTCCTCGGGAAAAGTTTTTGGACATCCGCAGGGTGGGCGCTGGTGGCGACATCGATGTCGTGAGCTGTCCGCCCGAGCAGGCGGTCACGCACGCAGCCGCCCGCGAAGTAGGCCTCATGTCCCGCGTCACGCAAACGCCGGACAATCCGCGTGGCGGCCGCTTCCATTACTTCACCGCGGCCCAGACGCGGTGGACATCGTCGTGGTCCTCCAGCTGCTGGAGGAACTCGCCCGCATCGGCGCGCTGCTCGTCCGTCAGCGACGGGAACTGCTTCGCCACATATCCGAGCTCGCTGGTCACGACGGTCCACCCGTTCTGCGAAAGCCATTTCGAGGCCGCCGCGGTAGCCGTGCGCTCGGTCAGAAACCTCGCTCCCGCGGCACCTTCGGGAATGTCGTCGTTCTCCGCGTGCGCCAGGGCCGCCACATCGTTTGCGCCGGCCTCGATTGCGGCCGCCTCGATGTCGGCGGACGGATCCGGGTGGTGCGCCTCGACGATGCCGACATGGTCGAACAAAAATTTATTGCTTCCCGGAGTGCCGAGCTGGCCCCGCTTGAAAAGCACGCGGATCTCCGGGGCGGTGCGGTTGTTGTTGTCGGTGAGCACCTCGACGATGACAGGGACCTTGTGCGGGGCGTAGCCTTCGAAAACCAGATGGTCGAGCACGAGCTTCTCCCCGCCGATTCCTGCTCCCTTTTTGATCGCCCGCTCGATGGCATCCCGCGTCACCGATGCCTTCCGGGCTTTCTCGACCACGGCAAATAGGCGGGCGTTGCTCTCGATGTCCGGCCCGCCGAGCTTGGCGGCCACCATCATTTCCTTAACCAGTTTGCCGACAACCTGGCCTTTCTTGAGGTTCGCGACCTCGCGCTTTGCGTGCAACCACTGTCTTCCCATAGGCCGGGTATCTTATCCTCATCCCGCCCCGCGTGCAAACCCATTTGGTGGCAGGGGGCGCGGAGTGGCGCGACCAAAAGAGGGGCGTTTGCCCCGCTATTTCAGCGTGCCCTCGACGGTGGTTGTTGCCTTGAGTCTGATGTCGCGGGAAGAGCTTCCGGCCTGGATCACGAACTCCCCGGGATCGACCTTCCAACCCTTCGAACTCTCATCCCAGAAAGCAAAGGCGCGACTGTTGAGGTCCACTTCGACCTGCCGGCCCTCGCCGGGCTTGAGAAAGACTTTGCTGAAGCCTTTGAGTTCTCGCACCGGTCGATCCACGGCGGCCTTCGGCTCGCCGACATAGATCTCGACCACCTCGGCTCCAGCCGCCGCCCCGGTATTCTTCACCGTGAGGCTCACCGCTTGGCGATCGCCCGTTTTCTCCACCTTCAGATCCGAATATTCGAAGGTGGTATAGCTGAGCCCGTATCCAAAGGGAAAACGGGGGTCGATTTTCTTCCTGTCATACCAGCGGTAGCCGACAAAGATTCCCTCCCTGTATGGAAGGTCGTGGGTGTAAGCCTCGGACTGGTCTGCATTGTGGAGAAAATCATACTTCTCTTGAATTGTTCTCGATGCAAGGTCCTTGGGGTCAAAGAGGGTCTTGCCAGGTTGGAGTGGCCGATCCTCACCGAATGCCAGGGAATCCTCCTCGGCCCGCTCAATCGAAAAGGGCAGCTTCCCCGAGGGGTTGGCTTTGCCTGTCAGCAAATCCATCAATGCCTCAGGTCCCGTCTGCCCGCCGTAAAACGCCTGAAAAATCCCCGCCGCCTTGTCGGTCCAGTCCATCCGGACACCGCCACCGCAGGCCAAGGAGACAATGGTCCTGGGATTTAACGCGGCGCAACGGGCGATCAGGACATCTTCCGGCAGCACGAAGGGATGGTTGGACCCCTCGCTCTCCATCACCTCGCCCCCACCCTTTTTGTCGGGGTTTTTCCAACCGGAGAATACCAGGACGGTCGTGGCGGACCGGATCTGGTCGTCGGTGGGATTCTCGCTGAAAACAACCCGGTCTTTCCCGAACGTCTTCTGGGCAAGTTGGAGATAAGATTTGCGGTCGTATCCCTGCACGTGTCCGGATCCGCCACCTGACAGCTCCAGCATCCCGGCCATGTTTCCCGTGACCAGAATCTTGGCTTGGGGGTCGGCTTCTTTCAGCGGGAGGATCCCCGCGTTCTTCAGCAGGACGATTCCGTTTTGGTTGACCCTCAAGGCAAGCTGCTGATGCGAAGGATACTTCTCGATCCACTCGGGCTTCCTGAACTCTCCCTTGGCCTCCAGTTCATAGAGGCCGGAGGCAATCCCGGTCGTCAGGATGCTGACCACCATCCGATCGATCTCGGGAGTTCCCAGCACCTTCTCGTGATCCCGCTTGAGCGCCACCGCTTTTCCCATTTCGAGATCGACCCCGGACTTCGCCAGCTTGTCCCCATACCAAGTGGACCCCCAATCGGTCATGACCAGATTCTTGTAGCCTAAACCGTTTCGAAGCAGGTCGGTCACGAGCGACCTGTTCTGGCTTGCCCACTCCCCATTCACCAGATTGTAGGAAGTCATCACCCCCCACGACCCGGCATTCACGCCGGCCTCAAAAGGAGGCAGATAAATTTCGTGTAAGGCGCGCTCCCCGACGATCGCGTTGGCGCTTCTGCGGTGGTTGTCGGTCTCGTTGCAAAGGTAATGCTTGAGCGTTGTCGCGACGTTCGCGCTTGCGGCACCGCGCACGTAGGCCTCGACCATGCGTGCTGCCAGATAGGGATCCTCACCCAGGTATTCAAAGTTCCGTCCGTTGAGGCTGGTGCGGTAGATGTCCATGCCCGGCCCAAGAATGAAGTGGATTCCTGCCGCCCGGAACTCCTCGGCCACTGCCGCAGCATATTCCCTGGCAAGTTCGGGATCCCATGTGGCGGAGAGCAGGAGCGTGCAGGGAAAAGCCGTTGACCGGATTGGACCCGATCCATCCAGACGCAATCCGCAACTGGCATCCATGAAATTCAACGCGGGAATACCAAGGCGGGGCACGGCCCGGATCCCCATGCCGGTTCCCCCCACAAAATCCAATCTCTCCTCGGGCGTCATCATCTGCATGATTTTGCCCGCCTGCTCCCCGGCCTGCCGGAGGTTATCCGTTTTCAGCAGCAAGGGATTCCCATCACCTGCCAGAATCCGGAGGGTGAAGAACGCAACGAGAGAGGCGGTAACAGGGAATATCTTCATCGTAATGACACCCGGCGGACGAAAAGGTTGACCGGCTTGGATCAGCGCTTTTTTTCCGGCACGGGAAATCTGGTGCCGGCGTCTTTGCCGGCCAGCGCGGCGGCGAGCTGGCCCGGCTTCCGGCCGTCGAGGATCGTGCAGGGGATCCCGGATCCGACGGCGAGCCTCACGGCTTCGAGCTTCGTTTTCATGCCGCCGACAGATTCCTCGCCTTTGTCCGGGCGGACATGGCGGGCGGCGGAGGCGATGTCCCGGACCTCGGGAACCCGTTTCCCACTCGCATCCTGAAGCCCGTCCACGCTGGTCAGGATGGCGAGGTGGTCGGCCCGGACGAGTTGGGCGACCTCGGCGGAGAGCCGGTCGTTGTCTCCGAAGCGCAGCTCCTCGACCGCGACCGAATCGTTCTCGTTGATAATAGGGACCACGGCGCGGGATGCCAACAGCCGGTCGAGGGTATTGCGGGCGTTCGCACGGTGCATCCGGCTGTCGATGTCTCCGTGCGTGAGAAGAAGCTGGGCGACATGCAGGCCGTGAGTCCGGAACGAATCCGCGTAGAGCCGCATCAATTCCGGCTGCCCCGCTGCCGCGCACGCCTGTTTGCCGGGAAGGTCGTCTGGACGGCACGAAAGCCCGAGGACCCGGACTCCCGCAGCGATCGCCGCGCTGCTCACGAGGATGCACGATATTCCGGATTTATGGAGCGCCGCGACTTCGCGGGCGATGCGGCGGAACTGGGCGGTTTCGAGCGCGCGGCCGGTCCGTGAGAGGACCCCGGTGCCGAGTTTGATGACGAGGCGTTTCATTTATTTCGAGGCGATCATTTCCAAAAATCCGCTTTCGAGGGCAAGTCCTTCCTGCACTCCCCTCGCCAGCAGGTCGCGCGTGCGGTCCAGCGCGGCCAGCCGCTTGAACAGCCGCTCCGGCGGGTTGGCTTTCGCCACTCCGGCGATCGTCTCCGGGCAGGGAGCGGACGGCAAATGGTGGTGCCTGAGCGCGGCTGCGAGAATTTCCCCGGCCGCATGGATGAGGTTCTCACGCTCCCGGATCACCGCCGCCTCGGCCTGGGCTTTGATTTGATCCTCGCGCGATTCCTCCCACTTCGCGTCCGCAGACTCGCGGTAATGTTTGAGCTGCTGCTTCAGTTCCCCCTCCAACTCGTCCGTGACCTGCTCGCGGATCGCGGCGGTCGCCTTTTGAAAAGCCCGTGTGAAGCGCATGCCGGCCGCGATGTCGGGGCCGCCGGGCTGCAGCAGAGCCTTCACCAGCGCGGCAGCCACGGAATGCTCGCCATCGCTCTGCGGGGCGGCACCCGCGCCGCGGAGCGGAACAGCGATGCAGCGCGAGATGATCGTGTCCATGATCGCATCGGGAAGCGACGTCAGGAGAAAGATGTGACACCCCGGCGGGGGTTCTTCGAGGGTTTTGAGAAAGGCGTTCGCCGCCTGGGGTTGCAGCCGGTCGGCATCGTGGATCACCGCCACCTTCGTGCTTCCGCGCATCGGCTTCATCTGGAGCGACTGCTCCATCGACCGCATTTGCTCGATGACGATCCGCCGGGATTTCGACTCCGGGGCGACGCTGTGGTAATCCGGGTGGGCCAGGGACTCTTCTGCTGTGACTCCCAAAACAACGCCCGCCATCTGAGCGGCCAGCCATTCCTTCCCGGAACCATCGGGCCCGGCGAACAGGTAGGCATGGGCGAGCCTCCCCGCGTTCCATGCGGCTTTCAATCGTTCCAAGGCGTTCTCTTTCAGCAGGGCCATCGATCGCCCCATCTTCACGCGGCGGATTCCTCAAGTCGATGGGTTTTTTTCTCCGGGTGTGCGTGCCATCCGGAACCTGCGCACGCGGGACGGACTCCGCTTCGTTTGACTTTCTCTGCCTGGTAGTCATTGATACTGCCTTCAACAGATCCGCGGCCGCCCACCGCAGATCTTAAATCCACGGGCGCGACAATGACACGCAGCAAGAAAGACATATGGCCAAGGTTACCCTGACCGACATTTACAAAATCTACCCCGGCGACAAAGGCAAGGACGTCACCGCCGTCCGGGACTTCAACATTGAAATTACCGACCGCGAATTCGTCGTGTTCGTCGGGCCCTCCGGGTGCGGGAAATCCACCACGCTCCGGATGATCGCCGGCCTCGAAGAAATCTCGCGCGGGGACATATTTATCGGAGAAAAGCGGGTGAATGATATGCCTCCGAAGGACCGGGACATCGCCATGGTTTTCCAGAACTACGCCCTCTATCCGCACATGAGCGTCTATGAAAACATGGCGTTCGGGTTGAAGCTCAGGAAGTTTCCCAAGGCGGAAATCCAGAAGCGGGTGAACGACGCCGCGGCGATCCTCGGCCTCGAACAGCTTCTGGAGCGGAAACCGAAAGCCCTTTCCGGCGGCCAGCGCCAGCGTGTCGCCGTCGGGCGAGCGATCGTCCGGCAGCCGAAGGTTTTCCTCTTCGATGAGCCGCTGTCGAACCTCGACGCCAAGATGCGCGTGCAGATGCGCACGGAAATCATCAAGCTGCACCAGAGGCTGCAGGCCACGATGATCTACGTCACCCACGACCAGGTCGAGGCCATGACGATGGGCACGCGCATTGTCGTCATGGACGCGGTGATGAATCCGGAAACCGGGCTCAGGGAGGGGGTCATCCAGCAGATCGATGCCCCGCTCAAACTCTACAACGAACCGGCCAACCTTTTCGTCGCCGGCTTCCTCGGGAGCCCGCCGATGAATTTTCTTAAAGGCACGCTGCGCACGGAGGGAGACCAGGTGCTTTTCAAGGAAGCCAAAGGCGGGGCGGTGGAACTGAAACTGGGCACCCGCCCGGCGGCCAAGGCGTATGCAGGCAAAGAAGTCACCCTCGGGATCCGCCCGGAAAGCTGCAACCTGGTCGAGCATGGGAAACCGCTTCCAGAAAATTCCTTTCAAGCCGTCGTGGACATCGTCGAGCCCATGGGGGCCGAGACCTACATTTATTTGCAAACCGGCGCGCACACGGTCATCAGCCGGAGCCACGCGGCTGTGGACCAGCGGGAAGCCGGGCACCGGCTCCGCTTCGAGATGCAAGCCGACAGCGCGCACCTGTTCGATCACGAGACCGGACTCAGGATCCACTGACCGACCCAGGGTGGAAAAATGCATGGCAAAAAATCTCTCATCCGCACCCCGGACCCGATCGGATTTTGAGCGGGAAGAGAGGGCGCAGCTTTCTCCGTTTGCCGTGCCGCCCGAGGGCACGGCGGGACGGGCGCACCGCGAGCCGGGGCACGCGTTCCGCTCCGAAATCCAGAGGGACCGCGCCCGGATCATCCATTGCTCGGCCTTTCGAAGGCTCGACGGAAAGACCCAGGTCTTCCTGAACGGAACCGGCGACCACTACCGCACCCGTTTGACGCACACGATCGAGGTGGCCTCGATCAGCCGCACCATCGCCCGCGCCCTGCGGCTCAACGAGGATCTTGCCGAGGCGATCGCCCTCGCCCACGACCTCGGACACCCGCCGTGCGGGCACACCGGCGAGGAGGAACTGGACCGGCTGATGAAGAAGCACGGCGGATTCGACCACAACGCCCAGAGCCTCCGGATCGTCGAGGTGATCGAAGAAAAATATCCGATGCGGCCCGGGCTCAACCTCACATGGGATGTGCGCGAGGGAATCCAAAAGCACGCCGGCGGGTATGTCCATCCGACCCAAGGCAACCGTCATCCCTCCCCGTCGCTGGAGGCCCAGCTCGCCGACCTGGCGGACGAGATCACCTATTCGAGCCACGACTTGGACGATGGGCTCGACGCGGGTCTTCTGCAGCCGGAAAAACTGGAGGCTGTGCCGCTCTGGATGCGGGCCGTCCGCCGCGCCCGCGGAGAGTATGCGAAAACCGATCCGGGCCGGCACCGGGGATTCGTGATCCGCTGCCTCGTGAGCGAACTCGTGGAAGACCTCGTCCGCCAGACCGCTTCCAACCTGGCGCGGAGCAAAGCGTCCTCGCTGGAGGACATCCGCAACCATCCATCGCGCCTCGCCGCATTCAGCCCGCCGATCCGCAGGGAGCTCGCCGCACTTCGAAGATTTCTTTTCAAGAATCTCTACCACCATCCAGAGGTTGCGGGAGCGAACCGGCAGGCGGCCCGGATGATTTCCGAACTCTTCCGCTGGCTTGCAGCGAACCCTTCGAAACTCGGGCGCAAAGCGAGATCGCGGATCCGGAAGGACGGGCTGGAGCGCAGCATCTGCGATTACATCTCCGGGATGACCGACCGCTACCTGGCACTCCAGCACCGAGAGCTGGTGGTCGGCCGAATCGCTCATGGGCGCGTTGTAGCGGCGCTCTAAGCAGGCAGCCGGCTGCCTGCGGAATTGGTGCGGGCGCAGAACCGCCGCCGGGCCATCAAGCAGGCAACGGAAGCGCTGGAAGTGGAGCAAAAGCATGGGGTGCCTCGCCTTCAACATTCAATTGCTCAATCGCTTCCTTCCCGCGCAGAAAGCGGATTGAAAGGGGGATTTTGCAGAAACCAGGGCCGCCCTTCGCCCCAAAATGCATCCGCGCTGTTCGCTCCCGAAAAGTTTTGACCAAATGACCGTTTTTGATCCCATTCGTCGCTCTGCCAGAGTGGAAATTGACCGGCAGCTTTCGGGCTCGGCCTAAAGCGCCTGCTATTCAAAGTCCGGCAGCCTGCACAGGCCGCCGCTACAGGTGGTCCGCCCGCTCAGTCGCCGATAGTCACCGGGGTTCCGACAGACACCTTCTCATACATCAGCTTGGCGATCTGCTCGGGAAGACGGACGCACCCGTGCGAAGCGGGATAGCCGGGCAGGATCCCCACATGCATCCCTTCGGCGCGCTGGCTGGACAGGGTTTCCCCAAACCGCATGAACCACTTCATGGAAGCTCCCTTGAAGTGGGTGCCGCTGGGGGCGGAGTCGATTTTCGTGCTCACCCCGGCGCGCACGATGATGTCGTTTTTGTTCACAAACGCCCCGTAGAGGCTGGAACGGTGGTCGGGGTCTTTCTGCACAACCATGAAGCTGCCTTTTGGAGTCATCCCCGCGCATTTGCCAGTGGAAATCGGGGTGTCGATCCCGACCTCATCTCCGACCTTGAGAAAGGCCCGCTGCTTTCCGAGGGAGACATAGACGCTGAGATTGTCGCGAGTCGCCTGGTCGAGCACACGCGGAATAACCTTCGGCGGAGCCTGCTTCTTGATCAGTTCGGTCGCCGGTTTCTGTTTTTTGTCCGGGCGGGCCGCCTGTTGTTGGGCTCCGAGAACCTGACAAAATGCAAAAACCCCCACCAGCGCAAAGGCGGCGGCGGCGAGATTCGGGAGAGGAAAAATAGGTCGGGCCGTGAGTGTCGCTGACATGATCTTGGAAAAGGAACCCATATCGCTTACAGTGTGGCTCCGACGAAATCAACGACTTTCCATGCCCCGCGACAAATGAGTTTGCCTTTTGCTGTTCCGACAGCGACCATTCCCGCGAATCCCACTCCCTATGCAAATTGCCATGATCGGTCTCGGAAGGATGGGCGCCAATATGGTGCGCCGCCTCCTGCGCAACTCCCACCAATGCTTCGTTTTTGACACGAATCCCAAAGCCGTCGAAGAGCTCGTGGCCGACGGGGCGGTCGGTGCCGCCTCGCTCAAGGAACTCGTCTCCAAGCTCGAAAAACCGCGGGCGGTCTGGATCATGATCCCGGCGGCGATCACGGACAAAATTGTCGATGAACTGGCCGGTCTCCTCGATGCCGATGACACGATCATCGACGGCGGGAACTCGTATTTCCGCGACGACCGTCGCCGGAGCGAGGGCCTGCGGCCGAAGGGAATCCATTATCTCGATTGCGGCACCAGCGGCGGAGTCTGGGGGCTCGAACGCGGTTACTGCATGATGATCGGCGGGGACAAGGTGGCCGTTGACCGGCTCGACCCGGTCTTCAAAACGCTCGCGCCCGGAAAAGGCACCATCGAAACTACCCCGGGCCGGAACAAGCTGGGAGGCACGGCGGAAGATGGCTATCTCCATTGCGGACCCTCCGGCGCCGGCCATTTCGTGAAGATGGTCCACAACGGGATCGAATATGGGATCATGGCAGCATTCGGGGAAGGCTTCGACATTCTCGCCAACGCCAACGCCAGCACCACGCAGACCAAACAGGATGCCGAGACGGCACCCGCCATGCACCACGACCTCGACTACGATCTGAACCTCGCGGACATATCCGAGGTCTGGCGCCGGGGAAGCGTGATCAGCTCGTGGCTCCTCGACCTTTCGGCCGCAGCCTTTGCCGGGGACCCACATCTCGAAAAATTCTCTGGAAGGGTTTCCGATTCGGGAGAAGGCCGCTGGACGATCATGGCGGCGATCGAGGAAGCGGTGGACTGCGAAGTCCTCACCGCCGCGCTCTACGCGAGGTTCCGCTCCCGCAAGGAACACACCATGGCGGAAAAAGTCTGCTCGGCGATGCGGTTCCAATTCGGCGGCCACCTCGAACGGACTGCGGGCGGATAGTTTCGGCTCAGGAAACTTTCCGGGTGGAGCGGATGATTTCGGTGGCGGCGGCGCAGCGTGCGGTGATCGCCTTCCAGTCGCCGGCATGGATCAATTC
>Ga0073936_10010538_pt1 | contig 11321 bp, 8 predicted proteins | sample AliMusrvi5mmetaG_FD_87041 | JGI IMG/M metagenome (GOLD analysis project Ga0073936, IMG submission 87041) | Freshwater lake bacterial and archeal communities from Alinen Mustajarvi, Finland, to study Microbial Dark Matter (Phase II) - Alinen... | ecosystem: Environmental > Aquatic > Freshwater >... | reverse complement strand
GCCGCCGTTTTTCTTCACACGCGGAAATGAACGAGTGGAAGCGATCGGTGCTGCTGCAATTTGCGCAACGGCCGCTCGCGAAATGAATGAATTGATCCTGGCGCTGAACGCGGCGGGCGTACGCTACCTGTTGATTGGCGGACAGGCCATGCGTCTGGCCGGGATGCCGCGAACCGGTGTCAGTTCTCACTTTTGACACTGATTTCCGGAGATTTCGTGTTCAGCGGTTCGGGCCCCGTCAGTGTCGCCAGGACTTTGGCGATGTCGCCGGCCAACAGCGGCGCGACGGGCAGTTGGAGGCCAGGGAAGACGCGGCTGTGCAGCACACCTTGCGCGTCCGGCAATTGCGGACAGAAGTCGTCCTCTTCCAGGCAGAACCATTCCAGGCGGGCTTCGGCCACCAGCCAGACCAAGTATTCGCGCACGCCGTTGCGGCAGTGGGCACGCCTTTTGTCCCGCAGGTCAACCGTGGCGGAACTGGCCGCGACTTCCACAATCAATTCCGGCGGGCCGGCAAGGTAGCCGGCTTCGTTTACACGACTCAGTCCGCCGTGTTCGGGCAGGCGGCGCAGCAGGGCATCGGGCTGCACGGTGTTTTCGGGGTCAAGGATGACAGTGGCGTTGGTAAGGGCTTCGGTTTCCGGGTGTCGGCTGGCGTAGGCACCAAGCCAGAGTTGAATCAAATTGTCAGGTTTGGCGTGACGGACACTGACGGGTGAACCCATATAGACGACTCCTTCGATCAACTCGGCCTTTTTCACCTGCGGCATATGCTCGTAGCGGCGCAGGAATTCGCGGGAGTGCAGCAACTCCCCGCTTTCCAACGGGAGCGGTCGGTTCGGGGTACTCCCAGCCGCACTGGGCTTGCTTGCAGCGGCTAACATAAGTGAGCAAATCTAGTCCAGTTCCGACCGGTTGACAAGACCAGCTTTTCGGCCCCAAATTCAGCGTTGCCTCGGCGCAGCCTGGAGATGGTCCGCGAAGGCGCCCGCTCCGGCCCGCTCCCCCATTGCGGTGATCCCCGCTGCGGCTCAGGGGATTGAGGCCCCCGCTCCAGTCGAGGCCTTGCGGCTGAAACGGATCGCCGCCACTCGCCCGCCTCCCAGCGTAAGACCCGAAACCTGGTTCGAGGAGTCGCGCAGGAAGTTCACTTCCGGCATGAACCATTCCGTCGTTTTGAACCGGTCCCGGCTTGCCGGGATCAGCGCTATTTCCCCATGACGAACGTGCTGGGCGATGAGCTTGCCTCCCTTGAGCGTGATGGTGTATTGGGTTTCTAGTTCGTCGCTCCAATAAATCCCTTGGTATTGCTCCAGCCCGGTCGCTTTCCAGGGAGTCAGGGCCGTCCGCTCACCGTTCATCGTAGTGCCTTCCTGCGCGAATTTGAGGCGCAACGGACCGTCTGGCTTGGCCACAAATTCGAGCTCCCCGTTAAGCTGTTCGATGAAGAAGCGGTTGGTGGACAACGGATGGAGTTCCGCGGTCCCTTGCCCGGGCACTTCCGCGACCAGTATGCCGTCTTTCTTCATAATGTCGGTCTCTAATCCGGCATCCAGCTTGTAATGGCCGACATACTGATCGAGCGTGTGCGGCTCCAGGGTGATGTATTGTCGAGGGGTTTGTGGTATAGGCCGCGTCAGCGCCTTGGCTGTTTCGGAGCTCATCTTGTCCCCCAGAAACACATCCGCCACCTTGCTGGCGGTTCCGCCGGAGTTGAAGCTGGCCAGGCCACTGACCACTGCAATGCCCAATTCCTGTTCAGGAAACCAAAGTACATAGCTGCGATAGCCGGCGTCACCACCGCCGTGCGAAACCGTCTTGAGCCCGCGATAGTGCCCAATGCTCAGACCCAGCGCGTAGTCGATCTTTTTACCATCGGCCAGAACGGCTTGCTCCTGCAGCCGGTCCATCGCTGCGCGCCCGCCTACCTTTGGCTCCCGGAAATTGTCGAGCCAGCGCACCAGGTCTGACGCCGTCGTGAACAGGCTGGTGGCGCCGACGTTGGCGTAGTTGAGCGGCGACGCCTGATAGCCTTCCCCATTCTTCTCATACGAATAAGCGCGGTCATGGACGATGCGACGATGATCCTGATGGAAATGGGTGCGGGTCATGGCTAAGGGGCCGAAGATGCGCTCCTGGCAAAAATCGGGAAATGACTTGCCCGACACACGGGCCACCACCTCGGCTGCCAGCGTATAGCCGCCATTCGAGTACAGATGGGCCGTGCCCGGAGCGAAGTTCAGTTCCTTCTGGCGGAACAACAAGCCGAGGATCTGTTTCTGGGTGATCACGTCATCCAAGCGCCACCCGGCCAACCCGAGAGTCTGCCATTGGTCGCGGATGCCACTGGTGTGCTGGAGCATTTGGCGCAGCGTAATTGGGTGTCCATAATCCGGCAGTTCCGGCAAGTATTTGTGTACATCGTCCTCGAGCGATAGTTTACCTTCCTGCTCCAATAGCACCAGCGCCATCGCCGTGAACTCCTTTGAAACCGACGCAACATGATAAACCGTCTGCGGCGTGACCGGGACGTCGTATTCGAGATTGGCCAGTCCGTAGCCTTTCTCGAAGACCAGCTTGCCGTGTTGGATGACCGCGACGGCGGCTCCCGGGGTTCCGGGCTGGCTCCACGTCCGAAAGAGGTCGTCCAGACGTTTGGCGTCATCCTCTCGCGCAGAAAGGACAATTGGCCCAGTGATAAGGAAGAGGAGCAGTGTGAGCAGAGGCAGTCTCTTCATGATGAGGAACTCCCGTTTAGAAACACAGGAGGGATGCTTAGGCTGGATCATGTCCAGAAACATATCGGTTCACTTGGCCAGAGCAAGCGCCTCGTTGTCGAGATGTTCCACGTCCTGGAAAATCTTTTGACTGGGCGGAATCATAAGAGCCTCGCCAGGCCAGGCGGTTTCAGCTTGCGAGATAACTATCCTGTTTGCTAAGCTTTAGCTGCTTTATGGCAACGATTGGCCGATTCCAGAAAGGTGACGAGATCTTCTACGCGAAGGTGGTTGAAGGTGAGATTTTTCGCGTGCGCGGCGATGTATTTGGTTCACCCTCATATGACAAGAAGTCGACACCACTTAAGGGTGTGCGGACGCTTACGCCGGTGGCTCCTTCCAAGATTATCGCCGTTGGCCTCAATTACGCCGACCACGCCCGCGAGCAGAACAAGCCGCTGCCCAAAGAACCGTTGATTTGGTTCAAGGCCCCCACCTCACTGCTCCCGGATGGTGGCAAGATCGAGATTCCTTTCCCCAACCATAGGACCGACTACGAGGCGGAGTTGTGCATCGTTATTGGCCGGAAGATCCGTAACATCACGGCTGCCGAGGCTTCCCGTTACATCTTTGGCTACACCGCCGCGATGGACATCAGCGACCGGACTATCCAGAACAGCGAAACCCAATATGCGCGCGCCAAGTCTTTCGACACCTTCACGCCGCTCGGGCCGTACGTGAAGACGAAGATTGACCCCCACGACTTGAGCATTCAGCTCTTCCAGAACGCCCAGTTGCGCCAGAATTCGAACACCAGCCAGCTCATCTTCAACTGCCACCAGCTTGTGAGTTTCATCTCAACCAACATGACCTTGCTGCCCGGTGACATCATCCTCACGGGCACACCGAGCGGCGTGGGGCCGATCGCCTCCGGCGACCGGCTCGAGGTGCGCATTCAGGGATTCACGCCGCTAATGAACGCCGTGAGGTAAGAGGGACGAGGGACCAGGGGCGAAATCCGAAATCCGAAGTCCGAAGGAAGGCCGAAACCCGAAATCCGAAGTGCGTCCCGACGTGGGCGCGACGCTTTCCTTTGAGAGGCAGCGGCGGATTGTAGCTTCGGAATTCGGATTTCCTTCGAGTTTCGGCCTTCGGGTTTCGGATTTGGGGTGCGCCTGACCAAGCTTAGGGCGGCCTTGCTCGCCCCTCTCATTTCTCGCTGGCCAAACGGCCCTCCGCCCGCCACACTCCGCCCCCTTATGCGTTGGTCATCGACACTGATTCCTACGTTGAAAGAGACGCCCGCGGAAGCGGAGATCGTCTCGCACAAGCTCCTGTTGCGCGCCGGGCTTATCCGCAAGCTCACTGGTGGGCTTTACACTTTCATGCCCCTCGGCCTCCGTGCGCTACGCAAGGTCGAGCAGATCGTGCGCGAGGAGATGAACCGCGCGGGGGCGCTCGAAGTGCTCATGCCGGCCCTCCAGCCGCCTGATATCTGGAAGCAGAGCGGCCGTTATGAATCGGCCAAAGACGTCCTGTTCAAAGTCACCGACCGTGCCAAGAAGGAATGGGTCCTCGGCCCGACGCACGAGGAAGTTATAACCACACTCGTTGCCGGGGAGATTAATTCCTACCGGCAGATGCCGAAGAACTTCTACCAGATACAAACTAAGTTCCGGGATGAAATCCGCCCTCGGTTTGGTCTCATGCGAGCCAAAGAGTTCATCATGAAGGACGCCTACAGCTTCGACGCTACCGACGAAGCCGCGCAGATTAGCTACCACAAGATGTACGATGCCTATGCGCGTGTCTTCCAGCGCTGCGGGCTAAAGACTATTGCGGTCGAGGCGGATACCGGCGTGATGGGGGGCAAGTTTTCGCATGAGTTCATGGTGCCGGCGGAGACGGGCGAAAACGAGGTCGCATTCTGCGAGGGGTGCGGATACGCGGCGAATGTGGAAAAGGCGACCAGCGCTGCGCCGAGGTCCGAAGTCCGAAGTCCGAAGTCCGAAGTGGAGCAGTTTCCAACGCCTGGCGTCGTGACCATCGAGGCGCTGAGTAAGGCGCCTTATGACGTTGCGGCAGAACGGCAGATCAAGACGCTTGTGTATCTTTCCGACAGCAAGCCGGTGCTGATCCTGCTGCGCGGGGATGATCAGTTGAACGAGGCCAAACTGGTCGGCACTCTTGGCACAGGGAACTTCCGCCCGGCGGAAGCGGAGGAAATCTTCGCGGCGCTGGGGGCGCATCCGGGCAGCCTGGGAGCGGTGGGCGTTACCAAGTTGCCGGTTTACGGGGACGAGCGCCTGCGCGATGCTGCCGACATGACCACCGGGGCCAACGTGGATGGTTTCCATCTTCGTCACGTCGCCGTCGGGCGGGACATCCAGATTGCGCACTGGGCGGACCTGCGCCTGGTACAAGCCGGTGAGCCCTGCCCCAAATGCGGCAAACCGCTCAAGGTGCAGCGCGCCATCGAGGTCGGCCACGTCTTTAAGCTCGGCACGAAGTATAGCAAGGCGCTTAACGCGTTATTCCTGGACGAGACCGGTAAGCAACAACCGGCGATCATGGGCTGTTACGGCATCGGCGTCACCCGGACCTTGCAGGCGGTCATCGAGCAGAGCCACGACGACAACGGTATCATCTGGCCCATCAGCGTCGCGCCTTTCACCGTGTGCATCACCCCGCTCAACGTCGCGCCAGAGAGCGCCGTTATGCAGCGCGCGGAACAGATCTATGCCGATCTGACCGCGCGCGGCGTGGACGTGATCCTCGACGACCGCAGCGACCGGCCCGGGGTGAAATTCAAGGACTCCGAATTGGTCGGTTTCCCAATCCGCGTAGGCATTGGCGAGAAATCGCTAGCCAAGGGCGAGGTGGAGATCAAGCCGCGCGCCGGCGCGCTCATAGCGGTGAAGTCCGAAGAGGCGGTGGAGAAGGTCTTGTCCCTGATTGCGGCGTCATTATAGGCTTGCCAGCCGCCATGGGCGTGCGAAAATAACGGGGTTATTGGGTATTCATATTATAGTTACAGCTAGTTTGTCAGATCATAGCCGCATGAACAAAGTCCAGCCTGGGAGGCTTCCTTGAGCCGCCCGTTCCCTTCTCGTTCGTTTCATTCCCGGGAACCCTTGCATCGCCGAAATGGGAAGATCCGTGCCCGCGAGGTACGCGTGCTTGACGAGACGAAGCAACAACTCGGCGTCATGACGCTCAATGAGGCGTTGCGCCTGGCGATGACCAAAGGGCTGGACTTGGTCGAGATTGCGCCCAACGCGACCCCGGCGGTATGCCGGATCGTGGATTACGGGAAGTTCATGTACGAGGAGGCCAAGCGGCACAAGGACTCCCAAAGCCGCCAGGCCGGGAGCAAGATGAAGGAAATTCAGCTTTCGCCGATGATTGATCCCCACGATTTCGGCATCAAACTAGGCCATGCCGTCGGCTTTTTGTGCGAGGACATGAAAGTGCGAGTCAAACTGCGCTTTCGCGGGCGACAGAAGGCGCATACGGAATTTGGTTTTGAAGTGGTGAACCGGTTCGTGAAAGAGGTTGCGCCTTGGGGGCAGGCAGACTCACCACCCAAAATGCTGGGTGACCGCGACCTGAACGTCGTGCTCAGCCCGTTGCCGCGCAATAAACGCGCTAAGAACCCTCGGCAGGATGAAGCTCCAGCTACGGAGCCGCCAGCGGCTTAGAGCCTGTTTGAGAACATGGTTTGGAGTTCCGCCTTTAGGCGGCGCGGCGCAGAAACCGCCTAAAGGCGGGACTCCAAACCTGCTGCAACGGGTCTCAATGGTCTTTTTCAAATAGGCTCTCAGGTACCTGGGAGGTTCCTGGGGTAAACCCAGCCGGCAAAGTGGAGGTCGTTCGCCGCGCATCCGGCGGCTGCCGAATCAGCAATTACCTATTTTGCCTTCTGCTTCACCTGGAGCGTGGATACCACCTCGCGCACGCCACTTGTTTCCATCGCCAGCAAAAGCGCTTTGCTGATGTGCTCGGTCGAGGCGACGGAACCGGACAGGGTGACCACACCGGCGGTCGTATTGACCGAGATATCGAGCGCCGATAGATCGCGGCTGGCAAGCAACTTGGCTTTGATGGCGGCGGTGGCGCGTGCATCGGCGGTGGCGTCGGCAATTGCGTGGCCAGCCTCGGTCGCCGCGCGGCGGACGACTTGGCCAGTGCGGCCCAACTCATCCTTGATGTCCTCGGGGCGCAAGTGGAGCACCTGCAGTTCGTTCGTCGCGGCGTCACGGGCGGACTTGGCCACGGTCTCGACCTTCTGCCCGGCGGAGTGCACTCGAGCATCATCTCGGTAGATGGTATAAAACCAAACGGCCGCGCCGCCGATGGCGAGGCCCACGATTAAAGTGAAGAACGCTTTCATGCGGAGTGATGGTTACTCGTCACGCGGAACGTTAACTCGTTTATTCTGATCGGACTACAGCCAGCCAACGTTGCTCAGGATACGGTCTTTCCTGCCTGAAGTCAACGGACCGTGCGCCTTGGTACGGCGTAATGGTTGGGGCAGGTTGCCGAGCAGGACCTTAGCACGTGCCTGGTTTCGTGCGTGTTCGATGTGACAAAGCCGGGAACTTAGGGGCGCTAACGATAAACGCCAACCAGAAACGGTGGCGGCTCGGGGATGCGAGAATCGTCTCTTTTGGACAAGAAAACGGCGCAGTCTCCTGAGACTGCGCCGAACCACATGAAAACCCCAAAACCTAACCCGTGCTAATTTGACGGTAGCTGAGGCTTTTCGTTCAAAGGAAAATGAAAAAGATGCGCGCCGATAATCACGCTCCTCCGCCGCGCTATTCGGAGCCCATGGTTCCCCTGGAAGACTACAGCCCCTCTATGCAGACAAACTGGCTTTGTTCGCGGTCAGGGAGCCTTGGGCAAGCAGCAATTCCCGTTATGCGGTTGAGTCGCAGGGTAGGGCGCGTCCCTCCGTGCGCGCCGTTCGCTCTCCGGCACCCCAGGGCCGGCGCGCACGGAGTGACGCGCCCTACCAACCCGAGAAAATGTGAATTGCGGCTGGGCAAGAAATCTTGCATCGATCCAGATGACAAGCGCCGGCGGAGGGGTTAGTATGGGGCTTCAGATCCATAATAATGAATGGGAAACAACTAGAAGCCGCGGGCCTTGAGGCCGAACTGCTGAGGCTTAATGCGTTGGTTCGGGAACGCCGAAAGCAGTTGGTCCGTCTGGAAAAATGCCCGAACAAGGACTGCCCGTGTCGGTTGGTTTGGCGAGAACACGTGGAGAAAAACCTACAGGGTCAAGTCGGAAAAATCCGGCGGCAGGTGGGCACCAAGTCGCCTCCCCGCACCAGAACTAAGCGGCGTGCCTAGCCGCGTGCTCGGGCCCGCTGGGTTCATCGTGTTACGGCCCGGAACCCACGCAGCGAGCTGACCAGTCCTTGCTACTTCTTAATGGTCGTGGCGACGTAAACCAGCAGCGCGATGATCACGAGGCCGAGAACAACCCCTATCAGGATGAAGACCTGATTAGCCCTGTTATTCTTTTTCGAGAAGCCCGAGCCTTTTGTGGCTAAGCCGCCATCGCGGGCCCCTTGCTCCAATTCGGTCAGTTTCACCCCACCGGGAATAATCGCCGTGCGGTCAAAGGCCGGTTTACCAGGTGCGGCAGGCGAATCCGTTTCCAGGCGGATTTCCACCTGGCCCAAGCGCAGAATCTGGCCGGGCTTGAGCATGCGTTCGGTTATTTTCTCGCCGCCGATGTAGGTGCCGTTGGTGGAATTGAGGTCCCTGACTACCACCTCGGTTCCCCGCAGCAGAACCTCGCAGTGGTGACTAGAGACTGAAGGATCGACGACCTGAAACGTATTGTCCTCTACCCTGCCGATGCTGGTGTTCTCCGACTTCAGGTCGTGCGCACGCCCGGTCATTCCTGGACTAAGGACAACTAGTTTTAGCATAAATCACCTTCGCGGCGGCGATTATGCGTTGCGGCTCATTTTAGGCAAGAATAGAAGCACAAGTGTTACAATGACAAAAACACCCAGACAGATAGTCCAGGTGGGAAGTGATCTCGTTGTTACGACATAGGCGACATCGCTAACCGCCATGAATATGGCCAACGAGCCAACAACCCAACGCGCCCATCTCGTGCCACGGAATAAGAATATACTCGCCACAGCGCCCGCCAAGAAAAGCAAGCAAAAGCCAGCGTGGACCCATACCGTGGGCCACAGGCCTTTAGCGGGGTGAATGGCAAGCAGCGCGCGAAGTTCGTTGAAACAGGCGTAGCAACAAAATGCAAACCAGAGTGTGCCAAGGATGCGAAATGTTTTCAATAAATGCGCAGTCGCCTAACGTAACAACTCTCATTCACCAGGCGGTTGCCAAAGCGATCCGTTCGTATATGCAGCAGCACCCGAGATAAATGGAAGCTCATAATTCACTTTTCTGGCGCGCCGCTCGACTCTACGCTGCGCGGGTGAACGCAACAGTGCCAGCGGACCAGGGGCTGAAAAGGGCTCTTTCGACGTGGCATTTGTGGGGAATCGCGGTGGGTTTGGTGATCTCGGGTGAGTATTTCGGGTGGAGCTACGGCTGGGACAAAGCCGGCACTATCGGTTTCGTTATCACCACCCTTTTCATCGCCGTGATGTACACCACCTTCATCTTCAGTTTCACGGAATTGACCACCTCCATTCCGCAGGCAGGGAGACCGTTTGCCTATGCGCGCCGGGCTTTCGGGCCCACGGGCGGTTACTTGGCAGGCATGGCGACTTTGATCGAGTTTGTGTTTGCGCCGCCAGCGATCGCCCTGGCCATCGGCCAGTACTGCAAAGCCCAATATCCGTGGGTGGATCCAAAGTGCGTTGCCCTCATTGCCTATCTGATCTTCATGTCGCTGAACACCTTTGGAGTGCAGGCCGCCGCCAACTTCGAACTGTTTGTGACTCTCCTCGCGATATTCGAGTTGTTGGTGTTTATGGGGGTGGTAGCGCCGGCCTTCTCCATGGCGAATTTCGTCAAGGGCGGTTGGTCCGGTTCCGACCATTTTACTTTGGGATCAGTTTCGGGAATGTTTGCCGCCATTCCCTTTGCCATCTGGTTTTTCCTGGCGATCGAGGGGGCCGCCATGGCGGCCGAAGAGGCCAAGGACCCCAAACACTCAATTCCTATCGCCTACGTTGCCGGCATCCTGACCCTGGTGGTTCTGGCCTTGGGGGTCATGTTGTTTGCCGGCGGCGCGGGCGACTGGCGAGCACTTGCCAACATCAACGACCCGTTGCCCCAGGCGATGAAATCCATCGTCGGCGGGAGTAGTGGCTGGTTCCGCATGCTGGTCTGGTTGGGACTGTTTGGTCTGATCGCCTCGTTCCACGGCATCATCCTCGGCTATTCGCGGCAGATTTACGCCCTAAGCCGCGAGGGCTACCTGCCCAGGTCTCTGGCGGTTATTCATCCCCGTTTCCGGACTCCCCATCGCGCTATCCTGGCGGGGGGCGTCATTGGCATTGCCGCAATCTACAGCGACCAGTGGATCCAGTTTGCCGGTCATACGCTGACCGAGGACATTGTGACCCTGTCGGTCTTCGGCGCCCTGCTCATGTACATCATGAGCATGTTGGCCCTGCTTAAGCTCCGACGCGCGGAGCCGGACATGGCGCGCAGCTACCGGGCTCCGTTTTATCCTTGGTTCCCGCTGATTGCATTGGCAGGAGCGGCGGTGGCGTTAATCAGCATGATTCGCTATAATCTCGAACTGGCCGGCCTATTCCTGGGGATCCTGGGGCTGGGTTTCGTTTATTTTCAGTTGACCCACCGGAACCGGAAAACGCAGCCAACTTCCAGCGCAAGCTGAGCTTGGTTCTTTTTGCGAGGCAGGGGAACTAGTCGGCACGCACCAGTGCGCGAACCGCAGTGGAGCTATTTGGTGCTGCCTTCGATCGAGCTACAATGCCGGCCATTTGCAGGCGCACAAACTCTTCACCCTCCGCTGGCACATTAAGCCAAACCGCGCTAGGTTCTAATATGTTCATCACGGGATTAGGGACGGCGGTGCCGCCGAAACGCTACGCACAGGGGGAATGTTGGGCGGCACTTCTGCAATCTACCCGGTATGGTCAGCTCCAACCCCGCTCGCGCGCGATACTGAAGAAGGTCCTCAACGGCAGCAGTGGCATCGCCACGCGCCACCTGGTGCTGGAGAATCTGAGCCAGGCTTTTGAACTGTCGCCCGACCTGATGCAAGCGCGCTTTGCGAGGAACGCGCCCCTGCTCGCGACCCAGTCCGCGGAACGCGCGCTCGCCGATGCGGGCATCCGGCCGGACGAAGTGGATGCCCTCATCATCAGCACCTGTACCGGTTACTTGTGTCCGGGCCTGACGAGCTACGTCAGCGAACAGCTCGGCTGCCGGCCGGATGCGCTGGCACTTGACCTCGTCGGCCAGGGTTGTGTGGCCGCCCTGCCGAACCTTCGCGCGGGCGAAGCCCTGTTGGCGGCGGGCCGCTGCCAACGCGTGCTGTCCGTCTGCGTCGAAGTGTGCAGTGCCGCGCTCTACTTCGACGACGACCCCGGCGTGCTCATCAGCGCCTGCCTCTTTGGGGACGGTGCGGGCG
>Ga0073936_10010525_pt1 | contig 11330 bp, 8 predicted proteins | sample AliMusrvi5mmetaG_FD_87041 | JGI IMG/M metagenome (GOLD analysis project Ga0073936, IMG submission 87041) | Freshwater lake bacterial and archeal communities from Alinen Mustajarvi, Finland, to study Microbial Dark Matter (Phase II) - Alinen... | ecosystem: Environmental > Aquatic > Freshwater >... | reverse complement strand
CGAAGACTCCGCCGGCTAATCACCCGCGGCCGGGCGGCAAAAGCCGCCCGGTCCCTATCCATCCATACATCCCATTCCAAACCGGCGTTTTTAAGGAGTTATCACGCCGCCACTATCAATTATCCGCCATCGTGGCCGAACGCTTTCCCGATCGCCCCGCAGCCTTGATCGACCATGCGGTGGATTTGTTTCATGCCGGATATGTGCCAGAAGCCGTGGCGGTTGCGAGACGATTTATCGAGGTAGCCAAGGCCGTTCCTTTGGCATGGGAAGATCCGCATCAGCTTTGGTATCTCAGGGCGTATGCCTTTGGTTTTAACGTTTCCCTTTTCTGGGAAGTTGCCGGCAACATCCTTAAAGCGGGCGGAGAGACGCGGTTGGGATTGGATGCAGCCGGTATCGCTCATGCGATGTCTCAGGATTATACGCGGTTCCATGCGGGCGGGGAACTGGCCCCATAAGTGGGGCTTAGCTACCCAAGAGGGTGTGTAATCGGGTGGCGACCGCTTTGACTGAGACCATTGCCTGTATATCTTTGATTGCTTTATCAGTCTTGTTCCGAGTGGTTTCCCGATCTCCGTAGATACGGTCGCACAACTCGGCGGCATGGTCTAGGTCGGGTTCCGCCCAAACGGTTCCCGGTTGAAAAGGGCCCTCACAGATCCTGACCAGGCTTTCCTGGAAACGCACCGGGTAAGAATTGGTTTCACACATGAAATCCATGTTTCCGGAATAACCGGTTGCCACCACCGGAACTCCCAACCCCATGGCTTCGGCGATGGTATACCCAAACCCTTCCGCCCGATGCAACGATATATAGAGATCAAATTGCGCTAACAACCCTTCCACTTCAGCGCGGGGCATAACCTGGGTGATTAATCGGTGCGAAATCCCATTCTTTGTGAATAGGTCCGCCAGGGTGTCAACCGCATATTTGAATTGGGGGCGATCGCCATTCGAGATCTTAATCACCACCTGCACATCTTTGCGGCCTCGGAAAGCGCGTATCAAGGCGTTTGCGGCCCCCAGTGGATTTTTGCGTTCGACCGAACTGGAGGCGTCAAACATGAAGCCGACGATAAATGCATCCTCCTGCAAATTGAAATGGTGACGGTTAAAAGCCCTGGCCCGGGAAATATCCATCTCCACAACACAGGGAAGCACCTGACAAATGCGCCCTGTTGCGTGGGTTACTGAGTCGGCCGTAAATTGCGATATAGCAAAAAGCCGGTCATAGGGATCCAGCCGTTTACACCAGTCCGGATGCAAATCCCGTTGTTCCCAGGCAACATATCCGATGGTTTCGCGCCCGCGAAAAAACCGCTGTGGGAAAATATCGGTCAGGTCATAATTGATATGCGGGTAGGTTACGACCAGGTTGCGTGGAAAATGGAAGGCAAAATTCGGGTAAAGATCCTCCAGTCGCAAATCGGTTGACATGGTTATATTGGGTAATACCAAAGGGCGGAACGGATGGCCGTTGAGGGCATGGGCGGATGCCACTCCCTGGCTCATTTGTCCCAGCCCAATTGGGCTTTTGAAGTAGCCAAAAATGTTCAGGCCGTTTGCGTCCGGCATCGACGCGGGAATGCGTGCGCCCAGGCATCGGGTGTCTGGCGATGCAATTTGAAGATCCAGCGCTTTTAAATTTGTGCTATTGATTTCTCCGGCTGCATAGATGTTGTTCCGGATCGCCCACCAACCCAGGTAGTCCAGCCACTGTTGCTCATTCGCTTCAGTGGCCACCAAGGGAGCTAACCGGTTTGAGAGTGTGGCGGCACACATAGGCGACATTCCTTTGAGAGCGCGCGGGACAACTTCCGTGACGCCTGCCTCCGGCGTTGTCCGATGGGGATGGGCAACAGCGATGAGCCACCGGAACCCTAGTTTGAATCCAGGGGATTGCTCAGCGAGGCGATTGATCAACCGTTGAAGATTTTGGCGCAGTAACGGCCGAAATCCGGCGGAGGGGGAGTACGAGGGTTCCAGGCACCAGTCCAGAAGGGCAAGATCGCTGGCATCAAAGGAAATATCCGCAGACAGCAGAGGAACCAGTAACGAAAGAAAATTCCGGTTCAAGCCCTTTTTTTGCAAGGTCGGCCACAGATGCGGGTGGCGAACGCCCGAGATGACCCGGGCGAGACTGGCTTCCGGATCCAATTTGTTGAGAAAATTCACATGCGCTTCGGGCCATATAAAATGTGACGCGATCGTTTGATGGAGATGTGTCCGGAAGAGGTTCAGATCGCCTGTTCCGGGGGCAGGAAGGGATCTGAACAGAGCCGGCCATTTTTCGATCATCAGGCGGAGTGCGAGGACCGGATTGACGGCGACCACCAGATGCTCCCCTGCCTTGATTTGCTTGATTAAATGGGAGGTTCCGGGGCAGTTCTGCAAATGAGTCAACAGGCGGGGACGTTCATGTACGAGTGCTTTTGCAAGCCATTCGGAAGATTCCCCCGGCAGGAAATCGCGGCACTGGTTTACCAGGTCCATCAGCATTTCGCGATGGACCGCAATCAGGCTGGAGTGGAAGAAGGGCGCGCGCGCCCCATATTCAGCTTCGAGGTGACGCGTACACCAGCAGAGGAAGGTCTTCAGAAAAAGCGATTCACCGGGATGCAACGCTTGAAGATCCGGTCGTTCGAAGTAGATTTCCTCTAATAATTTGGGCAGTAAGGTTTGGCGTCCCGGCACAGCCATCAGCCGGTCAACCACCCGGGTTGCGTTCTGTTCAGACCAGTCGTCCAGATCCAATGCTTCCTGCGCTTCCAGACACTTCAAATGTCGCCGGACTCCGTCAGTCAAAGCGAGTGTGCCGATGAAGGCATATTCGGGGGCCACGGAGGAATAATCGGCGCGCCGGGCGACCTCCAGGCAGGCATCATAGTGGGCGACCAGGGCATGGAGGTTGATGTTGAGACCGAGCTGCGTCCGGTAATCGTGGCAGGACAGGCGGTTCAAATTCCCGGTAAACCCGCTGAAATGAAAGCAACAGATGGGCTCGCCATCCAACAGCCATTGGTCTTTGGGCCCGCCATCCAGATAAGCCCAGCGCACAGGCCGTTCATGCAAATTCCAATAGGCCACATTGACGCGTTTATCCCGGCAGAAGAAGACATCCCGCATAAGCACGGGTGCCCAGTTGAAGGCATTTTGCTCCTGATGGTTGCCTAATTCCATCAAGCAGGCACCCGGAGCAGTTGACATCAAAGCCCACTCGTTGAGGAAATGAAGGGTATCGTCGCTCCGACGCATGGTGAATAAACCGGCATTCAGCAGTCCGGCTCGCGCCAAATGTCCCATTGTCGGTTGGGTCCATGCATCGCGGTTGGGAAGCGGTTCGTAGATGTGCGGGGTAGCCACCAAGTCATGCGCCGCTGCTTCGGTGCGAAGATCCGCCGGATCCGCAAGAAATAGAATATCCGAATCGATATACCAGGCAATGTCATATCCCTGCAAGAGGGTATATCGCAGGAGAAACGGTTTACAGGCACAGGCCAGTTCCAATGCGGTAAACTTCAACTTGAGCCAATTAAAATTTGGTATTTCCAATGTGGCAGGGGAGAGAAATCGGTGGGACGATAAATTGTTAAACCCCGGTCTGGGGAGATCTCCATGGTCCAGAAGTAGAATGAGGATTTCGGGTTGTTCTGTCCATCGGCGCCGGATGGATTGAGCTAGGCTAAGAGTTTGAAACAAGTAGCCATAAGAAGAAATACAACAAATGGCCGAGCGCGACATCGTTCCTCAAATTGGTGCGGAAATTTAACACAGGATATTTAGCTGCTAATATAGGGCGGTTTCGAAAGCCATTCAACTTTTTTATCTGACGATCTGGAAAAGAACGTCAGGCCAGTCCGCTCGGGAAATGCCGGCCTGTTCCAGAACCCGGAGATGGGGAACCAGTTCCCCGGTTTCGATCAAATCGTGACCATCGGATCCCAGAGCGATTTTGACCCCACGTTTGACGCATTCTTTCACGAAAGCCGGATCTGGTTGATAGATATGGAAATTTACTTCGCCCGCCACCCCATAGGTCCTGAGTAATTCCGCCACTACCGGATAGAGATGGGTGGGATGGGCCAAACCGGCACGGGCAAAAAAACGGAAGGGATGGGCCAGGACCTGAATGGAACAAGCCAAAAGGCGTTCGGTATCGCGAAGGAACAAGCTCTCGGCCTCCGCTTGGGTTGTGAGCCCTTTGACGAAACCGGGAATGGCATGGATGGCACCCACCAGGAAATCCCAGCCATCGGCATCGTCAGGTGCAATCAGGAGATGCCCGTCAGCGCAGAGATCCACCTCCAGCCCCAGTTTGACATAATTGCTGCGCAAACCTGATACGAAACGCCGATATTCGTCCATACGTCCTGCGCGTTTACGCCAGGCCATTTGAACCTCGTCCGGATCCGTTTGCCAATGAAAACTCCAGGCTTCTTTTTTGTCAAAATAAAGCTGGAAAGAATGTTCGGTCAGGCCGACGGTTTCCACCCCGAGGAGCTCTGATAATTGCAGACACTGGCGCGCCGATATTCCGTTGCCGCAATAAGCATACTCGGTATGACAGTGAGAATCCAACAACCCGGGCGCATCCAATTTAAGCCGATGTTCCATCAAGGTTACTTCGCGGCCTGTGAGACGGAGATGTGTAAAGGTGAAGGGCGATTCGCAAAGAGCCGGTACGGTGTAGCTGGTGAGCGCGCCCAGCCGGGTGGGCGCGTGGCCTGGATGATAATGTCCGCTGAGTGACAGCAGGACCTGGGCACGGGTATAGCCGTCGATAATTTCGGCGCCATTCGTCATCATGTAGGGATAGCCCTCGCATTCAATCCGGGGATAGATGGGATTGTGCTGAAGGGCGATCAGAGGGAGATCCGGATAGTCTGCAGCGATCTCTTCGATGCTTCGCAACTCAGTGGACGACCGCGTGGTCAGGTCCCCGGAGCCCACGGTATCATTAAACACCAGAAAGCCATACCCGCCGAATTGATGGAAGCCGGGCAGCGTGAATAGGGATGCGAATTGGGAAGGGTCCCCATCGTGGTTTCCATGGACGACCAACGCAGGAATGCCCATGATTTTGAGTGTATCGGCCAGTTCCGACAGATCCTTTTCGGCTCCGTCCGCCCATCCATCATCCACCAGATCGCCCAGCAGAATAATCAGGCCGGGATGGATTCCCAAATGACGCAGCCGGTGCAGGCTTTTTCGGAGCAGGACCCGTCCAAATTCCGACTGACGCAAGGGGTGGGGGACGGCGGTGAGGCTATGATTACAAAAATGGAGGTCGGAGACTACGAGGATATCCAAAGGTTCTGGCATGGGAGATCTTTCACGTAAGAATTTTGTTCAAAGCCCAGTTGGCCAAATCCTTGAGGTCATGGTCGGTTGTAGACTCAGCAAAACGGGAAAGGACGGGAAGGGCATCCCTCGAGCCGTTGTTACCTAATACGATCAGGGCATTCCGCTGTAGCCCGCTCAAGCCCGTTCGTCGAATTGCCGAATGACGAAAAAGGGCGATAAATTTTGGTTGATCCAGTTCAAGACAGGCCAATGGCGAGGGAAGTTCGCGTGGCTCGAAATCAGAAGAGATCGGGACCGTGGCTTTGGAATTCAAGGGACAGATGGAGATACAGCGGTCGCACCCAAAAAGCGAATCACCCATTTGCTTGCGAAACTCATCCGGAATCGGGCCCCGGTGTTCGATGGTCCAATAGGACAGGCATTTGCGGGCATCGACGGTGCCATCGGCTTGCAGGGCACCCGTGGGACAGGCGGCAAGGCAGAGATCGCATTCGCCGCAAAGATTGGCTGTGGGTGCAGAAGCAGGTAGTTGAATAGTCATCAGAATTTCGCCCAGGAACAGGCGGGCACCGCTGTCGGCGCGAATCACCTGTCCTTGCCGACCGCGCCACCCGATTCCTGCGCGCAGAGCCCAGTCGCGTTCGGCGACCGGGGCAGAATCGACCGCGATACGAGTATGGGCGTCGGGAAAACTTTGGCGGATCAGATTTACGAGATGAGAAAGTTTTTTGCGAAACACGTCGTGATAATCGGCGCCTTGGGCATAGGCGGCATAGCCGGGCATTGTGGCTGAACCGGCGGCATAGGGCAAGGCCGCGACGAGGATGGTTTTAACTCCAGGCAATAGGCGGTCGGGTTGCTCGCGCAGGGGGGTGTGTCGTTCAAGGTAATGCAGGCCGGAGTGATGGCCACAGGCCAACCAATTTCGGAAGGCAGGGGCTGGCCGTTGAATCGCATCAGCGAATCCGATGCAACAAAAACCGGACGACTGCGCCTGGTGGTGGAGCGCCTCAACCAGCGAAAGAATTTCTGAAGACTTCATATAGGCCGGCAATTTCGCTGACGATCTGGCTGAGCGACCCTGATGAGGTGTCGATGGATACGGGAATTGCTTCGTAGAAAGGTCGCCGCTGGGCAAGGAGATCGACGATCCGTTGGCGAGGGTTAGGGGTGTCGAGCAAGGGCCTCCGCCGATTTGAGGAGACGCGCTGAAATATGATCTCCGGGTCGGCTTTCAGGCAAACGACCAGTCCCCCGGCCTGAAAATCGCGGACATTCTCTGGATCCAGAACTACGCCTCCCCCGGTGGCGATGACGCGACCTTGGGGTGGTGCCAGTTCACGGACCAGATTGCGTTCGAGGACCCGGAAAACGAGTTCGCCCTGTTTGGCGAAAATCTGGCTAATGGGCAGGCCCTGGCGGGATTCGATCAGGTCATCCATATCGATAAATTCAAGCTGGAGCTGCGGAGCGAGTCGGTGGCCGACAGCCGACTTGCCGGTGCCCATGAAACCGATCAGGACCAAGTTTGGGATAAGCATTATTTTCGATATTTCGCGGCCAGGTCGACGATTTCGCGGGCATTTCGGGTAATATCGGCCCACTTTTGTTCGCTGATGAGTTTGGCATCGGCGATCCAAGTACCCCCTATCGCGGCGACATTAGGCATCTGGAAATAATCGGGGGCATTCAGGGTGTTAATCCCGCCGAGAGGGATGAACTTGATACCGGTATGGGCATAGGGGGCGGCAATGGCCTTGAGCATTTTGACCCCGCCGGACGGTTCAGCCGGGAAAAATTTCATCAGTTTGCATCCCATTTCCATGGCCGCCTCGATATCGCTCGGGGTCAGCACTCCTGGGTAAAAGGGGAATTGCACGTCGCGCGCCTTGGCTACGACCCGGGGATTGAAGCCAGGTGAAACGCCGAATTGAGCGCCAGCATCCTGGGCGCGGGCGATCTGATCCGGGGTCAACAATGTGCCTGCGCCACAGACCATTTGCGGGAGGGCCTTGACGATGCGTCGGATGGAGTCCTCAGCGGCGGCGGTACGAAAAGTGATTTCCATGACACTGAGTCCGCCCGCGAGGAGGGCCTCAGCCATGGGCACGGCATTTTCAATCTTGTCGATGACCACCACCGAAACAACGCGTTGATCGTAAATTGCTTTCATAGGAGCCCCTTTTGATTTGAGATGCCGCAGTGTAGTGCTTTTTAAGCGAGTTGAGCAAACAGTTTTTTCAGAAGGAGATCTTCGTCTGGCGCCCACACGAAGCTTTGCGGGTCAGGGGACAGACGTGGGGTCAATGGAGGGGAAGGGGTGACCGGTTGAGGCGAAGACGACATTGATCGATGCCCGGTCTAGCCGCCGGAGTTCGCGTGGGTCACGGTCATAATTAAACTGCCAGCGGGCAGAGCGCGTTGTGCTGCGACGGCCATTGGTCTCCAGAATTTCAGAGGGAGTTTCAATGGTAAAGGAAATGTTGAGATCGGCCAACAAAGGCGCAAGGTCCTGGGGGAGCGCATTGAGATCGGGACCCAAGTCCAATGGAGGAAAGGCGAGAGTACAACGGACCGCCCCGTCTTTTAGATTTTGGACGTGCCATGTGAGGTGCTCGAAGAGGGGACAGCGGACCAAATCTTCCAGTGAGTGGAAACGAAGTTCGAAAAAGAGATCACGCCGGTCCTGTTTAATTTCGAAGGTCCCTCGTTGGAACTCAAGGGTGGGGGTGGAGTAGGATTGGAGCAACCGCCGGGCTTGGTCGCCATCCCGTACACTCAAAAGAACCAGCCAAGGGGAGGGCGATGGAATGACGCCATTGGAGACCGAGCCGCTGTGGAGATCTGCGGCGAGAGATTGGGCCAGCAATAGCCGGTCCAGCGCTTGTTGGCGGATGGCCCCATAGACAATGGCATTGCCGGATCCGTCGGGCGCTATGGTCAGGGTGGTTTCCAAGCGAATACAGCCTGCGGCGAGAGTGAGGAATAGGACCGGAGCGATTCGCAATAGACGTCCAAAGCGCATGCGCGGATGGCTCCCTTCGTCGGGTTTATCGTTCTTCGGACGCGTTAAATTTATAGATGGTTTCGCCAGGTTTGGCCATTCCGAGTTCCCGCGCAGTTCGCTCGACGAAATCCTTATCGTAGGCGAATCGTTTGTGTTTGGTTTCCAACTGGCGGATATTGGATTCCAACCGGTTGTTTTCCTCATCCAAGGCCATGCGGGAGTTTTGAAGCCGCTGATATTCCTGACATTTGGGCATACCCCAAGAGATGACAGCCACTAACCCGATCAGGAAGATGGGGATCCAGATCAACCGGGTGATCATGTTCCAATAGCGCATCATCAGCGGTTCAACTCCATATTAATGCCTCCGCCATCAAGGTCAGATTACGCCGCCATATACGGCGTTATCGCCGAGCATTTCCTCAATGCGAAGAAGTTGGTTGTATTTGCAGACGCGGTCGGTCCGGCAAAGGGAACCGGTTTTGATCTGCCCGGCATTGGTTGCCACGGCGATATCGGCAATCGTGGTATCCTCGGTTTCGCCGGAACGGTGGCTGATGACAGATGTGTATCCGGCACGGGTCGCCATCTGGATGGCTTCCAGGGTTTCGGTCAAGGTACCGATCTGGTTAACCTTGATCAGGATCGAGTTGGCGGTTCCGGAATCGATTCCCTTTTTAAGGAACTTGGTGTTAGTGACAAAGAGATCGTCGCCGACGAGCTGGATTTTATCGCCGAGTCGGTCGGTGAGAAGTTTCCAACCGTCCCAATCATTTTCGGCCAATCCGTCTTCGATACTGATGATGGGAAATTCGCGGGCGAGATCGGCATAGAAGTCGCACATCTGGGCTGCAGTGCGCTTGGAATTGTCGCTCTTTTTGAACACATAGGTTCGAGAGTCGGAATTATAAAACTCACTGGCGGCAGGATCGAGCGCGATAAAGATGTCTTTGCCCGGTTTATACCCGGCTTTCTTAATGGCCTTGATAATGACTTCCAGTGCTTGCTTATTGCTGGCCACGCGGGGGGCGAAGCCACCTTCGTCGCCGACTGCCGTGCTTAGGCCCATATCCTTGAGAACGGATTTGAGGGCATGGAAGACTTCGGTGCCCATGCGTAATCCTTCAGAAAGGGAGGAGGCGCCCTTGGGCATTATCATGAATTCCTGGATATCGACGGGGGCGTCGGAATGAGCTCCGCCATTCAGGATGTTCATCATGGGAACGGGCAGAACCCGGGCGTTGGCGCCGCCGATATAGCGAAAGAGGGGCAGGCTGACAAATTCAGCGGCCGCACGGGCCGTGGCCAGAGAGACGGCGAGCATGGCATTGGCGCCGAGTTTGCTTTTGGTGGAGGTGCCGTCCAATGCGATCAGTGCCCGGTCGAGAGCGACCTGATCAAGCCCATCGCGACCGGCCAGTTCAGGGAAAATCACTTCGTTCACGTTCTTGACGGCCTTGGTGACTCCCTTGCCGTTGTAGCGTTTCTTGTCGCCATCTCGCAATTCGACGGCTTCGTTTTCGCCCGTGGAGGCACCGGAAGGAACAGCGGCGCGGCCGACGATACCACATTCGAGAATGACATCGGCTTCGACGGTCGGGTTGCCCCGGGAATCCAGAATTTCACGTGCGACGATTTCGGCGATCTGCGACATACTAAGGCTCCTCAATTGCTCTGATAGATCAGGTTTTCTGATCGGTTATTGAAGTGAAAAATACCAAGTTACAGATGGGAAAGCAAGCTTGATTCAGGTGTTCAATGTTGGAGGGCTGAGAGGGTGTTCCAACTTTCAAGGACGGCTTCCCGTTCGGGTATCTCGATCAACAACGGCACTGGGCGCGGAACCAGTTCCTGGATAATCGGCAATAGCCCGGCGAAATTAATGCGTGGGCCATACCTATCAAGGATCGCGTGGTGGTTGCTGAGATGCCCGTTGGTCAGGGTGACTTGATGGATGTGGATCAAATGAAGAATAGGAGCCAAACGTGCAACCCAGTCTCCTAATCCGTTATCCTTGGACACCAGAGGGTCGCGGAAAGCGTGACCGCAATCAAGGATAACACCGATGCGTGCGACGGCCACCGTTGTTTGCCCCTGTTCAAGCAGGGTTGTGCGTAAACTTTCAACAAAACGCAGGAGGTGCCAAGGACGGCTTGATAGCAATTCATCGTGTGGTGCGACGGCCTGTTTGTTGTACATGTTTTCCAGGCTTAAATTGGCCCGTAGGGTGATTGCCCGTTCGGCGAGGTGCCGGTAGGTGGACAGGCAATTTCGCGCCCAGGGAGTGTCCTGCATTTGCGCGTCATCGTCATACAGCCATGAAGCCGGAACGGACGGCAGATGAAGGGTTAAGTCGTTTATTCCGAGGGCTTCAGCCCAAGCCAGAGGGTCGGTTTGCGCATCCGGGTTAAGGCCCTTGGGGCTGACCGTGAAACTGGGCAGATGGAGCGAGAGGATTCCATTGGGGAATTGTTTGCGAAAACGATCAGCGAGACTGATGGCTGTCGGCGAGGGAGTTATTCCGCCGTCACCCCAACGGAATTGCACGGCATTAACATTCAGGTCGAGGGCGGTTTCCAGCAGGGATTCGGCGGGGCCTCGAAAAGCCAGCCCCAACGGATTCGGCGGGTGATGGGGTGGGGCGGAGAGCCGTTTCACGGGTGCGTACCAGTGGTGCAGCGTAAGCCGTTGACCATCCCAATCGCCGCCCAGAATTTCCGGCAAGGTGCCTCGAACCTTGACCGGATCCAAACCGCCACAAACCGTTACCGTGATGTTACCGAGTTCATAGGTCAATCCCTGGTGCTGGTGCCCACAGATCCAATATAGGTGCACTTCCGGATGGTGGAGAGCCGCGAGAACTTCGGTGCCTACGTTGTCGGGGGGGAACTGGGACAGCACGAGTATGGAGCCGTGTTCGGGCAGCGCCGTCGCCAACTCTGCCAAGGAGGATAGGTGACTGGCTGAATCGTAGGTTGCCAGCGCGAAGGCGTGCCCTGGCCAAGTGAGTCGGGTG